>OCVV011228471.1_pt1 | contig 28390 bp, 29 predicted proteins | sample 1539721 | NCBI WGS metagenome assembly OCVV01 (sample SAMN02144230, study PRJEB22623) | gut metagenome | biome: sheep rumen | host: Ovis aries | place: New Zealand | reverse complement strand
CCTGCAAGACCGCCTATATTACCGAGACCAAGCACAGCCGAGCCGTCAGTGATAACAGCAACAAGGTTAGACCTTCTTGTCAGCTCATAGGACAGGTCAGGATTCTTCTGTATCTCAAGACAGGGCTGAGCAACACCCGGAGTATAAGCCAGTGTCAGATCTCTTGCGTTTTCGATCTTAGTTCTTGTGCAGACCTCGATCTTTCCCTTCCATTCTTTATGGAGCTGAAGTGATTCTTCCATTACGTTCATTTTGATTACTTCCTTTCAATAAATTTAATCCATACCATTATAGCATACAGACAATAAAAAATCAATAGAGCAATTATTAACTTGAAGAGCTGACTTTTCACCAAACTTTCACAATTGCTTTAGGCTTGATTTAGGTTGACAAGTTATACTAAAGTCAACAAAGAGAAAGAGAGGTAAAACCTTATGAAGAAAAATAGAATAACAACTATCGTATTAGCAATGGCAGTATGTCTTATGATGGGCGCTTGCTCAAATAGTGAGTCAAGTACTTCAAGCAGCACAAAGGCAGGTTCAGCGACAGCCGCTGAGGGCTCCTGGGAGACCTACACTCCCGAGACTTCAAGCTCTGAGAGCTCAGCCGAATCAGCAGCAGTAAGCACAAAGGCTTCTGATGAGCAGACAGAAGATACAGCTGAGAAGTCATCTGACGATGTTCAGGCAGTACCTGCAAACAGCTCAGGCGAGAAGCTTAACATCACAAACGAGGTAGTAACCCAGTACACCTATTATACCTCAGGACAGGTTGATACGAGCGACCTCTTCTCAAACAGAGACCTCACCCAGACCCCCGATGTTTCAGAAGCGGTTTATTACACTGTATCCGACAATAATACCGTAACGATCGACACTGCAGGTGTTTATGTATTCAGCGGAAGCGCATCAAACTTTCAGATCAAGGTCGAGGCTGACGGCGAGAATGACAAGGTGCAGATAGTTCTCAATGGTGTTAATGTAACCAACGACAGCACACCTGTTATCTATGTCGCAAGTGCTGACAAGTGCTTCGTAACAACTATTGAGGGCACAACCAATGAACTGAGTGTAACAGGCACCTTCACAGCAGACGGTGACACCAACACCGATGCAGTAATCTTCTCAAAGGACGACCTTGTACTGAACGGTCTTGGCACACTGAATGTAACCTCATCAAACGGCAACGGCATTTCGGGACACGATGACCTCAAGATCACAGGAGGAACATACAATATCACTTCTGCTCTTGATGCGATCGAAGCTAACGATTCTATCCGTATCTGCGGAGGCACATTCACCATCAAGTCTTCAAAAGACGCTCTCCACTGTGAGAACGATGACGGAGACGGCTGGATCTATATCTGCGCAGGAACATTCACTATCAATGCAGACAGCGATGGTATTCAGGCAACAACTGTACTCCAGATAGACGGCGGAGAGATGAACATCACAGCCTCTGAGGGCCTTGAAGCAACCTATGTGCAGATAAATGACGGAACTATCGGGATTACAGCCTCTGATGACGGTATCAACGCCTCTACCAAGAGCAATTATTCAACACCTACTATTGAATTCAACGGCGGATACACTACTATCAATATGGGTCAGGGCGACACAGACGGTGTTGACGCAAACGGCTCTGTTTATGTAAACGGCGGAACAGTCAGCGTAAACACAAGCGGTAACTCCTTTGACTATGACGCAGCCGCAGAATTCAACGGCGGAACAATCATCATCAACGGTTCTGAGGTAAGTGAGATACCACAGGACATGATGGGCGGCGGCATGGGCGGCCGTGGAGGCCAAATGGGCGACATGGGTGACATGGGCGGCCGAGGCATGAGAGCATAAGAGAAATAATAAAGAGCTGTTGCTAACGCAGCAGCTCTTTTAGCTTATATGTATTCAACAGGCAGAGGATTGAGATACTTCTTTACAACAACCTCAACCGACTTGCTTGAGCTCATTGAAGAGCCTGTGGAAATTACCATAACATCATCGGCAATGCTTGCCAGTATCGACTGCTCCAGCTCGTCCCATTCGTTTGCATTGGAGTTTCTGTCTGTCATTTTAACTCCCTTGATGTACTCTCTCAGTGACCAGCGTGTAACACCCTTCAGACCGCTTCTCATGAAGCTGTCAAAAGTCTCACTTATTCTCCTGAGAAGTCCGCCCTTCTGATTAGAGTCCATCTTCTTCGGCAGTGCAGCATCATTATTGGGAATAACCTTTATATGGAGAGCATATTTTTCCTCATCATATTCTATCCAGAACTCACCCGAGCCGTACTTTACTATCTGAGGTATCATACAGATAAGCTCCTCGGTCAGCAGTCTTAAATGCATAGCCTGCTTAGATGTAAAATTATTCTCCTTAGCAACCTTTTCAGACTCCTTGAGGAAAACTTTAATCATAGCATCATCAGCAGTATGTCCTGTAGTTTTACCTCTCTGAGAAACCATTAAAGTATTAGATTTCATTATTTAACCTCCAATCTCAGGCGGACTTATTCAATATTCAGAATGTCCGAGAAGCCTGTGACCTCAAATATCTCAAGAATATCTTCGCTGACATTAGTGATAACCAGTGTACCGGCTTTTTTATCCATACTCTTATGAGCCGACAGCAGAACCCTCAGTCCTGCGGATGAAATATAAATAAGCTCCTTGAAATCAAGTACAAGCTTATCGGTCTCCTCAATTACTTTGTCAATTTCATACTGAAGCTGTGGTGCAGTTGAAGTATCGACTCTTTCTTCAACCTGCAAAGTAATATTATCGCTGTTTACGATTTTAATAACATTCATAGTAAGTATCCTTTCAAAAAGTTTTTTTATAATTATACCACATTTTGACTATGTTATTTATTAATATTTTGTTAATGTTAGTTGTAGCCATTCACAAATTTTCAAGCAGGGAATAGGTTATTTCTCACAAAGAAATTAAAATAAGAGCTGTCACTCGCTGACAGCTCTTAAATTTACTGCTTTGAACCTGACTTATTAGCCTTCAATGAGTTCCGGTGGATAAGCTTATTCAGCTTCTCTATATTTTCCTCGTCGGTAGTATAGCTGCCTATATGAGTCATAGTGCTGTTATAAAGACCGTGGAAATCCGAACCGCCTGTTATTATAAGGTCATGCTCCTTAGCAAGCTTTGCAAGAGCGTCCTGCTGTATCGGCGTTGCCGAGTGATGATAGCACTCTATTCCGTCGATCCTCCCGTCATCAATAAGCTCGTGCAGAAGCTCAATATTTCCGTACATATGCGGATGAGCCATTATTGCAACACCCTTTGAAGAATGTATCATATCAATAACGAATTTAACTTCAGGATATTCTCTTGTAACAAGGCACTCACCTCTCGGGTAAGAGAAGAGCTTCTCATTTACAGAGCCGTAAAGCTCTGTAGCATAGCCGTAATTAACAAGAGTTCTCATTATATGCTGTTTATAAATACTCTTAGAGCCTTTTACATACTTCAGGAAAGCTTCCTTCGGGATAGGATAGCGCTTCATAACCTTGTCTATCATTTCAATAGCACATTCTGTCCTTATCTGACAGGCTTTAAGGCAAAGCCCCTCAAGTCTGTCGGGCTTCTGCGGTGCATAGCAGAGTATATGAACCTTAGTATTTCTCTCCTTGTCCCATGCTGATAGCTCAACAGCAGGAATTACCTTAATGCCGTATCTTTCAGCAAGGATCTGTGAACGGCTTGAAGACGAGAGAGTATCATGATCTGTGATAGCCAGATAGTCAAGTCCCATTCTCTTAGCCTGAGCAATGACCTCTTCAATTCCGAACGAGCCGTCTGAAAGAGTTGTATGTACATGAAGATCGCCGATCATAAAATTTTCCTCCGATGAACTGTGATGTTTCGCACAAATCTGACAACGATTATACCATATTTCAATTTTTTTTGCAAGCGAGATTTTCCATATAATTCCTATTTGCGCCTTTTATCGACAATCTTTGTGTACTCAAACAAATATCCTGTGATTTCTTAGTACAACTTGCCTATAGTATTTTCCTTATTTTCGGAAACCATTTATCTATAAACCAAGGCTTACCTGCGGTAAAGGTTTTACCGTCAAGACCGGAAAGAAGGCTCGTCTTATCCGTCAGCCTGAACGTCAGCGAGTAGGAACAAAGCGCCTGCGTTTTTACATTATATTCCCGATTGACCTTGTTTATTCCATACTTGCCGTCACCGAGAAGCGGATACCCGATGTGAGCCATGTGCGCCCTTATCTGATGAGTTCTTCCTGTCATAAGCCTTACTCTCAGAAGTGACAGTCCTGCCTGTTTATTCTCGCCTATTACTTTATATCCTGTTATCATAGTTTTTCCTCCGGGCAAGGGCTTGTCAGAGACCTTCACAGTCTTGCTCTTCATATCTCTCAGTGAAAAAGCTTTAAGCTCATCTTCCTTCACTGCGGGAATACCCACACAAACACAAAGGTACTCCTTTTCTATCCTGCGTTCTCTGATGATCTCATTCATAAGTCTCAGAGCCTCAGCATTTTTAGCACAGATAACAAGACCCTGAGTATTTCTGTCTATCCTGTTGCATAGAGCAGGCGCAAAGCTGTTCTCATTATCGGGGTCGAATTCTCCTCGCTCGTACAGACAGTGCAGAACTCTGTTGATCAGCGTATCGGGAGAATTGCTCTCGTCCTCATGCACCACCAGCCCCGAGGGCTTGTCACAGAGGATAATGTTCTCGTCTTCATACACGATGTAAGCCTCGGTCGGCGCAGAAAGAAAGCTGTGAACGGAGCTTTCTTTTTCAAAAAACTCATCGTTGATGTATAGCTGCATAACATCACCTTCGCTGAGCCTTGTTGATATTTCACAGCGCTTTGAATTGAGCTTTATCCTTTTGAGCCTTAAATACTTGTACATAAGGCTTTTCGGAAGCAGCGGAACAGCCTTGGATAAGAATTTATCTACCCGCTGACCGCTGTCATTTTTGTTTATGACAAATTCCTTCATATAATCACCGCTACTATTATACACGATTTCCCTGCGAATTACAAGACAGTTTTTTTCGTTAATGAAAAATTCGGAAAAATCACTTTACAATTAAAAATATATGTAGTATAATAAAAGAAACTATGTTCTAATATGAGAGGTATTATTATGGACAGATTCAAGCTTGTTTCTGATTATAAGCTTGCAGGAGACCAGCCTGAGGCGGTCGATGCGCTTGTAAAGGGTATACAAAGCGGTATGAAGGAGCAGACCCTTATGGGTGTAACAGGCTCGGGTAAGACGTTCACTATGGCAAATGTGATAGAGCGTGTCAACCGTCCTACGCTCGTGCTTGCCCATAACAAGATACTTGCGGCACAGCTTTGCTCGGAGTTCAAGGAGTTCTTTCCCGAAAATGCTGTGGAGTATTTTGTGTCCTACTATGACTACTACCAACCCGAGGCTTATGTTCCGAGCAAGGATATGTATATAGAAAAGGACAGCTCCATAAACGATGAAATAGACAAGCTGCGTCACTCGGCGACCTCAGCTATTACCGAGCGTCGTGATGTTATCATAGTTGCCAGTGTTTCGTGCATTTATTCTCTCGGCGACCCTGAGGAGTACAAGTCTATGGTCGTGTCGATCAGGCAGGGAATGGAGAAGTCCCGTGACAGGCTGATAGCCGACCTTGTAGGCATACAGTATGAGAGAAATGATATAAACTTTGTGAGAAATAAGTTCCGTGTAAGGGGAGATGTAGTTGAGATATATCCTGCAAACTCCACCGATACGGCAATAAGGGTCGAGTTTTTCGGAGACGAGATAGACCGCATAAGCGAGATAAACGTAGTAACGGGAGAGGTGCTCTCAAACCTTTCACATATAGCTGTTTTCCCTGCATCGCACTATATTGTCGGTCGGGATAAAATGCGTGAAGCTATCGAAGAGATAAAGCAGGAACTCGATGAGCGTATCAGGTATTTCAAGGAGAGAGATATGCTGATAGAGGCTCAGCGAATTGAGCAGAGAACAAACTACGATATCGAAATGCTTGAGGAGATAGGCTTCTGCAGCGGAATAGAGAACTATTCCCGTGTGCTTGCAAGAAGAAAGCCGGGGGCAGTTCCGTTCACGCTTCTTGACTTCCTTCCCGATGATTTTCTCCTGCTGGTAGATGAGTCGCACGTTTCACTCCCTCAGGTAAGGGGAATGTATGCAGGTGACAGGGCAAGAAAGACAACTCTTGTAGACTACGGTTTCAGGCTCCCCTCAGCCCTTGATAACAGACCTCTGACCTTTGATGAGTTCTACTCACACATTAATCAGGCGGTGTTCGTATCGGCGACCCCCGGACCTATTGAGAAGGAGAAGTCTGCCCAGATAGTTGAGCAGGTAATAAGACCGACAGGTCTGCTTGACCCTGAGGTTATAGTCAAGCCTACAGAGGGGCAGATCGAAGATCTGCTGTCTGAAATCAATCAGCGTGTTGAGAAAAATGAGCGTGTCCTCGTCACAACGCTTACAAAGAAAATGGCGGAGGACCTTACAGATTACCTCAAAAGCTTCAATGTTAAGGTCAGATATATGCACCACGATATTGATACTATCGAGCGTATGGAGATAATCCGTGACCTGAGACTCGGTGAGTTCGATGTGCTGGTGGGCATAAACCTTCTGCGTGAGGGCCTTGACCTGCCCGAGGTATCGCTGGTAGCTATCCTCGATGCCGATAAGGAGGGCTTCCTCAGGTCTGAAAGCTCTCTTATCCAGACCATAGGAAGAGCAGCACGAAACTCAGAGGGTCAGGTCATTATGTATGCCGACAGCGTAACAGGCTCAATGGAGCGTGCCATCACCGAGACCGAAAGAAGACGTGCTATCCAGATGAAGTTCAACAAGGAGCACGGTATAGTTCCGAAGACTATCGTCAAGGATATAAGAGATGTAATTGAAATATCCTCAAAGGAGGAGGTCGAGTACTCTGCAAGGCAGAAGTCGAAGCTCTCCAAGGAGGAGACTGCAAGGCTCATCGACAGCCTGACAAAGCAGATGAAGGAAGCCGCAAAGCTTCTTGAATTTGAGCACGCGGCCTTCCTGAGAGATAAGATAGCAGAGCTTAAAGGAGAAAACAAATAACGGAGGAAACAATGTCAAAAGATAAAATAATTATCAAGGGTGCAAAGGAGCACAACCTTAAAAACGTTAATCTCACTATCCCGAGGGATAAGCTTGTTGTTATGACAGGCCTTTCGGGCTCGGGAAAGAGCTCCCTTGCATTCGATACCATATATGCAGACGGTCAGAGACGTTATGTTGAGTCTTTGTCCTCTTATGCAAGAATGTTTCTCGGACAGATGGATAAGCCCGATGTTGAAAGCATAGAGGGTCTCTCGCCTGCTATTTCGATAGACCAGAAGACAACCTCGAAAAACCCGAGGTCAACCGTCGGAACAGTAACTGAGATATATGACTATCTCAGACTTCTCTATGCAAGGGTAGGTGTGCCGCACTGCCCCGTCTGCGGAAGAGAAATAAGACGTCAGAGCGTTGACCAGATAGTTGACCAGATCTGTGAGCTTGAAGAGGGCACAAGAATACAGCTTCTTGCCCCTATTATCAGAGGCCGTAAGGGTGAGCACGTTAAGGAGCTTGAAAGAGCCAGAAAAGGCGGTTATGTAAGAGTTCGTATAGACGGCATCACCTATGACCTTTCGGAAGAGATAAAGCTCGAAAAAAACAAAAAGCACAATATAGAGATAATAGTTGACCGCCTTGTTATGAAAGAGGGCATAAAGCCCAGACTTTCCGACAGTATCGAGACTGTTACCTCGCTGACGGGCGGCCTTGTTGGTGTTGATGTCATCGGCGGAGAGGAGCTTCTCTTCTCTCAGAACTATGCCTGCCCCGAACACGGAGTATCCATAGGTGAGCTTGCTCCAAGAATGTTTTCGTTCAATAACCCCTTTGGCGCCTGCGAGAAGTGTACGGGTCTCGGAGTGTTCAAGCGTATCGACCCCGATCTTATAATACCGAACAAGAACCTCTCGATCAGAGAGGGTGCGATCAAGGCAAGCGGCTGGTCGGGCACTGAAGAGGGCTCGATCTCGATGATGTATTACAAGGCAATATCCGAGCAGTACGGCATTGACCTTAATAAGCCCGTAAAGGAGCTCAGCAAAGACGAGCTTGATGTATTTCTCTACGGAACACAGGGTCAGAAGCTGAAGCTCTCACGTTCTACCAAGTTTATGAACGTTGATTATTCCTCAGCCTTTGAGGGTGTTATCCCGAACCTTGAACGCCGCTACAGAGAAACAGCCAGCGACTGGGCGAAGGCAGATATAGAGTCAAGCATGAGCGATGTGCCGTGCCCTGTCTGCAACGGAGAAAGGCTGAAAAAAGAATCGCTGAGCGTTACAGTGAATGATCTCAATATCTCGGAGCTCTGCCATAAGTCGGTGTCCTCGGCATACAGGTTCTTTGAGGATATCAAGCTCAGCAAGCGTGACAGTATAATCGGCGAGAACATCATCAAGGAGATAAAGTCAAGGCTCAGCTTCCTGCAAAGCGTAGGGCTTGAATACCTTACACTTTCACGTTCGGCAGGAACACTCTCGGGCGGTGAGAGCCAGCGTATCAGGCTCGCAACACAGATAGGCTCATCACTTGTGGGAGTGCTCTATATATTAGATGAACCCTCTATCGGACTTCACCAGAGGGACAATGACAAGCTGATATCAACGCTCAAGCGCCTGCGTGACATAGGTAATACTCTGATCGTTGTCGAGCATGACGAAGACACCATGAGGGCGGCAGACTTCATCGTAGATGTAGGCCCGGGAGCAGGCATACACGGTGGTGAGATCGTAGCAAGCGGCACTATCGATGACATTATAAAGAGCGAGCGTTCAATCACAGGAAAGTATCTAAGCGGCAAGCTTAAAATACCCGTTCCCGAAAAAAGAAGAAAGGGAAACGGAAAATTCCTGACTGTCAGCGGCTGTACGCAGAATAACCTTAAAAACATCACAGCGAAGATTCCTCTCGGCACATTTACCTGTGTAACGGGAGTTTCGGGAAGCGGAAAGTCCTCTCTTGTGAATGAGATAATCTATAAGGAGCTTGCAGGAAAGCTCAATCGTGCAAAGATGAGGTCCGGCTCTTTTGAAAAGATGAACGGAATTTCCTATCTTGATAAGGTCATCAATATTGACCAATCGCCCATCGGCAGAACACCACGTTCAAACCCTGCGACCTATACAGGAGTGTTCACCGATATCCGTGAGCTTTTCGCCCAGACGGCTGATGCAAAAATGAAGGGCTACAGCTCGGGAAGGTTCTCATTCAATGTCAAGGGCGGCCGCTGCGAAGCCTGCGAGGGTGACGGCATAATCAAAATAGAGATGCACTTCCTGCCTGACGTATATGTTCCCTGTGAGGTCTGCGGCGGTATGAGATACAACCGTGAAACTCTTGACGTAAAGTACAAGGGCAAGAGCATCTACGATGTGCTTGAAATGACAGTTGAAGAGGGTGTAGCTTTCTTCTCAAGCCTGCCGAAGATAGCAAGAAAGCTCCAGACCCTTTACGATGTAGGTCTTGGCTACATCAAGATAGGTCAGTCTGCAACCACTCTTTCGGGCGGTGAGGCTCAGCGTGTGAAGCTTGCAACCGAGCTTTCAAAGAGAGCAACAGGCAAGACTATCTATATCCTTGATGAGCCGACCACGGGTCTGCACAGTGCAGATGTTCACAAGCTTATAGAGGTGCTCTCAAAGCTTGTAGACGGCGGCAACACAGTCCTTGTCATTGAGCATAACCTCGATGTTATCAAGACAGCTGATCACATCATTGACCTCGGCCCCGAGGGCGGCGACGGCGGCGGAACTATAGTTGCAACAGGTACTCCCGAGGAGATAGCAGCCTGCGAGGCTTCCTACACGGGACAGTATCTTAAAAAGATGTTATAAGCATTTTTTTCACCGACCTTGAATATGATATTCAGGGTCGGTGATTTTATGTTGTGTATAGATATACGCAGAGTAAGGCTCTGCGTGACTTTTTCATTTTTCTTTGTGGTAGGGCTTCTGAGCCTGTCCGCAGGCTTTGAAGAGTTAAAGCTGTTTTCGGCATTCGGAAGCTGTATCTGCCATGAGCTGGGGCACGTTTTTGCTATGAGCCTTTTCGGCTCAGCACCCGAGTCTGTCACTCTCTACGGCGGAGGAATAAAGATCGTTCCCCGAAAGGAGCGTATTCTCAGCCGCTTTGCCGATACGGTGATACTGCTTGCAGGCTGTTTTGTAAACTTTCTGCTTGCAGGAATATTTGCTGCGCTTAAAGCGCCCGATACACTTGTTTTGGTAAATCTTGTGCTTGGAGTATTCAATCTTCTGCCGTTTTCATATTTTGACGGAGGAAGGCTTCTGAAGCTCTGGCTGCCGTACAGAATGTACGATATTATAAGGGCAGCTGTAATTTTGCTCTCTGCTTTTGCGGTATCATGGCTTATCATGAAAAAGTCGCTAAGTCCGTCTCTCGGAGCAACCTATATTCTTGTGCTTCTGTCCGAGCTTACCGAAGAGAGATAAAGGCTTGCAATTTCTTTTGATATTTGGTATACTGATATAAATAAGTTCAGGAGGTGCAAAATGGAGGAGATCAGAAAAAAGCTTGGCAGGCTTCTGCTGAAAACTCAGAAGCCGGCAAGATATATCGGCGGTGAGGCAGGAAGCGTTATCAAGGATAAGTCAAAGGTTGATGTGCGTTTTGCATTCTGCTTTCCCGATACCTACGATGTGGGAATGTCACACCTTGGAATGAAGATACTATACGGTCTTAAAAATGCCAGAGAAAACTGGTGGTGCGAGCGTGTATTCATGCCCGAAACCGACTTTGAAGCACTTATGCGTGAGAATGATATTCCGCTTTATGCGCTTGAAAGCCTTGACCCTCTTACAGAATTTGATTTCATAGGCTTTACTTTGCAATATGAGCTGTCCTTTAATAATGTACTTCAGATGCTTGACCTTGCAGGCATACCCGTGCTTGCGAGCGAGAGAACAGAGCTTACACCGATAGTTGTCGCAGGCGGCCCCTGTGTATGCAATCCCGAGCCCCTTGTCGATTTTATTGATTTATTCATTCTCGGAGAGGGCGAGGAAGTAAACGTTGAGCTTATGGAGCTCTACGAGAAAATGAAGCCCTCAAAGCCCACTAAGGAGGAATTCCTGCGTGAAGCTTGTAAGATAGAGGGCATTTATGTGCCGAGGTTCTATGATGTTGACTATAATGAGGACGGCACAGTAAAGAGTATAACTCCGAACATTCCCGAAGCGCCGGCAAAGATAAAGAAGAGAGTTATCCCCGATCTTGACAGCGTTTATTATCCCGAGGCCTTCGTAGTGCCGTTTACTCAGATAGTTCACGACAGGGCAGTGGTAGAGGTGCTCCGTGGCTGTATAAGAGGCTGCCGCTTCTGTCAGGCAGGCTTTATCTACAGACCGTTCAGAGAGAAAAGCGTAGAAACTATCAAGCATGAGACAAAGTGCCTCTGCGAGCAGACAGGCTATGAGCAGGTTTCACTGTCATCTCTGTCAACAAGCGACCATACAAAGATAAATAAGCTCCTTGATGAGCTCTCCGATTATACCGATGAAGAGAATATCAATCTCTCTCTCCCGTCACTCAGAATAGACAGCTTCAGCGATGAGCTTTTAGAAAAAATAAAGGCAGTCAGAAAAAGCGGTCTTACCTTTGCGCCTGAGGCAGGCACTCAGCGCCTAAGAGATGTAATAAACAAAAACCTCACCGAAGAAGAGATCCTGAGAACCTGCAAAACAGCCTTTATGGGCGGATATACTACCGTTAAGCTTTATTTTATGCTGGGTCTCCCTGACGAAACACTCGACGACGTAGCAGGCATAGCAAGGCTTGCTCAGAAGGTTGTAGACCTCTATTATGAGACCCCGAAGGAAAACAGGGGCAGGGGTGGAGTACAGGTATCAGTATCAACTGCAACCTTTGTTCCGAAGCCCTTCACTCCCTTTGAGTTTGAACCTCAGGATACCCCCGAGATGATAAAAGAGAAGCAGGAGCACCTGCTTTCAAGCCTTACCACAGGCAAAATAAAGCTCAGTATGCATTACTCGAATACTTCTATACTTGAAGCTGTCCTCGCAAGGGGAGACCGCAGGCTTTCCAAGGTCATCTATACGGCATGGAAGAAGGGCTGCTACCTCGACGGCTGGGACGAGCATTTTAAGTTCGATAAGTGGCTTGAAGCCTTTGATGAGTGCGGTGTTGACCCTGCCTTCTATGCAAACAGGCATCGTTCCTATGAGGAGATTGCACCGTGGTCGCACCTTGATTATATGGTGTCTCACAGCTTCCTTGTGCGTGAGAATAAAAAAGCCCATGAGGGTGTAACTACAAGAAACTGTGCCGAGGGCTGTTCGGGCTGCGGAGTAAAAGCGGAGTGCGGAGGTGTTTACTGTGGCGGTAATTGAACCAAAAAATGCAAGGCTTCGTATAGAGCGCTTTGAGTACAGGATAGTTTTCTCAAAAAAGGGAAGAATGATCTACATATCCCACCTTGATATGAAGAGAGCTATCCAGCGAATAATAAAGAAGTCAAAGCTTCCTGTGTGGTATACTCAGGGCTTTAATCCGCAGATATATCTGAATATTCCGCTGGCACTGTCGCTTGGGCTTGAAAGTGACTGCGAGGTAATGGACATAATGCTCACCGAGGAGCTTCCCTTTGATGAGGTAAGAGACAGACTGAACGCCGGCTTCCCTGAGGGGCTGGAGGCTCTGGAGGTTTATTCACCTGTGCATAAGCATACGGAAATAGCTTCCTCATGCTATGAGGTCAGGCTTAAAACCGAGCGTTCTGCCGAGGAAAGCAAAAAGCTTTTCGAGGACTTTCTGGCGAGGGATACAATAGAGATAGAAAAACGCACCAAGAAAAAGACCACTAAGCTTGTTGATATAAAACCGCATATAACTATGCTCGGGCTCTCTGTCGATGACGGAGCACTGAAAATCGAGATAAAGCTTCCTGCGGGAAATGAGTTTAATCTCAATCTGAATGTGGTGCTTGATGCCTATCTGGAATGGTCAGGTCAGACTATGGATGAGTTTTATGCAAAACGCACAAAACTTCTGATGACTGACGGAGAAAATTTTACATGACTTTTCCTTGCAATCAGTGGCTCAATGTGGTATAATATTTGAGTATTTGAATACCGTCGGTAACTTCCGACGAGAAAAGAGGCTGAAAGCCTCAGAATGGACAGTCCGCTGACCTTTAGGTGTATGAATGTCTGAAAATAAGAAGGAGGAATTTAAAGTGGACGCTTTAAAAGCAATTTCACAGTCAAGCATGAAGGAGAATGCTCCCGAGGTAAATATCGGTGATACCGTAAAGGTACACGTTAAGATCACTGAGGGTGACAAGTCCAGGATCCAGATCTTTGAGGGAACAGTTATCGCTAAGAAGCATGGCGGTATCAGCGAGACCTTCACTGTTCGCCGTGTGGCTCATGGTGTTGGTATTGAGAGAGTTTTCCCTGTACACTCACCTGCAGTTGAGAAGGTTGAGCTTGTAAGATCAGGTAAGGTTCGCCGTGCTAAGCTCTATTATCTGCGTGACAGAGTTGGTAAGGCAGCTAAGGTTAAGGAAGCAATCAGATAATTCTTTCTTTCAAAGGAGCCGTTATGCGGCTCCTTTTCTTTTAGCCTGATGCGGCAATAATGAACAAATTAATAAAAAACGAGCAAAACACTTGTAATTTTGCTCGGAATTTGTTATAATATTATTTGGCTTTTTATGCCCCGCAGTATTGCGGCAATGATTTTGAGATCGGAGCGATAGCTATGGAAGATAATAAGAGCTTCGGAGAGGTCGATCAGAAGGATATAGAGCTTGCCGCAGAGGCAGCTCCCGCAGATCTTAAAGAGCCTGAAAAGGTCAACATAAAAGATGAGATACTTGACTGGCTTGAGTCTTTTGTGTTCGCAATGTTCATAGTGATACTTGTGTTTACATTCGTGTTCAGGATAGTGCTCGTTCAGGGAGATTCTATGAACGATACTCTTGAGAATGAAAACAGGCTTGTCATTTCTCACCTGAACTATACACCGACAAAGGGTGATATCGTTGTTGTAGATGCAAATACGGATTATTTCCACAAGACTATAATCAAGAGGGTTATTGGTACAGGCGGAGATAAGGTGGTTGTCAATTATAATGACAATACTATTACTGTCAATGATAAAGTAATAGACGACCCTAACAAAAAGGGCGTTATGGTTGACGGCGGATTCTTTGACAGAGAATATATGGTTGAAGAAGGCGTTTATGAGTATAATGTTCCGAAGGGCAAGATATTTGTAATGGGCGACAACAGAAATAATTCCACCGACAGCAGGAGACTTGGCTTTATTGACAATGATATGGTGCTCGGTAAGGTAGTGCTGAGGATTTTCCCGTTCAACAAGTTCGGAAGAGTTTAAGCTATGAACAAAAAACGCAGGAAGCGCAACCCTGCGCTTGAGACCTTCCTTGACTGGAGCGAGTCTGTAGTATTTGCAGTGTTTCTGGTGATCTTTCTGTTCACCTTTGTGTTCAGAGTTGCAATAGTACACGGCGTTTCTATGGAAAGTACCCTTTATGAGGGCGATATGCTTGTAATATCGCATCTGTTCTATGCACCTGAAAGTAAGGACATCATTGTTGTGAATTCAGATGCAATGAAAGAAACGATAATAAAGCGAGTGATAGCAGTCTCAGGGCAGACAGTCTCTATAGACTGTGAGGCAGGTGCTGTTTATGTTGACGGCGCCAAGCTTGACGAGCCCTATGTATCAGTTGACAGCTTTCAGCAGAGCAGCTTCGATATGAGCAATTATAACAGCAGTACAGACAGATTTGATTATAAAGTCCCGTTCGGATATGTGTTCGTAATGGGCGATAACCGAGACCACTCCACCGATTCAAGAGCCTTTGGCTTTATTCCAAAATCGGAGATAGTCGGCAGGGTGATTTTCAGAGCCTATTCCCGTTCTGCGGGAACAGGCAGAGTAGAGTAAAGGAGGCTCTTATGAGCGAGGTATCGCAGGTACAGTGGTTTCCCGGCCACATGGCGAAAACAAGACGGCTTATGGCTGCGAATATGAAGCTTGTTGACGCTGTCGTTGAAATGACTGACGCCCGCATACCCTATTCGAGCCACAATCCTGAGATCGGCAAGCTCACACAGAGAAAGCCGAGACTTGTAATACTCAATAAGTCAGATGCCGCTGACCCGAATGTAACGGATATGTGGCTTGACTGGTTTTCAAAGAAGAATATGTACGCTCTTGCACTTGACTGCAAAAGCGGAAGGAATATAAACAAATTCTATGCAAAGCTCAGAGAACTCCTTGCCGACGACATCGGCAGGTGGAACGAAAAGGGCATGAAGGGCAGACCGATAAGACTGATGATCTGCGGTATCCCGAATGTCGGAAAGTCATCTCTTATAAACAGGCTTGCAGGCTCAAAGCTTGCAAAGGTTGAGGACAGACCCGGAGTTACCCGAGGCAAGCAGTGGGTGCGCCTTGATGAGGGCTTTGAGCTCCTTGATATGCCGGGCGTGCTCTGGCCGAAGTTTGAGGATAAGCTTGTAGGTGAAAGGCTTGCGTTCACAGGTGCGGTCAAGGATCAGATTATGGATACAGAGTACCTTGCGTGCAGGCTTCTGGAATATCTGAAGGAAAACTATCCCGAACTTATCATTGAGCGTTACGGTATTGACCTTTCGGGGATAGAAGAGCCCGATGATGAAATGATGGGCTGCACAGTCGGATATGAGCTTCTGGAGCGTGTCGGCAGGAAGAGAGGCTTCCTTGTTCGGGGCGGAGATATCAACACCGAGAGAGCAGCAGCCACAGTCCTTGATGAGTACAGAGCAGGCAAAATAGGCAGGCTCACACTCGAAAAGCCAAAGGGGTACTGAAATGAACGAGCTGTATGAGTTTGACCGTGAGTGGAGACAGGAGTTCGCACTTGTCTGCGGCTGTGACGAAGCAGGCAGAGGACCTCTTGCAGGAGATGTATTTGCGGCAGCAGTCATCTTCGATGAAGATACGGTAATTGAAGGCATAAATGACAGCAAGAAGCTTTCCGAAAAGAAAAGAGAGCTCTTATTTGATGAGATAAAAGAAAAAGCAAAGGCTTGGGCGATAGCGACCGCAAGCGTTCAGGAGATAGAGGAGTTTAATATCCTTAACTGTGCTATGCTCGCAATGAGAAGAGCAGTAGAGCAGCTTGGCATTACTCCCGATATATGCCTGATAGACGGCAACAAGGTGCCCGATAACCTTCCCTGTGAGGCGAGCGCAGTTGTAAAGGGCGATTCAAAGAGCCAGTCGGTAGCTGCGGCGTCTATTCTTGCAAAGGTCGCAAGGGACAGATACATGAAGGAGATGGCCCTGAAATACCCTCAGTATCAGTTTGAAAAGCACAAGGGCTACGGCACGAAGCTACACTATCAGATGATAGATGAGTTCGGACCGTGCGAGATACACAGAATGAGCTTTCTGAAAAAGTATTATGACAAGAAGAATGAGTGAAGCTGTCGATCACAGCACCCTGCGGGCAAGGGGTAATATCGGCGAAGATGCCGTCTGTTCCTTTCTTGTGCGGCACGGCTATGAGATCAAGGACAGAAATTTCACCGTCAGGGGCGGAGAAATCGACATTATAGCTTTGAAAAACGATACGCTCTGTTTTGTCGAGGTAAAGACAAGGGGAGAGGCTCCGTTGTCTGAGGGCGAGGAAGCGGTAACGCCTTCAAAACGCCGTCATATAATCATGACAGCACAGAGGTATCTTGATACGATCGGCGGAGATTATTTCTGTCGGTTTGATGTTGCAGTAGTAACACTTAAAGAGAACACCGTCTCGCATTTGAAATATTATGTAAAAGCTTTTGATGCGAGTAAATAAAGGAAGGGTTGAGTATTATGAATTACAGAAGTACAAGAAACAATGACGTTATGGTAGACTCTGCTCAGGCTATCGCACAGGGCATTTCCGAGGACGGAGGTCTTTTCGTTCCCGAGAGCATACCCTCGATCAGCAATGATGACATCATTGCGCTTGGCGATATGTCCTACAGAGACAGAGCTTTCTTTGTATTCTCAAAGTTCCTGACCGACTATACCGAGGCTGAGATCAGGTACTGTGCTGAGGGTGCATACAACACAAAAAACTTTGATACCGACAACATAGCTGAGCTGGCTCACCTGTTTGACGGAACATATATGCTTGAGCTCTGGCACGGCCCAACCTGTGCTTTCAAGGATATGGCACTTCAGATACTGCCTTATCTTCTCACAACAGCTATTAAGAAGCTCGGCGTTGACAAGAAGGTGGTTATCCTTGTTGCAACATCCGGAGATACAGGCAAGGCTGCTCTTGAGGGCTTCAAAGACGTTGAGGGAACAGAGATCCTTGTGTTCTATCCTCAGGACGGAGTTTCCGCAATGCAGAAAAAGCAGATGACAACTCAGGACGGAGAGAATGTCGGTGTATGCGCTATAAAGGGCAACTTTGATGATGCTCAGAACGGTGTAAAGGCAATCTTTACAAACCCCGAGATCGCAAAGACTCTTGCTGACAACGGTATGATGTTCTCCTCTGCAAATTCTATCAACTGGGGCAGACTTGCACCGCAGATCATCTATTATGTATCTACCTATGCACAGCTTGTTAAGGACGGCGAGATCACTCTCGGCGACAAGATCAATGTCGTAGTTCCTACAGGCAACTTCGGAAATATCCTCGCAGCATACTATGCAAAGCACATGGGTATTCCTGTAAACAAGCTTATCTGTGCATCTAACGCAAACAATGTTCTTACCGATTTCATTAAGACAGGCGTTTATGACAGGAACCGTCCGTTCCATACAACTATTTCGCCTTCTATGGATATTCTTATATCTTCTAACCTTGAGAGACTTCTATATCACCTCACTGACGGCAATGACGCCCAGATCAGAGAGTGGTTCGGCGCTCTTGCAAAAGAGGGCAGATATGAGGTCTCCGATGAGGTCAAGAAGGCACTTTCCGATGAGTTCTATGCAGGCTTCTGCGATGATACTCAGACTAAGGAGTGCATAAAGAACATCTATGATCAGTATTCCTACACCTGCGATACTCATACCGCAGTAGCAGTTAAGGTATATCAGGACTATAAGGCAGCAACAGGCGATCAGACAAAGACTGTTATCGCATCTACTGCAAGCCCGTATAAGTTCTCGGGCTCTGTTCTCGGAGCGATCGGAGCCGACAACAACGCTGACGAGTTCGCACTTGTTGACAAGCTTGCCGAGGTATCAAAGCTTCCTGTTCCTGCATCTCTTGCAGCACTGAAGGATAAAGCAGTTCGCTTCGACAAGACGGTTGACAAGACTGAAATGAAGGATTATGTATTTTCGGTTTTAGGCTGCTGATATGAACAAAAATGACCGCATACGGGAATGCTGGAGAACAATGCCCGATGACGACCTGAAAAGGATATACAACAAACGCAAGTCTGGAAGAATGTTCTATTCCACATTCACCCTTGTTGTGCTTTTTGTTATGGCTCTTGGCTATGGAATGGCAGGCTGGGTATCATACCTTGGGTCGCTGAGCGTCCAGTTCAGGAAGGTTGACAACTCAACAGCCGGAATTGTATACTATATAGCGTTTTTTGTTGCAGGCTGCCTTATAAGTATTGCCGACAGCAAAAGCCTGTGGCATATACTTCTTCCTGTGCCGATAGGCTCTGTGATAGTATTTGTGCTGTTCTGGTATTTCTCATTCGAGGCTGTTTTGCTGGAGCTGATACTGGCGGTCTTCTATTTAAGGCTCAGAGTTTTAGTTGGTGATATTGACTTTATGAAGTCGCTTCCAAGCTATCCTTTCGTTGGTCACAGAGATTATTCGCAGATGAATGCGATGTCTCAGGCAGATCAGCTCAGACAGCTTGAAAATGCAATGAACGGAGCAAGGGCTGAGGGATATGAGCATATCTTCACAGACAGCAGGGCACAGCTTGAAAAGCCAAAGCCCTCTGATGACAAGGATGAGCATTTTCAGCAGCATAAAATGCTGTATAAATAAAACAGACCCCGAAGGGTCTGTTCATCAGTCTCTTGCCTCAAAGGTCTTGCAGACTGTTTCATCGCAGCAGCCCGGCTCCCGGCAGGTACCGCTTACATCAATAGCTGATGCAGTACATTCCTTGCAGTCCTTGTTGTAGACGCAGCTTTCAACGCTGCAGTGTATGCCGTGATTCTTATCCATTATATCATCTCCTTTCGGCTTTGATATAGTGTCTGCATTTTTTACCGTAATATTCCGAAAGGGGTGCTCAATTGAGTCTTTTTGTAATAGCTGATCTTCATCTGTCATTCGGAGTCAATAAGCCTATGGACATTTTCGGCGGCTGGGAAGATCATGTATCTAAGCTTGAAGCAAACTGGCAGAAAAAAATCCGCCCCGAGGACACCGTCGTAATCCCGGGAGATATTTCTTGGGGCATGAATTACGAGCAGTGTAAAGAGGATTTTGCTTTTATCGACAAACTCAATGGCATAAAGATAATCTCAAAGGGCAATCATGATTATTGGTGGGAGACTAAAACCAAAACCGAACGCTTTTTCAGAGAGAACGGTTTTGAAACGCTCAATATCCTGCATAATAATCATTATAGGTATGGAAATATCGGTATCTGCGGAACAAGAGGCTGGATAAATGAGCCGGGAGAGCCGTCAGATGCAAAGGTGCTGGCCCGTGAGGCTGGAAGACTGAGAATGTCGATAGAGTCGGCTCTGAAAGAGGGGCTTGAGCCTGTTGTGTTTCTGCATTATCCGCCTGTGTATGCAGGAAGCTGCAATTATGATATGCTCGATGTGCTTCATGAGTTTAAGATAAAGCGCTGTTATTACGGTCACTTGCATGGAAAATCCCATAATTATGCAATAAACGGGCAGAGAGATGGTATAGAATATCGCCTGATTTCAAGTGATTTTTTGCATTTTGACCCATTGGACATATCAGAAATTGTGCAAAGTGACAATTTATAAAAAAATGCTGGAAATCAATATCAAAATATGTTATAATAACTAGGATATATTTTTATTGGAGGAATAATAAAATGAGTTTAAAAGCAACTAACAATGTCGCAACCAATAGGTACGAGCTGGAGATCGAGGTTTCCGCTGAGGAGTTTGAGGCTGCGCTTCAGCAGGCATACCTGAAGGCAAGAAAGAATATTCAGATGCCCGGCTTCCGTAAGGGCAAAGCTCCCAGAAAGCTTATCGAGAGAGAGTACGGGGAGCAGGTATTCTTTGAGGATGCGGTTAATATCGTTTATCCCGATGCTGTAAACGGTGCAGTTCAGGAGTCAGGTCTTACACTTGTTGCACGTCCTGAGGTAGAGGTAACAGCTATCAGCAAGGAAGAGGGCATCAAGATCACAGCTAAGTGCGTAACTAAGCCAGAGGTTGATATTAAGGATTATAAGGGCATCGAGGTAACAAAGACTGTTAAGGAAGTTACCGATGAGGACATAGATGCACAGCTCAATCAGCTCAGAGACAAGAACGTTACAGTTGAGACTGTAGACGACAGAGCAGCAGAGCTCGGTGACGATGTACTTATTGACTTTGAGGGCTTCAAGGACGGCGTTGCATTTGACGGCGGCAAGGCAGAGGACTTCACTCTGAACCTTGGAAGCGGTCAGTTTATCGCAGGCTTTGAGGATCAGATCGTTGGTCATAATGCAGGCGAGTCCTTCGAGATCAACGTTACATTCCCTGAGGAGTATCAGGTGAAGGAGCTTGCAGGCGCACCCGCAGTATTCAAGATCAACCTCAAGAGCATTTCCAAGAAGGTTTATCCTGAGATTGATGATGAGATGGTCAAGGATTCAACAGAGTTTGAAACTCTTGAGGAGTATAAGGCTGACGTAAGAAAGAAGCTCGAAGAGGCTAACAATAAGCAGGCTGACAATGAGGTTGAGTCCGCTGTGTTTGATGCTGTTATTGAGAAGCTTGAGGGTGAGATCCCTCAGGAAATGTTCGATAACAGAGTAAACGAGATGGTACAGGAGCTCGAGCAGAGACTTCGTCCGCAGGGCATTACTCTTGACCTCTATATGCAGTACACAGGTCAGACAATTGACACTGTAAAGAAGGCTTATGAGGAGCAGGCTCAGAAGCAGGTTAAGCTCAGACTTGCACTTGAGAAGATCGCAGAGCTTGAGAATATCGAGGTAAGCGATGATGAGCTGAACGATGAGATCAAGAAGATTTCCGATAGCTACGGCGTAGATGCTGAGCAGATCAAGCAGATCGTAGCTGAGGAGGACCTCAGAAGAGATGTTGCTGTAGGCAAGGCATCTGACCTTGTTAAGGACAGCGCAGTTATTAAGTAATTTTGTCGATTTCGCTCGCATTTAACCGTGCGGGCGAAAAATATATGTCAGGAGGCAGCATTATGGCATTAATTCCTTATGTAGTAGAACAGACAAGCAGAGGCGAGCGCAGCTACGATATTTTTTCGAGGCTGTTAAATGATCGTATTATTATGCTGTGCGACCAGATAGATGATGCAGTTGCCAGCGTTGTAGTGGCTCAGCTTCTTTACCTTGAGGGTCAGGACCCTGAGAAGGATATAGACCTCTATATAAACAGCCCCGGAGGCGTTATTACAGCAGGTATGGCAATTTATGATACAATGCAGTATATCAAGTGTGATGTATCAACTATCTGCATCGGAATGGCAGCTTCAATGGGTTCGTTCCTGCTCTCCAGCGGAGCAAAGGGCAAGAGATTTGCTCTCCCGAACAGTGAGATCCTTATCCACCAGCCCCTTATCGGCGGCGGCGGACTGTCAGGACAGTGTACAGATATAAAGATACACTCCGACCACATGGTCAGAACAAGAGAGAAGCTGAATACTATCCTGTCGCAGAATACAGGAAAATCTATCGAGCAGATCAATGCAGACACCGAGCGTGACAATTATCTTACAGCTCAGGAGGCTATGGAGTACGGTCTGATCGACAAGGTTATCACAAACAGATAATAATAGAAATCGGTGATTATATATGCCAAATGATGTACTAAAAAGGTGCTCGTTCTGCGGAAAATCCGAGAATAAGGTAAGAAACCTTTTCAGCGCAGGAAACAGCCATATCTGTGAGGAGTGCGTTATATACTGCTATGACGTGCTTGCCGAGCAGGAGGGACTGCCTGTTGCTAAGCCCAAGAACCAGGGCGGAAAAAACGTTAAGAACAAGTCAGGAATAGACCTTAAAAAGCCTTCCGAGATCAAGGCTGTGCTCGATGAGTACGTTATCGGTCAGGAGGCTGCAAAGATAGCTCTTTCTGTTGCCGTTTACAATCATTATAAGAGAATAATGTCTCTCGATGATAATGACGATGTCGAGATACAGAAGAGCAATGTTCTTCTTATAGGTCCTACGGGAACAGGTAAAACACTTATAGCCCAGACGCTTGCAAAGCTTCTGAACGTTCCGTTTGCAATTGCTGATGCTACCACTCTAACTGAGGCAGGTTACGTCGGCGATGATGTTGAGAACGTGCTTACAAGGCTTATTCAGGCTGCTGACTATAATGTTGAAGCGGCTCAGAACGGTATTATTTATATCGACGAGATAGATAAGATCTCCAGAAAATCCGAGAACACCTCCATTACCCGTGATGTAAGCGGTGAGGGTGTTCAGCAGGCACTTCTGAAGATAGTTGAGGGTACAGTGTCGAATGTTCCCCCGCAGGGCGGAAGAAAGCACCCTATGCAGGAGTTTATCCACATCGACACAAAGAATATCCTCTTCATTTGCGGAGGAGCCTTCGAGGGACTTGAAAAGGTTATTGAGAAGAGAACAGATTCTTCGTCAATGGGCTTCGGCGCTAATGTCAAGGCAAAGACTGAGGAGCACAATGTTATGCAGAAGGTTGTTCCTCATGACCTTGTAAAGTATGGTATCGTACCTGAACTGGTCGGCAGACTTCCTGTTATCACAGTTCTGGAAGAACTTGATGAAGACGCTCTGTGCAGGATACTTACTGAGCCTAAGAATTCGCTTATCAAGCAGTATACAAAGCTCTTTAAGCTTGATAATATCGACTTTGAGGTCACAGATGATGCAATGCGTGAGATCGCAAAGCAGACTATCAAGGAAAAAACAGGTGCAAGAGGACTTCGTGCCGTTGTTGAGAGACTGCTCACAGGTCTTATGTTTGAAACTCCGTCAGATAAGACAGTTACAGGCATAAAGATAACTGCTGAGTGCGTCAGGGGCGAGGCCGAGCCTGAGATCATAAGAAAAGCATAAATTAAAAGCTGTTCCGTAAGGGACAGCTTTTTGCATATTGCTCTCCTTGTCCGCATAAGATGAAGCAAGGAGATGATAATATGAGAAAGATCGAGGCAGTGTTGTGTTTTGCGCTTTTGTTCGGCTTTGCAGGGCTGTGTCTTTTCGGCAGAAGTGCCTCTCAGGCAATAATGACGGCAGGCAAAGCTAAAGCTTCAGCTGCGAAGCCCGTAATAACAATAGATGCAGGTCACGGCGGTGCGGACGGGGGCTGTGTGTCAGTAAACGGAGCAGTCGAAAAGAATATAAACCTTAATATCCTCAAAACTCTCAGAGATACTATGACTGTCATGGGCTATGATGTGTACTGCACCCGTGAGAGCGATGTTTCTATCCACGACAGGGGAGTGGAGGGCCTTAAAAACCAGAAGCTTTCGGATATGAAAAACCGCCTTGCGATTTTTGGAAAGTACAGTGACGGCATCTCGGTTTCCATACATCAGAACCAGTTTACCGATTCAAAGTACAGCGGAGCGCAGATGTTCTACAGTGAGAAAAATCCCGAGGGAGAGCAGCTTGCAAAAATAATGCAGGAACGTTTTCGTTCTGTTCTTCAGCCCGAAAATGAGCGTGTAGCCAAGGCTGTCGGCGATGAGCTTTATCTGCTTGACAATACTACAAATCCTGCTGTTATGATAGAGTGCGGTTTTCTCTCAAACCCCGAAGAAGCCGCAAAGCTCGAATCAGAAGACTATCAGAAGCAGGTTGCTTTCACGATTATGACAGGCATCAAGGAATATGAACGCAGCAAAAAATAAGAGAGCCTTACGCTCTCTTATTTCTTTTTTGTTTTAAGATATCCCCATTCGGAGTCGATACTTGTTTCATATTCCTTATCGACCGACTCATCATCAGTGTGGAAAATGTAGTAGTGGTCAAACTGCGAATAAAAGTCAATATCGTGTCCGTCAAATGAAAGATAGCTAATGCCTATATCTTCAAGCTTATCAAGCGTGTCATCAATATCGGTGATAATGTTTCTGCACTTGCCGACAGGAGTTTTGCCGAAGGTCTTGCCGTTATCTCTGACAGATACGGCTGCCTCTCTGAACAGATTCTCATTATCTGCGAAAGTGCTCCTGATTGCCTTGTCGCTTCTGAGATACCACTGATGAATGAATCCGACAGCTATCACAGCAATAAGAATAAGAATTATCACAAGCTTTCTTACACTGGAACGTGTGAGCAGCTTTTTCTTTTCGTCTTTTATCTCAGTCTCCAAGATATGCCTCCAGTCTGTAGATAGGCTTTCCCATATCGGAAAACATCTTCTCATACTCTGTAACTATGTTGCCCTCAAAGCCGCTGTTGTGAAGGTCAAGCGAAATGTTTTTAAGCTTGTAGCCTGCTTCGGAGAACTGTTCTATTGAGAACTCAAAAAAGTGCATATTATCGGTCTTCTGGTATACAGCTCCGCCCTTTTTGAGTAATTTTTTGTACAGTTCCAGAAACCTCACATGAGTAAGCCTGTGAGCCGCATATGTGTTCTTCGGGAAAGGACAGCTGAAATTAAGATAAATGCACTCCACTGAATGCTCGGGGATAAAGCAGTCGAGGTACTCGGCATTGCCCCTTGCAAATCTCAGGTTTGGTATCTGCATTTCTATTGCCTTTTCAGCTGCATCAACGATAACGTTCGAGGATTTTTCAACACCTATTATGTTCATATCCGTCTCACGCTTAGCAAGCTCAGCCGCAAACTGACCCTTTCCGCAGCCTATCTCCAGTATAAGCGGAGCGTTTCTCCCGAACAGCTTTTCAAGGTCGATAAGCTCCTTATTAGATTTGTCCGAAAAATCCTTGCTTTCCCTGTCCATGCGGTAGATCATGTTTCCGCATTTTTCAAGTCTTTCATCAAGGTTTTTCTTTCTTCTCATTCGCATATAAAAATGCTCCTTTATTTGTTTTTCTTCTTTTTTGAGCTCAGTATATTAAACAGCAGAAAGCTCAGATAAAGTGCAGGCAGAGGTGCCATAAAATAGGTGTAAGAGGTCTTGATTTTTTCGGCATTATCTGCAAGAATGTAAGTCTCACCGTCGATCTTGATAGTCTTGTTTTTATCTATTTTCGTACCCTTAGTGCATAACAGCTTTGTGTCATACCTGTCGATGTTTTTAGTGTACCACGGAAGTTCAATATCATCGGGCACAGCAACATCATGCCCAAGCTCCATTACCCTCAGAGTATCTTCCTTGAAGATGTGGTATCCGCCCTTTGTCTCAAGATATTCCACCTCTCTGAAAAGACCTCCGCCGTATACTTTGTAGTTGCTGCTGTCCTTTTTATCAATGTTTCTGATAACGTTCGTAACGATAAAGCAGGCAATACACAAACACAAAAAGATAAGGTTCACTGTCTTTTTCTTTTTTCTTCCGAACAAAAGGGGCAAAAGTGTGAATAATACAGTGCTTACAACCAGAATTATAAGATAAACGGAAAACATATCATTTCCTCCTCTTACTAAGCTTATGCAGAAAATAATCCGTATCAGACGTAACCTTCAGCCATGCCGCCGCCGAGCCTGTCAGCACGTTTTCAAGAGGGTATACCGTCAGCATCACTTCGGGAGTATCCTCGCCTGAATAATGCGGTGTTACCTTGAAGCTTATTTCATTGTTCATACGGTTGAGAACATCTTGCTCGGTGACCTTTTTGAACATCTTTGTTTCAATCGCATCAGGAATGTCAAGGTCGGGGAACCTTGCCAGATAAATGCGTTTGCCGTCTTTCTTGGTGGTCAGCTTAAAATCGTATCTTACAGGCTGAAGCTTTCCCTTGATGTAGCGGTTCCTTGTCAGTCCCGAGAACGTGATCTTTCCGTTGTCAACGTCCTCTCCCGAGATAGAAACGCAAAGCCCCTTCTTTGAAGCCTTTCCCGAGCTTTCAACTCCGAACGAAAAGGGAAGACCGTCTATCATTATCTCACCGCAGGTCGAAAACCTGAGGCTGACTTGCTTTTTTGATCCCAGCATAGCCTCTCCTTTACAGACTTACCATTACTCCGCCGACAGGTCTGATTGAGAGCACATAGCAAGAGCCCTTACCGAAGACCTTCTCGATCTCTGCACTGAACCTATCAAGCATATCATCAGGAACAAAGGCCTGAATAGTTCCTGCAAAGCCGCCGCCGTGAACACGGCACGCCCCCTTGCCTCCGAGAACGCTCTTAGCGATGTAGAGCGCAAGCGACAGTCCCTGCTCGGCAGGTGCAGAGGAAGCATAGATGTTCTGCAGATATCTGAATGAGGAATCACCCGACTCATTAATCAGTCTGAAAAAGCCCTCAATATCTCCTCTTTCAAGAGCCTCAGCCTGAGCAAGCACTCTCTCATTATCATCAAAGTAGTGGAGAGCTCTAAGCACAGCCCTGTCAGAGCATTTCTCACGCACAGCCGAAATATTATCAAGAAGCTCCTGCTTGTCCACCTCTCTCAGAACGCTCTTCCCGAAGAACTGAGCCACCGACTTCATTTCCTGCGGAATAGCCGCATACTCGGGAGTAAGGTCAGCGTGATTGCCCTTGGTGTCAACTATGCAAAGAGCATATCCCGACTTTGAAAAGTCATAATCGACCTTCTTTATAACAGGTTCCTTTTCGTCCTTGAAATCAATTGTGATGAAGCTGCCGACCGATGAAGCCATCTGGTCCATAAGGCCCGAGGGCTTACCGAAATACACATTCTCTGCATACTGGGAGAGCTGAGCCACCTCAACTGCGGAGATAGCCTGCTCGTTGTAAAGACCGTTGAGTATCGTTCCGATAAGCACCTCAAAAGCCGCCGAGGACGAAAGCCCAGAGCCTTTAAGTACATTAGATGTAGTGTAAGCATTAAAGCCGCCTATCTTATGGCCGTTTTTGAGAAAGCCTCCTGCCATGCCCCTGATAAGTGATGCCGAGCTGTTCTTCTCCTCTTCCTTGACATCGGTATCAGCAGAGTCTATCTTGTCAACAGGGAAGCCCTCGGACTTGACTGTGATAATGCCGTCATCGGTAGCCTTTACAGCGGCGATAACGTCAAGAGATACTCCTGCCGCAAACACACGCCCGAGGTTGTGGTCGGTGTGGTTGCCGCCTATCTCGGTACGCCCGGGGGCAGAGAAAAAGTGTGTAGGCTTCTCCCCGAAGAGCTTTTCAAACTCAGCGGCAGCCCTTTCATATCTCTCACGCTGGAAAGCCAGCTTGTCCTGAGTGTAGATTTCATCAAGTGTATATGTTTTCATAAAAACAGTCCTTCCGTTACAATATATCACTGTACATTATAGCACATTGTTCTAAAAAAGTAAAGAACTGTTTTGTTCAAAAAACTGTTTACAAAAGATTTACTGTGTGTTATAATGTTTTTAAGTATAAATTATAGGAGGAATACAAATGAAAAAAAGACTTACTGCCCTTGTGTGTGCTTTGGCACTTTTATTCGCAGGTGCAGCTGTTCTGCCGCAGGGCATGACCCTGTTTGATACCGGCATATCCGTTAGTGCTGATGAGGAGATCGGTGACTTTACCTGCTTTATGAGCATGGACGAAGCAACGCAGGAATACAATGTCTGGATAAGAAAGTATAACGGAAACGCTCAAAACCTTGTCATTCCCGAGAAGCTTACTATCTACAGCCAGACGCTCAAGGTGTACGGGCTTGATAGTGAAGCATTTAAGGATAATACAACTCTACGATCGGTCACTATGCCAAGCTCTCTTCGTGTTATATCATCACAGTGCTTTGAGGGCTGTTCTTCGCTGAAAACAGTCAGCTTGAATGAGGGCTTAGAAACGATCGAGTTTAAGGCCTTCAAAGACTGCACCGCCTTGAGCTCAGTTGCTATACCGTCATCGGTCACTTCGATCAGGACCTTTGCATTTTATAATACAGGCTTAGAGAAGTTTACACTCCCGTCAACAGTAACGGATATTGGTACAGGAATACTGCATAGCTGTCAGTCACTGAAAAAGGTCACTTTACCTGACAGCCTTGAAG
>OCVV012873473.1_pt1 | contig 28391 bp, 18 predicted proteins | sample 1539721 | NCBI WGS metagenome assembly OCVV01 (sample SAMN02144230, study PRJEB22623) | gut metagenome | biome: sheep rumen | host: Ovis aries | place: New Zealand | reverse complement strand
GAAGTTCTTCCTCTTCAGGCTTACCAGAATCTATGCTTAAGGCATCAAGTACTTACAATCTCTTGCCACGGAAAATCTCCGGTGAGCCCATTTTTACGCATGGGATTTTCATAAAAACCTGATTATGAAAATGTTACGGAAAACACTAACTTTGCTTTCGGCCGCCTTGATTCTTGCTGCCTGTACGCAGACTAGGCCGGATTACTATGTTTGTGCATACGTATGGCCGTCCTGTCATGACGATTCGTTGGCGCACAAATGGATTTGGCCTGAAGGCATCGGCGAATGGGAAGTCATCAAAAAGGGCACCCCTCGCTTTGAAGGGCATTACCAGCCACGTCAGCCGCTTCTTGGCTACGGCCTTGACGATGACCCGAAGGTTGTGGAACAGTGGATCCAGACCGCACTGAAATACGGTGTAAACACTTTTATATATGACTGGTACTGGTTCAATGCCCCGGACGGATATCATGGCCCTTTTCTGGAAGACGCCCTTGACAAGGGCTTCCTGGGAGCACCATCCAACAGGAAGATGAACTTCTACCTGATGTATGCGAACCATGACGTAAAATACAATTATTGGAATCCTCATAAATGGGAAGACAATACGGAACTTCTCTTTAACCCGCGTGTTGGCATGGAGGACTGGAAGAAGATTGTGGAAAGGGTTATCACCAAGTATTTCCACCTTCCAAACTACGTCAAGATTGACGGATGTCCGGTGTTTGCAATGTTCAATGCAGACATCTTCAAACAGGGTTTTTCATCTGACGAGGAAGCCGCAGAGGCCATGGAGTATTTCAGAAGCGAAGTGCGCAAGGCCGGGTTCCCCGGGCTGCATCTCCAGCTAACGCCAGGCGGAGGCAGTGACCCTTCCTCAGCCAGGCAGGAAAAGACAAATGCCAACATTAAGCTTCTGGGAATAAACAGCATAGCCTTTTACAACATGGGCGGATTCAACTGTAACTACATCACCCACAATGAGAATGCCGTCCGCATGAGAAACAATACGGATGCCGCCTATGACATTCCCCTGTTCCCCACCGTTTCCATCGGCTGGGACGATACACCCCGCTTTCCTGCAAAAGGGGCGCAGCATGTTACCCGCTTCCATAATACCCCGGAAGTATTCGGCACATATCTCCAGACTGCAAAAGAGTATGCCGATGCCCACCTTGAAAGCCAGCCTCCTTTTGTAATGATAAACGCCTGGAACGAATGGGTGGAAGGCAGTTACCTCCTCCCTGACAGGTTAAACGGATATGGATACCTGGAGCAGGTAAAGAAAGTTTTCCATCAGTAGCACTACCCTGGTATTTTTAGTATCTTTGCAGGGGTTCTCAAAGGCAAAAGACCAAGGTGTTTGGAAAATGATAAAAATCGTAAAAGACAGTCTTCTTATCGAGCTTTCGGAGCCGGAAGAGACATACCGCGGGACACGTTTCGACCACTCAGGAGTATTTCACCGCATTGAATATGCCGGGCGCTCCTTTGCCGACAAATGGTACGACTCCCCTGAAGATCCCCTCCGGCATGACAACGTGCGGGGGACTTCCGAAGAGTTCCTTGGAGTAATTCCCACGGCAGAAGGATGGCTCAAGATTGGTGTGGGCACGCTTGCCGATGACATCGGCGACGGCAACTACGACTGGTTCCATACTTATCCCGTAGTCAAAAGTGAGAGCAGGAATGTTAAAGTCTCGGGGGAAGAGGTTCTGTTTCTGGATGAGATGCCCGGATTCTACCGCAGGCAAAAAATGATAAGGGTCGACGGCGAGGGCATGTTTTCCATAAATCACAGGATTCTGAATCTTTGGGACAGGCGGCTGGACATCCTCAACTATAACCATAATTTCTTTACCCTGGGACTGCCCGGAGTGGGCAAGGGGCGCCGAATAACCCTGCCCGGTGTATTTACCGGGACATGGAGGGAGGATTCCCTGAAAGCCGGAAAGGAAGGAAACAGCATCCTCACCACGGCAGACATCGTTGAAGGGGAAAAATCCTGCATGCTTGACATACACGGGCCCTACGGCTTCACGCTCGAAGGAGAGAACGGACTCTGTGTGGAAGTATCTTCCGATGCTCCGCTTCACCACGCCCAGTACTGGGCCAATCACAAAGTGGCGTGCTTCGAGCCGTTCATATCGGCCTCAGTGGAACCTGGAGCAAGCTTTGAATGGACGATTCAATACTGCCTGAGCGTCAGAAAGACTTTCTCCGAATGAGCCTGAAGGGGTTGTGAACCTTGGAGCGGGAACCGCTGAGTATCATTTCGGCGGCGGTGCGTCCCATGGCGGGGAAGTCCGTCGAGAGTACGGTGAGCCCGCCCATGACCAGTTCATTCAGGGGCATTTCGTTATAGGAGATTATTTTAACATCCTCGCCGGGGATGAGTCCGGCTCCGCGGATACCGGCGTCCAGCTTTACAAGGCCGGAATCCAGCTGACTGTTAAGGACAAGAGCCACGTCACCGGCATTCCAGGAATCGGGAATACTGCGAAAAACCGACAGTTTGATCCCTGCTTCACGGGCAAATTCCTTCACGGATTCCAGGATAATGTTCCCGTACAGGCTCCGGGGAAGGACTATCACCTTGAAGTTTCCGCCGCGCCGGATGATGTCTTCGCGGCCGTCGGCAAGGCCTTGGGCTGCATCACTTCTGAAATCCTGATACACTACGCCATAGTCTCCGGGAACATCCTTCAGCCAATTGTCCAGCATTATGAGCTTACGCGGAGGAATGCGGCATATCAGCTTAGCAGCCCGCGCCTGCGTATTTGAGTCCAAGGGGAAATGGGGGCTGACGACGTAGTAGTCGTACAGGTCCAGGTTGTGGTTAAGATAGTATTCCAGAAGATCTACATCCTGATTGTGCTGGAGTATGGTAATATGGGCGTTCCCTTCCAGCGTTTCCTGAAAGTTTCTGAGTATTATCTGGTTGTAAACGCTCTGTTTGTCAAGGAGGACCAGGATTTCCCTGAGGCGGGAGCCGTCCTTGGCAGCCACGAAAACGCCCTTGCCCTGCCAAGCTGTGAGAAGATTGTCCCTCACAAGGGCATTGTAGGCCTTTTTTGCCGTTTCGCGGGAAATATCCAGCATGATGGCAAGCTGGTTCATGGAGGGAAGACGTTCCCCCGGAATCAGGATCCCGCCTTTTATCTGCTGCCGTATCTGATTGCAGATCTGTACGAAAATGGGAGTGTTTCCGGCTTTGTCTATACTTATATTCATGCAACAAAGATAATAATTTTTCAATAACTGTGGTGCGGTGTGGTGCGCTTGTTGAAAAAATATATATTTTTGCAAAAAGCTGAGACTATGAAAACCAATAAAAGCTGGTACAAATGGGAAGTCCTCCTGCTTCTGTGGATGGCATATCTGCTGAACCAGGGAGACCGTCAGGTGTTCAATACGGTTCTCCCAGCCATAAGGGACGCACTTAACCTCACTGACACTTCAGTTGGCCTTATCGCCACTATATTCAACCTGTTCTATGCCATCATGGTACCGGTTGGCGGCTGGGCGGGAGACCGCTTCTCCAGGAAGTGGGTGACCACCATCAGCATCCTGTTCTGGAGCGTCGCCACCATGTTCACCGGGCTTGCCACAAGTTTCATTTGGCTGGTAGTACTGCGTTCCGTCGCAACCGGCGGCGGCGAGGCCTTCTTCGGCCCGGCCAACTACTCGCTCCTTGGACAGTATCATACAGATACCAGGGCCAGGGCAATGTCCATACATCAGACGGCCTATTATGTGGGGGTAATCCTTGCCGGCTGGCTGGCCGGTCTCATAGCAGATAAGATGGGATGGAAGTACTCTTTCATCATCTTCGGTGCAGCCGGCATCATCTGGGGTATCCTCATGATTATAAGGCTCAAGGACTATCCCAAGAGTGAAGATTCTTCGGTCGCTACGCTCCCTCAGAATGACAAGAGCGTGAAAAAACCGGGATTCTTTGACGGATTCAAGACAGTGTTCACAACACCCACGGCGCTTATGCTCACAATCGGGTTCAGCGGACTTATTTTCGTGATTACCGGATACATGACCTGGGTTCCCGCATACTTGCAGGAAGAGTTCGGGCAGAGCCAGGCATCGGCAGGGTTCAATTCCATGTTCTGGACCTACGTGGCGGCGTTCGCGGGTGTTCTCCTTGCGGGAACGCTCTCTGACAAGCTTGCCGCAAAGAACCACAAGGTAAGGATGACCCTTCAGGCGGCAGGCCTTCTTGGCGGTGCCGTGTTCCTCTTCCTCATGGGCGGCCACCCCGCACTCTGGCTCCTTTACATCAGCTTCGCAGGCTGGGGCTTCTTCAGGGCATTCTTCGACGCCAACACCTATGCGGTGCTCTATGACGTTACACCGGAGCACCTTCATGCCAGCTGCTCATCGGCAATGATTATGACGGGATTCGCTGTGGGAGCCCTCGCCCCGGTCATCCTTGGCGCGCTCAAGGAGAGCATGGGAAGCCTCAGCGCAACCTTCCCCATACTGGCAGTCATCTGGGTCGTATGCAGCGCTCTGATGTTCATTGTGGCCAAGACTTCATACCAGAAAGATTACGATAAAATGCATTAAAGAGATTTCTCGACTTCGCTCGAAATGACAGAAGGAAAACTCGAAATGACAAAATTAACACAATATGAAAGCTGAACTAAAAACCAGAAAGGCAAAAGCCGGACTTCTCCTTATCGCCTCCCCCCGTTTCAAGAACCTCTATGGCCCCAAGCGCGGCACTTACGGCGAGCGCAAGGACAAAGCCGTGAAGGAAATCAAGGCCACGATGGACTTCCTCGACCTGGTGGACCCCGGCATCGTCTACGAAAGGGAAGACGCCGAGAAGGCCCTCAACCTCTTCTTCGCAGAGAAGGTAGACTTCGTATATGCCGAATTCCTCTCCTGGAGCGAGGATTTCGCCTGGATCCGCTTCCTCAGGGACTGCCCGGAGATGCCGATCCTCTTCTGCAACGTGGCAAAACCCCGCATGAGTTTCGAAACCACCCTTGACGAGGACGATTTCGTCGATTACCTCTGCGCCGGCACCCTGGTGGGCTCCCTCGAAGGCTCCGGCAGCCTCAAGCGCATTCCCAGGAAGAACGTCCGCACCGTCATGGGCACCCGTGAGGAGATTACGGAGAAGGTCCGCATCTATGCCGATGCCGCCCGCACCCGCAGCATCCTCCGCCGCTCCAATGTGGGCCTCATGGCAAACATGAACGAGGCCATGTGGAGCACCTACATCGACAATTACGACCTCTTCACCAAGATAGGCCCTGAAATCCACTACCTGCCCTACAGCGACTACGGCACGGAAATCGACAGCCTCACCGACGAAGAGGTGAAGGCCTATGCCGACGAGCTCACCTCCAAGTACAAGATGATGGACGACGTGGAGTATGACAAGTTCATCGGCTGCGTGAAGGCCACCCTCGCCATCAAGATAATGGCCCAGAAGAACGACATCGACTGCTACGTCTACAACGACATCGACCAGGCCACCTTCCGCACCGCCGGCTGCCGTGCGGGCTTCTACCCGCAGTGGTTCAACGAGAACGTCTCCGTGCTCGTCCCGGAGGCCGATATCGGCGCAGGTCTTATCACCTACATCCTCAAGCTCATCAGCGGAAAGAACGTGAACTTCATCGAGCCTTTCCACATCGAGGATGACTTCGGGACCTTCGCAGGCGGCCATGCCGGTCCCAACGACCACAACGACCCCGCCTGGCAGCAGAACGTCATAATTTCCCGCGACGTACGCTTTGCAAAGACCTCCTGGAAGTACGCAGGAGCCCCGTTTGCATGGTACCGCATCAGCCCCGGCAAGAAGACCGTGGCCGGCCTCTTCGAGCAGAACGGCCGTTACAAGCTGGTCACCTTCATGGCCAACAGCCTCTCTGAGAAGGAGGCCCCCCAGAGCAGCAAGAAGCACCTTCTTGCAACATACACCCATACCATCTTCAAACCGGAAGTTCCGGTAAAGCAGCTCTTCGAGCAGGTTCTCAAGGTGGGCGTAACCCAGCACTACGCCATCGCCGACGGCGACTGGCGTCCCCAGCTGGAGGCCCTTGCAGAAATGATGGGATTTGAATTCTATAGCATCAAGTAATATGTCATTCATGTACAACCCGTTCCCCTTTCACGACCCCAAGCCCGTGAACAGGCCGGAACTCAGTAAAAAAACTGTTGAATCAATCGTTGCTGGCGGCAACCAGACCGTTGCCAAGCGCTTCATGCAGGCCATCGCTCCCAAGGTGGAGAAAGAAGGTGTCATAGTGGCCTTTGACGGCTACACCACAACCAAGTGGGACCTCCTCGTGAGCCTTCTCGCCCGCGAGTGTGACGTCCTTGGTTTCAAGGCAGAGTTTGTAGACAGTTACAAGCGCACCTTCAAGAGCGGAGAGGAGATAGACGCCATCATCGATCCTCTCCTCATCTGGGACAAGAAAATCGACCCCACGCTCCTTTACGGCAAGGTCTATCACGGCGGATACCTGGGCCTCATGGACCCGGACAAGGTAGAATCCTTCAAGAAGGATATCCCTGCCCTCAAGACTCCCGGCACACTTGTAATCGTATATGGTTACGGCTCCCTGATCAAGGAATTCCGTCCCTTGTACGATGTCAAGTGCTGGTTTGACATCACCCCTATGAACAGCATGCTGCGCATCCGCGCCGGGGAATATGCCAACCTTGGCAAAAAGCACACGGGTATCATCAACCGCACAATCCGCCGCTGCTACTACTGCGACTTCGAAAACGCCGTCCAGCTGCGTAAACAGCTCTTCCAGACCGGAGAGCTGGACTGGTACTTCCTCGACAACGACAGGACCAACCTCCAGATGATGCCGTTCAGCACTTTTGCCGACATCTGCTCACAGCTCGTGAAGTATCCTTTCCGCGCAAAGCCCTGCTACCTTGAGGGCGTATGGGGCGGAAGCTACATGAAACGCCTCCGTAACCTCCCGAAGGAGATGCGCAACTGCGCCTGGATATTCGACTTCATTCCAATGGAGGTAAGTGTGCTTGTAGAAGCCGGAGACCAGAAACTGGATATCAACTACTGCTCCTTCGTTCACAAGGAGGGGGTTAACCTGATGGGACAGAAGGCCGTAGATCACTTCCAGGGCTATTTTCCCATCCGCTTCAACTACGACGACAGTTACCACTCAACCGGAAACATGTCCATCCAGTGCCACTCGGGTGGCAAGTTCAACATTGAGAACTACAACGAGTTCGGCCGCCAGGACGAGAGCTACTACGTTGTGGTGACAGGCCACGAGGCCAAGACCTTCATCGGCTTCCGCGACGATGCCGACATCCCCGCCTTCTTCAAGGAAATCGAGGCTGCCGATACCGAACACAAGGAATGCGACTATATGAAATACGTGAGCTACGAAGAGTCCAAGCCGGGCCTGCAGGTGATGCTTCCCGCCGGAACCATCCACTCCAGCGGCCGCAACCAGGTTATCCTCGAAATCGGTTCCCTCACCATAGGTTCATACACCTATAAGATGTATGACTACTTGAGACTTGACTTTGACGGAAAGCAGCGCCCCATTCACACCAAACTCGGGGAAGAGAACGTGAACCAGGAGCGCCGCACTTCCGTCATTCATGATCCCTCCAGCAAAGACTATATAGTCCAGAAGCCCCGTCTTGACTGCAAGGGTGACGGCTGGGAGGAATACATCCTTGGAGAGAATCCCCAGATGTACATCTCCCTGCGCCGCCTGGAATTCGAGAAGGCCTGCCAGCAGGACACCAAGGGAGAGAAATTCCATGTCCTTACCCTCGTTGACGGAGATGCCGTCCTCGTGCGCAGCATAGACCACCCGGAGCGCAGCTTCAAAATGGACTTCATGGACATCGTATGCGTCCCTGCAGACATGGGCCGTTACGAGATAGTCAACCTTGGCAAGGAGCCTATCAGAGTTCACAAGACCACCCTCAGGGAGGGCTTCGAAAATGATCCGAGATAAACTTCTACTGGACGTCGGGGGCACTTTCATAAAGTGCTCCGACGGCCGGACCATTCCGATAGATTCCGACGGCACTAACGACGAGATAGCCTCCGCCCTCCGGAGTGCTGTTTTCGGTGAGGGAGAGCCCCCAAAGGCCGGAATCCGTGTAGCCATTCCCGGTCCATTCGACTACAAGAACGGCGTCTTTCTGATGAAGCACAAGTTCTCTGCGGTGTATGGAGAATCCTTTACGCGGCTTGCGGGATTCAACGGCAAGGCATGTTTCATTCACGATGTGAACTGCATGCTTCTTGGAGAGGTTGCAAGCGGAGCCGGGAAGGGCTACAAAAGGGCGGCTCTGATTGCCCTTGGGACCGGACTCGGCTTTTCAATGTACGTAGACGGCAAGGTCCTCACCAATGAGACAGGCTCTCCACTCGTGAGCATCTGGAAACTTCCGTACCGGGACGGCATCCTCGAAGACTACGTATCCAAGCGTGGCATTGTGGGCCGATACGGAGATCCTGCAATCTCCGTCAAGGAGATAGCACGCCGTGCGTTCTCCGGGGACGAGAAGGCAAAGGCCGTCTTTGCCGAAACCGGAGACATGATAGGCGAGAATGTGGCGCCTGTCTTGAAAGAATACGGAATAAGCGCCCTGCTCCTTGGCGGTCAGATTTCCCGCAGCGCAGAGCTCTTCCTCCCCGCCCTCAAGGCGCGACTCCCCAAAGACATTACCGTAAGCGTAGTCTCAGACATAGACAACGCCACTTTCAACGGACTTAAGGAACTATAGCCATGAAAAAAACGTTTTTCCTCCTCGCTGCCTGCACAATGGTTTTTGCTTGCAGGTCCAACGAAATAACGACCGAGCCGATGGACGGCTACACGCTCATCCATCAGACAAAAGGGCCAACCCTTGGATATACATCGGCACCGATTCTGACGGTGGACGGATTCGCTTTCAAGGATTTGAACCGCAGCGGAAGCCTCGATGTATACGAGGACTGGAGGAAGGATGCAAAGACAAGGGCGGCCGACCTGGCATCCAAACTAACCCTTGAAGAAATTTGCGGCCTGATGCTCTATTCCAGCGCCGTGGATGCCGATACCCCGGAGCTTACCACGGCACAGAAATCCCTTCTTGCCGATGACCACATCCGCCACATGCTCATCCGCAATGTGGCGACTCCTGCCATCGGAGCAGCCTGGTCCAATTCAGTCCAGGCCTTCTGCGAGGAGGCGCGCCTTGGAATTCCGTCCAACAATTCGTCAGATCCCCGCAACTACACCAACGGTACTGCAAACGTAAACAACTACAAGCCGGAGCCTGACGGTGAATACGACCCTTCCGGAGAGAGCAACATATCCAAGTGGCCGCGTGAAATGGGTCTTGCCGCGACCTTCGACATGGACGTTATAAGGAAGCACGGAGAGATTGCATCGGCAGAATACCGCGCCCTTGGCATTACAACCGCCCTTTCACCGCAGGCCGATATGGCATCAGACCCTCGCTGGCGCCGTTTCTACGGCACATTCAGCGAAGACCCAATCCTTTGCCGGGACATAGCCCAAACCTACTGCGAGGCCTTCCAGACCACACCGGGCAGCAAGACCGGCTGGGGAGACCAGTCCGTAAACTGCATGGTCAAGCACTGGCCCGGCGGCGGTACCGGTGAAGGCGGCAGGGATGCTCATTTCGGCATCGGCAAGTATGCAGTGTATCCCGGAAACAACTTTGCAGAGGGGCTTATTCCTTTTACCGACGGCGCCTTCAAGCTTCCGGGAAAGACCAAGATGGCATCGGCAGTAATGCCTTACTATACTATTTCTTACGGACAGGACCCCGGCGGGGAGAACGTTGGCAACGGCTTCTCAAAATACATCATACAGGACCTTTTGAGAGACAAGTACAATTACGAAGGCGTAGTGTGTACAGACTGGGGCATCGTTGGAGATTATACCGTTCCGTGGGTGCACAAAGGCACTCCCTGGGGCGTTGAGACACTCTCCCCGGCAGAAAAGCGCCTGAAGTGCTTCGAGGCTGGCGTTGACCAGCTTGGCGGCGCCAAGGACAATGCCGTGAGCATGGATGCATACGAGCTCTGGGCGCAGAAATACGGAGAGGAAAGCGCCCGTGAAAGATTTGAACTGAGTGCCAGAAGAATCCTTGTGAACATCTTCAACGTGGGCGTATTCGAGAATCCTTACGTGAGCCCGGAAAAAGCCTCTGAGATAGTTGGGTGCAAAGAGTTCGTAGCAGCCGGATATGACGCGCAGCTTAAGAGTATCGTCATGATTAAAAACGCCTCGGGAGTGCTTCCCAAGACCGGACGCCTAAAGGTTTACGAGCCGCTCCGCCACGTTCCCGCAGGCCTTACCCACTGGCAGAAACCCACTGCCGAATACGATGAGTATCCCATCTCCAAGGAGCTTTTGGGCAGGTATTATGATGTAGTAGACACCCCGGAGGAAGCCGACTTCGCCATAGTGAGCATCAAGAGCCCTGTTGGCCACTGGGGATACATCCAGCCCAATGCCGATTATCCCGAGGGCCACTACAATCCCATCAGCCTCCAGTGGGGCCCTTACAAGGCCGACAGCGCCCGCGCTGAAAGCATTGGCGGAGACCCTGCCGAAACATGGGTGAACCGCAGTTACAAAGGCTATGAGGAGCTCTCCTCCAATGCCCCCGACGCCATCCTTGTGAAAGAAACCAAACTTGCCATGGGAGACAAGCCGGTGGTTGTCGCCGTGGCCACCGAGCGCCCGTTCGTCCCTGCGGAAATCGAGCCATGGGCCGATGCCCTCCTCATCTTCTGCGGCGTTTCCAACAATGCCATCCTTGACATAGTGAGCGGTGCAGCAGAGCCTTACGGCCTTCTCCCCTGCCAGCTTCCCGCAGGCATGGAAACCGTGGAAGCCCAGTGCGAGGACGTTCCCCGCGACATGGAATGCTACAAGGATTCTGAAGGAAACACCTACGACTTTGCCTTCGGCCTCAACTGGAAAGGCGTAATTGATGACGCCAGGGTGCGGCTTTATCGATAAAGTTTGCTATCTTTGCGCGAAAATTCCATCTATGGGGAAAGTTACGCTAAAAGATTTGGCAAAGGAGCTCGGGGTATCAACCACTTTGATATCCCGTGTCCTCAATGCGCCAAGAAGGGAAGACGGCACCCCGGACTGCGATATCGGCAAAGACACAGCCATGAAGGTGCTGGAACTTGCCCAGCGTCTTAATTACAAGCCAAGCCGCATTGCTGCAGGCCTCAGAAGCGGTAAACGCTATCTCCTTGGAGTCATTACGCCGGACATATCCAATTATGCTTTCTCCGAGGCCGGACGCTACATTGAAGAGCTCGCCCACAACGACGGTTACAGTGTAATGTTCGGCAGTTCGGCCGAAAGCCCCAAACGGATGGAAGAGCTTTTGGACATCTTTGCAGGTCATGAAGTTGACGGTATAATTGTCACGCCGTGCGCCGGCAGCGAAGAAATCCTCAGGAAAATCGTCAGGCAGAACATTCCGCTGGTCCTCATCAACAGGGATGTCCCGGCCCTGGATGGCGTCGGAAGGGTGTTTTTGGACAATATCGGCAGTATGAGGCAGGTTGTGGAGCATCTCGTGAAAGGTGGATACCGAAAGATTGAGATGATTTCAGAAAACATGGATGTCCTATCCCTGAGAGACCGCGAAAACAGTTATCGCGAAACCATGCGTTCCTTCGGGCTTGAACCATACATTTATATGGTAGACAGCGATACTCAGGAAACGCAGACCAGGGATGCCGTTCTGGAAGCAGCCCGAAAAGGTACAGAAGCGCTCATTACCCCACGAATAAGGCTTTCCCTGAACAGTCTCAAGGCAATTATGGATGCCGGTCTTTCAATTCCAGAAGACATGGCCCTGTTCTGCCACGATGAAAGTCCCGCATGGACAACCCACTCTCCAAGTATATCGTATGTATCACAGTGTTCAGACCAGGTGGGCACCGAGGCATACCGCATGCTCAGAAGAATGATGGGAGGGAGTCCCGGAGAACAGATTCTGATAGCTCCAAAACTGTTTTTTGGAGATTCCACAAGAAGAAAATGAGGCTGCCCAGGCCTCTTTTTTTATATCGGCGCCACACTAAAAAAACTATTACTTTAACGATTTAGTTTGCATTTTTGAAGTTTTCTGCATATCTTTGATGCTGTTAAGATTTTTAACTTAAAGACAAGGCATGAATACTTCAAACTCACTGCTTGCACTCTGCACCCGTTTCGACGACCTTGGAGACTGGACTGTAGAGCAGCAGTTCGTACTTCAGATGGGCTCCAGCTACCTGCTGGCCCATGGCATTGGAGAGGCTCTCAAGAAGAACCCCAGGACAACACTGACAATAAAAGAAAGTGGAGACTACACACTGTGGGTGCGCACCAAGAACTGGACTGCATTCTGGAGTGACGGAAAGACACCTGGCATCTTCAGCGTCCTGGTGGATTCAAAAGCAGATCCGGAAGAATTCGGCACAGGTTGCGGAGGCGACACTCCTGAAGAGAAAGCCTCCTGGTACTGGCACAAAGGCGGCGTGTACCATCTGGACAAAGGAGAGCACACTCTGGAGCTTAAAGACCTCACCGGCCTTGACGGACGCTGCGATGCCATCCTTCTCACCACAACTGACGAGGTTCCCGGAAACAGCCTTGAAGACTACAGGAAACTCAGGGCAGCCCTCCTTCCTGAGAAGACGGAAGACAAGGGGGACTTTGACTTCGTCATCGTTGGTGCCGGCATGAGCGGCCTCTGCGCAGCAATCGCCGCAGCCAGGTTCGGAAGCAAAGTCGCCCTCATCCAGGACCGTTATATTCTCGGAGGCAACAACTCTTCCGAGGTCCGAGTCGGCCTTGGCGGTCAGATCAACATGGCCCCTTACCCGTCCCTTGGCTATATCCTCAATGAAATAGGCCCGGACCGCATTGGAAATGCCCGTGGAGCCCACCACTATCAGGACTGGAAAAAGTGGGACGTGATTGCGGCAGAACCAAACATCACCCTCTTTGCCGGATACACCGTTGACAAAGCCGAAATGAACGGCAACAAGATATCGGCAGTGGAAGCGGTTGAAGCCACAAGGCAGAACCGAATCAGAATCAGCGGCAAACTCTTCTCAGACTGCACCGGGGACGCTCACCTTGCAACGCTTGCCGGAGCCCGCACCATGATGGGCCGTGAAGCCCGCAGCGAATTCGGCGAAAGCCTCGCCCCCGAAAAGGCCGACGGCTACACAATGGGCGTTTCCATCGAATGGTACTGCGAAGACTGGAACACACCTTGCTCATTCCCCGACAGCCTTGACTGGGGCCTTAAACTCGATGAAGAGACCGTAGAACCCGTTCACCGCGCAAACTGGTACTGGGAAGTGGGCATGAATGACGACCAGATTGCCGATGCCGAAAAAATCCGCGACTATGGCATGTACGTGGCATACAGCACATTCTCATATTGCAAGAACCGCCTGGCGAAGAAGGAAGACTGGCAGTGCACCCACCTTACATGGGTGAGCCACGTAAGCGGAAAACGTGAGAGCCGCCGCATCGTAGGCGACTACATCCTGCGTGAACAGGACCTTACCCGTCCCATCCCTCACGAGGACGGCACATGTACAACAACATGGCGCATAGACCAGCATTATCCGGACCCGAGAAACGCCTACAAATACCCCGGCGCCGAATGGATGTCCATAGGGAAACTGGTCCCAATCGACCCTTATGCAATTCCATACCGCTGCCTGTACAGCGCAGATATAGCGAACATGTTCATGGCGGGACGAGACATTTCCGTAACTCACATTGCACTTGGCTCTGTAAGAGTCATGCGCACCTGCGCCATGATGGGTGAAGTAGTAGGCATGGCGGCAAATGTATGCCGGGAGAAAGATGCTCTTCCCCGCGACATTTACACAACATATTTCCAGGATCTTGTGGCCCTGATGAAAAAAGGCGCCGGAAGAACTGACGTACCCTACACACAGTTCTACCATCAGGTAGATCGTACCGGACATCAGGCAGAAGACCGCTAATCTATAGTTTTATGCGAAAACTCCTAACACTGCTTGCTTTGATGCTTCTTTCCGCAGTTTCGTGGGCACAGGGCTTCACGGTTACGGGAACAGTGCTTGACGAGGAAGGGCTCCCCCTCCCCGGAGCAAGCGTCATCGCCCCAAACTCCAGGCAAGGATCCATGGCAGGGCCGGATGGTAAGTATTCCATCACGCTCAAGAAGGACGACACTGTCCTCCAGTTCGACTTTCTGGGCTATGAAACCATGACAGTGGTAGTAGAAGGGCGACGTACAATTGATGTCACCATGAAGCCGGATGCATCCACCACCCTGAACGACGTGGTGGTCATCGGATATGGCCAGGCCAAGAAGACAGACCTCACCGGAAGCGTTTCGCTGGTAAAGATGGATGAAATAATCGAAGCTCCCACAACCAGCATAGACCAGGCACTGCAGGGTAAAGTCGCAGGCATGGATGTAATGTCAACAACCGGCGAACCTGGAGCAGGGACATCCATCCGCCTGAGGGGAACACGTTCAATTGAAGCATCGAATGAGCCGCTCATAGTCATTGACGGCGTTATGGATGCAGTCATGGATCTCAATGAAATAAATCCAGATGATATTGAATCCATAAGCATCCTCAAAGATGCATCATCGACTGCCATCTACGGCTCAAGAGGAGCAAACGGCGTAGTAATCATAACCACAAAGAAAGGCGTTACCGCCCGCCCCAGAGTAACGGCAAAAGCCACGTTCGGAGTATCCAGACTGGCCCGCAAACTGGACGTCATGAACACGGAAGAGCTTATTCGCTACCGCAACGATTACACCTATCTGGATTATTACATCTACCATCCTGACGCATCGGCCCCGACGGCGGCATACGATGTTGCAGACTTCAAGAACGACACCGACTGGCTCGAGGAAGTCACCCGCACCGCTTTTACAAAAACGGCGAATGTCTCCGTTTCCGGGAAAGGAAACGGAACTTCCTATTTTGCATCGGCAGGCGTCAACGACACACAGGGTATCGTGGACGGCAGCGGTTTCAGCCGTGCCACCGGCCGTTTCAACATCACTCACGAGTTCGCAAAGTGGCTCAGCCTTGGGCTCAAGGCAACTCTCACATACGCCAAGGAGAATCCAAACAAAGCAAATATCGGCGGAACGAACGTTTATACGGGCGTCGTGTACCTCGCTCCTTTCATCGGCGCAACTGACGAGGTGAACCCCCTTTATGAGAACGGCACCAAAATCAATACGCCAAGGAACGCCATCAACCTCATAGATTTCCACAAGGAGCGTCAAAACAGTTCCATTTCCGGCGAGATTACACTTAAGCCGATAGCAGGTCTTGTCATAAAAAGCCAGAATACGTACACGCCCCACCACGTTCATGTTTTCAAGTACAGCCCTTCAACTCTGCCTGCCCGTTATGACGGACAGGGCGGCCTTGTGAACCGCACTGAATACAACGCCATTCAGCTGATGAGCGAAAACACGCTTACCTGGACAAAGAAGTTCGGGAAAGGTCATCACTTCGAAGGCATGGCCGGTTTCTCTGCAAGCTCGAAGGACGTGGACCAGATGATAATCGCGGCAGACGGCATCCTGGATGACAACCTTAAATGGAACAACCTGAATGCAGTGAGCACTAAAGAGGGATACACGAATAATTCCAACACTGAAAGAATAGTCAGGGAGTCCCTCTACACACGCCTCAATTACAACTATAAAGGCAAGTACTATCTCACATTCACCGCCAGGGCCGACGGCTCTTCCAACTTTGCAGCAAACAACAAATGGGGATTCTTCCCCTCAGCCGCACTGAAATGGAATGTCTCCAAGGAGCGTTTCATGAAAGCCGTACCCCAGATTGACAACCTGTCCCTCAGGCTCAGTGCCGGACGCACGGGCAATGATGCCATTGCAGCATACCGTTCACTGGGCGTATATGCATCATCCACATCGGGGGCCGTTTTCGAAGGAACACAGAGCGCAGGATTCTATCCTTCCAGGGTAGAGAACCCTAACCTCACATGGGAGAAGACCACTCTCTTCAATGCAGGCATCGACATTTCCCTGTTCAAAGAAAGAATCAATCTCACTCTGGAAGCTTACAGTTCTTACACTACTGATTTGCTTCTCACTCTCAAGACCATCCAGTCCACCGGGTTCTCTGACCGTTATACCAATCTTGGACGCACCTCCAACCGCGGAATCGAACTCACTCTGGGAACGAAGAACATAGTAACCCGCAACTGGGGATGGTCAACGGAATTCACTTTGTCGCACAACTCGCAGATGGTTGAAGACATCGGCCACGAAGAGTATGTTTCCGTAATGGAAGGCAGCGGATTCATGATTTACGGATACAAGTCCGGTTATCCGCTGAATGCTCTTTGGGGATTCCAGTATGAAGGCGTCTTCCATAACGTAGATGAGGTGATGAAGAATCAGATAACCCACAGCTATGTGGGCCAGACCGCACTTTCATCGGACAATCCCAATTATTACGTCATGCTTGGAAGGGCCAAATATGCCGATGTCAACCATGACGGAAACCTTTCCACCGACGACCTCCGCTACCTTGGCAGCGCAGACCCTGTCCTCTACGGAGGCCTTCAGAACACTTTCAATTACAAAAGGCTCAAACTTGGTGTATATCTTGCCTATTCTCTTGGAGGAAAGATCTATAACTGGTCAGAGTTCACAATGGCCGGCGGTTACTATACAAACCAGTACCGCTACATGACAGACGCCTGGCATCCCGTAAGGAATCCGGAGTCGAACTATCCTCGCGCCGGCATCGGCGAACGCCATGTCCCAAGTTCTCTGCAAGTACACGACGCATCCTACCTCAGGCTCAAGACCGTGAACCTTGCTTACACCTTCGATTTTACCAAGAAGAGAAAATCCTTCATGCGCAGCCTCACCGTGGGCATAACCGGAGAGAATCTCTTCCTTCTCACTTCATATAACGGCTTTGACCCTGACGTCTCCACATCCAGTGAGACTTCCACAATCCGCAGGGCCGACATCGGAGCCTATCCAAAGGCCAGAACCTTTGTCCTTAACCTTCAAATGAATTTCTAAGATGAGCATCCAGAAACTATTGACAGTGCTGACTCTGACGGTAGCCGCAGTTTCCTGCTCCCTCAAGGAAACCGCCGACGGCTACGTGACAAAAGACAGCTTCTATAAGACTGAGGAGCAGTGCTATTCTGCCCTCAGAGCCTGCTACACTCCGGTTCACTACATCTACAACCGGCCATTCCTCCTTGCCACCGAGGCCTGCACGGACCTGTACTTCTGCAATGTATCGGCAGAGGACGGCATACTTGCCATAACCCCCGCCAGACCCGGTGCTGCCGCCAACGTATGGCTCTATGCATATAAAGGCATTGCACGTGCCAACGAATGCATAGCCTGCATAGCAGACAGTCCCATCGAAGATTCAGTGAAAGGGCCGATGGTTGCCGAAGCACGTGCCCTCAGGGCGCTGTACTATTATATCCTCACTTCTTTCATGGGAGAGGTTCCCTTCTATACAATGCCCGTAAAGGACATTGAGACGATGGAAGTGATAAGGAGACTGCCAAGGACATCGGCTTCTGAGATAAGGAGCGTCCTGTACGATGACCTGAAAAACAACGCCCTGCCGTTCTTTACAGATGAAAACGGCCTCAGGTGCCGCGCAAACGAGGTCAAGAACCAACATGCCGGCTATGCCCTTACGCTCATGCTCATGGCCAAATTCGCCATGTGGAACAGCGAATGGAACGATGCCCTGTATGCCTTGGATCTGTTGGAGCAGACCTACGGAGAGTTCTCTGAGAACAACTTCCCGCTTGATCAAATCCAGTGGCGCTACAAGAACACCGCCGAAAGCATTTTCGAGATTCAGCACGCCTGGAGTGCCGACGGCGTCAAGTTCTACGGCCAGGTTGCAAGCGTCATGTCTCCCCGATGCGCCGGTGAATGGATATACGACGGAGTCTATATGCCGGAGCTTGCACGCACAGGCACCAATTCTTCTCCTGTCAAGATCGGAAAGCATTTCGCCCTTTACCGCAGCGCCAACAATTCCAAGGCAGAGAACTCTGCAAACGCCCAGGGCATCTTCGAGGCTTTGCCCATGACCTTCAACAACGAGACTTACGATTTCTCTGCATCGGTAAAGCGCTACAAGTCAATTATTGACCTCAACGCCATTGAAAGCGGAGTTACCGCAAACGGCAAAGCACTTGACCGCCGAATCCTGTATAAGGTAGGTATGGGCAATCTTGAAAACGGGAACACCTTCGAGACAATCAAGACGGGTGGATTCTTCTATGGAGGCCCGCAGTTCTGGTGTCCGGCAATGACGGCGACATATGACAGCAACAATTACCGCATATTCCGATATGCCGACGCCGTCCTCATGCAGGCCGAATGCTACTGCGAACTTGGCCTTTCCGACAAAGCCATCAGCTATCTTGACAAGACCCGCGCCCGCGCCGGACTTGCCCCTTACCAGTATTCTACCGATATTGACCTCATGCGTGAAATCCAGAATGAACGCGCCCGCGAACTTGGCGGAGAGTTCCACCGCAAGTTCGACCTCGTGCGCTGGGGCATCTGGTACGACATGACCAAGTCTTTCAATGAAGAACCACGTGTGGTTGCCAATATCCGCCGCTGCCACCAGTTCTATCCTATTCCAGACACCGAATGTGCCCTTTCAGGCGGAGTCCTTACAAACGATGCATACAATGAATAGACATATCTGCAATATCGTTTTTGCCATTATCCTTCTGACAGGATGCGCAAAACCTTACGAGAAGCATTACGACCTCTCAGTTGACGCGGTTGCCTACACTCTTCCTTATACAGGTGACACGTTCCCGCTGTATGTGTATTGCTCGGGAGACTGGACAGCAGAATTTGACGCTGAACAGACCTGGATTACAATAGCCCCGGGCACAGAATCCGGCAGTGGAAACGGCGTCGTGAGACTGTCATATAAAGACAATGATGTAGCTGAAAGGGAAGTAAATCTTGTGCTCAAAAGCGGGACATTCACCCAAACTGTACATATTACCCAAAAGTATAATTCAACGCGGCTGGAAGTATTATGAAAAAGACATTATTCTTAAGCGCACTGCTGCTGGCAGCCGTTTCCTGCAACCTGGATGACGCCATGTACGTAGAGGTTCAGGAACTGGATTATGCATTTGTGACAGAAGGCGGCACATACACCAAGGAAGAAGCCGCAGGCGTAGTTCCGGCAGAAGGCGGCAGCCTGAGCATCCGCATACTCTCAAGCGGAGATGTAACAGTCAGTACGGGAGAAATACCTTCCTGGGCTTCCATGGAGGGGAAAACGGCTTTTAGCGGAGACCAGACGCTGGTCTTTAACTTCGGCCCCAATACCGGCTTTCGCCGTGCTGTAATCCTTACTGCCAGCATGGACGGCATGCAGCCTCTTCAGATAATTGCAAAACAGGCTGGTACTGTTGCATACATTCACTGCGACAGTCCTTACAAGAGTGCCAAGGGAAGTTCAGATTCATCCGTTTCCTTCCCTCTTGACACGAATATTCCGTTTGGGGAAATATCCATAAATGCATCCGAAGACTGGATCGGCACTCCGTCTGCAACAGCAAATGTAGTTACCGCCAGCATTTCAAAAAGCACTCTCAATGCATCCAGGAAAGCCACCATTACGCTCTCCTATACTGACGGATGGAACGAGACGCTCACCGAAACCCTGCATATAACCCAGGCAGCGGTAAACGATGTTTTTGGAACCCTACTCGATTTCCCCGCATTGCGTTCAATGGCGACAACTGAAGGAAAGAGGATTGAAGGAGACTACTCCCTGACTGGAATTGTTGTGAGCGACTGGCGCAGCGCCAACATGGAAGAAAACCCTGTCCTCACCCTTGACGCCGCCGGAGAATTCAGGAATTTCGGCGTGAGCGCAACCGTTGCAGAAACCGTTCAGCAGGTAGTTGACACAACGGCTTCCAGAAGAACCGCATATCTTGAAAATGAGGACGGCACGCTCGGGCTCAGGCTCGTATTCAAAAATGCCGAAGAAAACCGCCTGGTATTCGGAACACGCCTCACAGTTTCACTGGACGGGGCCGTCATAACAAAGGAAAATGACCCTGACAGATATACCCTTGGCGCCCTCACTTCAGACAACATGCTTGAAAGCGAGACCGGATCTGCAGTTCCCGTCAAGGAAAAGAATATCTCCGAACTTACCGATAACGACATCTACACCTTCACAAGCCTTCGAGGTCTTGAATTCCCGGTGAAGGAAGGTTCCTATACCGACATCCGCGAGAATCATGCACTGTACTCGGCCGTAAACGACAACTCCGTCTCACAGACTGACACCAAACGGTATTTTTACATGGATTCCTTTGCGAACCTTATGGTTGACGGCGAAGGCAAGGCCATTTGCGCTCCTGTAAACATGCTTTGCCGCTGGAGAAAACCCGAAGGCGGCATCCCGCAAGGGGCAGGCAACGTAAATGGTATTATAGTCCATAATACAATCAAACGCTACGGGGATGCAGGCCGCTACCAGATAAGAGTGGTCGATGAGACAGGTTATGCCGGCCTCACGGGAGAATCGCCCTGGAAAATCATCGCGGGGTGGGACCTGGGGAAAGCCGAACCTTCATACGGCGAAGCAAGCCTTGCAAGCGAAAAAGCCGGAGCATCCATGACCGACCAGCACAGCTACAAGAGCCTCATAGCCGGAACAAAGCGCACCTGCGGCATCTCTGACACATACCGTTCAATCCATTTGTTCGGCCCCATAACCGGCTGGTGGAACTGGAATGAAGAAGGAGAAATAACCGGTAATAACGGACTCACCATGGATTTCTCGACAAAAGACCTCGCAGGTAAAGAAATAATGGTCGCATTCCGCTTTTATGCAGGAAGAACGGGCACCGCAACCACTTTCCAGGCCTTCCCAAGCCACTGGTTTGTTGAATACAGCATTGACGGAGCACCTTACATCCCTGCCGCCAATGCAGACCTTTCCGGCAATCCTTACGTTCATCTCAGAAGCATTGCAACATACACTCTCCAGTATGGCTCATACAAGATTCCAACCTCTGTCAACGCCGGTCTTGGCGCAAGTTCCCATGCATTCTGCCTGCCGGCAGAAGCCCTTGGCAAGGACAATGTAAAAGTCAGGATACGCCCTTACGACACTGTAATGAGCGCAATCCCGTCACTGTTTACCGACGAGATTGAGTCGTCTTCGATTACCGCCCAGACAAGGGCTTCGGACTACGTTTCTTTCCAGGATATTTTCATTAGATACAGATAAGCGATGAAATACCTTCCACATATAATATCCACACTAATACTGATTGCCGCCTGTACAGGAACTCCACAGGAAGAGGAAGTCCAGGTGCCCGGAGCCAGCGTCACGTTCCTCACAAGCATTGAGGAAACCAAGGCCAGCGTTGCCGATGATTTTTCTGCTTTCAAATGGGAAGCCGGAGACAGGATCACCGTTCTTGACGGATTTTCTGCCGTAGAGTATAGTACCAAGGAATCCGGCGCACAGGTACTCTTTACCAGCGATAAAGGAATTGCAGACGGCGTGAAACAGGTATTCGCCGCATTTCCCATCTCTGCCGATGCTCACAGGAGCACATCGGGAATCGTGCTCACCATACCTTCGGCCCAACGAGTGGATGCTCCTGGAATGGATCTTTCCGCAGCGCCGTTAGTAGCCTGTGCCGACAATCCCGGCATAAAGACTCCCCTTCTTTTCCGTAGCATCTGCTCATACTTCAAGTTTACAGTCCCCTCCTCCGACAATGTCGTTTCAATAACGTTGAAAGGCGGAGAAGAGGAGTATCTTGCAGGTAAAATTGACGTGAAATTCGAAAAGGGGATCCCGACTTTTGAAGTCATCGACGGCACCAATCAGATAGATTTCTCATCTTCGAAGCCCATGAACGGAGTCTATGTGATACCGCTGCTGCCGGTTACGCTAAGCGAAGGTCTGGAGGTTACCCTCAGGACGTCTGATGGGAGGACGGCCATTCACAAGGTAATAGCCAAGGATGAGAACGATGTTATATCGGCCATTGAATTCAGAAGGGACAAGGTAAACCACTTCACACTCAGCTTCTCTGACCCGGTATGGCGCGAAGCACCTGTAGCAGAAGCACTTTCAGTAAGCTCATCCACAGCTGCCTTCCGCTTCACGGAAAACGCATATAGTGACCCGGAAAAGGACTTTGCCGGACATTTCTCAATAGGTCTTTACAAAGACAGCGCCTGCGAAGATCCGATAAAAGAAATTGACTGGCAGGTTGCCGCAATAAGCAATATAGCTTCCCCCGCATTCTGTTTCACAGGGCTTGAGCCGTCTACAGATTATTGGTTCCGGGTACTCGATGTCCAGACTCAGGCATCATGCCAGCCCGTGAGAATCACCACGGAGCCTTCATCGGCAAAAACCATCGGCAACACTGTGGCAGAAGGAGGAATCGTCATCATGGAGGATTTCTCTGAACTTAAGGAAGGCGGAGACCCGGTGAACAAGGCCTGGGGAATAATCGGCGAAGAGCTTTCGGCCGCTCCTTCCACCCTACCCGAATGGAGCGAGACAGACCTTTCATCGACCCGCCTCGCATCCTGGGCCGAAAAGACGCCCGGCGCCGAGTATGTCGGTCCTGGATACATCAGGGTTGGCGATTCCTCTTCGCAGAAAGACGCCGTCATGACCCCCGTGCTGTCAAATCTGAGGGAGAGCGCCACGGTCAAGGTGGAATTCAAGGCTGCTCCATTCTCATCGGATTATGGTGTAGGGAACGGAACTTCGCGCCTTGGGGAATGCTATGCCGAGGTTTGGGTAGTGAACGGAGAGCAGTGGCTGTCGGCAGGAATTGTTGAACTCACCGACGACCCCACCCATTGGAGTTCCTGCTCCGTTGAAGCATATAATGTTCTTCCCACTTCGCGCATTGCCATAGGCGGTGCTTACGGAGAGAAGACCAAGACCTCCGGAGGAAAGCAGTACGGCCGCATCTACCTTGACGATATTACCCTCACAGCCGTGAAATATGAACAAAGGGCTGCAGTCATTGCGCCGGAACTCACCCTTGGCAATGTTTTCTGGTCCGACGTCCAGCTCACATGGACCTGCTCCGGAGAGCCTGAGGCCTACAAGGTTTACGTTGACGGAGAAGTCAGGGAAACCCTCGGGGCCGATGTCCTCTCCTACCACCTTACGGGCCTGGAATCAGGAAGCCGCCACTCCGTGAGCATTGCCGCCATATACAATGGTGCCCAGGACGAGGGCGCATCGGCAGCACAGTATTTCACAACCGGCACGGTAGAGCGCCTCACCAAGAACCTGAGCCCTACGTCACTTGCGTTCGGCATTGAAAACAGGGCCGGCGACAACACCACCAACAACAATCCTCTGATTGAGGTGGAACTCCTCGACGGGCCGGACCCGGCCACAGCCAAGTCTGTATTCCGCGCCTATGTACTGGACGCACAGGCACAGTCTCCCGCATCGCCGTTCTTCGTTGGCCTTATAGTTGACCAGTCAAAATCAAGGGCTCCGCTAAACGTAGCTATCGGCTGCCTTGAGCCGGAGACAGACTACTGGTTCCGCGTAAGGAGCGTTGCAAGCCTGGAATTCACTAACTACCAGCCTTCGACTCCAAACACCCAGGTATGCACGTCTTCCAACGGAACATCGGAATTCTCCCTGCCGCTTAAGGCCACAACGCCCGCAAAGCATACGGCCGGCGCATCAGAAGTCCTCTTCGAAGGCTTTGACGACGTCATGATCCAGGCCGACTATGTCAACCTTGCGGTGGGCAGCGTCCCTGCATTCAAGAAAGCCGGCAAGAAGGTCGGAAACATGTCACTGGACACCATAAAGAACTGGGACGGAGACTGGAGTTTCTACGGAATGAGAACCGCATTTGCCAGCTCCCAGTTTGCTCCTCATTATGCATGGGGCACCCAGCAGACGAAGGATGACGAAATGTTTACACTGAGCGCCCAGAACGGCAACGGTCTCATCAAGGGCAACGCACCGGGCGCAGGCGCAAAGATATACAAGTTCAAAGACACCTGCGGTTCCCTTTCCGGCTGGTATTCCACCAACAACACGTTCGCCGGACAGGGTTACCTGGAGCTTGGAGCATATTACAATGCCTCCGACAGCAAGGCCCAGGTCCTGGGAATGATTGTGACTCCTGAGCTGCATGCAAACCTATCCGCCAGCGCAAAGACCTGCACTGTATCATTCAAGGGACTCGTCCTTCAGGGACGCTCCTGCGCTCTTGAGGTCTGGAAGTACGACGGCTCTTCAAAGTCCTGGAGCAAGGCAGGTACAGTAGCGATGTACAATTCTGCCGGCAGCACTGAACCCGTAACCACCTGGTCTGGTTCTTCCGACACCCACAAATGGTATGACCATTCCGTTGAATTAACCTTGTCTGAGGGAGACCGCATAGCATTCGCTTCCGACAAGGAAGGCGCAGCCCTTATCGATGACATCTGCATAGAAATCAAATAACAGCATATATGAAAGCACAAAACTACATTCCGCCCCGCACGGAAATCTTCCGGACGCAGATTGAATCTGCCCTTCTTACCGCATCTGACGGACTTGAACCCGAAGGGTTTATCATTGACGACACCACCATTGACTGGATACTTTAAAAGCAGGAGGAAACCTATGAAAAAGTATTTGCACTACATTATCCTTGCAGGGATTGCAGTCATGTCCTGCAACAAGGCAGAGACCGACGCCCCGTCAGCTTCAGGGAATGAGGCTCAGCCTGCCACAGTTCAGATGACATTCACAGGCATAGCAGAAGCCGGAACAAAAACCAGCCTCGATGCCGAAACTGGCGACGTCTCCTGGGTCGCCGGAGACAAGGTCAAATTCATCTATGAGGTTGACAAAACGCCGGGAGAGGCGGTTTCATACGGCATTACACTGAACGGGAGCCACGCATCCATTACCGCTTCTGTTCCCGCGACATTCGGCGAGAAGGAGTTTACCGGCAGCAGCCGCCACCTATATGCAGTATATCCTTCAACCGTCTCTCATGAGTACGGCACCAACTTGTATGTAACAGTTTCCTCAACGCAGGACGGAAGTTTTGAGAACGCAGCCATCGCCCTAGCAAAATGGGACAAGGAGAACCCCACGGCAGCTCTTGAATTCAAGAACCTCTGCGGCCTCCTCCAGTTCACCATTGCCGATGACAGCGTACGCAAAATTGTCCTTTCTTCCAACGAGGACATTGCAGGAAAAATGCAAATCACATTCAAGGATGGCGCACCTGTAGTCATAGCTGCTGGTTCCGGAGAGAGCACAATCACCGTAAACGTTCCAGGCGCAGGCACCTACTACATTGGAGTTCTGCCCAACACGCTTTCAAGCCTCTACGTGGCCCTTTATGACGGGAGCGACAACCTCCTTGGAGACAGGATTGCCGATGCAGACGTCATCGTAGCCCGCCGCCAGATAAGGAAACTGGGAACGCTTTCACCCGGATTCGGAGACCGCTACTTTGTCAAGGTCGGTGGCTCCGGAACCAAAGACGGCTCTTCATGGGACAACGCAGCAGACATAACGGCTCTTAATGCGAAACTCGCATCAAACAATTCCACTTTGAATGTTTTCATGGCCGCAGGCACATACAATCCCACTGCTCAACAGGCAATGGGCACTGCCAACACAGAAGCCAGGGTAATCATTCAGGGAGGATTCCCGGCAGATGCCACAGGATATGCCCTTACCGGCCGTGACATTACCTCCAACGCTACCATTATTGACGGCGGTGGAGACAAACGTATATGGATTCTTCAAAGGGGAACATGGTCTATCAGCGGCATAACTTTCCAAAATGCCTGCAGGGCTTCCGGGACCTCAGACACCGGAAGCGCCCTTGTTATCGAAGGCGACGCCTCCTCCTCTTTCACTGTCAAGGACTGTACTTTCTCTTCAAACCAGAATTTAGGGACCAAATCAACTTCCGGCGGTGGCGCAGTGCGAGTAAGTAACGCTCATGCAAACTTCACACGCTGTACATTTATCGGTAACAAGTCCTGCTATTTTGGCGGCGCCTTGTATATGAACGGCACGGCAAACGTAACCGCTACGGACTGCACATTCTCGGCAAATGAAGAAACCACGAACGATGGTGGAGCTGTATATGTAAACGGAGGCACAACGCTGACGCTTAATGGATGTACTTTCACGGACAACACTGCAAAACGCAACGGAGGGGCCATTGTAATAAGGACAAACGGAACTGTCATTGCCGATGACTGCACCTTCGGAGAAGAAGGGCATCCAAACAAAACCACTTCTGCACAGGGCGGAGCCATCTACATAAACTCAAATGGAACCTTGACCGCCACTAATTGCGCATTTGCATATAATTCTGCCGCAACAATGGGCGGAGCAATCGAATCCAACGCCGGAACATTCAATGCAACAGGCTGCACTTTCAAGGGCAACACTTCCACCACAGACGGCGCTTCAATTGTTACAGCCGGCGCTTCAACAATCAAACTGAACCAGTGTATATTATTGGACAACGTTGCAACTAAGTCCACGTCTGATTTATACATCGGAGGAACCACCACATTGTATGCCAATGCTTGTTATTTCGGCCAGAGCGATGCCGGAGCCACCATTGCCACGGGCTCGAATGTACCGCACCGTATTCTCTCCGGTAATTCCGCCAATGTCGGTTTTAACAATTGCGTGATAAGCGGACCGTTTGGAAAGACCAATCAGCTGACACAGCTGCGCGGAAACAGTATCCTGGTAAACACTACGCTATATTCTCAGGTGGGAGGCGCCGATATTCAAGGTGGATCCTCGGATGCTGACGGCTGCCGCGTGATAAACTGCGTGGTTCTCAATAACAGTTCAAGCAAGTACGCGTTTAATGTTGAGTCCGAGAGAAATCTCCAGGCTTACAATACAGTTTACGGCCTTACAACCGGCGAGGGCACGTTAACCCCTACAGATTGCGTAACAGGTAAATACAACGCCGCGACACATGACGAGAATGCATTCCCTGACAACAATCCATGGGCACAGAAGTCCCTTGGCTCTGCCGTGAAACTTCCATCCGGAGGCGCCATCAAGGCTTATGTCTGGGATGGAGTTTGTGCAGGGTTCACAAACGCGACCCTTTCTGATATCAAGACTCTCATTAGCGGGACATCCGGTGTAGGCACTGGATTCCTGGAGTGGCTTGAGAGCGAAGACCTTAAGGTGAACGGTAAAGAGGCCCTTGCCGTTGACATTCGCGGAAATGCCCGCAATACAACTGCCATGTGGCCTGGCTCATACGAAAATTAATAAACGGACAATATATCATGAAAACAGAAACTAAAAAATGCGAAACCTATGTTTCGCCAAAGGTAGAAGCCATACAGCTGTGTATGGTCCCGGGAGAGTCTATCATGTCCCCGAAAGGTGGAAATCCTGAGGGATATGAGAACGGTGGTGACTATAATTGGTAATAAGGAGGAATGAGCATGAAAAAGTATTTATTTCTCCCGGCCGCTGCATTGACCGTCTTTGCAGCATGCAACCCAAAAGAAGAAGACTTCAACAAGGAGCAAGTTACCGATCCGGTCATTGAGACTGTCAAGATGCAGTTCAGGGCCGCCACCGAGGACTCTCCCTCCAAGACCACTCTCACCCCGGAAACCGGCGCTGTGGCATGGGCGGAAGGCGATGCCGTCAAGTTCGTTTATGAACTGGACAAGAAGACGACAGGATATATAACTTCCGATGCCCTTGAGGCCGAAGACATCGACGGAGAAGGCGTAGCAACCTTCACCGCCAGCATTCCTCCGGCTTTCGCAATGACAGAGGAGGAGTATAAGGCCGCAGGCGGTTCCAGCCTGCATCTTTATGCCGTCTCCCCCAAATCTATTGACATTGACTACGAGACTGCAAGCTCATTCTACCTTACCGTTCCTACAGTCCAGGACGGTTCATTTGCGAATGCCAGCATCGCCCTTGCAAAGTGGGACAAAACCGCCCCCTCCGCAACGCTTGAGTTCAAGAACCTCTGCGGCCTTCTTAAATTCACAATTGCCGATGATGCCGTCCGTAAGGTAGTCCTCCACTCTGACGACTACATTGCCGGGAAGATGGATATCAGCTTTACCGGTCCGGCCGTGAAGGGTGTCGAAACCGGAGAAAAAGCCATTACCGTCAACGTCCCCGGCGCCGGAACATACTACATTGCAGTACTCCCTACTAATGCAGAAAAAGGCATAGGCATCAACAACATCTATGTCGAGCTTCTTGACGAGTCTGACAACCTCATCGGCGACAAAGG
>OCVV011357544.1_pt1 | contig 28401 bp, 24 predicted proteins | sample 1539721 | NCBI WGS metagenome assembly OCVV01 (sample SAMN02144230, study PRJEB22623) | gut metagenome | biome: sheep rumen | host: Ovis aries | place: New Zealand | reverse complement strand
GTTTCGGAATCCGGCGAAGTCAAGGAACTCCGTCCTGCAAAGCCGCTTTTGAAGGGTGAAATTCTGGATTCTACCGTGATGCGCATGAAGTCGCTTGAAAAGTTCATCGCGGAACAGATGGAAGACGCAAAGAAACAGGGCGTCCTCTTCTCCGTTCACTTGAAGGCGACCATGATGAAGGTTTCCGACCCGGTCATGTTCGGCGCTTTCGTACGCGTGTTCTTCAAGGATGTGTTCACAAAGTACGCAGACCTCTTCAAGGAACTCGGCGTCAACGAAAACAACGGTCTCGGCGATCTTTACAAGCGTCTTGAAGGCAATCCGAAGGAAGCCGAAGTCAAGGCGGCAATCGATGCTGCAATCGCAAACGGTCCGAGCCTCGCCATGGTCGATTCCACAAAGGGCATCACGAACCTCCACGTTCCGAGCGATGTGATTATCGACGCTTCGATGCCGGCGATGATCCGCAACTCCGGTTGCATGTGGAACAAGGACGGCAAGCTCGAAGAAGCGAAGGCCGTCATTCCGGACCGTTGCTACGCAGGCATTTACAAGACTACGATCGACTTCTGCAAAAAGAACGGCGCATTCGATCCGAGCACAATGGGAACCGTCCAGAACGTCGGTCTTATGGCCCAAGGCGCCGAAGAATACGGCAGCCACGACAAGACCTTTATCGCAACCGGCAAGGGCATTATCCGCGCAGTCAATTCGAAGGGAGACGTTCTCCTTTCGCAGAACGTGGAAGCGGGAGACATCTACCGCATGTGCCAGACAAAAGACGCTCCGATCCGCGACTGGGTGAAGCTCGCCGTAACCCGCGCCAAGACAGCGAACATGCCTGCCATTTTCTGGCTTGACCCGAACCGTGCGCATGACCGCGAAGTGCAAAAGAAAGTTGAAGTCTACCTCAAGGATTACGACCTTTCCGGACTTTCGATTTCCATCAAGTCCCCGACTGAAGCCATTTTCGAAACGATGACTCGCGCCAAGAAGGGCGAAGATACAATCTCCGTCACGGGCAACGTGATGCGCGACTATCTCACCGACCTTTTCCCGATTCTCGAAGTCGGCACCTCTGCCAAGATGCTTTCCATTGTCCCGCTGATGGCGGGCGGTGGCATGTTCGAAACCGGTGCAGGCGGAAGCGCTCCGAAGCAGGTGCAGCAGTTCCTCGCCGAAAACTATCTCCGTTGGGATTCCCTCGGCGAATACTTCGCCCTCGCCGCATCCCTGGAACAGATCGGTACGCCGAAGGCCAAGGTTCTTGCCGACGCTCTCGACAAGGCGAACGGCAAAATTCTCGAATTCAACCGGACGCCAGAACGTAAAATCGGAGGTCTCGACAACCGCGGTTCCCACTTCTACCTCGCCATGTACTGGGCAGAAGAAATCGCGCTTCAAAAGACCGATGCAGAGCTTTCTGCAAAGTTCGCCCCGATCGCAGACGCCTTGAAAAAGAACGAAACGGAAATCGTTTCGGCTCTCGCCAAGGCTCAAGGCGTTGCCGTCGATATCGGCGGTTACTACGTCACCAAGCCGGAACTTCTCAAAAAATGGATGCGTCCGGTCGAAGCGTTCAACCAGATTATCGACAACATTTAAGTCTTGCTCGCGTAAAACAGCGTCACAGATTTATCACAAAGGCTTTCCAACGCGGAAAGCCTTTGTTTTTTAGCATTTGGATTTATACATTTCTACTTATGAAAGAAAAACTCCTGAATTACATCAAAAGCTTCAACTGGAAGTTCCTCTTTATTTTTGCCGCAGTCTGCATTCTGCTTGCCATTCTGAACAATATCCGCGTCGACGACAGCAAATCCGTCGAATGGATCGGCTCCCAGGAAGTCTTTGAAAAGCCGGAGGGATTCTAATGAAAAAGCACATTCTCTCCACGATCCTTTTACTCGTCGCAGCCTTCCTGACCGCTGTCTGCGTTGCCGAAGTCGCCTTCCCGGAATCCTTCCTCACCTTTACCGATTATGAGTCTTTAATCGAAAAGTTCCCAAAGATCTGGAAGTACAATTTCCACGTCGGGATCGGTTCGCTGATCATCGCGATTCTGCTCGTGATCCCGGCATACTTGAAAGATAAGGAATTCACCGTCAAAGGTCTCGAAACGTTGTTCCGCATTGGCATCGGCGGCATGTTCATCTTTGCGAGCCTCTTTAAAATTCAAGATCCAAAGCAATTCGCTGTTCTCGTGGCGCAGTACCAGTTCTTGCCGGATTTTGTCAACAACATCTTCGCCTTGGTCTATCCGCAGTTTGAACTCTGGTTTGGCCTTGCGCTGATCGTGACTCCATTTACCAAAGAATGTTCCCTCGCGATTTTCGGCATGTTCGTGAGCTTTATCATCGCACTCATCTGGGCGCTCGCTCTCGATCTCGGTATTACCTGCGGCTGCTTTGAACTCGAAGGCGCCCAGAGCAAGAGCGAAACGTGGACAGCCCTCATCCGAGATCTGATTCTTATCGGTCCGACCTTCTGGCTCACGCTCCGCAAAAACAAGAGCCTCATCGGGCTCTGGCGTTCAAAATAAAACTAAAACGGCAAAACGCCTAAATCTAAATCACCAGTTCTCACTTTCGCAAGGATTTCGAGACCGGTGATTTTTTGCATCATCCGGATATTGTCGTCTTCCATTTCCAGGTTTCCGCTATCGCCGTAACGGTTCACCACGATTCCGCGGACAGAGAGCCCCCGATTTTTGGCATATTCCACAGTCAACACGCAGGAATTGATCGAGCCTAAGGCGGCCGTGGTGACAATCAAAAGCGGAAGCTTCACCGTCTTCATGATGTCTTCAAGAAAAATTTTTTGACCAACGGATTCGCCGTTCACATCGACGTCATCACGAATCGGGCAGATGATTCCACCGCTCCCTTCGACGAACACAAAAGAGTGACGTTCTGAAGCCTTTTTAAAGTCCGCCGCAACTCGGGACAGTTCCACCGGATTTCCCTCCTTGCGGGCCGCTAAATGCGGCGAAACGGCTTCTTTATAAACATAGCTCACCAGTTCTTCCTGCGAGTCCGAAAGTCCGGCGAAATTTTTCACATAATCCGCATCGCCCGCAACCCAGTGACCATTTTTGAATTCGGCACCGCTCAATGCGGCCTTATAATATCCAGCATCAATTCCGGAATCCCGCCATTTTTTGACAAGGAGAGCGGTCACAAAAGTCTTCCCCACATCCGTCCCAGTCGCCGTTACAAAATATCCGCGATTCATCATCTTCCTCAGCTTATCCTAAATTTCGAAGCGTTTCCGCAATCTTGCGGGCTGCAAATTCCAAATCCTCTTCCGTATGGCTTGCCATCAGGCTTGCGCGCAAACGCGCACACCCCTCGGGAACAGTCGGGTAACGGATTGCCGGAATCAGAATTCCTTCTTTTTCTAGCTTTGACGAAAGCTGCAAAGCCTTTTCTTCATCGCCCACCATAATCGGAACGATTGCAGACGGAACTTGAGGTACATCCAGCCCGAACTTTTGCAGCGCTTCGCAAAAGAATTTCACATTCGACTGGAGTTTTTGCACGCAGTCCGGATGATTCTCGATGTAACGCAAATTGTTGCAGGCTGCAAACGCCACCGCCGGAGACATCGCCGTCGTAAAAATAAAGCTTCGGGCCTTATTTTTTAAGAATTCGATTAAAAGTTTTTTTCCGGCTACAAATCCGCCTTCGCAAGCAACCGCCTTGCTTAAAGTTCCCACCGTGACATCGGCATGTTCCGAACCGTAGTATTCAGCAAGTCCGCGCCCTGTTTTTCCGATGACGCCCGTCGCATGGGCTTCGTCAATCATCAAAAGGACTCCGTTTTCATGGGCGATTTTTAAAAGCTCCGGTAAATTGGCCAAATCCCCGTCCATGCTAAAAACAGCATCGGTCACAATCAAACCCCGAGCAGAGCGAGTCCCCAACTTTTCGCCATTTGCATTTACCGCTTCCGCAAAAAGGCGTTTTAAATCTTCTAAATCATTATGCTTGTAAACGTAACACTTGGCCCTAGAAAGTCGAATTCCATCGATGATACTTGCATGGTTCAAAGCATCACTAAAGATGATATCATTTTTAGTGCAAAGCGCCGATATCGTCCCGACGTTCGCCATATAACCCGTGCCAAATGTAATCGCCGCTTCTTCATTTTTGAATTTTGCGATTTCATTTTCAAGTTCTAAATGAGGTGTTTTGTTTCCGGTAGTCAAACGCGCCCCGCCGCTACCCGTACCCCATTCAAGCACGGCATTCGCCATCGCCTGTTTGAGCTCAAAAATATTCGCCAGGTCCAAATAGGAGTTTGAAGCGAGCAAAATATTTTCCTTCAAGCCATCCTCATTTGCCATTTGAACATGGGCAGACTCCGGAGAAACCATCAACCGCAATTTTCGATAGATATGCTTCTCGCGCATCGACTGTAGCGCGTTTTCCGCAAAATTTTCAAGGATGCTCATTTTTTTTCCTTTTTCCGAAGGGCAATATATAAAATTTCCCGATTCTCTTTATGGATTTTTTATCCATGGAAACTTCTTTTGTCCGGATTAAAAGGAGCTTTCCTGAAAATATTTTGTTCAGAACAAAATAAGAGGATTTGGGCATGAAAAAAATTTCTTTCTCTCTCGCCGTCGCGGTAATCGCCTCCCTTTCTTCGGTAGCGAATGCGGCTCTTGCCGATGGAGGTGCAAAATTTGTCGGCAACATCACCACAAGCGGTCAAATCCGCAGCGACATGGGAACCTACTGGAACCAGATTACCGCTGAAAACGGATGCAAATGGGGCTCCATTCATTCTCTTTCGAATGGGAACAGTGGCACAAGCAAGTTCGCATGGGACAACTACGACAAGTGCGAAAGCGCCTACAAATGGGCAAAAGAAAAACCGGGCGAACGTCATTTCAAATTTCACGCTCTGATTTGGGGTTCCCAATATCCAAATTTTCTTTGCAAAAAAAAGAACCCCGGAATTACCGTCGAACTCACTAAACAGTACATTACCGAATGGTTTGACGCCGTCGCCGAAAAGTTCCCCGACCTGGAATACATCGACGTTGTCAACGAAGCCATTTGGGCAGGAAACAATTACCATTCCGGCTACGGAAAGCCAGCCGCAGGCGCCGAAGGCCGTAGCACAGACGATACCGAGTGCGGAGGCTCCTATATTATCGAAGCCCTGGGCGGTGACGAAATCATCAACGGAAAGCACCAATACAACTTTATCACGACTGCCTTCAAAATGGCCCGCGAACGTTGGCCAAAGGCTGTTCTTATCTATAACGACTACAATACGCTTTCTTGGCAAAAAGACGAAGGCATTGAACTCGTCCAAACCATTCTTAAAAATGGAGCTCCGGTCGATGCCTATGGCCAGCAGGCACACGACTGCAAAGGCATGAGCGCCGAAACATTCGCAAGCAGAATGACTGAAGTCCACCAGAAAACAGGGCTTCCTTTGTTCGTAACGGAATATGATATCAGCGAAGCCGACGACACAAAACAAAAAAACGATTACGCAAACCACATTCCATTCATGTGGGAAACGGAATGGGTCGCAGGCATCACTATCTGGGGCTACATCAATGGTGCAACTTGGGCATCGAACACAGGCTTGATCAGCAACGGTAACGACCGCGCTTCGATGACCTGGCTTAAGCAATATTTCGCGAACAATCTGGATAAAGGCAAAAATACGACAACCTTTGGCGGAAGCACCGTTGTGGAACCGGAACCGCAGACTGCATTTAAGGATCATGTGATTCCGGGCAAGATTGAAGCCGAAGATTTCGATGTTCCGGGAATCGGAAAAGGAAACGAAGCTTACAACGAAAATGATGCGACAAACCACGGAGATAGCGATTACCGTGATGGTACCGGTGTAGATCTTTACGCCAAGGCAACTGGCATTGTCGTCGGTTACAATGCAGAAGGCGACTGGCTCGATTACACGGTCAATGTCGAAGAAACCGGCGATTACACATTGTTTGCCGCAGTCGCTTCCGCATCGAACAATTCCAGTTTACAGTTCCTTGTGGACGGTCAACAGTTGACAGACGTCATTTCTGTTCCTGCCGCCACCGAAGGCGAAGAAAACTATGACGAATACAACAAGGTCAGCGCCAACGTTTCACTTACCGCAGGTCCGCATATCATCAGAATGAAAGTCGTCAGCACCTGGTTCGACATCGACTACTTCACCTTTATCAAAGGCAAAGATGCAACGGACCCGGAACCCATCGGTTCGTACCGTACCTCGATCGCAGACCGTTTGAATATGAACGTTCAAACCCTGCAAGAATATCAGGTATTCAATCAGCTCGGCATGCGCGTCGGAACGATTTCCGCTTACGGATTCTCCGCTGCATTCAACATGCTCCAGAGTTCCAACTACCTGAAGCATTCCGGCGTGTACTATCTCAAGAACAGAGCGACAGGAGCTTCCAAGAGCATCCGAATCGAACGCTAATCATTCACTTCAACCAGTACCTTCTTTTCTTGAAGGTACTGAATACACTCCTCGGCGGAAGCTTTTCTCGAATCAAAGAGAAAAATGCGACCGCCGTTTTCGTCATTCATTTCTTTCATTTTCATAATGCGCACGTAGCCCATTTTTTGGCTAGCTACGTAACCCGTCACATAATTCGGGTCATCACTGATACAGATTTCCGCAACCATTCCCGGAGCGTTCGCCACTTTTGTCGCAAGGACAATCGCTTCGTTAAAGTGATTCTTCTTCCCGTCCACTTCGCTGGAATGCAATGCATCCATATACGTCGCACGAACCCCACGTCTTTTGTCAGGTTCTAGGCGTTTTCCTGTGGCAATATCATAGAGCATCGCCCCCCGCATCGGGAAAGTTTCTTTCAAAAGATTTGAAAGGTTCGTTTCAAAATCATCCAAAAAGCAGGCCAATTCCGATGGCGTCACTTCGCTCGCCATGACACTTTTCACCGCATCATTGCGAAGCAAACTAAACGCTTTTTTCAGCCCCTCTTCTGCTGTTTCCACGTCCACGCGGGTTACAGGCAAAGCCTTCAGCAGCTGAATATCCTCTGCCGAAACCTTTTCAATTTTCACATTGATAAAATCCGGATCCCCTTTGGAATGGGTCATCGCACGGCGAACCATCGCTTGGCATACATTTTCAACGGATTCTTTGGGAACGATTCTTTCAGCACCGGAAATGTGCTGATCACGCTGCGAAGCGCGCATCTTTAAGCTGTAATAATCCATGGTACAACGCAATTTAGAAATTTGGAAGAATATTAGACCCCAGTCAACTCGACTACTGGAAGCACAAAGAAAAAGATCTCGAAGACTAAATTCCTTTATTCGTGGAACTCGTCATCCCCTTCGACAACAGGCGCAGGTTCGCATTCCCCGATCCGCTTGATCGCTTCGCAAATGCGATCGATTTCCGCATCGGTCGTCACCAGCGGCGGCATCGTATAAACATAATTGCAGAAGGGGCGAAGCCACACTCCCGTCTCCCGGATAACCTTTAAGATGTCTTCGGCAGAAGGCTTCGCCTTCAGTTCCAGCACACCGATCGCTCCGAGAACGCGGACATCCGCCGCATTTTCTAACGAACGCAACGGCTCCAGATTCCGCTTTAAACGCGCCTCAATCCGCTTCACGGAACTTGCATAATCCCGGCTTTCAAAAAGCGACAGCGAAGCGATTCCCGCGGCGCACGCAAGAGGGTTCGCCATATAAGTCGGGCCGTGCATAAACGCAGAAATTTTACTGTCCGTAATCGTTTCCGCGACCATTTCCGAAGCGACACAGGCCGCCATGGTAATGCTTCCACCGGTCAGCGCTTTACCGATGCACATGATGTCCGGCAAGATTTCCGCATGCTCCATCGCAAACCGCGGACCGGTCCGGAAAAAGCCCGAAGCGATTTCATCTAAAATCAAAAGGACTCCCTTTTCATCGCAAAGCTTTCTCAAACGCTTCAGGTAATTCGCATTGTAAAGCCACATCCCGTTTCCCCCTTGGAAAACAGGTTCGCAAATCACCGCCGCAATTTCTCGCTCGTGTTCCGCCACGACCTTTTCCATCGAAGCGAAATCCGCATCGTCCCAAGGTCCATCCGCACGGCAATTCGGGCGTTCCGCAAAGTAATGCTGCGGCATAATTCCGCGAAACAGCACATGCATTCCATCCGGATCCGAAAGCGCCATCGCACCGGCTGTATCGCCGTGGTAACCGCCCTTCAGCGCCACAAGCTTGCACTTTTCCGGATGTCCTTTCGCATACTGATACTGCACCGCCATCTTCGCCGCGCATTCCACCGCAATGCTTCCGGAATCCGCAAAGAAGATTTTATTCAAACCCTGCGGCAAAAATTTCACCAGCTTTTCACCCAGTTCAATCGCCGGTTCATGCGTAAACCCGCCGAACATCACATGGCACATCTTTTCGCTCTGCTTCTGAATCGCCTGCACGATTTCCGGAGCGTTATGCCCATGCGCCATGCACCACCAACTCGAAACCGCGTCAATCAGCTTCAAGCCGTCGGCGGTTTCAATCGTCGTCCCATGCGCTTCCTTCGCAAGGAATCGCGCCGGCGTATTCTTCAAAGCTGCATAAGGGTGCCACAGATGTTCACCATCAAACTGAAGACTCTCTTTCAAATTCATGATCTAAACTCACTTTTTTTCAAAGAGAATAATAGCTTTCTAAAATTAAAGCAGCTGCAAAAAGGCAGCGGCAAAAGGCGCGCATAGAACCTTCCCGAAATCTAGGCGAGCATCGCGTCTAAAAGGCCGGTCAGCGTCGCGTTCAATTCCGGGAGAGCGGTCTTTGCCGTTTCCAAGATTTGAGCCTTCGACTGCACAAATTTCGTCTTCGCAGACAGAGCCTGTTCGTGCTCCGCTGCGCAGTTTTCAAGTAAGCTGTTCAAAGATGCCGCAGTCGTCTCCAAGTGGAACTGCAAACCTAAGGAGCGTCCTATCTTAAAGCCTTGATTTCTGCACGCCTCGCTGTAAGCGATCGATTCCGCATATTCCGGGATGTCAAAGGTTTCCCCGTGCCAATGGAAGGCATTGACCGTAAAACCGTTTTCAAACGTCACCGGGTAAAATCCGATTTCCTTTTCCGGATTCTGGCGAATCGGAGCAAAGAAAGCGTTCGCCAAAATTTGAGCTCCGAGGCAAATGCCGAGCACTGGCTTTTCCGCCGCAAAGAGTTCCCGGCAAAGCTGTTTTTCTTCGACCATGTAAGGATACTTGTCCTCTTCCAGAGCGCTCATCGGTCCGCCCATCAAAACGGCAAAGTCCACATCCAAGGAACTCGGCACAGGATCCCCCGCATAGAGCTTCACCAGATGAACGTGATGTTCCCTGGATTCCAAGTAAGAAAGAATTGCGCCAGGGCCTTCAAAATCAGCATGCTGAAAGATATAAGTTTCCATGCCTGCAAAATAAAAAAATCCCCGGCCGAGCAGCCGAGGATTTTTTCAGTCTTGTAAGACTCGATTACTGAATGCGCTTCATCATGATGCGGCGGTTCAGTTCGCGGCCTTCAGCAGTGCTGTTGTCCGCAATCGGATCCGCTTCGCCCATGCCGACCGCTTCGAGACGGCTCTTATCCACGCCGTTCTTCACGAGTTCGGTGACAACCGCATCCGCACGCTTCTGAGAAAGCTTGAGGTTAGACTGGTCGTTGCCGCGGTCATCGGTGTAACCGAGAATCTGGTAACGTTCCGTCTTGCGTTCCTTCGCATTCAAGTTCTTGGCGAGTTCACGGAGAGTTCTCTTCGAGTTAGCCGTGAGCTTTGCCTTACCGCTTGCGAAGTAGACTTCGAGCTTGATATCTTCAACCAAGCAACCGTCTGCATCCGGGCTACCGGCTTCATACGGGCACTTGTCGAGACCGGTGCACTGACCGGCGAACATATCGAGCATACCCTTCTGCGTGACCCAAGGATCGCAGACGCCATCCTGGTCAGAGTCCGGATTGTCGAGCGGGCAACCGTTGTTGCTGACAGAGCCAGAGTCAAACGGGCACTTGTCGAGACCGGTGCACTGGTCTGCGAACATTTCGAGCATTCCCTTCTGGGTAACCCAAGCATCGCAAACGCCGTCCTTATCCGAATCCGGATTGTCGAGCGGGCAACCGTTGTTCTTCACAGAACCAGAATCATACGGGCACTTGTCGAGGCCGGTGCACTGAGCAGCAAACACTTCGAGCATTCCCTTCTGGGTAACCCAAGCATCGCAAACACCGTCATGGTCAACGTCCGGATCTTCCGTCGGGCAGCCATCCGTAGCGATCGGGCCTGCTTCGTTCGGGCACTTATCCACGCCAGAGCAAACGCTCTTGTAATCATCGAGCATTCCGCGTTCCGTGACCCAAGCATCGCAAACGCTATCCTGGTCGGAGTCCGGATTGCCGAGCGGGCAACCTTCATTTTCAATCGGGCCATATTCAGCCGGGCACTTATCCACGCCCTTGCACTGCTTCACGTTCGGATCAGTCGGATTTTCGAAGAAGTAGCCGAGCTGCTTTTCGGTAACCCAAGCATCGCAGAGACCGTCACCGTCAACGTCCGGATCCGGCCACGGGCAACCCTTGTTAGCCACAGGACCAGCTTCACCCGGGCACATATCATAGCCACGGCAAACATTGGCGAATTCAGCAAGGAGACCTTCATCCGTCACCCACGGAGAGCAGAGCGTATCGTTATCCGGGTCCGGGAGCTTCGTCGGGCAGCCGTTGAAGTTTGCAGAGCCAGCCTGAGCCGGGCATTCGTCGATGCCAGAGCAGACACTGGAGAACTTGTCAAGCATATTCTTCTGAGAAACCCATGCATCGCAAACGCCGTCACCATCCGGGTCCGGATTGTCGAGCGGGCAACCGTCAGAGCCTGCGCCCTGTTCGTTCGGGCACTGGTCAATGCCTTCGCAGACTTCAGCAAATTCGGAATGGAGACCCTTTTCTGCAACCCATGCATCGCAAACGCCGTCTTCATCCAAGTCCGGATTCGGCCACGGGCAGCCGTCATTGCGCTTGTCGCCACGTTCATCCGGGCACTTATCGGAATCATCAGGAACGCCGTCGTTATCACGATCCGGATCGATCAAGAAACCAGACCAGGTGATGCCACCGAAGCCGTAAGCACTGTGAGTCGTACGAACCTTGTTCGTCCACACGGCTTCCGGAACACCGGAATTATTCGTGTGGGTACCGTCATGAGAGAAACCACCGGCAATCGGATACTTCGAGTGGTTCTTGGAAACGGCAAAATGTCCACCGACCTGAATGTCAAGATGGGAGCCGATGTGGAACACGAGGCCGACCGTAGCTTCGTTCATCGACATATCCTTGATCGCTTCATAGTCGCCATCGGCGATATCCATATAGTATTCGCCAAAGATGGAAACGACCGGGAGCGGATAGACTTCAAGGCCCGCAGCCACAGAGTAGAAGCCCGGGAATTCCTTGTTACTCAACGTGAAACGGTAACCACCGTTCAAATGAAGAAGAATCGGAGCTGCATCGATTTTGCGCAAATCCATGGTTGCAGCAGCCGTCATGCGAAGGATCGAGTTCTTGTTACCGTAAGCGTAACTGATACCCTTGTCCTTATTAATATAGTCCGGTTCACGGACCCAGAGACCGCGCTTGTTCACGTCCGTCGTCGGGAAGTCCATGCCGAGGATCAAAGCGATATCAAAAAGCTGATCTTCCGGAAGCGGTGCGCGGAACTTCAAGCTTGCACGCAGATTACCGAGATAACCCTGGTTAGCCGCATCACCAGCAGGAGTTTCATTGCCATATTCATCGGTATACTTATCAAAACCGACGTGGTCATAATAAAGCGGAAGCATCACGGCGACGTCCAAAATTTCGAACATGCCAAAAGACATGCCGACATAGCCGCTTGCTCCATAGTATTCAGCCACCTTGTTACGGCCCATGTTCGAATAGAACGCGGCGTCGTCATAGAAGCTCTTGTCATTCGAAACATCACCCAAAACGGTAATGCCCAACTGACCGTGCTTCATCGACTGAGCTGAATAAGTCTTGTCAAAACCGAGTTGTCCGCTCTTGTTAAAGGTTTCGTGCGCAAAAGCGAGCGAAGCCGATAAACCAAGAAGGGCCAAACACTTCATGTAGTTTTTCATTGGTTCTCCTTCTTATAAACCAATCCGCACCCGTCAACGGCGACGGGGATACACCTAATTGAAAGATAGTTAGAAAAACTTTTTTTGTCTTTATCATTTTGTTTCAGCGCAACTTCGTTACCGCATTTTTACATTGCATTTTCCGTTTACAAATCGTTACATTTCAAAGAGTTCCGGGAACTCCCGGCGCAGGCTCGTATACCCTCGAAACGAAACAATCAAATGGTCGAGCACCGGGATTTCAAGAAGTTTCCCTGCCCTCGCCAAAAGACGCGTCACCTGCTTGTCTTCATCGCTTGCGATCAGGGCCCCCGAAGGGTGATTATGCGCCAAAATGACACCGCTCGCCCTATCCCGAATCGCTTCCGCAAAAACCTCCCTTGCGTGAACCTGAGTGCGATCCGCAAGTCCTTCCGTCACCACGTGAATGCCCAGGATTCCATTGCAACTGCTGAGCGAAATTTCCACAAAGCACTCCTTTCTTTTAAACTTGAGGAACGCGAGATGCGGCACAAGAGTCCCCGGAGAAGAGACGTTTTCCATATGAGACCCGACAAAAAATCGGCTCGAAAGCTCCAAACAGGCTAAAATTTGCGACGCTTTGGCATCTCCGAGGCCACCGATCCGGCAAAGTTCCTGCAGACTCGGTTTCCGGGCCATTCCCGAAAGGTATTGAGCGAGCTCTCCCGACAGGGTAAACACGTCCTTTTCGGAAGTTCCCCTGCCAAGAATCAACGCGAGCAGGTCCGCAGTCGAAAGGGCTTCGGCTCCATCCGTCTTTAAACGCTCCCGAGGGAGCCTGCTTTTATCACAAACATCCATTTTAAGCCTCCGATATTCGAATTTCTCTATATAAACGTTCGAACGGAGGATTTATCCACCCGAAAAGCAAATTTTTATCCCGCTTGCGTAAGAAAATTAAAACCGCAACTTTTGCCCAAAATAGGCGTGTTTTTAAAATTCAAGTTTCAAAAATTTTCAAACTTTCGGTTCAAAACGCCATTTTTTAAAACTTTTTAAAAATTTTTGTTTTAAAAAACGCAAAATTCGCATCAAAACAACCAAACTTTACAAATTCATCCAAATTTAATTTTAAAATCTACAGATTTTTCAACAAAACTCTTTCTTTTTAAAGAAACATATGCTATATTTTTGTCAAGAAAAACGATTTTAATTTACCGAGAACCCTTATGACCAATCACGCATTAAACGGAGCACAGGTGATACTGGATTGTTTGAAACGCGAAGGCGTTGATACAATCTTCGGCTATCCAGGTGGATCCGCCATTCCTCTTTTTGACGCCCTTCTCGATTCCAATATCAAGATGGTGCTTTCCCGTCACGAACAAGGTGCAACCCACATGGCCGACGGCTATGCTCGCGCCACGGGTAAAGTCGGCGTCGTCCTCGTGACCAGCGGTCCAGGCGCTACCAATACTTTTACAGGCATTTACACCGCGTTGATGGATTCTTCGCCAATCGTCGTGCTCGCCGCCCAGACGACCACCCCGAACCTCGGCAAGGACGCTTTCCAGGAATGCGACACGAGCGGTATGACATTTGCAGCCGTCAAGCACTCCTTCCTCGTCAAGAATCCGAACGATCTTCCCCGCATCGTGAAGGAAGCTTTCCACATCGCACGTTCCGGCCGTCCGGGACCTGTGCTGATCGACCTTCCGAAAGACGTGACCGCAGGCAACTGCACCGCTTCTTTCAGCGACGAAATTGACCTTCCGGGTTACAAGATCCCGACTTATGCAGATCCTTCTGCCGTGGAAAAGGCTGCAGCTCTTCTCAAGAAGTCGACAAAGCCGCTTCTTCTTGTCGGTCATGGCGCAATCATTTCGAACGCATCCCGTCAGGTGAAGGAACTTGCCGAAAAATTGAACGCTCCGGTGGTCGAAACCCTTCTCGGCCTCGGCGCTTTCCCGGAAACGCATCCGCTTTCCCTCGGCATGCTCGGCATGCACGGAACCGCCTACGCAAACAAGGCTGTCCTCGACTGCGATTTGATCATGAGCATCGGTTCCCGTTGGGACGACCGTATTGTCGGTAAAATCGAAGAATTCTGCAAGGGCGCAACGATTATCCATATCGATATCGACCCGGCCGAAGAAGGCAAGATCCTGCAGCCGGATGCATTCCTCTGCGGTGATGCCAAGCTCGTTCTTGAACAGCTTCTTCCGCTCGTTTCCCGTCTCGACACCGATGACTGGGTCAAGACCTGCCAGACTTACAAGAAGCGCTTCCCGCTGACCTACCCGAAGCAGGGCGGTCTCCGGATGCAGCACATTATCTCTACCGTTTACGAACTCACGAAGGGCAAGGCCATCGTGACGACGGACGTGGGTCAGCACCAGATGTGGGTCGCCCAATTCTTCAAGGCCGATTATCCGCGTCAGTTCATTTCGAGCGGCGGTGCAGGCACCATGGGATTCGGCTTCCCGTCTGCAATCGGCGCAGCCATCGGTGTAAGTTCCGAATTGAACTGGCCTATTTGCTGCTTTGCTGGCGACGGTGGATTCCAGATGACGGAATTTGAACTTTCGACAGCCGCCATTCACAAGCTTCCGATCAAGATCTTTGTGATGGACAACAAGTATCTCGGCATGGTCCGCCAGTGGCAGGACATGTTCTACGGCAAGCGTTATTCTTCCGTGAGCATGGAAGGCAACCCGGACTTCGTCAAGCTCGCCGAAGCCTACGGCATCAAGGCATTCCGCATCAAGCGCTCTGCCGACGCCGAACGTGTCATTCAAAAGGCCCTCGAATACAATGAAGGCCCAGTGCTCATCCACTGCGAATGCGAAGAAGAAGATAACGTGTTCCCGATGATTCCGGCGGGCGCTCCGCTCACCGCAATGATGACGGAACCGCCCAAAGGTCAGCTCGAAAAGCCGACAGGGAGCACCTAATCCATGGCCACTTTTGATAGAAATACATCGGCTCACTGCTTGAGCCTTCTCGTTGCAAACCGCCCCGGCGTGCTCGTGCGCATTGCGCTCGTTTTCTCCCGCCGTGGCTACAATCTCGATTCTCTCGTTGTGTCCCCGACGCTCAATCCGGACTTCAGCCGTATGAACATCGTGGCCCACGGTAATCCAGAAATTCTCGTCCAGATCATCAAGCAGCTCGAAAAGCTCGTTGACGTGATCCAGGCGAAAGACCACACCGGATCCAACACCGTTGAAAAGGAACTCGCTCTGATCAAGGTCAGATGCAAGCCGGAACAGAGAACGGAAATTCTCCAGCTCTGCGACCACTTCAAGGCGGTGACAATCGATATGACCGAAACCTCGATGATCATTCAGATCACGGGTAACACGGACAAGATCGATGCGATGAAACACCTTCTCGACAAGTTCGAAGTGGTGGAATATATCCGCACCGGTAAGGTCATTATGCTTCGTGGCGAAGATATTACTTAATCGTAATTTTAACAGCAATCTTCCCAGAAAAAGTCCTGCGTTAGCAGGGCTTTTTTTTATATTCACGCACATGAAAGTATTTGTAACAGGAGTGGCAGGACAGCTCGGCCACGACGTGATGAATGAGCTCGCCAAAAGAGGCTATGAAGGAATCGGCAGCGACATCGCTCCGACATACAGCGGCATCCAGGATTCTTCAGCGGTCACCCTGGCACCGTACCGTTCGATGGACATTACGAATTCCGAAGCGGTTGAATCCACGCTCAGCGATGTAAAACCCGATGTCGTCGTTCACTGCGCCGCATGGACCGCAGTCGACCTCGCAGAAGATGCTGACAAACAGGAAAAAGTCAGAGCCATTAACGCTGGCGGAACCCGAAATATCGCACTCGCCTGCAAAAAGTTGAACTGCAAAATGGTCTACATCAGCACGGACTACGTCTTTGACGGCCAAGGCACAAAGCCTTGGGATCCGGATTGCAAGGATTACAAGCCGCTGAACGTTTACGGACAGACCAAGCTCGAAGGCGAACTCGCCGTCAGCGAAAATCTCGAAAAATATTTCATTGTCCGCATCGCCTGGGTTTTCGGTCTCAACGGCAAAAACTTCATCAAGACGATGCTGAACGTGGGAAAGACTCACGACACCGTCCGCGTTGTCAACGATCAGATCGGAACACCGACATACACATACGATCTTTCCCGTTTGCTCGTCGACATGATCGAAACGGAAAAGTACGGCTATTACCATGCGACAAATGAAGGCGGCTATATCAGCTGGTACGATTTCACAAAGGAAATCTACAGACAGGCAGGTCTCCAAACGAAAGTCCTTCCGGTAACAACCGCGGAATACGGACTTTCGAAAGCCGCCCGTCCGTTCAACAGCCGGCTGGACAAATCAAAGCTTGTCGCGAGCGGTTTTAAGCCTCTTCCGACATGGCAAGACGCGCTCTCCCGTTATCTCAAAGAAATGCAGGACAACGCATAGCGTTTGATTTTCAAAACAAAAAAGGCTCGCGCAAAGCGAGCCTTTTTGTTACATCCAAGAATTTACTTCTGTTCCGCTTCCGGCTGGGCCTGGCTCAACAGATAGGCGTTGATGAAAGGCTTGATTTTTCCATCGAGAACGCCTGTCGTGTCGGAAGTTTCTTCATTTGTACGTAAATCTTTTACCAGCTGGTACGGTTGCAGAACGTAGCTGCGGATCTGCGATCCCCATTCCACCTTCTTCTTTTCGGCAAGACGCGCGTCGCGTTTTGCTTCTTCTTCCTGGCGGTAATGTTCAGCGACCATCGTCGTGAGCATTTTCAAAGCCGTGGCACGGTTCTGAATCTGCGAACGTTCTGTCTGGCAGCTGGCGACAATGCCTGTCGGAATGTGCGTCATACGGACAGCAGAATCGGTCTTGTTGATGTACTGACCACCGGCACCCGAAGAACGGTAAACATCCACGCGGATATCGGCCGGGTTGATTTCGAATTCGACTTCGTCATGTTCCGGGTAAAGGTACACCGCGCAGAAACTCGTATGACGGCGCGCATTCGCATCGAAAGGACTAATGCGAACTAAACGGTGCACCCCGATTTCAGAGCGCAAAAGCCCATACGCATATTCGTCCTTGATTTCGATCGTAGCACTGCCGATGCCCGCTTCTTCGCCTTCCTGCACATCGATGACCTTGAAGTCCATGCCTTCACGTTCTAAGAAACGCTTGTACATGCGGAGCAGCATACTTGCCCAGTCATGCGCTTCCGTGCCACCTGCACCCGGATGCAAAGTCATGACCGCAGCACATGCATCGTCCGGGCCCGAAAGCATCCGGCGGAATTCCATTTCATCGACGCGTTTCAGAAGTGCCTTAAATTCTTCTTCGACCGTATCGAAAAGTTCCTGCGAATCCGGTTCGGACTTGGCCATTTCGTAAAGTTCCGAAAGGTCATCGCAAGACGTGGAAAGTTCATTCCAGCTGGAAATCGTCTTTTTGAGAGACGTGATTTTTTTGAGCAAGGCCTGCGCCTTGTCCTGATTATTCCAAAGATCCGGATCGCCGGATTCTTTTTCGAGTACCGAGAGTTCTACTTCCTTAGACTCGAGGTCAAAGATACCCCCGGAGCTTATCGATTCTCACGCGGAGTTCGGTAAGCCCAGTATGCGAAGTCGTTGCCATTACTTGGCGCCTCCGATTGCACTTGCCGGAGTGTAATCCTTGTTCAAGTACTTAACCGTGTACTTCTTGGCAAGTTCGTCCAAGTACTGCTTGATCTTGAGCTGACGTTCCTGTTCAGCCTGGACGCGGAGGATGTAATCGATCTGGACCTTGTAATTTTCGAACTTACCATCGTTCTTTTCGGTAAGCATAAAGATCTGGAGACCTTCGCTCGTGGAGAACACATCGGAGATGTCGCCGACCGTGAGCTTGCTGATTGCCTTGGCAAAGTCTGCACCCTTGCTCTTTGCAATGAACTTGTTCATGACGCCACCCGTTTTACGAGCGTCTTCGTCATCGCTGTACTGAGCCGCCAAGGTAGCAAAGCTCGCCTTGCCAAGACGGACTTGAGCCGCAAGACCCTTGAGGAGTTCCTTCTTGTCTTCGATAGCCTTCTGGGATTCACCCTTCTTGTTCTTAAGGAGGATTCGAGCACCGCTGATGGTATCGTTCAGAGGAACCTTGGACTTGTTGAGTTCCCAGTAAGCGGAAATCTGCTTATCCGTCGGATCTGCCGGATAAGGAACCTTCTTTTCGAGAATGATATCGCTCTGAAGCTGTTGTTCGATACGCTGATTGAACTGAGCTTCGGTGATACCGCTCTTCTTGAGTTCCTTGTTAAAGACTTCGATGCTCGGATACTGAGCCTTGAAAAGCTTTGCAACGCTGTCGATACGATTCTTCGGAACCTTGATGGCAAGAGCCTTGGCTTCGAGCTTGATCAGTTCCTGACCGACAAGATTATCGATGACAGCCCAACGAACCTGCTGCATGGCTTCCGGCGGAAGCTGACGACCGCGGGCCTGAGCCTTGGCAAGAGCTTCGGTAAGGCTGTCCACGTGGCCCTGGGAAATTCCGGTCTTACCGACCTGGATTACATCAAAATTTTTACCGCTCATGAGCTGAGCGGAACCAAACGTCGCACAAATCATGACGGGGACGATAGATTTCTTAACAAGATTCAAAAAGCGCATAAGCACCCTAGGTTAAAATTTTTGACGCCGATAATATAGAAATTTCGGAATAATTAATTCGACTTGGAAGCCGAACCAGAAGACGTCTTGCCCTTGATGGCCGAAACCACATCCGGAACAAGATCCGCAATTTTCGAAACGAGGTCATTGTCGCGGTCAATCGGCATAATGCGAACGTCATCACCTGTAATCACGACAAAAGCCACCGGATTGATAGAAACACCACCACCGGAAGCGGCCACGTGTTCCTTGTGACCTCCAAGGCCAAAACCCAGCGAGACTCGGCTCACCGGAACAACTGTCGTTGCCCCCGCCTGGATTGGCTTTCCAATCACTGTTTCCGCCTGGGAGACCAGACGGAGCTTTTCAAGAATTGTATCTGCAAGAGTATCTATTTGTGCCATATCTTTAATTATAGTTATTCCGGAGAATTGTAAACACTTTGGGCGACTTTTTCAAAGCGTTCCCAGAGCGTTTCTTCATCGAGAGCGCCCCAAACACAGACAATTCGCCCGCCCTGTAACCGGAGCGCGATCCCGCGCTCCCCCGCTCCGGCATGAATCAGGACCGTATCGGCCGAAAAGCGGATCTGGCGGCCCGAACGTCTCGCATTCGCAATCCAAGAGTGCCAATCATCCTGCGACACATAGCCCCAACTGCGAGCTGCATTCCAGCGCAATCCATCGCCTTCATAACCTTGGACAAGCATCGGGAATTCCGCAGCTCCCCCTAAAAAATCCTGCATTTGAATCGAAGTCGCTCCCGGAATACGATCCTGCAGGGGCAGGCTCAAAAATTCCTGGGGAAGCCCCGCGCGGTAACCCGGGAAGCTCTGAACGTAATGTTCCAATTCCGCACGATCGTGACTTCTCAAAATTCCAAATCGGAAAACAAAAAGGCGCTTTCCCGAACGCATGGCAATTTCACGGGAGTCGCCTTCGACGACCGGAAGCGTTTCTTGCACAAGACCACTGTTCAAGTAAAAAGCAAGCGCCGCCAGATCCGACGAAAATTCGAGAATTCGCACGTGCAAGGTATCGCCTGGAGTCGGCGCGAAAGCGACTTCCGCCATATTCGAAATCGCATAACGCTGCAAATGCCACGCCGCAGGGACGTGTTGCATGACAGAATTTGAATCGTAGACTTCTACCGCGACCGGAGCCGATTGACGGTAACGAAATCCGTATAGATCCAAATGCAGAAGCGTCTGATCTTCTTCACAAGATGTCCAGATCAACGCACAAAGTAACAGGCAAATCCATTTGAAAATTCGCATTTCCGTTTTCCGCTTCACCGATAGTTTTCCTGAACAAAAATTTCCCTTAAATATTTAGAAAACGAACGTCCGTCCTCCATCGGCTCTTCAAAAAATTGGAACGCATGCGACGCCATTCGGGGATCTTTCGGAGAAAGCGCTTTGCATATCGAAAGGTTCAGTTTTCGTTTGTGCGCTTCATCCATTTCCGCATAGCCGACTTCCTTTCCCATTCCCACAAGACCAATCCAACTGCGCACTTCAAAAGCAAAAGGAACTGGGATGATATCTCCGGAAATCGCCAGCCGCGAAATTCCAAGGCCCCGCGGAGCTGGGGAAAAAAGGCGCGACGTCGCCCAAATCGCCTTAGGACGATAAGCGGCCTTTCCCATAAAAAAGATTTCGCCCAAATCCCGGAGGATTCCCTTGTAAGACGTGGAAGACGCCCAACCGGCAAGCGGTGTCCGGCGACGGACAAAATTCCCGACACTCCAAAAAATTCCCGGGACGCTTTCTTCGACTGGCCAGTCAAAGGTCCCTTTTGCCGATCGGACCGTTTCGAGAATGGAGGCTTCGGTCGGAAGGGGAAAACTCCAAAGGGCTTCACTCGGGAATTTTTGGAACAGGGCGTTCAGCACTTTTTGCAACAATGAAAGAGGAATTTCTTGCGAAAGGCACGAGCCGAAAAGCACCCAAGCGATTTTTGCTTCGAGCGTATTCGCCTTCCCCGCAACTGCAACAATTGAATCCGGCGCATTCTGAAAGTACCGCACAAAATTTGCGGTAGCCTTCATGATTTCCGGATGTTCCTTTTCCCACTGCATCCGACTGTACAAGTCAAATTAGACGAGGCTTTCACCCATCTTCACCGCCTGTCCGAGCGTGGACTTGAACAGATTCGGATGACGTTCCGCCAAAACCTTGTCCGCAATCAAGATGACCGTGCTGCCCATTTCAAAACGTCCAAGTTCTGCACCGCGTTCAAAGCGGTATTCGGACTTGGGAACGTAATCGATTCGCGGAGCGGTCCGAGGAAGCTTTCCTACATTCGTAATCCAGTTCGGAGCGTAATTCACCACGATCCGGCCCACATTGGTAGCGCCGACTTTCACCAACAAAAGTTCGCCGCCTCCATCCACGGAAATACGGGTCGTGATCCGTTCGTTAATGCAGAAAAGGCCTTCGACGCGTTCCACGCTCCAAGGATTCACCGGCCAAAGCGTTCCCGGGCAATAGCTTGCCGAAAGGAGCTTTCCTGCTACCGGGGAATGAATGCGGTGATAATTGAACGGAGCGAGGTAAATCGTCGCAAAACGTCCACCGGCAAAGTGTTCTGCAAGTTCCGGATCGCGAAGGAGTTCCGCCAGCGAATAAGTCTTTCCCTTCGCCTGGATCATTTCTGCATTCTGACCTTCGAGGCTTCCCGTTTGAGATTCCCTACCGTCCACCGGACTCACCACTTCGGAATCCGCAATGGGACGTGCCCCATCCTTCAGAGTGCGGATAAAAAGTTCACCGATATTCGCATAAGACGAAAGCGGTGCAGAAGCCTCTTCCATGTTCAAAGAATATGCTTTGGCAAACAGGTTGCGGGCAAGCTTCGAAAGGAAGGGAACCTTCAAATTGATAAGATTACCGAAAAGTCTCGATTCGAGATTCTTCGGCAGGAGTTTCATAAACACATAACGAGGAGAATTCATCGTTGCAAAATTATATAACTTTATGCCAGTTTGAAACCAAAGGTCATCATATGGACTATCTATTTTTAGTTATCGGTCTCACACTGCTCCTTCTCGGAGCGGAATTCCTCGTCGATTCCTCGGTTGCCATCGCCAAACGCGCCAAAATTTCGAGTTTCATCATCGGTCTTACAATTGTCGGAATGGGAACCTCCGCACCGGAGCTGTTTGTTTCCCTTTCTTCTTCGCTCAGCGGCCACGGTGATGTCGCCGTCGGGAACATCGTCGGTTCAAACATCTGCAATATCTTTTTGATTTTAGGCGTGTCCGCCGCGATTACCCCGTTTGTCATCCAAAAAGAGATTGTGAAACGCGACATTCCTTTCGGAATCTTTGCCGTCATTCTCTTGTTTGTACTTGCCAACGATTCCTTGATTTTTGGCGCTAAAGAAAGCGGGCTTTCCCGAATGGAAGGAATTGTTCTGCTCGTCTTGTTCGTTGCGTATATGGCTTTTACCATTACCAAAAGCTTAAAGAACCGAGGAAAAATGGAAGAGGAAGAAGCGGAGTCCAAGCTTTCCGGAAAGCCGATTCCCCTGCTCCTTTTGATTGCGGTCGCTTCCCTCGCCGGTTTGATCGGAGGCGGAAACCTGTTTCTTTCTTCGGCTGAAAATCTCGCCAGAGCTTGGGGCGTCAGTGAAGCCGTCATCGCCATTACCGTCGTCGCGTTGGGAACGTCCCTTCCCGAACTCATCACGTCGATCATAGCCGCTTTAAAAGACAATTCCGAACTTGCCCTCGGAAACGTCATCGGTTCCAACGTTTTTAACGCCCTGTTTATTTTGGGAATCGCTTCGAGCGCTCATCCGATTTCGATTCAAGGCGTTCGCATGGAAGATTTCGCCGTGATGATCTTTGCCGCTCTCTGCACACTCGCGGTGGCGTTCAGCTTCCGCAAGTACTTCTTTACCCGTGGCGAAGGCATTTTCTTTCTCGTCTGCTACGTAGGCTATACGACTTATTTAGTCATGCGCTAACAAAACAGGCGATTTCTTCCAAAGAAAAAGTTTCTTTTTGCCGAGAAAATTTTCCCATTCGGCATTTTTCCGTTATATTAATGAAAAAGAGCATTTTCATTTACCACGGAGGAAGCGCCTATGCCAATTTCATTTATTGCCTTTTTGATTATTGGAATCATCATTATCGCGGCAGGAGCATTCCTGATGGGCGCCCGGATCAGCAAAGCCGCCCAAAAAGAAGCTTCCAAAAAAGCGAACCAGATTCCATACGCCCAAAGCCTTGCCGAGAACACGGCAAAATTCAATTACGGTAGTTTTACCGATGCCCGTGACGGAGAAACCTACCGCACCGTCCAAATCGGGAATCAAGTCTGGATGGCGGAAAACCTTCGATTCCAAGCGGAAGGCAGTTTTCCTCCGAACAACCAGGAAGAAAACGTAAAAGAGTACGGCAGGCTCTATACATGGCATTCCGCACTGGGCCTTCCTGAAGAACCTGCCGAAGATTCTACAGCGAGCCATCTTGACTTGACCAAGCATGTCCACGAAAAGAACTACCAGGGCATTGCCCCGGAAGGTTGGCACATTCCTAGCAACAAGGAATGGGAAGAACTGCTTGCACAGCTCAAGGCCGACGAGGATTTGCGCAGCGCCTGCGAGTGGCGCAAACCGGGCAAGGATTCTCTTGGATTTTTTGCTTTGCCTGCAGGCTATCGCTTTGGCAACGGAAGCTTCTTGCACTTTGGCGACCGCACCCGCTTCTGGAGCAAGGACAAATACTGCGGCAGAGCGAACGCTTACCGTTTAAGCATCACCGAAGAATCCATGGACATCGAAGGAGTTTACCGTTCCGATGCCGTTTCCGTTCGCTGCATCAAGAACACTTAGCCTTTCTCATTTCACAAACAGCAAAAAAAAGAGACCGCCCAACGGCGATCTCTTTTTTGAAGTCTTCTAACAAATTACTTCGTTTCCGAATCCTTCGGAGCTTCTTCGCTTTCGCATGGGCAGTGGTAGCAGTCACCCGTTTCGGCGTAGTCCTTTCCGGTCCAGCAGTACGTGCAAAGTTCTTCTTCCGGAAGTCCGATGGCACGAATCAAATCATCGATGCGCTGGAAAGCTAGAGATGTCAAATGCAACTTTTCACGGATGTATTCGACCATTCCCTTGTACGCATCGCTATCCGGATTGGTGTACTTGTCGAGATCTGCATTTTCGCCTTCCACGTCACGGATGTAACGACGCGTAATCAAATCATAGACGCTCTTCGAACGGGAGAAGTTGATGAACTTGCAAGGATACACCAGCGGCGGGCAGGCAATGCGCATATGCGTTTCCTTACAGCCCAACGAATAGAGCTTCAACGCTTGCTTTCCAAGCTGCGTACCGCGAACGATCGAGTCATCGCAGAACACGAGGCGGCGATCCTTGATCAGTCCCGGAATCGGAATCAGCTTCATGGATGCCACATGTTCACGCTGTTTCTGGTCTTGCGGCATAAAGGAACGTGCCCAAGTCGGCGTGTACTTGACAAACGGACGTGCAAACTTGATGCCTGCTTCATGGGCATAGCCGAGGGCATGAGACGTACCGGAATCCGGAATACCGCATGCGGCATCCGCTTCTGTCGGAGTCCGTTTTGCAAGTGCGCTACCACAACGGTAACGGGTCATTTCCACGTTACGACCTTCGTAGCTCGAAGCCGGGTAACCGTAATACACCCAGAGGAACGAGCAAATCGCCATTTTACGGCGGGGCTGCACGACAGTCGTAATCGAATCGGCAGTCATCTTCACCACTTCACCCGGTCCCAGGTCGCGCACATGTTCAAATCCAAGATTGTGCAACGCGCAGCTTTCCTGAAGCGCGATCATCGCACCGTCCTTTTTGCCGATCACGATCGGGGTTCTTCCCCACTTGTCACGGCTTGCATAGAAGGTCCCGTCGCTTTCGATCAAAAGGACGGAAATACTTCCCTTCACCTTTTCATGCACATACTGCAAACCTTCCACAATCGAATCGCGCGTGGCGATGAGAGCCGAAATGATTTCCGTTTGGCCGACCATTCCACTGGTCGTGGAATACTGCAACTGCACGCAGTTCGTGCTAAAAAGTTCTTTCTTTAATTCTTCAATATTTGCAATCAAGCCCACGGTCACGACTGCAAAAGTTCCGAGCTTCGAGCTCATCACGAGCGGCTGCGGGTCCGTATCGGAAATCACGCCGATTCCCACTTTTCCCACGAATGCAGACAAGTCATGTTCGAACTTGCTGCGGAACGGCGTGTTCTGGATGTTGTGAATGGAGCGATGGAAAGTTCCATCCGGCTCCAATACAGCCATACCGCCACGATGCGTTCCTAAATGTGAATGATAGTCGGTTCCGTAAAAAAGATCAAAGACGCAATCTTCTTTCGAAACAACGCCACAAAAGCCGCCCATATAGACTCCTTAGCCAAAAAGGATTTTGTTCTAGCTGGGCAAAAATTTAGAATTTTTTGCTCCTGCTTTTTTAGACTTTTTTAAAGCTTTTTTAGGCTTGGGAGAGCCTATCCTTGCTTCGAGAAAAAAGAACGCAAAAAAATATGCAAAACACCCCTTGCCTAATGATTTGTAGGCAAGTAGGAATTTTTCAGGTTGGCAACCTAGTCCTTGAGGCAACGGACAGAAAAACCGTAGTCCTTACTGAGATTGTCCAAAAACGCGTAGTCGGTTGCGTAGAACAAGTTCATGAAGTACGCCTTGTCGCTATTGTACTCCGTAGAACTCCAGAAGAACGCGTGGCTGCCCTCGAAGTAGTAAACCTCAGAGTTGAACTTGCGGCCGGCAGGCAACGCCGAGAAACCGAAAGCATCCGTGCCGTTGCCGCTCGGGCCTTCGTAGCTTGACCAGCCGCTGGTGGACTTGAGGGCGGTACCGGCTGTCAAGCTGCCGCCCACAGCCGTGATCAGGGCCTCGAATTCAGTTTTGCTCGGCAAGTGCCAGCCGCTGGGGCAAATTCCCTGGACTGTCGTAGGCAAGGTGCAGGTCTTACCAGAGCCGCAGGACTGTGGATTGTTCACGTCGTTTACCAAGGAAACAGAGTCTATAGCCGCCGCCCAGGTGTAAAGGCGACCGTACTTGGTGCAATTGGCCGGATTATTTTCATAGCACCAACTGGTGGAATCGGAGGTATAAACGTAAGATCCAATAACCTTATAAGGCACGCCCGTATAGGCGTAGTTCAGGTTCTCCGCCATCCAAGTCTGGTCGCCGATGGTCACAGTCTTGTAGGTCTTGCCGTCACGGGTATCGGTCAGGGTGCCGTAAACACAATTGTTCTCACCATCCACGTTACAGGGAGTCGCCGTTGTTATAGAACTGCTGGATTGCGTCGTTTCACTCGAAGAAGAACTTTCCATGACACTCGAAGAGGAGGAATTGTCATTGCGAATCGTCGAAGAGGACGAAGCAATCTCAATGGCACTCGAAGAGGACATTTCCATGGCACTGGAACTAGAACTGTCATTGCGAGTCGTCGAAGACGATGAAGCAATCTCCACGGCACTCGAAGAGGACGTTTCCATGGCACTGGAACTAGAACTGTCATTACGAATCGTCGAAGAGGACGAAGCAATCTCCACGGCGCTCGAGGAAGACAGTTCCTCAATTTCCGTATCCTTGGCAGAAGCACTGTCACTATCGCAGGCGACAAGCATCGTCGTCAAGGCGAATGCACCAACAAACAGCTTCGTGAGTTTCATGAAATCCTCCATTAAATCTATTTACCGCATAACTTTAACAAAAAAAGTCCGGCAGGCGAAAACACCTAACCGAGCTTGGAGGGGGCTTGGCAACCTACTCCTTGAGACAACGGACGGAAAAACCGAGGCTCTTACTGGTGTTGAGCAGGCGCACGTTGTCGCCGTAGTAGTCCAAGAGCATGTTGTACGCGTAGTCGCTACCGTCCTCCGAAGAACTCCAGAAGTACGCTTGGCTGCCCTCGTAGTAGTAAATCCCATTGAGGCCCCTGTAGCCGGCAGGCAACGCCGAGAACCCGAAAGAGTCCTCGTTGGTGATGCCTTCATATTCATTCCAGCCGCTGGTGGACTTGAGGACCGTACCGGCTCCATTCCACCTATAAGCGTAATCTTCATCCTGCACTCCGCCCACCACCGTGAACAGGGTCTCGAATTCAGTTGTGCTGGGCAAATGCCAGCCCTCGGGGCAAACGCCACGAACGGGATAAGTCGGAGAACAAGTCTTATTGTAACCGCAGCCCTTGCCGTTTGTGGTCAATGTGCCGACGCTGTCCATGGCCGCCGCCCAGATGTACAGGCGACCGTACTTGGAGCAGTTGGAGGGATCGTCATCATAACAGTAGCTGTTCTCCGTCTCGTAATTCAGGTTGTCGGCCATCCAGGTCTGGGTGCCGATGGTCACCGTCTTGTAGGTCTGGCCGTCGCGCAAATCTTTCAGCGTTTTTGCGGTTGCATCGTAAACACTGCCAGCGCTTATGTTTTCAGAAGAACTGCTGGATTGCGTCGTTTCACTCGAAGAAGAACTTTCCATGACACTCGAAGAAGAACTCTCTATGGCACTGGAAGACAAGCTGTCATTACGAATCGTCGAAGAGGACGAAGCAATCTCCACGGCACTCGAGGAAGACAGTTCCTCAATTTCCGTATCCTTGGCAGAAGCACTGTCACTATCGCAGGCGACAAGCATCGCCGTCAAGGCAAAAGCACCGAGAGAAAACTTGGCGAAATTCATTAAAACCTCCAGAATAAACCTTATTGGCATGAATGTAAAAAAAGTCCGCATCGCTGCGGACTTTTTTGAAGCGTTCGAGGCCTGCGACCTTACCAAAGCCTCCGACGACATCGAATATGCCCTGGGCAACAGAATAGAGCCATAGCGCCGTTTTTTCTACTCCAAACGGACAGGCTCAAAAAATACGGCTCGTTTACCCCTTCTGCGGTAGGCGTTCCTGGTAGTCGTCTAGGAACGAATGCTGTTCGCCGCCGGCCTTGTAACCGGGGAATGTCTCGATGCAGACGGAGTGCAGGCTGTTGAAGATGCTCTTTTCAATGTTCGGATTTTCGCGCTTGAGCCGCTTGATGAGAGCCTTGATTTCTTGGCGTTTGCTGCCGCCACCGCCGTTGTCGCAAACGGTGCAGCTTTCGGTAAAGCGGCAGGCACACTGGATAAACTGCAGCCCGTTGTAATTTTTCCAGTTGATGATGTCCTGCTCGTTGATGCAATACATGGGGCGGATGAGTTCCATTCCACCATAATTCATGCTATGGAGCTTGGGCATCATGCCTTGCAGTTGCGAGCCGTAGAACATCGCCATGACGGTGGTCTCGATGACATCGGAAAGGTGGTGGCCCAGCGCAATCTTGTTGCAGCCCAGGTCCTTTGCCTTGTGGTAGAGGTGGCCGCGGCGCATCTTGGCGCAAACGTAGCAGGGAGAACGTTCGGTGTTGTTCGCCACGTCGAAAATGTTCGTCTCGAAAACAGTGATGGGAATTTCCAGAAGCTTCGCATTGCTTTCGATTTTCTGGCGGTTGATTTCGTTGTAGCCAGGATCCATCACCAGATATTCCACGTCGAATTTCACGTCGCTGTGGCGGTGGAGCATCTGGATGAGCTTCGCCATGAGCATGGAATCCTTGCCGCCAGAGATGCAGACGGCGATTTTGTCGCCTTCTTCGATGAGCTTGTAG
>OCVV011350940.1_pt1 | contig 28420 bp, 27 predicted proteins | sample 1539721 | NCBI WGS metagenome assembly OCVV01 (sample SAMN02144230, study PRJEB22623) | gut metagenome | biome: sheep rumen | host: Ovis aries | place: New Zealand | reverse complement strand
ATATAATGCAAGGGTGTAGTGTAGAAGATATTACTCTCCTGTCCATTTTTTCTATAATAAGTAAAGGCATACTGTATGACACCTGGAGCAAACATTCCATTGGCACCAAGCATCTTTTCTACCTTAATCTCTTCATTCAGACTAAGTTCAGGAACAAAATCAAATTGAGATGCATCATTCTGAGCAGTCTTCTTTGCTATATTGATAACTCTTGGCTGGTTCTTTCCATCAGTCCAGTATATTTTCTGAATACTCTCTGACTCATAGTTGACCAGAGTCTCCAGTGGGTGTTCTACATCAAAGTTCAAGCTATCTCCATTCTCACCAAATAGTATCTCAACTACCATAGATGTCTTTGTATTGTCTTTATAGTGCAGCTTGTAAATGTAGTCTGCCTGCTTGTTCTGACTTACGTCATAATTAGTTGTGAATACTATAAGCTGATGATTAATGACAGCTGTTCCTATAGGAATGCCTGATAACTGGGCAGTATGATACTCTCCCCGAGAATCCATACTAACCAGTTCCATCTTTGCTGTCCCTCTTTCATTTACCCAACTTAAAAGCGTATTAGCTTCATTTGTGGACAGCCTTAAGTTCCTATTTTCAAATGCAAACTCTGGATTAAAGGCAGTAACAGAAAGGTCTCTGTTCATGCCCCTAGTTTTCCAGCCCATAAATTTCTTACTCATCTGTTTACTGCTTTTAATCCTTACCTACTCTAAAACAAAGCTAACCTTATCCAACTGCTCAAAGGACCATTTATTTGCTGTTTTCAAGCCTCCAAGAGCTTCATCAGATAATGGTTCTATCTCAATAGTCTCCTCGGTATTCTTTATATCATATAGTGCCTCTTCTACAAGTTTCTGGTACTTAAAGTACTCCTCTTTGAATGAGGAATATTCATCTTCTGTCATTGAGGCATTCTGTTCTAACTTATTCTGTTTGGCAAGTTCATACTTAATAGCCTTTTTTAGCCTATCAGCAAACTCCTTAGTTTGTGGGAAAAACTTCTTATTAGCCTCAACTTGTTCTTCCTTATATTTTTTCACAAAGGGACTCAGCTTTCTTGATATCCTCCAAACTTTAATCTTATCTAAGTCACTAAGGCATTCATCTTTTGGATTTTCAAGAAGATCATATGCCTCTTTGATTTCTGCAATCTTTAGTGTAACTTCCTTCATACTCTTCCTATTTTAGTTTAAAAACATACTTTATCCAAGCATAGTGCTTTCTCTCTTTGTTATAGTTTACCTTTCCTTGATTGGCATAAGCCTCTTGCTCAAAACTGATAGACCTATATGCATCCTTACCAGTGAAATAACAAAGTGGAATCTTTATAACCCATTCTACTAGATACCAGACAAAGAAAATCAGCCATAGGCACTCTAACTGTTGATAGGCATGTGTTACTTCATGCCGATTTACAGTAGGAGTAAACTTCTGCTTATTGTCATTTCTGACAAATACCAAGGGGAATAGCGTTATTGCTATATACCCTGATACTGGGATAATCTGATTATAAACTCTCTTAAGCTTTATCATAGTTCTAATATTTAGGATGTTCGTACTTTAAGATACCCCTGATCAACAAATAAACCTCCTATGGGCACACTCTGAGAAGAGGTAGGCCATTTATGATTATCTCCTCCATAGTCATAAGCCGCAATAATTACTTTACCATTGTCGGTAGCCATCCTAAGATTAGTAACATAGTTACCATTTTCATGGTTATAAAGATGGAGCTCTGATAGATTATCCCACATTCTATACTCTATAGTACTTAAATGACCCATACCATCACTCCTGTAGAACTGACCATTTGTATCAGTAATAGAAGAGCTGCCCAAGTTTAAGCCCGGTTTAACACTATCCCCATAAGTGTTGAAACCAAGGGAGAACACCTCTACATTATCATTATAACCAACAAGTTTTGCACCACTGTTATCAGGCTCTATTACTATCTTTTTAGATGACTCTCCTATTGTAACATTATCAATAATCTGGCATTGCTTTAACTGACCAGCTATCTCAAGATTACCATTATGGTCCAGATGGAATATGGTAACACCTTCAGATGTTATTGTCCAATCAAAGCTGTCATCTCCTTCAAATGAAAGCTGGCTGGCCTTAAGAGATACATTATCTGAAATCATCCTCAGAGTGTCTGCATCAAAAGTTATATCTTCAGAATGAATAGTTGCATCTCTGAACCAACCTTCAAACACAGAACTGGTCATATTAATCTGGTCAGCATCTAAGCTTATACCAGTAACAATTTTGCCATTTTGGTCTTTCTCTACAAAAACACCTAAGTCAGCAGAATGGGCTATGCCTTCAGAGTCTACTTCCTGGGCAAACAATTCTGAGAATCCTGCAGTTGTAACAAGGCCTGAGGTATTTGTCAGGTTCCCTTCCCCATCAAACTGGGCAGATATTAATATTATTCTGTCTTTATTCTGAGATATCCAACTTGCACTATTACCAGACTCCTCTTCTACATCATCAAGTCTATCATTAATTCCAGGTATAACTACCTCATCAATGTTTTTAAAAGCTTCATCAGCAGCCTCCTTGTTATTAGAAACTACTGACATAATACTATCAGCAGTCTGCTTAACTTCCGAAGAAGTAGCTACCTTATTGTTTACAATAGCCAGACTGCTTTCTTTGATGTCTTCCTCTACAGTAATATTATCCCCATTCTTTCTTTTTAGCTTAATGGCAACAAACTGCACATCAGAATCATCTGTAATCTTCAGTCTTCCTTCCTTTGCTTCTTCTGAATCAAGATCTACCCATCCCCTACTCCATTGTGTGGAGTTGCTATATGTTCTTTCCTGATTAAAGTAAAGCAGGCATAAAGAAAATCTGCTATCATTGGGAATAAAAGTTATATAGGAATTCTTGGTTACAGGAAGCATATTCCTCATTCTAAGACACTTAGAATCATTTACCTTGGTCTCCTCATAGGTTTTTCCTGCTTCCTCATTCTGAGTATTTCCCTGTTCCCATGCATCATAATTAGCCAGGTCAATAAGCTCAGACTCCAACTTTTCCACATGCTGAGTTACATCTTCAGTAGTTTGAAAGATGCTGGACATAGATACTAAATTCCCCTCCTCATCATATGCTGTTGCATACTGCCCTATATAAGAGTCAGTCTGGTCTCTCCAAGTAACCAGACTATCGTACTTATCATCCATTTGTGATGCTACCTGCTGCAGCTCTCCCTGAAGCAAGCTCTTTGTCTCCTGAAGTGCTGTATAGTTTGAGGCCACAGCTTCTTCTATATGGTTCTGTGATAATTTTAGCTGAGTAATAGCAGAAGAGAAAGTCCACTTATCCTCTAAAACACTAAAGGCAAGAGTTTGTCCATCAACAGGGTCTAAGAGTTCTGAATTCTTTAGAGCAGTAAGGAATGGTCCCAACTCTACATCATCCACTCTTAGTATAGACAAATACTCTATAATATCTACTAGCAGACCTCCAACCTTACTAGCAGTATTCTCTCCTCTTTTAGTAGCCTCTTTAATCTGTGAGGCTATTGCCAACATCTGATCTATAGGACTTGCCATATTAATGCTTTTTTAAATATTCCTTCGTACCATTGAATTTAAAACCTTGCCTGAAAGTATGCATACTTGGTAGCATGGTATTGAAAATATTAGCAAGAGACTCCATCTCTGAGACAGAGAAATGTAGTTACTTGGTATTGAGTTCTTGCCATAATATAATTCCTTCTTTTATTATTTATATTTTCTGTGCAAATGTACTCATATATTTATTTCTTTAGAAAGCACTTAATTTATTACTTGTCTAACAGAAAATAATTGATTTACCTATTATGTCTAACATAATAATATGTTTATTTTTGCAGCAATTAAAAAAGAAAACGAATATGGCATTAAGTTGTAGTTATATTCCCCGTAATAAAAAGGGAGAAGAGCTCAAGGGTTTCCAAACCTATAAAAAGGAATTAGGATATCAAACAGCTACTAAGGTATTCACTGCAGTATTGAGTCCAAGTTTTAAGAAACAACATGAAAAAACTTTAGTACTCGATGCTCAAGGTGTACCTACTTATGAAAGTGCTGCAAAAACTGAATATATTAAGAAATTGATAGGTAATGATAAACTAATATCAGTTGATCAAAAAAAGTTTCCTAAGGTAGAAAATAGTAGAGAAAACTATCAGAGGTTGATATTATCTGCTCATAATTATAATCAGAGTAGTGATAATAGAAATAACCTTGTAGCTATTGTTACTCAGACTCCTGATAGTATGCTTCAGGTTGAAATTAGAGAAAGGAATGAACAGAATGTAAATGAGTATGAGAGCCAATACAGTACTCAGTTACTAAATCAGAAACTTGAGGGGTTGCTTGGAGATCTTGGAGTAACTGTTGAATTACTTGAAGATTATGAACAAACCAATGGTTTTGTAGATTTTAGTAAGGCTGATGGCATAGCACAAGGCTTTGAGGGATTGATAAACATTGCCAATGGTATGCAAGGTGAACTGGCATTGAGTGAAGAGTTTGCTCATCTGCTGATAGGTATGTTCAGAGATACTCCATTAGTACAGAGAAGTCTTGCACAATTGATGAACAATGATACTTTAGTACAGGAGGTTCTTGGTGATGAGTATGAACAGAATAGAGCTTATTATGAGCAGAATCCTAACTATGATGCCTTTGGTAATGAGATTCCTTTAGAGGAAACATTGGCTGAAGAAGCTTTAGGAAGAATTCTTCAGGATAAACTGAAGACTAATGATGGGAATACTTCAGATTCTAGCCCTCTTGCTTCTCTTATTAATCGCCTCTTAAGCTATATTAAAAGAATATTCAAAGGTAGAAACTCGGATGATATACAGAAAGCAAGGAATGATGTAAGTGCTACAATGGGAGAACTTGCTAAGAATGTACTTAGTGGAACTCAGCAACTGAAAACAGAGGAATTGATTAAGAATAGAAGAAACGCCAGATTCAATCATCTAAGGGATGCTAATGACAAAGTACTGTCTCTTCTTAAGAAAGCCAATGAAATAGAGCGTAAGAGGAGTAAAATAGCTCCAAAAGAGCAGCGGAAAGATATCAGAGATAATATTGTTAAACTAGAGGCTCTGATGACTGATACTAAAAAGATGGAAGGATTGCATACCTATGCTAAGTGGGCATTGAATGATTTACAGGATGCTATGGATAAACTTGATATCAGTGGTACTCTTAATCAGCAGAATTTCACTATGCTCAGACATATCAAGAGTGTGCTTGATAGTTATGAAGGATTTATTTCTGACTTCCATGAGGTATTGGATGACATGGGAGAAGACTTCATTATAACTATCAATGGTCAGGATGTGAATCTGAGAGAGCTCTGGAGGGAGATAGATGATCTCTATAAGTCATGTGATTCTGCCTTTAAGAATCAGGCATTTGCTGCATTTAGTGATTTCTTGGCTCCTATCTACGAGAAATCTCCATTAAGGAATCCGGATGGAAGTATCAAGAAACTTAAAGAAGTGTTAGCCGGTGAGGATTTTGATATATCAGAGTTTGACAGATGGTGTACTTCTATGGGTGAGTCAAGTTCTGTATTACTACAGTTGTTTGATAAGGTTGTGAAAAATGCCAAAGATAAAGTGAGACTCAGTACTATTCATAATGTAAGGGATATCTGGAAATTAAGAGAGAATGCTGAAAAGAGAGGTATCACTTCATTTGAATGGATGTTTGAAAAAGATAATGCAGGACATAAGACTGGTAATTACATCTCTCCCTATAATCATGGCCAATTTAAGAAAGATGAGGAGGAGATGCAAAGGAAATTGATTGAGAAATATGGCAAACAGCCTATAGGAGAAGATTTCAAAAAGGCTTTTCTTGAAAGAAAGGCTTGGTATGAGACTCATGCTACCAAGGATATGTTCGGTAATAGTTTCCCTGGAGATAGGTATAAAAATCCTGAATATAGTAAATTGAGTCAGGCACAGTTAGAAACTTTGAATGAAATTTTAAAATACAAGGATCAACTTGAAATGCAACTACCTGCTGACAGAAGGAATAGAGTTAGGGCTATTCAGAGGAGAAGAAGTGGTACTCAGAGACTGATAGACTCTGCTACTAATCCAACAAATGCTTTTGCTGCTATTAAGGAAGATTTAAAGAGTGCCTTTAGCAAGAGTGAAGATGATGATTTATTGTATGGAGAGACAACTAAGGGATTGACTGATTTTACTGGACAGGAGTACATGACTCTTCCAGTGCTATATACTAATAGGTTAAAGAATCCTGATACTTTGAGTACTGATGTGTTCTCAGACTTGATGGCTTATGCTTATGCTACTAATACCTATGACCAAATGAGTAAGGTATATGACCCATTAGAGGTTGGTGTAAGTGTAACTGCTCAGAAAGAATTTGTGAAGAATGCAGGCTCTAAGACCAAAGAAGAGGTACTAAATGTACTAGGCAGAGTTACTCATAAGAGTATTAAGGTCGGAAGTAATACTAATTTTGCTAAAAAGTTAAGAGATTATCTGGAATGTCAGGTATACGGAAGGTACATGAAAGAAGATGATGTGCTTGGAGTAAACGCACAGAAAACTCTTAATGTATTCCAAAAACTCACTTCTATGGCATACCTTGGATGTAACTATCTTGCTGGTGTTGCTAACGTTGCAACAGCTGCTGGTATGCAGAATATAGAAGCTGCTGCTGGAGAGTTTTTTGGAGCCAAAGAATTAGCATTAGCAGATAAGGAATATGCTGCTATGATTCCTGAGTTTATTGCAGAGCTTGGTAGCAGAGAGAAACAAAGTAAATTGGCTCTGTTTGATGAGCTCTTTGATGTGAGACAGAATGCTAAGGATAAGTTACATAATACTCAGATGAAGAGTATCTTCAGAAGGTTCTTTGGTAACAACTGGTTATTTGTTCAACAGGGATTAGGAGACCACTGGATTTACAATAGAACTGCTATTGCTATGGCTAAGAAAAAGCGAGTTAAAGTTAATGGTAGGGAGATGTCTGTATGGGATGCTCTTGAGATTGTAACTGATAAGAATGGTTATAAGTATATGCAGCCTAAGAAGGGTACAAAGAATCTTGATGGAAATGTGTTTGATTCTGGACAGTTTTCAAGAGAAATAGCTCATATTAACCACGTAATAGCAGGTATCTATAATGATGATGACCAAAATGCAGCCAATAGAGTAATGCTTGGCAGGTTGGCTATGCAGATGCGTAAGTGGATTATACCTCAGATGATGCGCAGATTCCAGGGTAAGAGAATGATACTTGACATTGGCAGGGAAGAAGAGGGTTATTACAGAACTGCTGGTAGATTAGCTAAGGATTTATGGAAAGGAGGATTCAAGCTGACTACTGAATGGGAAAAACTTAATGAGAGTGAAAAAGCCAATGTAAGAAGGGCTCTTACTGAAATGGCTCAAACTTATGCTTTGTGGGTTCTGTGTACTTGTCTTGGAAGTGGAATCAAGGATCCAGACAGAAGTTGGGCTATGAAGTTTGCTGAGTATATGTTGCATAGAGAAGTACATGAATTAGGATTCCTGACTCCAGGCCCAATGATGTTGACTGAAGGTTATAAGACAGTCACTTCTCCATTTGTAGCTGCAAGTGCTGCAAATAAGCTAGCTCAGGCTATGGTAACTACCATTAATCCTGCCAACTGGTTCCCAGATGATGATGAGTTGATTCAGAGTGGAAGATATGAGGGGCACAGTTATCTGTATAAGAGATGGGCTGAATTACCTTTGCCTCCATTTACACAATTTAGACAAATTGATAAGTTTGTCGAGGATCTTGATACAGGTACTAAGTATTACGCAAAAGATTATAAATAGTTCCATAAGCGATATTGTTTTTAGTAAGTTGAAGGGAACCACCTGTGGAGGCAGTTCCCTTTTTAATTTGTATATATATGGAGTTAATGTATTTTTCTGAATTCCTTGTTTCCTAATGCTTCATATCTGTTATAGAAGTCATCATGTCTCGGAATTATCTGATGCAATATATTGGTAATTGTCTGCATCTCTGATTCAGAAGGAGTTTTGACCTCTTCCTCAAGCTGTCCTGCTGCCCAGCAGTATTCTTGCTCTGTATGATTTAATACTTGCTGAGTAATCTTTCCCTCCTCAAAGAGCATGGTAAACATCTGACATTTTACATATAATTCAAGTGCTTTAAGGTACTTTGTATTGTTAACAAGTAGAGGAAGACCTTCATCATCAACTGGTATGGCTTTATAGGCGATAATTACCCTACCTTCTGGAAATGATGTAATAATAGTCCTATTCTGAGTTTTGAATTGTGGTTCCTGCCTCAGATGATTATAATACTTGCCTCCAGGATTAAAAGCAGCTGTCATAGACCTTAGTGGAATATCAGTCTTGCAATCTTTTACCATATTAATCTGAATGAGATCACAAGGTAACTTTCCTCTAAAGTCACATATATCAACTTCTGCCTGTTTATCCTCATATAACTCAGGGAATCCAAAGATACCAATAAAGTCAATGGTGTATTGAATAGCTTGCTCAAGAGTAAATTCCTGAAGCAGCTTATGACGAAGTACTCTTGAAAGTAACTCCTTAATGCTAATGTACTCTATCTCTTTTACCATAGCTGTTAACTTTTATTTTAAATATCTACTGTTTCTGCCTTTATTCCCTGTCTCTCTATAGCTGCTCCTAGTGTCTTTATCAAACTTCTGTTGATTCTGAACATATAGAATCTACGATTATGGTATGTCGCTTTCTTCTTATGATAACGAATGCTATAAATAAAAGGCTGCACTCTCTTAATACGTTTATGCCCCTCAGGATCTTCATTATAACGATATTCAAGAGTCTTTTTCCAGTCAGTTCTATAATTTGTTTTCAATTCTCCCTTTTCATAAGTAACTTTAGCTGGAGTACGTGTAAGGACTAAGCAGCCCATTTTATATGGAAATTCTATTTCATGTCCTTCAAGTAACATACCTGCAAGCTCTTTGTGTACCTCAGATATAATCTGGCTATACAATAACTTATCAACAGTTTTTCCTCCAGTAGCTTTCCAATGATTAGCCCTTACCCAATGAAAAGCATCTCTTGCTCCAAAACAGTGGGCAATTTTATGGGGTTTGGATCCTCTCTTTTGCAGTTTTCCTACAAATTCCTGGTATTGTTCCATATTTTACCTCGCTTGAGATTCAGGACTTAAATTGTCATTGGCATTATTCTCTTTATCTTCTGGGGCAGCAACAGATGGAGATAATTCCTTAGTAATAAGTTCTATGAGTGGGGCTATGAGAGCATCTTCCATAGGAAAGTCCCTGTCAAGTATATCACACGTTTCAGGGTTTCCCTGATTATCACATTCAAGATTAGAGGCTTCTTCTGCATTCTCAAAGATACCAGTCACTTTAAGCTTATTCTCCCCTTCAAGATAAAGGAACTGAGGATTACTACTTGTAATGTAAACATAGGAATCTGGGCCAAGGCAAGCATAAAGGATGTTCTGCATGTATTTATTACTGCCTACATACTTGAATCTATCCTTGCTAACCATAGTAATATCTCCTTTAAAATAACTGGCAGAAGTATAAAAACGAGAATTACCAAAAGGTAACAAATTAGGCACTGGCTTTGTAGTACGGAGATAGTAGCCTCCAATACAAGGAAGTCCTTCTATAGCCTCTACTCTCTCAAGAGAGAGACATAGAGTCTGATAGTTACTCTCTGGTATCTGTTTTTTCAGGTCTGTATAATAACGTTGCTTTAACAAGAAACTCCTATACCTACCCGCCAAAAAGATGATATGTTCTTCTGTAAAGATGCTATCATCACTGGTTATCTTCAGCTCATCCAGCACCATGCTTACTATTTCCTTATACTTTGCCATAGTATGAATTATTCTGATTCTTCACTATTCTCTGACAAAATCATAATGTCAGAATTCTCATCGTCACCATCAAAGGCTTTTAATACCTCTGTATTTTCCAGAGTCTTAACCCTATGGGCCATCTCTGTCATCTCACCAATATGTAATTTTCCCATTTTCAAATAATCTGGATAAGGAATTAAACAACTTGAACCAAATAGGCAATTAAGTGCCTTCTCTATCTCATGGTAGTCTTCTCTACTAAGTCTTGCTCTATAATCTTCATAGACAAAATCTCTAAGGAAACCTAGTATTAAGAGACTAAATACATCCCCATATTTATGATACCCTAATCTACTTAGGGCATCATAATATTGGGTAATAGAAGTATATATAAATTTATCCATGACACCCACAAGGTTTAGAACTACTCAATCCATTTATACCATGATGCCCATAGAACATCTTTTTCCAAAAGTCAATAGCAGGCAGATAATGCTCTGTGTTTACAGCAGCCTTGAATCCATTCCAAAGAAGTATCATATCAATAAATCCTTTTGAGATGGTACAAGAGTCCGCAAGATCTCTAGTGAACTGCATTACTTTCTGATACAACATATTATCATCAAAAGTTACTCCGAGAGTAATTTCTTCATCCAGTCTGCATGGAGTACACTCTGAGGGTGTTCCTTTAATCTTAACAAACACAAAGAAGAGGTCACTGCTAAAGTCAGACTTTGCAAAGTGCTCATTGAAATCTGATGGTAGCAATACCAAATCAGCTTCTTTTTGATTACCCTCAAATACCTTATTATATATATAGTCAGATGTTGGCATATTAGGATTAGTCTCTGATACCTTGTCAGCAGTCATAATAGTAATACTGTCAAGATAGATGTCATCAAAGTATTCTGCTTTATTGACATGTAGATTAATGTACATCTTCTTGCCATCATCTGAAATGCGCAACTGGTCAAATATAACACTCATAAACCACCTCCTCTCTTAAAATAATTGAATGTTGAATGTGCCAGTAAAAGGCGATTCACTCTTATACACCTTATAGGTAGCTTCATTTATTGTAGTGGTTCCATGCAAAGTCATTGCAACCTCCATACCACTCATGAACACACTTGGTACTTCCATAGCTTCTGGGAATATAAGCCATATTTTCTGGCTATTTGCAGTAATAGCTACCAAGCTTCCCTTAACTAGTATATCATGATGATAGGTAGCAGTTTTGATAGTTGTTGACTGAGTGGCTGCACCAACATATATATCTTTATAGAACACAGCTTCCTGAGCCTCTGAGTCCTTTATGAAAATATCATTACTACCTTTATTTATTATTGAAAGATATTTCTTTGCCATAATCCTTTATGTTTTATTCTGATTAAAGAATTAAAAGGAAAGGGAGAGGGAGGATTTAAACCCCTCCCCTTCCCTATAATAGTGGACTTATTACTCAACAGTAATAGTAGCCTGAGTACCAGTGAAGGTCTGAGCAGCAGCCTCTGCAGTACCAAGGTCTGTAATAGCCTTAGATGTAGCAAGAGTAGCAGCAGAACCAGCATTGAAGGTATCTGCATCCTTAGAAGGCAGAGTACCAGCAGTGAAGCTGTCAGCAGCCTTAGAACCACCGTCAAACTTGGTAACATCAATAGCAGCCATAGAACCTGCATTCCATGTATCAGCTGCCTTGCTAGGCAGAGAGCCTGCATCAAATGCACCTTCAGTGTAAGAAGGCAGTGAACCAGCTGAGAAGGCACCCTCTGTAAAGGTTGGCAGAGAACCAGCAGCAAATGTACCCTGAGCAGTAACAGCATCAGAAGTAGAAGCAGCACTCAGAGTCAGAGTCTCATTATCCTCATCATAGGTAGAAACCTCACCCTCAGTAGCGAAGGCACTCTTAGTCTCTGCACCCAGTGAAGGAAGTGTACCCTGTGTAAAGGTATCAGCAGCCTTTGATGGGAGTGATCCAGCATCAAAAGTGTCAGCCTCCTTTGATGGAAGTGAACCTGCGCTGAAAGCACCCTCAGAGAATGAAGGAGCAGTACCAGGAGTGTAGAAACCTGTACCCAGAGAAGCAGCAGTAAATGCACCCTCCTGGAATGTAGGCAGACTACCTGCACTGAATGTACCCTCAACAAAGCTAGGAGCTACACCGTCATTATTGTAACCAGTTACAAAGTCACCATCAGCTGTACCTGTGAAAGATACTGTAGAAGCAGCATTTGTACCAGCAGGGGTGTAAGTGCCACTTGCACTATCCTTGAATGCCAAAGCACCAAGTGAACCAGTAGAACCAAACTCCTGCCACTTACCAGAAGCACCTGACCAAATGAACTCAGACTCACCATAGATGGCAATATCACCAGCAGAAAGAACCTTCTGACCCTCAGAAGGATTGCTTACTACATAGGTAACACCGTCAATCACCCAAGGGCCTGTAGCATCACCATCAGCAATAGGAGTTGTAGACTTACCAAGGTAGTGAAGACCACCTGATATTTTTGAATAGATGTCCTCAATAGACTCACGAGCCTCTGCATCCTTCAACCAAAGGGTATCTGTACCCTTAACAATTTTACTAAGATACTTTTTTGGATCTGGCATAAAACTAAATCTTTAAAGTGTTAAACATAAATTAAACTATATATCTGTGGCGGGTAGTTATCCCGCAAATCAGAATCTTGTGTTAACAGGTATCAAAACCTATTAGATTATTATCTGAGCCTGAATAAATGGTTTGCCATTTCTCTCAAGAACCAAAGGTTTCTTTGTTCTTAGGCAGTAGTCCTGCAAAAACTCTGAGAACATCTGTACTATCTCCTCATCAGTTATCTTGCGGGCATCCTTGGAGATTGAACCATTCTTCAATGCTCTTCCAAAGTAAATTCCATCCTCACACTGAAGGAACTCATAATCTTGTAATGCTGACTTTGCCATACTCTTAAGGTTGTACATCATAATCCATAGAAAGAGACTCATCACTTATATCATAAGTCTTCTGAATCTTATTCTTCACACTATCATTCAAGTCCCCCATCTCAACTGAGTTATCAATAATCTGCTCAGTACCTACTGTGTCAGGACCTGGTGTACCAGAATCATCATCCTCATTCTCCCAACCAGCACCCTTATATTTCAGTATCTGTCCATCCTCTACAGAAGACAGTGTTACATCCTCAAGGTCTGCAAGTCTCTTTGCACCAACACCATCAAGATCATAAGGCTCATCATCCTCTGGAGTTGTAGAATCCTTAGTATTCATGATTCTCAGGGCATCCCACTTACCATTCTTATATCTGTAGAAGGCAAAGCCTCCTTCAGTAGGTCTCAGCCAAATGACATTAGTTGACTGAGGCTCAGTAACTGATTCTACAATTTTGTCATATATCATCATAGTCTTAGAACTTTAAAGTGGGGAATGGGGATTACTCTCCATCCCCCGTGTTATAGACAAAAAAGTAGCACTCTTACCAATTAGCAGACTTCTTGACAACTACATTGTAACCTGAAAGAACAGTGTTCTCAAGGTCTGAAACAATCTTAGCCAACTCAGTCTTTTCACCTACCAGAGTAATGGTCTTCTCGCTGTGACCAATATTATGGCTGTTACCCTCATAGTAGAAATGAATGTCTAACATGCTGTAACCAGCAGCCAGAGATGGGTTAACCATATACTTGGTGTCAATGTTATTAGGCCAATCCTGTATACCATAGATATCACCACGATTCTTATGGAAGAAGTACTCCATATCAGCAACAATCTTTGAGTTTGGCAGAGCATTGGTATTATTAGCAGTAACATCAGTTACAACACCCCATACCTGATCCATCTGATTAGCATAGATAGTAGAGGGCTGTACCTCAAAGTTTACATACTCAACCTTTGCACAACCCAGTCTCCAAGGCTGCTCAACTTCCTCAAAGATAATACCTGTAGCAGTAATAGCACTCAGGTCAGATACCTTAGTCTTAGAAGTAATCTCAGTATTGTTGGCATCACCCTTCAAAGTAATCTTTACCAACTTTACTGATTCACGGCTGAAATTCTTAGCCAGATTAATTGCAAGAGACTTGTAGAGAGCATCAGCAGAAGTGCTGAAAGCCTTAGCTGCACCAAACTTTACCTTAATAGAATCATCACCATTGGCAATATAGTTCTTAATGGTGACATTAACAAGATAATCCTGGCCAACAATAGGAGTTGCACTTACATTAGAATCAAGCACAAGCTCTACTTTCTTCATCTTGTGTTTCATGTCATCAGCAGCAGTAGCCCTGATATCCATAATCTGACACTTGTTAACCAAATCTGACCTCTGGAGGCCATCATCTGTAGCACCCATAATATTGAAGAAGAACTCCTTACCATCAGCAGTTTCCTTCATTTTAATATCACCAGCATTTACAGGGTCTGCATTGGCTGCTACTACACTGTTTACGACATAAAGCTGTCGTGACTGATTTTCTGTAAACATTGCCATAATCGTAAATTAAATTAAATTAAACATAGCTTCTGGTAATGGCAAACCATCGGCATTATCTATTCTCGTTGTTATTTTCTATTCTGATACCTTTAGACCTCAGAGCTAATCTAACTGCTCTTTCTAAAATTTTCTGATGAAGAATCTCTGGAAGTTCACAGTCAGTAGCTGTATATATACCATTAATTGAAACATCCGCATCAAAATCTGTCAGCACAATAGGCTTCAGTTTACGCAAATATCTTATGTAATAAGATGTGACTCCATACTTACTAACAATTTCCACATTACCTTCCGACAAATCCAATCTTAGTGCTCTTCTGTCATTAGCTCCTCTAAAAGGATTCTTGCGAATTTTATGATATTCATCCTGTCTTACAGGATAGACATCTAAGCTAGTAGATCCCCCACATTTACCATCAGTAATAATTACCCTCTCAAATGTTATAAACCAAAGGTCTAGTGGCAGTGTGAAGAATTTTGAGTTGGATTCAAGCCCAAGAAAGTTTCCATTTGTAGTAGTAATAGGATTAAGTTCTGCTTCCTTGATAAGCGGAGACAGATATCTTCTTATCTCCTCCGTAGCTTCAAAGGCTTCTCTATCCAAATTTTTACCGGTATAAAGAGAGAGTGCTTCCTCTTCCTGAGCCTGAGTTAGGAATACCGACTTCTCATACTCATCAAGCACAATATCTGTTTTAGCGTTTGAATTACCAAACTGAGCAGTATTGGCATACCCATTGAGTAAGGTATCAAAGCTGGAACTGAATTCTTCTCTCGTCATACTTTTTATTATTATATGAGTTATTCACTGCGTTGTCCTGCTGCTAATTCTGCTTGTATATTATCATTGCCTGTTGCAGTCCAAGCAATCTTTGCAAGCTCTACTGCTCTCTGAAGAATATCCTCATGCAAGATTGGATCAATCTCACATTCTGTAGAGGCAGTACTTTGACCATCAATAGTAAGACCATCCAAATCAGCTACAATAATAGGCTTTGGAACTCTTACATATCTTACTGAATAAGAGCTTACAGTCTCTCCTACTCCAGCAATAATCTCTACTCTCTTTGTAGCAATAGTACCTGATACAGAGCCTGAGTTAATAAGTCTCCATACCTGATTCTTCAATGGTCTCTTGAAAGGCTTAGACATCAATCGTGTGTATTCATCATATCTCAATGGAATAACCTGCTTAATAGCAGAACCTATCTTTACAGTCTCATTGATAACAATATATACATCATTGGGATATGAGAATACTTCGCTCCTCTCATCAATCTTATTTGTGTCAGACATTGTTACTGATGTACAAGCACCAGTTTTCATAAGTACAGAGAAGTCTGCCTGCCTCTTAGCAGAATCATCAAAACCCTGCTGAAGATTATTGCCTTTACTTTGGGCAGAAAAATAGTTCTTTACTATCTCTTTTTCGGCCTTAGTGAGAAAAAGGCTCTTCTCATATTCATTCAAGCCTGGGGCTTGATTTGATGTGATGTTGTTATATAGAACATCAAACTGGTCTGAAAATTCTGTAATTGTCATAACTTCTCTTTTATTTTTGATACTGCGAGGGAACTGGCTTTCACCCCAGCCCCCAAGCAGATGTGTTTATTCTTCTTCTAAAGTTTCTCCTTTTAGTAATGCCTGTAGCTTGAAGAGTCTTTCCTGGTTTGCAGGTTTACCAAGCCATTTAGCAGCCATCTTTAAAGTTGGCTCCTCACCATCACCACACATAGGAATATTACCATCCTTGATATACAAGAATCCGCCCCTGTCAGCAATAATACCTTTTGAGATGCATTTACGAATAAGTACCTTATTATCAAGACTCTCATCTTCCATAATAGAAAGGAACATCCTTGCATTCTTTGGTGTGTTCTTAATCAGGTCAAGAGCCTGTGTCTGCAACCAATCCAATGATGTGGCATCTGAATATTTTTTGCCCATCATAGTCTCTACAACAAGCTTCAAAACATCCTTGTCATCAGCAATCTTACCAAGCTTCATAACAGCCTGAATAGTTGCATCAGTATTACTCTTAGACATCTTGCTTTCCTGGCCCTCACGAATAATCACAAACTCATAAGTTTCCTTTGGTCTTGCAGCCCACTCTTCCATAGAAGGACAAATCTTATCCTTGTTAGCCATCAGAATCTTTACAGCAATATAGTCTGTTGGCTTAGACATATCAAATATATTATCACGTTTCTTAAGAGTCACTGAACTCAATCCATTTGGATTAGCATTACTCCAGTAATTCTCCTCCTTAGGCTGACGATAAATAGATAATGCATTCTCAGGCAAACCCATTACATACTCCAAGTAATCCTTCTCTTCCTTTGTAAGAACATTAACGAAGTTATTACTTTTCTGTAACTTAGGTACACAATAGATGTAGAAAGCATTTTCATGCATTCCATCACCCATGATATGATTAGAATCTTGTACCAAATTAGTACGCTTGGGTAATTTTCTGAGTATTACTCTCTCATTTACCAAACAGCTTTTCATCTCTTTCTTCTCTTCTCCCATTTTTAGTATCTCCTATCTTTACTTCTTGTTTATTTTTCTTTTATAGTGTTGTATGAAACCCAAAGGAATCAAGAGCACTTATAAAGCTTCAGAGGGGAGAGAAGAAGCTCTGCAACTTCTCATCCCCACCTTAGCCTATTATCTTAATCTGAAAGGATGTCAGGAAGAACCCTTACTGTACGAGTAGGATCCCAAACAACAATACCTACATCTGCCATCTTGTGAATTACAGCAGCATCCTCATCGTTACTCATGTGGTCATTGTTCCATGCACCAGTGAAAGGATTGCGGAAACCAGCCTCATAGCCCATCCACTCATCAGGATGTCCCTTAATCTTACACTTCTGGATATTTGGCTCTACACTTGAACCAAGGTCAAGAATATCAAAGCAATAAGAGCTTACAGGGCCTCCCAGAGGATGTGTAAGCTTGTAACCACTGTGATTGATGTTATCCTTGCTCTGGTCAACCTCAAAGGTAATCTTAATACCCATAGGAGCAATAAACTCAACAACCTGAGGAGTAGCTACAGAGATGCCACCACCATAAGGAGCATGAGCAGCAGAAGCCTTCTTTGCCAAACCAAGAGCTACTGCATCAAACTCATAAGCTGACTTCCAGCCTGATCCCTCCTGAGAAGCTTCCTTCTGCAACCAAGCAATACCACGCTCACCACCTCTAACAGTTACAGCTCTATCCTTGAAGTCAGTTCTTCCTGCAAACAATGCATAGAGACCTTCCTCAATCATCTTCAGAGGAGAGTCATTGTAGTAAATAGTATTACCGCCTTGCTCCATCAACTCATAAAGACCAGCACCTGTGCGAATAGCATCACCTGATACACCAATGTTAGTGTACTCACCATTCTTATTGCGGTTACTGCGACCCCAAACAAGAGCATAAGTCTTATAATCACGGAATGTCTTCTCAAGCTCAAAGTCCACATTCAGCATCCAAGAATTAACTGGAGTTGGTTTAACACCCTGACCCTTGTTCACCAGAACAGAGATAGCCAGCTTATCATCCATCATATCACCAGATACCTTGTGATGAATACGAATATGAGAGAACTCATTACGAAGAGTTGCAGGAATTGCATGGCGAATACCACCAACCTTACGAGAAAGACCTCCTTCTACAAAGGCAGCACCATAACTAAACATCTCACCAGGCATCAGACGCTCTGCGGGAACACCATCAGTGATACCAGCCATAGTCTCTACCTTATACACATAGCGAGAACCCTCTTCACGTGCATCCTCAAGAACTCGCAAAGGATACTTGTTACCAAGGTTACCTTCAATAGTCTCTCCCTTAAAGAACCAGTGCTCTCCAAATACCAGATAGAAAGGAGCTGTACCTGCACCTACATTATCAGTGTAATTAGCATCAACTACAACACCATTCTCATCACGGCACTCCAGCAGTTCAATTACTCGGTCTGTAGAACCAGTAACATCCCATACATAGTCATCACCATTCTCAAATTCCTTTGTAGGAAGCTTTGATACCAATGTATCAAAAGTGGGGCCATTAGTAGCAGCCAACAATTCAACCATCAAACCACGAACCTTCTGGGTCTTAGAACCAAAGATTGAGCTGATATGCGTTTTCTTTGTGATGTTTGGAGCCCAAGCATCAAAATGCTGCATTGTAAATTTTCCAATTTGTCCAGCCATAATCAACTAAAATTAAGCATTAATAAACAATTTTATTTTCCCTGTTTTATATTTCAACTTTATGCTAAAGTCCAACTTTCTCTGTCTTCATTATCTGGAGCATTGTTTGCCAGATTCAAAGTACCATCTCCGTTTCTTCTTGTAGAGTTCAAAACACTGGCCACTTCTTCAAATCCCTTTTTTATTCCCTGTTGTACCTTCTTATTGGTAAGCTTGCTAACATTCTTAAAATCATCTGTTAAAGCCATCAGCAAGGCAACATTCTCCATAAATTCCACTGGATGTTCTCTTTGATACTTCTGTAATGCATTCATCAGATTTCCATTCTCATCTTTGTAAATGGGTTTGGTAATATAATCATAGGCTTTTTGCCTTGTCTGCTTATCTACCTTTACACCATCATAGAAACTTTCTGTATCCAGAATATGTTTCTTCAGATTTGAGAATTGCTTTTGCTCATTGGCTTTGTTGGCCTTCTGCCTCTCTTCCATTTCCTGCTGGAAATCATCAATCTGTTGCTTGTAGAATTCCTTACAGGCATTGAAGGCTTCCTTGGCATCTTCAATATCAGTACCGTCATCAAAGCTTTTTTGAATCATTTTCACTGCCCTCTCATGCTTAAAACCTCGATTAATATAATCCTGGTACATCATCTGTTTACGAAGCTTCTCTCCTTCTTCTCCTTCCTTAACCAAGGTATCATAAGTATCCTTGTTATCAAGATACTGTGAGAGGTTAATGGCCTGCTGGTACTGTTGCATCTCTTCTGAGCTTGCACCTCCATCCAGAGCTTTTTTCAATCTCTGCTGTTCCTCAGTCAACATCTTTTTAACTTGATCATCAAATAGTTTCCTAAGGGTTGCAGCATCTGTTACAGAGTCTAATTCTTCATCAGAAAGGTCAGGGAAAACACCTTCGTCTCTAGTTGCCTTGGCAATGGAAGAGAAGAGATTTGTTTGTGGAGAACCTTGGCCATCTGATGACTTGGGTGCTCCCCCGTTTCCCTCTGTATTCTCTCCACTGCCTACGCTCTCTGGTTGATTACCTAAAAGGTCTGAAAAATCTACCTCAGCAGTTTCTTCTGTCTCATTATTATTCTCACTTCCAGGAGTCTCCTCCCCTGTGTTTTCAGGAGTTTCTCTTTCTTCCTCCTGAGCTGCTGTGTTACTGAACATTCTCTCCACTTCTTCAGCTCCCAGCATGTTGTCTAATCCAATGCCTTCCATATTTTTTCCACAATATTTAGTTAAAATTCTATTGCAAAAGTATTGATAAAGAATTGGTGTTACAAGCCAGTAAATATTCTACTTATATCGGCACAAATAAAACAAAAATAAGCTATCTTCTCAGACAGCTTATTTCCGAATAACTAAAAACCTAAAACTATAAATACTAATACTAACCTAAAAAACGAACAATCCCTTATCAATATATCTGAAAACCGCTGTTCTCTTTCTGAATAAATATATTTTTGCAAATTATTGGTTTTTAGTTTCCACCATTATTACTCTTTGCTATTCTTTCCTGGCTTTTTATCTTCTCCCTCTCAAGCTGCAACTTTTCTCTTTCCAGCTGATTCTTCTCCTTGCTTTCTTGAATCTGTTGCTGAAGCTGTAAGCGATCTTTCTCTGAAATAGGAGTTTGCGGGTTTTCTGTAAATCCGGATGCTCTTGCAACAGAAGAATCAATATTAGCTTGTGCTTGAATCTGAGCAACAAGAATCTTGGTTTCATTATCACGCTGATTCTGGATTTCCTTCTGCTCCATCTCAAGCTGCTTCTGTTGTGCTTCAGCCTCCAGTTGCTCTTGCTGCATTTGCTGCTGAATCTGTTGTTGTTGCTGTTGCAATTCCTCAGCACGTCTTTCTGCTGCTTCCATCATTCTCACCTTCTCAGAGATAGAGTCTGTAGAATACAGTTTCATCAGTGTAGAGAAATTGAACATCTGATTCTGAATACCTGCCTGAGCTAAAGTGTCAAGCTTCTGCATAAGAAGACGAGTACCTTGAGAGCTATCAACTACAATTCCATAGTCACACTCTGCAAACTCATCACCATCAATTGTCTCTAAAGCCCTTGCTCCATCAGAAAGAATATACTCAAACTTCTTCTTTCTTCCTTTAATAGCAATCTTGGCTGTTTCAATAAATGCTTCCAATACTCTCTTCTTCAGGTTATCATGTCTTGCAAAGATAGACTCTGTAATATGAGAACTTTGTAGTGTAGCTCTTTCCACACCACCAACTGTTTCTCTATTAGATACCTGACCAAGTCTCTGAGGAGTAATACCACAAGCTTTGCCCATCTGAGTATCAAGCCAATCCAATAACTGAATATTGAATTGAATCTCAGTATTTACTGAGGCATCAATAACACCAGTAGTATTGGCATTCATAGCTCCTGCAATCTTTCCTGTTGCAGCTCCTTTTTTACCTTCGTTAAAAGAGTTCTTTACCCACAGGTGATTAACCTTGGCAAAGTGAAGAACCTTTTCCATTTTCCAGGAATCAGGACTAAAAGCAAAATCCATCTCTACAAGCTTGCCAAGATTTGACTCAAGTAGCTTGTAAAGTTTGTCCATTGTAGCATCAAACAGATAAACATAAGGCTTCAGAATATCTACCATAGATGGGCTAGAATGCTTACCTATATTATATATCTGTCCAATAATACCAAAATGGCACCTTGATGGATTACTCATAGAGTTGTATTGAATAGGTCTTGGTCTGATGTTTACATAAATATCAGTACCGATCTTTGTTCCTTCCCAAGCTTCATTTACCCAGAATATTTCTTCTTCTTCTCCCAATACTTTATTAGGAACATAATCTTCTGTATAGAAATGGAATTCCTCTTCTCCTGTTGTAGGATTATAACTTTTGACTTTCTTAATTTTCCTGCTTGATTTCCAGTATACACGAAGGACTCTTACATTACCTTCTCCATCAAAAGGCAGTGCTCCTGAGACATATCCATATTCTCCCAACATTGCTGAGAAGAAATGTGGATTATTGACCATTTCATTTCCAAATTCAGGATCCATCCAGGCATTTTTATCATCCCACAGAGGATCTTCATTTGTGTCCTCAATGCTTCCTGATTCCAGTTTGTTAAGATATTCCCAATCCTTCTTAGTTAGAACATCGTGGTAATTATCCTTAACCCAGCCAATATTTCTATATGTTTCCCATATAATCATATCAGCATCTTCTGCTCTATTTGAATTACCAGACCTATAAATACGCAGCTCCAGAGGGTCTATTCTTTCAATGAAAGGTTCTCCTCCAAGAATGTCCACAGCATAGTATTCCTCATTAGAAGTTAAAGCATCCATGATTCCTTCACTATCAAAGATATTACGGAAATCATACTGCATATTATAGTGATTCATCAGTCTGTTGGCCCTTACTTCACGCATATCCTGATACTGATAAGTAAAGTAATCACTCTGTTCCTGGAGTCTCTTTTGAAAATCTTCCTCAGAAACAGACTGACTTTGAATCAAACTTTGCAGACTCTGAAAAACAGCATTCCTTTTCTGATTCTCAATATCACTGATAGCATTTGGGTTTGTTACTACTGCTGTCCATTCAAAAGGTCTGTCAAGAGCTTCTCCTCTTAACAGTTCCATATAGGCATTAAGAGTTGGATAGTGCTGAATAGAATCAGGGATAAAGCTTGCCTTCAGATTATTTGGATTGAGGACATAAGCAATATCATCCTTATGGATTTTCATATTCACAAGATCATAGTTGATTTTCTTGTGAAGTACTGATTTCTGCACAGCAGACACATGCATAAAAGTTCCCTTGTTGTCAGCAAAGTCAACACATTGCTTGCCCCACTTGGAACCTTTCTGCTTGTAAGAAAGCATCTGTCTTGGAAATCCAGTAAATAATGCTACACTCATATTCAATATATTTTCTGCAAAAGTAAGTAGATAAACCTACGTTTACAAACTAGTTACTTTTTTATTATACCATCATCCTATTTATTCCTTATACATTAACTCTTCCCAAGAATCCTTGTCTGTATCATGAAAATTATCCTCCCAATAACTATCATTTGCGATGTCATCTGGATCTGATATATCATCTTCTCTACCATTATAACTTCCTCCCATTAACCTGAGCTTATCCTCTCTAAGAAGCATCAACATACCCATAGCAGATACTCGGTCAAAGTTACCAAATGGATTCCACTGTGACAATTCTATTAGAAGAGCCTTATTTTTGATAAAATCAAGATTACGTTTCTTTATTTCCTTTTCTTCTCCCTCCGGAGCTACAATTATTGTCTGTGGGGTAAGAAGATATTTTGCAATAAGTTGTCTTCCCCAACCATTTATAGAATTAGAGGCATTGGTTCCTTTAGCGGTATTACCTACACCCCCAGGTTTCATCATTTGTTTATCTACAAGAATCTCAAGAACATCTGTTAACAGATATGTAGAATTCATTTTAGAGAAATGACCAAAGAGTCCTTTTTTATTGTTCTCATAATTTAACCTTGCATTATAATAAAGACAAAGTCTTCTACATATCTCAAAATAATCATCTGCCATAGGAGGTCTTCCAGTGTACTCTGCTACAATCCTATCAGTCATCAAATCAAGAATAAGAATTGAGCCTAAAGAAGTCGTAGTTGACTCATCGTTATCATAGGGGTCTGCACCTGCAATATATCTATTAGCATATACTTCACCATTAGAATCTACCTGAGGTTTCTCAAATATTTCTATGGCTCCTGGCATATTCTTGTTATCCTTCTGTTGATAGAATCTGATAGGAGTATCTGAAGTAGGTACAAATTCTACTTTATTATCTGTAATAACCAACTGGCCTACTAAAGTATCATCATAGAAATTAGGATTAGAATTTATTTCAAGTATCCTGTTCTCAAGGTCTACTACTGGGAATTGGCTGATTCCTCCCTGAATGATAGCTTCCGAGGGAGTAAAAGGCATATTGCTGACTTCTTTAATGATGGTTCTTGGATCTCCAGTCTCATATTTAGCCTTATATCTATCCATCAGTTTATAGAGCATTGCCCCTACTATATCACTTACACCATCCTTGTTGAAGTACCCTTTCAGGTTTACAAATGCTGGAGTGAAGAAGGCAAACCAAGGTCTTCCCTGATTGGGTTTATCCCATACGTTTGGAATAGCATATACATCATATCCTTTAGGATTATATATCAACTCCTGAGCACCGTGAAAGTCTGAGTCTTTATCACCAGCTGTACCTAACAGATAAGCAAGTCCATAGACATATTTACCCTCACGCATACCATCCTTTACATTATTATATATCTCAATAAGGTTAGGGAATGAACCAAACTCCTCAAATAATATATAACCACGCTTACCTCGAATCTTTGCTACGTCATCCTTTGATGAAAGACCAAGTAGAATATTCTGGTCTCCTGTTTCTGCACCAGTAAGCCTATCTTTATAACCTGACCTCCAAGACATCTTGTTTGGAGAGTCAGTCAGCATTCTTCTTGGAAATTGAGTATGTTCAGCCAAGAAAGATTTAATAGGAACAAATTTAGAAAAAGTACCATCTTTCTCAGCAAGGTATTCTCTTAAGTATGCAGTCAGGATAGTGGTTGTTCTTTTATGTGCTTCTGCATTTTCTCCAAGAATCAGGTTATGAGCCATGATTGCTGCAAGACAAAATGACTTACCAGAGCCACGCTTACTTAATTCTACTGCATGATTACCACCAGCAAAATCATTATACATTCCTCCATTTCTTGCTTGGTCAATATAGTGGAATCTCCAATAAGTTGCTTCCCACATTTCAGGAAATCCTTCTGTTCTTGAAGCTCTTTTCTTTTTGGTATCTTTATCTGCCTTAGTTACCATCATTGGTACATAATTCAGATAAAAATACATATATCCTGTTACCCATTCCCCGTCAGAGGGTCTTACCATTCCTTCCCAACATCTTTTTATCTCTCTCCTTATCCATTTACCATAAGGAGAATTAGGATTGCTGTTGGGTTTCAAATCAGTGTATCTGCCGTCTCTCTCAAACTTAATAGCTGCCTGCCTAAAGTAATCCATATCTTCTAAGATATGCGGATTGGCAAGATCTACTATAATCCTACCTTTTTCATCCCTAGGTCTGTCTTTTGCTCTCTGCCTGTTAACTGAAATCAAATTCTTAATAAAAGGTACAGAAAGAATAAACTCCCAAAATTGTTCTTGCACTTCTTGGGGGTATTGTTCCAATAACTCCTTAGTTATTGGGGTCTGAAATTCATTTAACTGACTGTTATCAAATAATATTTTACTCTCCTCTTCCATAATCTCTCCACTTTAAAAATCCCTCCTATCTTCCCAGACAAGAGGGATAATCACTAATTAACAATTCAACGATTTATTATCAACGTACAACAAATTCAAGTCTTCTTATATGCTTTAACTATAAAGCCAACAATTACCATTAATACAGTAGCTATACAAACCCCAATGGCAATACCTCCAGCATCCATCTTAGTCTGTTCCCATTTAGTAAGTTTTCTCTCTACCGGGTAAGGTACTTGGATAGAGTCTGTTTTAATAATAGTATCTGTTTTGATTATTTCTTTCCATTTATCTTTGTACAGAGTATGCCACTTATTTACATATACTGTATCTCCTGACTTCTCAATAACTACACTATCATGCTTAAGAACCTGAAGGTAAACACTGTCATGTACAGTATTTGTCTTGTATTCAGTAACTACTTTCTCTACTGGTACATACTGAATGCTTCTGCATCCAGAAAATATAAATGAAAGTAAAACAGCTATTATGATTCCTACAAGACATAAAAAGCAGGATTTCATACTTTTTTCTGCTTTCCTGTTATACACTTGACTGTAATAATACTCTTCTCCTTTTCCCATATTAAAATCTCCTATATTCATTTCTTGCATCAAATGATGGGCATTCCTTACCAGAATCAAAATCTCTATGTCCCCATATCTGAGCTTTTGGATAGAGCTTCTTTAAATCGTACAATAAGCATATTAAGGCTCCTTTCTGAGCATCTGTTCTAGTATCCTTAGCTTTCAGTAAAGCATAAGGCGTATTTGGCTTGTTCTCAACTCCTCCAATATAACATATTCCTATAGAGTGTTGATTATGCCCATTCTTAGAACAATGAGCACCTACTAAATCTACATCTCTTCCTTCATGAATAGAACCATCTCTATAGATAACATAATGGTAGCCAATATCACTCCAACCTTGTTTTTTATGGTCTCTTCTGATATCCTCTACTGTATAATCCTTGCCTTCTGGAGTTGCAGAGCAATGAATGATTATCTCATCAATAGTTCTTTTGCTTTTCTTCAGCCTCAGAGGTATAAGATAAGCTATAGTAGCAGGCCCAACAATGCCATCTACTATTAAGCCATTAGTTTTTTGGAATTCCTTAACAGCTTCTTCTGTTAAGATGCCAAATATACCATCAGGATACAGATGTAGTGCTATCTGTATCTGCTTAACTATTTCTCCTCTAGATCCTCTTTTATATAACTCCATTAATCTTCTGTATTAGTCTCCTTATCAAAATCCTCCTTCAAATCAGATAGATTGACATCAAAATGTCTTTCCGTCTTATCAATAAGAACCTTAGCCATGATCTTCCAGTAGTTCCATCCTTTATCCTGAGGAGTCCTACAAGAAGATTTATTCTCAGCAATACTCAGTAACTGTACACCACAGATAACACCTGTAGCAATGTAACTCAAAGGTACATAGACATCTACAAATATCCATTTCTGAGCAGAGTACATCAGAAGAATAATAGAGAAGCTTTCAATCATAGTAGGAACCATACCCCAAGCTTTGTAGCTAACATAGGCAGCAGGTAGCTTCTTTTTATCGGGATACCGCCTTTTAACTCTCTTGTCCAGCTCATAAGCTGTCCAAGAATCATATACTATGAAGGCTACTGCCACATAAATAAGGGGAAAGGCTGGCTGGAATGTACCTATGAACCATCCTATAATTCCTCCAATGACACATGTCATCCACTCAAAATATTTTTCCATTTTACTATCTATTTAACCATTTTCAATGCAAAAATAGATAGAAATAAAAGTCTCTACAAGTGAGTTAATTTTTCACTTATACCTATACGAAAAAAGAGCAAGTTAACAAAACCTGCTCTTAAATTTAATTCACTGATAAATACTTGTATTCTATTATAGAATACGTGCTTGATAACTAAACATCTCTTTTAGCATTTTCTTTGTCAATCCTAATTTAGCCTCGTCTTCACTAGTAACCCCATGATTATAATTTTCTGTTAAAGAAATTAGGCTTTTTCTATGTGCCTTTCCCTCTATAATACTAATGGCTTCTACTTCCATAGAAATAGTATGGTATGCTTTAATAGAAAGAGTTTGTACATCGTTGTAGTTAATAACAATAGATGCTTTAGTAAATACTTTGTTGTACCAGCTTTCAAAACTGTCCTTGATGAGATTAATAACTTGTTGAGTGTCCATAATGCTTAATGTTTTAATGAGTAGAAAAGAGGAACTGAGTTTCCCCAATCCCTCTGCAAAGTTACTCATTTTATAGCACACAAACACACTTTTCTTAAATCTTTTAATATATTTTCAGATGTTATCTAGCCCGTCATCAAACAGGGTCTTTTCAATCGAACCTTTTGCTTCACCATATTCCATCTCTTCATTAAGTGCTTTTTCTGCATCCTGTATCATTGATGCTACTTCTGGTATCATCTTTAATGCTGTAAGGTACTCTTTTAGACTCTTGGTGTCGTCAGGATTTAATTCGTCTAAAGTATCTTGTACTTTTTTCACCGCCTTCATAGCTGCCCTTAGTAGCATAGCAGAAGAGGTATCAAAAGTAGAATAGAACTCCATTGCTGCCTTCAAAGTGGCATCTGGTTTCCAATCTTCAGGAAATCCCTGACCATTCTTTACTGCATTCAGCCTGTCTTCCTCATCAATGATATACTGATAGTCAGACCTCGGATCACAGTAGAAGTATAAAAATCCAAACTCCATCATGGCCTTTTCCTTATCTTTGGATTTATCTCTGCTCCAAAGTTTCTTAAAAGGCTTCAGAGTCAGTGCCTCTGGAGCTACCTTTACTTCATAACCTTCATATTTAAACAGCTTCATTATACCTTAATCTTATTATCTGGAAGAATCAGTTTTGTCTTAGGCTGCTTGACCTGAATCAGCTTATGCTTATTCTGTTCATAAGTAACTTCTTCAAAATCTTTAAGAATGTACTTAACATCTCTCTGGTCAATAAGGAAACAAGTAACTGGCTCATCATCAGTACCTACCATCTCCACCTCATTAAGATGAATGTTCACAATCTTATTTGTGCCATTGACTTTAATAGAGGTTGGGTCATCCTCAAAAGAGCAATACTTGTATAAATTAATTTCAACAACATCCCCTGGTTTAACCATCTTTACGTCATCTCCCACAACAATAACTTCCTGATAGGTCTTAAGGTCACCACGCTTATGAATAATCAGACCTGCTTCATCAAAGTCATCCCACCCATAGAGATTTTCAGTCACTAATATTTGACAACCTATTGGTTTTATTTCCTTTACTTTTAACATCTTGGTAAAATTTTAATTGTCTTTTGTATCTTTCTATTTTGTCATAATCTACGTAGAGCTTCCCAATATAAGGAAGATTAAAGTTACTTACAGTATCATTAAACTCTTCTTCAGTCATTTCTCTAAGAGGCAGACTGGCTATATGTTCTTTTATGAAACACCAGTAACTCTTATAGACATTTTCAACTAGCTTGATATCAACACAAA
>OCVV011310615.1_pt1 | contig 28424 bp, 24 predicted proteins | sample 1539721 | NCBI WGS metagenome assembly OCVV01 (sample SAMN02144230, study PRJEB22623) | gut metagenome | biome: sheep rumen | host: Ovis aries | place: New Zealand | reverse complement strand
CGCACGATGTGCCGACGCTCGGCATCTGTCTGGGCATGCAGATGATGGTCATCGAGTTTGCACGAAACGTGCTGGGCTATCAGGATGCCAACAGCAGCGAGATGGATACCACAAGCGGGCATCCCGTCATCGACCTGATGGAAGAGCAGAAGTCGGTCAAGTTGATGGGCGGCACCATGCGGCTGGGGGCCTACGACTGCGAACTGGTAGAGGGTAGCCGCGTGTGGCAGGCTTACGGTGGGCAGACGCTCATCAGCGAGCGCCACCGCCACCGCTACGAACTGAACAACGACTTTCGTGCGGAACTGGAGGACGCGGGGTTGAAATGCGTGGGCATCCATCCGCAGGCCAACCTCGTGGAAATCGTCGAGATTCCCGCATTGCGCTGGTATATCGGTACACAGTTTCATCCGGAATATTCCTCCACGGTGCTGAGTCCGCATCCATTGTTCATTTCATTTATTAAATCTTGTACAAAAACATCATAATACATTATGTGTGGAATAGTAGGTTACATAGGCACAAAGGATGCCTATCCCGTTCTGATCAAGGGGCTTCAGAGACTTGAATATCGTGGTTACGACAGTGCCGGTGTGGCACTTATCAGCGAGCAAGGATGCTTGAACGTCTACAAGTCAAAAGGTAAAGTAGCTGATCTCGAGGTTTATTGCGAAGATAAAGACACATCGGGCTGTGCCGGCATCGCCCACACTCGTTGGGCAACTCATGGAGAGCCCAACAGCACCAACGCCCATCCCCATTACTCTGCATCAGGTAGGTTGGCACTCATCCATAACGGCATCATTGAGAACTATCTGTCATTGAAAGAAAAACTCATAGGTCGGGGCATACCGTTCAAAAGCGTTACCGACACGGAAGTACTAGTACAGCTCATTGAACACATCATGCTCAGCAATGAATTGTCGCTGTTGGAAGCGGTACAAGTAGCGCTGCGGCAGGTCATCGGTGCTTATGCCATTGCCATTCTTGACCGCGAACATCCCGATACGATTGTCTGCGCTCGACAGAGTTCGCCACTTGTCGTGGGGTTGGGAGCCGATGGCGACTTCTATCTGGCTTCAGATGCCAGTCCCATTGCCGAATATACTGACAAGGTGGTCTATCTGAACGATGGCGACATCGCTGTACTGCAGCTGGGCAAGGAACTAAAGGTCGTGAACACAGAGAATGAAGCGCAACACCCAAAGATCAAGCAGATTGACGTGACGCTGGGACAATTGGAAAAGGGCGGTTTTCCTTTCTTCATGTTGAAGGAAATCTTCGAGCAGCCCAGTTGTCTTCGCGACTGTATGCGTGGACGCATCAACGTAGAGGGCACACGCATAACGCTCTCTTCCGTCATTGACTATGGTAAGCAGCTGAAGGCCGCACGTCGAATCATCATCGTGGCCTGTGGAACCAGCTGGCATGCAGGACTGATAGGCAAGCAGTTGCTTGAAAGTCTGTGCCGTATTCCTGTTGAAGTGGAATATGCCTCCGAATTCCGTTACCGCAATCCCGTCATCTATTCCGACGACATCGTCATTGCCATCTCTCAAAGTGGCGAGACGGCCGACACCCTTGCAGCCGTTGAACTGGCACGTAAGGCCGGCGCCTTTGTCTTCGGCATCTGCAATGCCATTGGTGCCAGTATTCCCAGACAGACACAAACGGGCGTCTATACCCACGTAGGACCGGAAATTGGAGTTGCCTCAACCAAGGCATTTACGGGACAAGTGACAGTCCTCTCGATGCTTGCACTATGCTTGGCCAGCGAGTTGCACACGGTCAGCGACGAGTTATACGGGGAAATGGTGGCAGAGTTGACACGTATTCCTGAAAAGATGGAGCAAGCACTGAAGACAAATGAACAAATAGAACGTCTGGCTCCCATCTTTACCTATGCCAAGAACTGCCTTTACCTGGGTCGTGGCTATAATTATCCCGTGGCATTGGAGGGGGCATTGAAACTGAAAGAAATCTCATACATCCATGCCGAAGGCTATCCGGCTGCCGAAATGAAGCATGGTCCCATCGCACTTATTGACTCCGAGATGCCTGTTTTTGTCATCGCTACACGCGATAAGCTATACGAAAAGGTCATCAGCAACATCCAGGAGGTGCGTGCCCGCGGCGGACGTGTCACGGCTTTCGTCACAAAAGGCGACACGCAGATCAGCCAATTGGCCGACCACGTCATTGAGCTGCCCGACACACTTGAGTGTTTCCAGCCCTTAATAGCATCCATCCCCTTGCAGCTCTTGGCCTATCACATAGCCGTCTGCAAAGGGAAGGATGTCGATCGCCCACGTAATCTTGCCAAAAGCGTGACGGTGGAGTAGGGCTATAGCAGCTCTACGATGCGTTCCATCTGGTTAGGGATGCGAATCTGCTGGGGGCACTTCTTCAGGCACTCTTCGCAGTCCATGCACTGCGAGGCCCAGGCCTTCTTGTCGATGGCTTTGCGGTAGCCTTTCCGGAACTCGGCGGCACGCTTGGCGTAGTCCTTCGACGACTTGTCGGGCAGCGGCAGCAGCTTGCTGTTGACGGCATCGTTGTAGTAGGCGAAGTTGCCGGGGATGTCGACGCCGTAGGGGCAGGGCATGCAGTAGCTGCAGGCTGTGCAGGGAATGGTGGGATAGCCGCTCATGTCGTCGGCAATCTTTGCCAGCAGGGCGTTCTCCTGTTCGGTGCAGGGGTCGAGGGGCGAGAAGGTGCCGACGTTTTCCTCGAGATGCTCCATGGCCGACATGCCGCTGAGCGTGGTCAGGATGTTGGGCAGCGAGCCTACCCAGCGGAAGGCCCACCTGGCCGGCGTGTCCTGGGGACGCACGGCCCGCAGGCGGTCGGCGAACTCGTCGGGCAGCTTGGCCAGGCGTCCGCCCAGCAGGGGCTCCATGATGACGGCCTGGACGCCCGTTTTCTCAAGTTTGTTGTAGAGGTATTCGGCATCGGCATCCTTCTTCCAGCCGCCATTGCCCAGCGAGGCGTGGCGCCAGTCGACGTAGTTCAGCTCGATTTGCACGAAGTCCCAGTGGTACTCGTCCTGATGGTCGAGGAGCCAGTCGAACACTTCCACGTTGCCGTGGTAAGAGAAGCCGAGGTTGCGGATGCGGCCAGCCTTGCGCTCTTCCAGGAGGAAGTCGAGCAGGCCGTTGTCGAGGAAGCGGGGGCGGAAGTCGTCCATGCCGCTGCCTCCCACGGCGTGCAGCAGGTAGTAGTCGATGTAGTCTACCTTCAGTCGCTCGAAGGAGCGCCGGTACATCTTCTTCGACTCCTCGAGGCTGTGGAGGTTGCGTCGCTGGTTCGACATCTTCGTAGCGATGTAGTACGACTCGCGCGGGTGGCGGCTGAGGGCATTGCCCGTGACGTCCTCGGAGGGACCGTAGGCGGGTGCCGTGTCAAAGTAGTTGACGCCGTGGGCCAAGGCGTAGTCGACCATTCGGTTCACCTCGTCCTGGCTCTTCGGCAGTCGCATCATGCCGAAGCCCAGGAGCGACACCTTGTCGCCAGAGTGGTGGTTGACGCGATAGGTCATCTGGTTGGGCTCCTGAGCGACGGGACGCTTGGGAGCGGGGGAGTCTGCAAAGGCCCGCAGTGGTTCCAATACCATGAGGCCTACGGCCGATGCCGTTCCGATGCCAAGTTGCTTGAGGAACTGTCGGCGGCTGTTGTCATTAGGTTCTTTCTTCATGGGTCACACTTATATATATAGTTTGTTTTTGCATCTTTGGCTACAAAGATACAAATTTTTTCTGAAAAGCGAACATGTTTTTTCTACTTTATTTCAATGCTGCTGGCGCACGTTGTTGCGAATCTTTGTGAGGTAGCGCTTCATGCCGTCGGCATCCTTGTGGTCGATGATTTCGAGCAGCTGCTTCAGCTCGGTGCGAATCTGGCTCACCTGATCGTGGGTGTAGGGGTTGAAGAGTATTTCCTGCAGCAGGTAGTCGTCTTCGCCGAGCACTCCCTTGGCAATGCGCATGTGGCGCTTGAAGGTGGTGCCAGGAGCGTCCTGAGGTTTCATGACAGCTGCGAAGACAAAGGTGGAGACGAAGGGAATGGAGAGCGAATAGGCGACGGTTTGGTCGTGCTCGAGGAAGGTGTACTCGTAGATGTTGAGTCCCAGCCGCTGGTAGAGGTCGCGAAAGAAGATGCGCCCCATGTAGTCGCCCTCGCTGATGATGATGGCGTTCTCTTCGGAGAGCTGGTGGAGGTTGGCAAACGTCGGGCCGAACATGGGGTGGGTGCTGACGTAGGGATGGCCGCACTGCTCGTAGAACTCCTGCAGGCCCGTCTTCACCGAGGCGATGTCGCTGATGATGCAGTCGGGGGGCAGCAGCGGCAACACCTGCTCGTAGACGGGGATGGTGTACTTCAACGTGACGGCATTGATGACCAGCTGTGGTCGGAAGCCGGCTATCTCGTCGATGCTGGTGAAGCGCTGGCAGTTGTAGGTGAACCGCATGCGCTGCGGGTCGCGGTCGTAGACGGCTACTTCGTGTTCAAAACTGAGCAGGTCGATGAAGAACGACCCCATCTTGCCTGCACCAAGGATTAATATTTTCATAAAGAGACCCACCCCCTACCCCTCCCTGTAGGGAGGGGAGTAGAATGTTTGTCGGGGGTTATTCTACTTGTTAATAATTTCTATCTGCTGGCGCACACTCTCTTCGTGAATGTGCTCGAACACCTGGGCCACAAACTCGGGCGACATGCCGCACTGGGCTCCCTGGGCACCGCGCTTCGAGAGTATTTCGTTGTAGCGGTTGGTCTGCAGCACGGTCATGTTGTGCTCCTTCTTGTATTGGCCAATCTCGCGGCATACACGCATGCGGCGAGCCAGCAGGTCGATGAGTTGGTTGTCGAGTTCGTCAATCTGGTGGCGCAGCTGCGAGATGCCTTCGGTAGACACCTTCTCGTCGCGGATGACGAGTAGCGAGAGTATGTAGTCGAGCACGTCGGGCGTCACCTGCTGGCGGGCATCGCTCCAGGCATCGTCGGGCGAGCAGTGGCTCTCGACGATGAGGCCGTCGAAGCCCAGGTCCATGGCCTGCTGCGAGAGCGGGGCGATGAGTTCGCGTCGGCCGCCGATGTGCGACGGGTCGCTGATGAGCGGCAACTGCGGATAGCGGCGGCGCAGCTCAATGGGTATCTGCCACATGGGCAGGTTGCGATAGATTTTCTTGTCGTAGCTCGAGAAGCCGCGGTGAATGGCACCCAGGCGTCTGACGCCGGCGGCATTCAGCCGCTCCAGGGCGCCCACCCAGAGTTCCAGATCGGGATTGACGGGGTTCTTCACGAACACGGGCACGTCGACTCCCCTCAGCGCATCGGCCAGCGCCTGCACGGCAAACGGATTGGCCGACGTGCGGGCACCCACCCAGAAAATGTCGATGCCGTATTTCAGGGCCAGCTCCACGTGTCTGGGTGTGGCCACTTCGGTAGCCACGAGCATGCCCGTTTCCTCTTTCACGCGCTGCATCCAGGGCAGTGCCTTTTCGCCGTTGCCTTCAAAGCCGCCGGGCTTGGTGCGGGGCTTCCACACGCCGGCGCGGAAGTTGTGGCAGCCCAGTTCTTTCAGCTGGCGGGCTGTCGTGATGACTTGCTCTTCGCTTTCGGCCGAGCACGGACCGGCTATCACGAACGGCCGTTCCTGGTCGGAAGGTAAATTCAGAGGTTGAAGTTCTAATTCCATATTCTATATATTGTTGCTTTTAATTCTTTCCAGTGCTTCCTGCATTTTTTCTTTCTTGGCGCAAAGCGAAATGCGGATGTAGCGCTCGCCGCGAGAGCCGAAGATGAAGCCGGGCGTGATGAATACGCGGGCTTCGTGGAGAATGCGCTCGGTGAGCTGCTCGGCGTTGGCATAGTGGTCGGGAATGCGGCCCCAGAGGAACATGCCCACCTGATTGGCATCGTACTGGCAGCCGAGAGCAGTCATGATTTCCTCGGCTACCACTCGTCGCTGCCGGTAGGTTTCGATGTTTGCCTTGCGGTGCCAGGTCTCGTCGTTCGTGGTGAGTGCTTCGGCGGCAGCCAGCTGCAGGGCGCGGAAGGTGCCGCTGTCGATGTTCGACTTCACCTTCAGAATCCACGAGATGAACTCGCGGTTGGCGATGCACATGCCCACGCGCCAGCCCGGCATGTTGTGGCTCTTCGACATCGAGTTGAGTTCTATGCAGCAGTCCTTGGCACCCGGTATCTGCATGATGGAGAGGTGTTCTTCGCTGAGGATGAACGAGTAAGGATTGTCGTTGACGACGACGATGCCGTGGCGCCGGGCAAAGTCAGCCAGCCGCTCATAGGTGGCGCGACGGGCCCGTCCGCCGGTGGGCATGTTCGGATAGTTGGTCCACAGCAACTTCACACGGCTCAGATCCATCTGTTCCAACTGTTCGAAGTCGGGTTGCCAGCCGTCTTGTTCCAACAGGTCGTAGTTCACCACTTCCGTTCCTAAGATTTTGGACAGTGACGTGTAGGTGGGATAGCCGGGATTCGGCACCAGCACGCGGTCGCCGGGATTGCAAAAGGCCAGCGTCAGGTGCAGGATGCCCTCCTTCGAGCCGATGAGCGGCAGCACCTCACTGGCTGAATCCACGTTCACGCCGTACCACCGCTGATAGAACGCTGCCATGGCTTCGCGAAGTTCGGGCGTGCCCATTGTGGGCTGATAGCCGTGGCTGTCGGGGCGGCGTGCCACCTCGCAGAGCCGTTCTACGGTCTGCGGCGACGGCGGCATGTCGGGCGAGCCGATGGCCAACGAGATGATGTCGTGTCCTTCGGCGTTAAGCCGTGCCACTTCCTTCAGTTTGCGAGAGAAGTAGTACTCCTGTACGAGTGACAACCTCTCAGCGGGTTTTATGTTGCTTGCCATAATTCTCAAACCTATTACCTATTACCTATTACCTATTACCTGTTACCTATTACCTATTACCTAAAATTACCTCTCGCAATACTCACCGAGGATGGTCAGTTCCTTCGTGAGGGGCTTGATGGCTTCGATGGCTTGGCGGTAGCGAGTCAGGTTCTGATAGGTGACGTCAACGTAGAACAGGTATTCCCACTCGTGGCCAATGACGGGCAGCGACTGAATCTTCGTCAGGTTGATGTTGTAGAACGACAGAATGGTCAGCACCTTCGACAGCGATCCCTCTTCGTGGGGCAGCGAGAACACCAGACTGGCCTTGTCGGTCAGCTCCTGACGGCGCATCGATTCTGCCTTCGCGGGATTGCTCACCACAAGGAACCGCGTGAAGTTATGCTTGTTGTCCTCGATCTGGTTTTCCAGCACCCGCAATCCGTATCTCCGTGCGGCGTCGGCATGGCAGATGGCAGCCCAGCCGCGACACTGCAGTCGTTGTATCATCTCTGCCGAGCCTGCGGTGTCCTCTGCCTCCACAGCCTTCAGCTCGGGATGGTTGGCCAGGAATGCGCGACACTGCATCAGCGCCACAGGATGCGAATGCACCTCGGTGATGGTGTCCCACGAGTCGTCAGGCAGACAGCAGATGCAGTGCTCGATGTGCAGCTTGTGTTCGCCCACCACCGCCGTGCGTGAGTCGCGCAGCAGTTCATAGTTGTGCAGCAGGCTTCCAGCAATGGTGTTCTCGATGGCCGTAAAGCCGATGACTGTCGGGTCGCGCTTGATCTGCTCGAACACCTGTTCGAACGTCGAGCAGCACACCATCTGCACTTGCTCGCCGTCGAAGTACTGCCGTGCGGCAATGTCGTGGAACGATCCCAGTTCGCCTTGTATTGCTATTCTCTTCATTCTTGGTTCAATGCGCTTGGCGGCGCGGTTCCATTTAAAAAAGCCCCACTCACACATTTCTGTGAAGCGGGGCTTTCAATGTTATTCTCTCTCTCGATAGTATCCGAGCAATTTCACACGGCCTTACGCTTCACAGAGGTCTGCAAAGTAAAAGTAATAGCCGTAAAAATATGTGCTCAGTTTCTTCATTATTGTCACGTTTTTTACTAATCTGGCTGCAAAATTAAAACTTTTCTTTCAATCCTGCAAGCATTTTGGAAGTTTTTTTATTTTTCCTTCAGCTGCTCGTAGGTAGCCATCGGAATCACGTCGGTGCGCTCCCAAAGCGGCCAGCAGTTGGCCACGTGCTCATACTGGCGGCCCACTTCCTTCTGGCGCTGGAACTTGAAGCGCGCATTCACGTAGCCGTCGGTGCCGTCCTTGGCCAGCACGTAGCAGTAGAGGGTCTGCACGTAGCCCGTCACCTTATTATTCTTTTTGTACGTGTCGCTCAGCCATTCCTGCTGCGGCACCACCACGCTCTGCACCTTCAAGCCCGGATACTTTGCCACGAAGGCCTGACGGCAGGCGTCGCGATAGAGGTCGAGGTCGGAGCCCTTGTAGAGGTTCACCGTGTAGAGCGGCATGTACCACGCTCCGTCCACCTTCACCGAGTCGGCGCCCTTGCCGCCGTCCACGCGATCATCGAAACCGATGGCGTCGCCCAGGTTGTTGGCTGCCTTCTCCATCTCCTTCACGGCCTTCTTGCCCAGTCTGACGAAGCGGTCGCCGAAGTTTTCCTTCTGCGCCTGCTTGGTAGTTTTCGACTCTGTCTGTGCGTTTGCCGAGCCTGCACTCATGAGTGCCATGGCCAGCGCGATATAGATAATCTTGCTTCTCATTTTTTTCTTTTCCTTTTGTTGGTTATTATCCTTTTTTTACTCTTTTACCTTTTTATAATGGTAAGAATTGTGCTGCAAAAATAATACTATTCGTCCGATTGCCCGCCATTTAGCCTCGCGTTTTCATCATTATTAACGAAGTATAAGATTTGTAGCACAAAAACGGCAAGAGGGGCCGAGCCTCGTTTCCGAGAACGCCCCCTCTTGCTCCTATGGCTGTTAGGCCTACGCCCTGTTCCTGTTATCTCAGCGTGGCCGTGTTGTCGGCATCGTCGCTGAAAGTGACGTGGAACGTTATCCCGACGACTGCATATTTGTCGAAATCATTGTGGTACAGAAACATGATTCTCATTTCCACAGTGTCGCCTGCTTGGTTCTTGTTGGGCTTCTGGCTCAGTACGAAGCAGCCCTTAGCCTTGTTGAACTCAGCAGCGGTCAGAGCCCCGTCGTCACTCCAGTCGCAAGGCGTGCCCGAAGCATTGAACCAGTATCCGGTATTAGCTGTATAACTGATAATCCGCCGCGGCTCATTGGGGTTGTACCAATAGAGTCCAATCTCGCCTCGCTCGGGAGTGGGAGGAATCGAGCTGCATGTCTTCTCGGCAATCTCAGCCGCCGATAGTGCGAACGCATCGCAGATGGCCTGAGCAATGGGCACCTCAATCTCTCCGTAGGAGTTACTGCTCGGCTTCATCCTCACGTCATATTCCAGTTCGATGTCCTGCGGCTCATAGCTGTGGTCCTTGCCCAGGATGATGTTCACGAGTTTCGTCACGTCGGCAATGGTGATGGAGCCGTCGCCGTTGGCATCGTAGGGGTTCACGGGCTTCGTGCTCTCCTCGTCCTCAATGCAGATCATCCACGTCACGTCATTATCGTCCATGCTCAGTTTCTGGTAGGCGTTGATGTCCACGTCCTTCAGCTCAAACTTGATGGCCGTTGTGCCATCTTCAGTTCCGTAGTAGGTTTGGTAGAGGTCGGTGACGTCTCGTCCATTGCGCAGAAGTTTGGTGAGGGTATAGCCGGGAGTCAGGAAAACTTGGAGGTTGTGGGTAATTTCCTCTTCACTGTTTGCAGCCTGAATATTATTGTTGGTGATGTAGGCAGAGAAGGTGTTGCCCGGTGTCAGCTGCCTGTCTTGGCGATTGCCAATGGCGTCGTAGTATTCCAGATAGATTTCAGCCCCTTCGCCCACTTGCAGGAACGTGTGGTTTTTTTCCACGGGCTGCTCCACAATCTTGTAGACGGCGCCGATTGTCGTTTCGGTGCTCTCGGTGTAGCCGGCATCGAGGTAGCGTTGGCGTGTGCCGTATGGCACGGTCAGGATGACGGGGTTCAATTTCGTCTGGTCAGGCCAGAAAGCCGATTCGTTCTGCAACGGCGCGGGATTGATGCCCAAGGCAATGACCGACAAGAGATTGGTATTACTGAACACATCACTACCAATATCGGTCAGCGAAGCAGGCAGGGTGATGGTGGTCAGATTTTCGTTCTTGCAGAAAGCCTGCTGGCCCAGCGCAATCAGATTTTCTGGTAGCTCGACGCTCGAGAGTTTGCACTCGCGGAAGGCAAACTCGCCAATCTCGGACACCGAAGCAGGCAGCTCGACCGACTCCAAGGCTTTGCACAGCCAGAAGGCCATTTTGGCCACTTTCGTCACACCCTCGGGAATGACGACACTCGTGATGCCTTCGCACTGGTAGAAGGCATTTCTTCCGATTTCCTTCACATAGTAGGTCTGTCCCAAGTAGTCGAACGAGGCGGGAATGGTCAGCGGGCCTGTGGTGCTGGGGTCTATAGCCTGCCCATTGGGACCCTCTTCGTCACCATTAAAAATCTGCACGTTATTGCCTTCAATCACCCTTGCGGTGAATCTTACACCTTCCTCCGTGTAACCCCACAACTGGCCGTCCTCCACGACGCCGCCCTTGAAACGGTCATCATTCCAGCCATTATTAATATAAACATCACGAGTTCCCTGGGGAACGATGAGCTTGCGTCCTTCCACTACACCAAACACCAGGTTACCGATGGAACATGGAGTAAGCATTTTTGCGTGAACTTCAGTCAAGGCTGTATTATTAATAAAAGACGCATTTCCGATGCTCTTGACAGTACTGGGTATTTCCAGTGTTTCGTATGAGCTGCAACCATGAAAAACATATTTCCTAATACTTTCGAGCCCCTCTGACAAACTAATAGATTTTAGACCAGAACAATAACGGAATGTATAATCCTGTAATTCCCTTATTCCAGAATGTATAACAATGCTCGTTATCGCTACACAACTATAGAACGCTCTTTGCCCAATGGATGTCACCGTACTTGGTATTATCATTTCTCCCGTAAGTCCTGAGCAACCTTCGAACGCACTTGCCCCAATTGCCGTCACCGTGTAGGTCACGCCCTCGTGCTCCACAGTCTCGGGAATGGGATAGGCGCCCGCGAAGTCGGTGGGGATGGCCACTGCGCCGTCGCCCAACTGCACGGTGGTCTCGCCCGTGATGAGGAAGGTGGTTTCCACGCCGTTGATGGTCTCCGTGAAGGTTTCGCCATCTACGATGGTTGCGAAGTAGGGAGCCCACGACGAATAGGCCGAGGCGGTTCCCTGCGGCACGTAGAGTTTGCAGTTGGCTTTCACTATGCCGGTGAAAACCGATGCCGTGACGCTGGGCGCCGTGGTCATGGCCACGTTCATTGCTGTCAGCCCCGAGCAGCCCGCGAAGGCGCGGTCGCCAACAGTTGTGATGGTGCTGGGCAGGGTGATGCTCTGCAGGCTGGTGCAGTTCTCAAAGGCTCCTTCGCCCACGCCCGTCACCGTGTAGTATTTGTTCGTTCCTTGCGAGTAGAGGCGGATGGTCCCCTTCACATTCGCATTGGCAAGCCCCTCGCTGCAGCCAATCACCGCGGCCGTCGTCTCGCCCGTCAGACTGTATGTCAGCCCGTCCTCCTTAACAAGCGTCTCGGCCACGATGCCGCCCTTGAAGACGTCAGTGGTCCAACCTTTCGCGGCATAGGCTTCCTCCATGCCATACGGAATGTGGAGCACGCAGTCGTCGGGCAGGTCGCTGAACTCAATGCAGCTGGCGGGAGAGGTGGAGTTGTAAGAAATGGAGTGGAGCGACGAGCAGCCCGCAAAGGCGCCTGAGCACAAGATCTCCAGGTTTGAGGGCAACGTGAGCTCCTGCAAGCCTGTGCAGCCCTTGAAGGCGTCGGGACTGATTGTTCGCACTGAACTAGGCAGCGTGATCGACTTCAGGCCCGTGCAGTCCTGAAACGCTGCGCGCCCAATCGTCTTAGTGCCATATTCAATCTTCACTTCCTTCATCTCGCTGAGCCCCTTGAAAGCTTCGTCGCCGATGGCCGTTATACTATAATAGGTAAGATAGTAGGTCGTGTTCTCGGGAACGGTGATGGAAGTGTACGACCCAAGACCACCGATGTGAGGCTTCACCTTTTGCAATGTGGCGTCGGTGGAGGTTCCGTAGCTTTGAAACGTCATGGTGTAGCCTGTCAGGTTGTCGCCAACATTCAGGTCCCATGCCTTGGCTTGCTGGGTTGCCAGCATGCACAACAGTGTCAGAAGTAACAATGCAGTCTTTTTCATTCCTAATCCTTTCTTTTATTATAGTTTTTTTTTTCGTGTGATCCTGTCTCATGTATTGAGTACTTGTATATTTGGATTTCCAATTGCAAAATTAAGGAAAAAAATGGAGTTCAAACATAATTTACCTAAAAAAGTGGGGTTTTCTTTTGTGATTTCGTCTTAATGACGTATTTTTGCAGCAGAATGAAGAAACTATTGACCATATTGATGGCTGTTGTTTGCTGCTTGCAGGTGCAGGCGCAAGCCGACAGTTTGGCGGCGCGGCAGAGCCTGGTACCCCAGCAGTGGAATATGCCCTACGGACTTCACCAAGGTCTCAACCTCTCGCTGTCGGCATCGGTGATGGCGGGCTTCGGCAAGTATGCGCCCAAGGGGGCGGGCTTTGCCCAGAGCCTGCAGGCCACCTATCTGACGCCGCTCACGCCGAAGTTGACGCTGCTGGTGGGCGGCTATGTCGGCAATCTGAATTGGGGCCGTCTGAATAGCCGTTCGGCAGGCATCTATGGAGAACTGAGCTATCAGTTCAACGAGCATTGGGAAGCCCATGTCTACGGACAAAAGAACCTGCTGGGCCACCAGTCGGGAGGCATGGGTTACTTGGGCATGGCTTCTGGTTTCGGCACCTATCCGCTTCCGCTCTGCGGCGGAATGGGGTGGGGCACTGGTTGGGGCTACGCTGCCGACCGTCTGGGTGCCGGTGTGCGCTACATGCCGAACGAGTCTTTCAGCGTGGAGGTGAACGTCGAAAAGATGTGGCTGCCCTCACAGAGCTACGTGCCCACGACGGGAGGCGATTTCCACCAGCAGGTGAACGCCTTTGGCCAGCAGCACGGCATGCCTACGCAGCGCCCGTAAATAGCTTTTTTATATCAATCTGTTGTCTCCTTGCTACTTCTGATATCGCAGCCGCAAGCTATTGAGTACCACACTGACGCTCGACAGAGCCATCAGGGCTGATGCCCACATGGGGGTAATCTGGAACGGTATGCCGAAAGCATACGGCAGTCCGGCTGCCAACGGAATACACACCATATTATAAATAAAGGCCCAGAAGAGGTTCTGGTGAATCATGCTGACCGTGCGGTGCGAAAGACTGACAGCCTCGGGCAGTGCGCGCAGGTCGGTGCCCATGAGCGTCACCTGTGCCACGTCCATCGCCACGTCGGTGCCAGTGCCGATGGCAATGCTCACGTCGGCCAGTGCCAATGCCTGCGAGTCGTTGATGCCGTCGCCGACCATTGCCACCACGTGACCTTGCTGTTGCAGTTCGCGCACGAGGTTCTCCTTATCCTGCGGTTTCACCTGGCTCTTGTAGTTGCTGATGCCTGCCTGCTCAGCCCAATAGGCTGCTGCATCCTCGCGGTCGCCGCTGAGCATCCAGACAGGAAGACTCTCCCCCTGCCCCTCCCTATCAGGGAGGGGAGTGAATAGCCTTTTCAGCCACGAAAGCATACTACTCCCCTCCCTTTTAGGGAGGGGCAGGGGGTGAGTCTTCAGGGAGGAGAGTCTTTCTATCGCCTCGCGGGCATGGGGCTTCAGCTGCTCGCGCTCCTCGAAGGGCAGCGAGTCGGCGCGGGTGAAGTCGATGTTCTGATTGGGAATGGTCAGCGTGCCGGTCTTGTCGAGGACGACGGCCGAAACCTTGCGCAGCAGTTCCAGGGCAGTAGCGTCCTTGATGAGAATGTTCTGCTCGGCTGCCTTACCGATGCCCACCATCAGGGCTGTCGGCGTGGCCAGCCCCATGGCACAAGGGCAGGCAATGACCAGCACGGCTACGGCCGAGATGACGGCCTGCTGCAGCCCGCCACCACAGAGCAGCCAGACCACAAACGTCAGCAGCGACAGCGCCGCCACCGTGGGCACGAAAATCATGGCCAGCCGGTCGACGACGCGTTGCACGGGTGCCTTCGAGCCCTGTGCCTGCTGCACCATATTAATGATCTGTGCCAGCGCCGTCTGCTCGCCAACTTGCGTGGCCCGCATGCGCAGCGTGCCCTGCTGGACGATGGTGCCGGCAAGAACGCGGAGAAGCCCTACCCCCGCCCCCTCCCCAGCAGGGAGGGGAGAATTGTTTGCCTTGGAGGTGGCTGCTCCTGTTGAAATCGCATCTAATTTCTTATCCTTTAATGAGGAACTGATGCTGGGGCTCACGCCCTCCCTACGGGGGAGGGTTGGGGTGGGGCTCTTCATCACAGGCGTGGGTTCGCCTGTGATCATCGACTCGTCGACGAAGGCAGCATCAGGATTCATGAAGCTCGTTGCCCACGTCACTCGTCCGTCGACGGGAATTTTCTCGCCTGCGTGCACCTCCAGTATGTCACCGATAGAAATGGTGCTGAGGGGTACGGGTTGACCAACCTCAAACCCACCCCCTTCCCCTCCCGAGGGGAGGGGCGTTTGGTGTGACTTAGAGGCAGTGTCGTCTGCAGAAAGTGTATTGCCTGCAGTAGAAGAATTATCAGCAGAAAGAGCATTCAAACTCCCCTCCCTTCGGGAGGGGTTGGGGGTGGGTACCACCCTCGCCGTCTTGGGCTGCAGGCCCATCAGCGTGCGGATGCTCGAGGCCGTGGCCCGCTTGGCGCGCTCTTCGAGCAAACGGCCCGTGAGCACGAAGGCGATGATCATGACCGAAGCATCGAAAAAAGTTGAGAGTTCTGACGTGTGAGGTATGAGCGTAACGGCAGAACTGTACAAGAACGAGATACCGGTTGAGAAAGCCACGAGCGTGTCCATGTTGGCCATGCCGTGGCGCAGTTGCTTCCAGGCCGAAACATAGAACTGCCGTCCACACGTGAGCAGGCAGGCCAGCGCGAGGATGAGGGCGAGTTGATTGGCTGTGGCTTGCGGTCCCACGGGCAGCCACCCCATCGAGATGGCCATGACGCCCACGGCAAACAGCCACGCCAGCAGGGTGCGACGGCGCAGCACCGAGTATTCGCGTCGCTCGATTTCCTCTACTGAGCGATCTTGCTCGATGATGAGGTCGAAGCCGATGGCGTTCACCGCGGCCTTCATCTGTTCAGGTGTGAGCCGTGCATCGTCGTATTCCACAAGTGCCAGGCGCGAGGCCAGGTTCACACTGACCGTCTGCATGCCCTCAAGCGAACTCAGGGTCTTCTCAACATGGGCCGAACACGACGAGCAGGCCATGCCCACCACCGGAATCGTTTTCTTCTGCAGCATACTATAAACCTCTCAACTTTCTCAACTGACTCTCCGCTCGGCGCGAAGCGGAGAAAGAACTCTAAACTCTAAACACTAAACTCTCAACGTTCAGAACTTGTAGCGCAGGCCGATGAGGCCAATGCCTTGCTCGCCGGTGCCGAGTTCCAAAAAGCCGCGCAGACGCTCACTGCCAGCCTCGAGACCAAGGAGCGAAATCTGCCAGTTCACTTCGAACGTGGTTTCGCTGTAGCCTTCTTTTTCAGGCGATTCGTAGTCGGCCTTCTCATTGCGCATGGTTGTACCAAAGGCCAGCTTGGAGTACATGCCGAAGTTCTTCTTGCGCAGCCAGTCGAACTTCACGGCCGGCATCAGCGTGAAGTAGTGGTTCTTATACTCGCCATCCTTGCCGTTGCTCTTGCCCGTGAAGTAGGCGTCCTGCGTCATCTGTCCATAGACAAAGATGCCGCCCACGCCGAGCCAGGGCTTCACGTGGTAGAAATACTCAGCTGAAATTGGGCCTATGAACGACTCGTTTTCGAGAGTAATGCCAAACATGGCTGCGCCGACGGCTTCAAAGGTGTTGATAATGTCGGAGTTCGACCCGGCGCCGAGGCTGACAGCCACTTCGTGGCGTGTGTTGTTGTAGCCGTTCTGTGCGCAAGCGCTTATTGCTGCCATCATGGCGACTACTGCCATCAATAAAGCTTTTTTCATTTTGTTTCTTGACATTATTTCGTTGAACTTTTAAGCTTACTTCATTCGCATGATTCGGCAAAGTTACAAAGAAAAAACGAAAGAAAGGCGTGATAGCCGAATGAAATCGAGAAAAAATGACGGAATTCTATTATTCTTACATTTGAAATCAGTATCTTTGCACCTGACAAGAAAACTTATCCTATTGACATACCTACTCATGAAACAAAACCAAAGAAACGTCAGAAAGTCGTTGTGCAGCCTTCTTGCGTGGCTACTGTGTGGAACAGCCCTCATGGCAACCATGCCGACTGGCAGCAGTGCGACAGCGACTTCATCGCCACGAAGCATCCGCGCAGTGCCATCGTCGTGACGAAGGACCGGCGTGTGCTGCTCGTCACCGTCGACGGCCGCTCGCCAGGCAATGCCATCGGCATGAGCATCCCCGAGCTGGCTCATCTGGTGAAGGTGCTCGGCGGCAAGACGGCGCTGAACCTCGATGGCGGCGGTTCAACGACGCTCTACCTTGATGGCCACGTTCTGAACCATCCCAGCGATAACCGCCGCTTCGACCACGAGGGCGAGCGACGGATTCCTAACATGATATTCTTCAGGTGAAGCTCAACGATAAAGGTCGTAAAGGACTTTAAGGACTTTAAAAACTTTAAAGACTTTAAAGACTTAAAGGGACGTATGCCTTCGGATGGCAAAACTTGAATCTACTTACTTTTTTTAAACCCAAAACTTGTTTTTCTGCGTCTTAAGAGTAAAAAAGCGAACGAAAAGTGAACAAAGGCACCGACATCCGACAACTGGAACGCGTCATCGACGAGTGGCAGGACCGCCTCTACTCGTTGGCCTTCTTCAGATTGGGCGACGAAGGTGCCGCGCAGGACGTGGTGCAGGAAGCATTCATCAGGTATTACCGAGCGCAAAGCCTCACTACCGTCGCTACGCCTGAGGCGGGTGGCCAAGCGATGACCATCAACAATCCCAAGGCTTGGCTCTTCCGCACAACGCTGAACCTCACCACCGACCACCTGCGCCGACGGCCGCCCATCAGGGCAGTGCCACTGAGCGCAGCCGCCAGCGAGGCCGAGGAGACGGGCGAACTCTATGAGGAATACCTCCGACTGGAACAGTTGCTTGCCCCGTTGCCCGAAGAACAGGCTGAAGTGGTGCGCCTGCATTTCACCGACGACCTGTCGATGGCAGAGATTGCCGAGGTGCTCGGCCTCAAGCGCGACACCGTGAAGAGCCGTTACCGCTACGCGATGGAGAAGCTGAGAAAGATGCTCGCTACGAGTCTCGCTTCGCGAAAGTGAAAAGAGAAAAACGAAAAGTGAAAAGTAGGAAATGGAAAGTGAAAAATGAGAAATAAAAATATGGAACAACTGAGACCCCGAATAAGACCTAAGGCTCCGGCATCGCTGAAGGAGAATGTGCTGAAGGCGGTGAGTCAGGACGGCCTGCTCGCCAACAGGCAAGCGGAGCGAAGCAGTCGACGTGCCGCGACATGGCGCATCACGCTCGCTGCTGCTGCCGTGTTGCTCCTCGGCATCATGACGTTTGTGCTGTGGCTGAACCGCGACAGGCACAGCTCTCACGAGTCTGCTCCAGTCCTCATCGCCGAGAAAGCCGGAACGAAAGCCGGAACGAAAGTCGGAACGAAAGCCGTCAAGGAAGCCGTAACGAATGTCGTCAAGGAAGTCGGAGAAGCGGTCTCTCATAAATACGCCGAGCCCTCTGCAGCCGTGACGACGCCTACCGAGGCGAAGTCCAACACTACCACCACGGCACCCCTCTCCACTCATCAGAAAACCACCGCCACGTCGCATTCCGCCCAGCCAGCCACCCCAGTGCTGTCGCATCCCACCCAGCCAGTCACCCCAGTGCTGTCGCATCCCGCCCAGCAACCGACCGCGAGCAAGTTCCTTGCTGCATCCTCTTCAACAGTTGGCTCTCCAACAGCTACCTCTCAAGCGGAACAGCATTCTACTCCCCTCCCTTATAGGGAGGGGCTGGGGGTGGGTCTTTCCCCCTACGAGCGCCAGTTGCTCGCCAACTTCGAAGCCCATCGCGACCTCGTGAATGCCCGCTTGGCAGAGGAGTTGGCACAGGCGCGCTTCACTCAGGAGCGCATTGGCCAAACCACCCGAGAATATCTGCAGCAATACCTCGACCTGCAGGAGCGCATTACGCAGCAACTGCGCGAGGACATCGAGGACATTGCCCCTGAAAAGAACAATCCGAAAGAAGTTTAACCATAGCAAAACCATATCAACATGAAATCAACCTACAACAACAGCCGACTGCGCCTCGCGCTTACTTTGTTCTTTCTCCGCTTCGTTACGAAAGCGTCGCTTTGCGCCGTGGTCCTTTGTTTCTCTGTTACCCCGATTTCGGCGCAGGACAACGTGAAGCGGGCCTTCGACAAGTTCATCAACTCGAAGAAAGTGGAAGTGGTAAAATCGTTCAGCGAGGAGCGCGACATCAAGCAGCCTAACCGCCCACTCGTCTCGAAGGCCGACGTCTACTCCTTCACCATCAAGGCTAAGGACCAGAAACTCATCAGCGAGGTGGTGGCAGCCTTCGAGAAAGATCGCAACAACGAGAATGTCTATCAGGTGCTGAACCACACGGGTGGGCACGGCATTCCCACGAATGGCCGCGAACTGCTGGTGGGCAGCGACAGGAAGAACAGCGTCTACATAGGCATGCAGGAAATGCTGAGTTGGCAACTGATGTGCCTGCTCGACCCTGCCGATGCCTCGCGTACACACCGCTACGCCTACGCCATCGAGTGGAACGACGACCCGAAGGCGCGCCAGCTCAGCAAGAAGATTCGCGGTAAGCTCGTCGTCACCTATTCCGTCATTCCAGAGGATGTGCTGAACCCACAGAAGAAGGATGACACCGTAGAATACTTTGGTCATGTGGAAACCGACACCCGGGAGTTAGCAAAAGAAGTGGCTGGCATGGCGCTCAGCGGAAACTTAGACCAGCTGAATGCCGACAAAGGCCAGATGCTGATGGCCTTTAACGCCCTGATGACAGAATATTGCAAAAAAGAGAACTTCGACTCGCGCACAGGCACCAATCTGATCATGACGATTTATGCCCTATGCAGTCACATCGGAAACCTGATGAGGGATTTCCCGCAGACCAACGATCCGGACCTGCGCGAACTCCTGCAGTCGCAAATCGACGACATGATTCGCATCACCAACCACAGTAGCGACCTCGGCCGCAGCCACATCGGTTATCTGGAATTGGCAAAAAAGGCATTGGAATAGGGAGACGCACTTCGCGAAAGAGTAAAGTGAAAAATAAAAACAGATTTAGTTATTACGTTAGACAATAAATAATCAGTAGTTTTTCAGATCGATCTAAACGAAGACTCCCATCTGGCTCGCGATGAGTCGGATGGGAGTCGTCTCTTTGTTACCTTGTTACTCTGTGAATAACCGTTCCGTTGGCCTGATGGGTGGCGAGCACCAGCACCTCGGCAATCTGCACGTGGGCAGGAGCCTCGGCAGCATAGAAGCACACGTCGGCGATGTCGTCGCCCGTCAGCGGCTTGATGCCTCGGTAGACGTTGTCGGCACGCTGCTGGTCGCCGTGGAAACGCGTGCGGCTGAAGTTGGTCTCCACCAGTCCGGGCTTCACGTTCGTCACGCGCAGCGGCGTCTCAGCCAGGTCGATGCGCAATCCGTCGCTCAAGGCCTTCACGGCTGCCTTCGTGGCGCAGTAGACGTTTCCATTGGCATAGGCGGCATCGCCTGCCACGCTACCTATATTAATAATGTGGCCACAGCCGCGTTCTACCATGCGTGGTACCACCGTACGGGTCACCGTGAGCAGTCCCTTGATGTTCGTGTCGATCATCGTGTCCCAGTCGTCGTAGCTGCCCTCGTATTCCTTCTCGAGGCCAAGAGCCAGCCCGGCATTGTTGATGAGCACGTCGGGAGCCTCTTCCAGCGATGACAACGCAACTGTGGCAGCCTCACGGTCGCGCACGTCGAAGGCGAGTGTCACGACTTCAGCACAAGCGGCGGCGAGTTCCTCTCGCAGCGCGTGCAACTTTTCCTCATTTCTGCCCGTCAGCACAAGGCGGTAGCCGCCACGGGCAAAGCGGCGTGCACAAGCTTCACCTATTCCACTTGTTGCACCGGTTATCAATACGGTTTTCATTGTTGTTCCATCAGTATTTGTACAATTCGTTCGGCCGTGCGTCCATCCCAGCGGTCGGGCAGCGCGCCCTGTTTCCACTCGCCACGCACCATCTTGCCGACCATCTCGCCCAGCAACTGCGGGTCCTCGCCCACGAGTTCGTTCGTGCCCACCTTCACGGTCTCAATGTGCTCGGTATAGCTGTTCAGCGTGATGCAGGGCACACCGTTGAACGTAGCCTCCTCGGCCACGTTGCCCGAGTCGGTGATGATGCCACGGGCATGGGCCGTCAGCCAACCGAACTCCAGATAGCTCAATGGGGGCAGGAAGATGAAGCCGTCGCCCAGATGCTTCTCCACCACTTCCCTGGCTTGGCTGCGCAGCGGAGCATAGACGGGCATTCCCTGAGCATTCTCAACGATGGCCTTGAGCATTCTGTCAAGGTTCTCCTCGTCGGCCAACAGGGCCTTTCGGTTGAGCGTGAAGACTAAGTAGTCACGCTCCGCACTGAAGGGAGGAGCAGGGGGGACGGTTTTGTTTCGGTTGAAGCGCAGCGTGTCCATGAGGATGTTGCCGACGGTGTAGATTTTCGACAGCTCGGCACCCTCGCGCGTGGCGATGGAATTGGCACCCATGCCTGCCGTGAAGAGCAGGTCGGAGAGCCCGTCGATGACCAGGCGGTTGATTTCCTTCGGCATCTTAATATCGAACGAGCGCGTGCCCGCTACGAGGTGAGCCAGGCGAATGCCCTGCTTCTTCGTCACAATGGCGGCTGCCATCGTCGAGGCCAGGTCGTCCACCACAATCACCACGTCGGTCTTGTTCTCCTGCAGGTAGCGCTCGAAGGCCGACATCACCTGCCCCGTCAGTTCGTTCAGGTTTTCACACACCACGCCCAGAAAAACCTGAGGAGGAGCAATCTGCAGGTCGTCGAAGAGCGAGGCCTCCAGCGAGGGGTCGTCTTTGGCGCCGGCATATACCAATGTATAATCGATGTCGCGCCCGTGGGCCTTGGCGTTATCGATGGCTCTTACAATCGGAGCCACCTTGATGAAGTTCGGGCGTGCGCCCGCTACAATACAGATATTCATAGTTCCGAGGTTCAAAATTCTAAAATCTTGTTGCAAATTTAAGCAAAAAAATCCGAATAGCAAGCCTTTGGGAACAAGATTTTTCGTTTTTTCTTCAGTCGGGCAACCTGACATCGGTAACACGCCTACCTTCATTGTGAGGAAACTCACGACGTTCAATATGATTTTGATGTGATTCTTTTCCATATAGTTCAGCTTTTGCTGGTGGAAAATACTGTCGAAAGTTTGTGCATGTCAGCAAAAATTGTTACTTTTGCCAGCAGAAACAAACCTGAAGCAAAATGGCAAAAGTACTTCTTATCAACGGCAGCCCTCGCAAGCAGGGCAACACGTTCCTGGCATTGAGCGAGGTGGCTAAGACCTTGCAGCAGGAAGGCGTGGAAACAGAAATCATCAGTATCGGACCGAAAGCCGTACAGGGCTGCATTGCCTGCGGCATGTGTGGCCGACAGGGACGTTGCACGTTCCGCGACGACCTCTACGAACAGGTGCTCAAAAGCGTGCGCGACGGCATCGACGGCCTCGTCGTAGGCTCGCCCGTCTACTATGGCGGCCCCAACGGCTCACTCTGTGCACTGCTCGACCGCGTGTTCTATTCGCTCGGTGCCGAGTTGCAGTTCAAGCCTGCTGCCTCGGTGGTGGTGTGCCGTCGCGGTGGTGCCTCGGCAACCTTCGACCGGCTCAACAAGTACTTCACCATCCTCAATATGCCTGTTGTCTCGTCGCAATATTGGAACATGGTCTACGGCCAGACACCCGGCCAGGCAGCGCAGGACGAGGAAGGCATGCAGACCATGCGCACGCTGGGCCGCAACATGGCGTGGATGATCAAGAAGCTGAACGTGCGTGAGGACGGCCATCCCCAGCCCGAGCAGCCCCTGCGCACCAACTTCATCCGTTAGCCCCCTTCTCACCTATTACCTATTACCTATTACCTAAAAATGCTCTCCCTCTTGCTTTCGGGGCTGCTCACCCTCGTGTCGCTCAACTGCGAAAACCTCTTCGACTGTCGCCACGACACGCTGAAGAACGACTACGAGTGGCTGCCCGAAGGCATCAACCAATGGACACCCTCGCGCTATTGGCATAAGGTGAACAACATTGGTCGCGAAATCCTTGCCTGCGGCCAATCTCCCCTTTATGCTGCGGAGGGGGATGGGGCTCCGCTGGACGGGACCTTCCAGCTGCCAGACCTTGTTGCCCTATGCGAAATCGAAAACGACTCGGTGCTCTTCGATTTGACGCGGCGTTCGCTTCTCCGCAATGCGCGCTACGAATACGTCGTCACCCAGTCGCCCGATCCGCGCGGCATCGATGTCGCCTTGCTCTATTCCCCCTTCTCGTTCCGCCTGCTCCACTGGCAGGCACTGCGCGTGGAGCCGCTGAAAGATATGCATCCCACGCGCGACATCCTCTGTGCCAGCGGACTCCTCGTCACGGGCGACACCCTCCACGTCTTCGTTGTCCATGCGCCCAGCCGGTCGGGTGGGGAAGTGCTCACGCGTCCACACCGCATGCTTGTGGCCAACAGGGTGGCTGCCGCCATCGACTCCATCCGCACCCTGCAACCCTCGGCGCAGGTGGTGGTCTGCGGCGACTTCAACGACTACAGCCGCGACAAGAGTATCCGTTTCCTCGAGAAAGAGGCCCGCCTCACCGACGTCTCGCGCAATGCCCGCGGGAGCAACGGTGCCCGCGGCACCTACCGCTATCAGGGCGAGTGGGGCTCGCTCGACCACATCCTGGCATCGCCGCCGATGGTCAGCCGCTTGGCCGAATGCATCGTCTTCGATGCCCCCTTCCTGCTCGTCGACGACGAGGCCTACGGTGGCATGAAGCCCCGTCGCAACTACATCGGCCCACGCTATCAGCGAGGCTACAGCGACCACCTTCCGCTCGTGGCACGTTTCAGATTGTAAGCACCTCTTCAGGTCGAAAGTCTGCCCCATTCCTTGGCTTATTTTCCACCAACTTTTCCTTTGTCGCAAATGGCGCGAAATTTTAGCTGTTTATGCAACCCTCTGGCTCTCAGTGGGTTGCGTTTTCTTTACATCCAAGCCTTTTTCCTGCTCCATCTAAAGCATAGGTTTAGACCCTCCAAACCATTGGTTTCATTGATGCAGTGCATTGAGTTACAGACCCTAACCCATAGACTTGCAGGCCTTAACTCATAGGTTTGCGTGGTCAACCCCATTGTTTTGCCTCCTCCATACCGCCCTTCGGTCGTGTCAACCCCGCTATCGGGTGGGTAAAAGTTAATGTTTTTAACGTTTGATGCTTCCTCCTTCGCCCTCCATTTCTCTAGTTTGCATTTTCCGTTTGTACTAAAAAAGTCACTCAATTTCTTACAATTTCATTGTTTTTACAATATTTAGCATCAAACAGAAACCGCCTTCTTACTCCTTATTTTATGAAAGAAATGATAAAAACTTTGCAGGGGTCGCGAAAAATTACTACCTTTGCACGATTAAAATTCAGAAACGTGAACCGCGACCATCCGCGGTCACTATCATCGTAAATCCGTAAATCGTAAATAACAATATGTTTGAGAATCTAAGTGACAGACTTGAGAGATCGTTCAAGATACTGAAAGGTGAAGGCAAAATCACCGAGATCAACGTAGCCGAAACGCTGAAGGACGTGCGCCGCGCACTGCTCGATGCCGACGTGAACTACAAGGTGGCAAAGTCGTTTACCGACACGGTAAAGGAGAAGGCAATGGGCATGAATGTGCTCACGGCCATCAAGCCCGGACAGCTCATGGTGAAGCTCGTGCACGACGAGCTGGCCGAACTGATGGGCGGCGAGGCTGTCGACCTGAAACTGGAAAATAAGCCTGCCATCATCCTGATGTCGGGTCTGCAAGGTTCGGGTAAGACCACGTTCTCCGGAAAGCTTGCCAACATGCTGAAAAACAAGCGCCACCGCAAGCCGCTGCTCGTGGCCTGCGACGTCTATCGTCCTGCCGCCATACAGCAGCTGCACGTGGTGGGCGAACAGGTGGGCGTGCCCGTCTATTCGGAACCCGACAGCAAGGACGTCGTCGCCATTGCCGACCACGCCCTGCAGGAGGCCAAGGCCAAGGGCTACGACGTGGTGATTGTCGATACCGCCGGTCGTCTGGCCATCGACGAGCAGATGATGGACGAGATTGAGCGCCTGAAAAACTACCTGCACCCCGACGAGACGCTGTTCGTGGTCGACTCGATGACGGGTCAGGATGCCGTGAACACGGCCAAGGAGTTCAACGACCGTCTGGACTTCGACGGCGTGGTGCTGACGAAGCTCGACGGTGATACCCGCGGCGGTGCTGCCCTCTCGATTCGCACGGTGGTGACGAAGCCCATTAAGTTCATCGGTACGGGCGAGAAGATGGAAGCCATCGACGTGTTCCACCCCGCCCGCATGGCCGACCGAATCCTCGGCATGGGCGACGTGGTGAGCCTCGTGGAGCGCGCTCAGGAGCAGTTCGACGAGGAGGAAGCCAAGCGCCTGGAGAAGAAGATTCGCAAGAACCAGTTCGACTTCAACGACTTCATGGGTCAGATTCAGCAAATCAAGAAGATGGGCAACATCAAGGATCTGGCAGCTATGATTCCTGGTGTGGGCAAGCAAATCAAGGACCTCGACATCGACGACAACGCCTTCAAGGGCATCGAGGCTATCATCAGATCGATGACTCCCTACGAGCGCTCTCATCCGGAAGTGCTCAACCAGAGCCGCCGCATGCGCATTGCCAAGGGTTCCGGCACGAACATCCAGGAGGTGAACCGCATCATCAAGAACTTCGAGCAGATGCGCAAGATGATGAAGATGGTCACCGGTGGCGGCATGGGCGGCATGATGCGGGGCATGAGGGGCATGAGAGGGATGAGGAGGTAAGACCCACCCCCAACCCCTCCCGAGGGAAATAACCCACCCCCAACCCCTCCCGAGGGGAGGGGGGATTGAAATGCTTTTGCAGGGGGAATCTTCTGAGATAATTACTTGGAAATATAAAAAATCTATAATAGAATTTAATAGAAATATAGTATGGCAGATAACGCAAGCGTAAAGACTAACCAATCCCCCCTCCCCTCGGGAGGGGAAGGGGGTGGGTTTCAGGGATGCGGAACCCTCATCGACGGAAAGGCAACTGCCGCCCAGATCAAGGCTGAGATAGCAGAGCGAGTGAAGGAAATCGTAGCCCAGGGGGGCAAGCAACCGCATCTGGCAGCGGTCCTCGTGGGCCACGATGGTGGTTCGGAGACCTACGTAAAGAACAAGGTGCTGGCCTGCGAGGCTTGCGGTTTCAAGTCGACGCTCATTCGCTTCGAGGACACCATCACCGAAGAAGAACTCCTCGAGTGTGTGTCGCGATTGAACAATGACCCCGACGTCGACGGCTTCATCGTGCAGCTGCCCCTGCCGAAGCACATCGATGAGCAGCGCGTCACTGAAGCCATCTCGCCCGAGAAGGACGTCGACGGTTTCCATCCCGTGAACGTGGGCCGCATGGCCATCGGTCTGCCGTGCTTCATCTCGGCAACGCCGCTCGGCATCATGACGCTCTTGAAGCGCTACAACATCCCCACCTCGGGCAAGAAGTGCGTGGTGCTGGGCCGCTCGAACATCGTCGGCAAGCCCATGGCACAGCTCATGATGCAGAAGCAGTGGGGCGATGCAACGGTCACCGTGTGCCACTCGCACTCGCCGCAGCTGAAGGAGGAGTGTCGCCAGGCCGACATCATCATTGCCGCCATCGGCCGACCGGGCTTCGTCACCGAGGACATGGTGAAGGAGGGTGCCGTGGTCATCGACGTTGGTACCACCCGCGTGCCCGACGCTACACGCAAGAGCGGTTTCCGCCTCTCGGGCGACGTCGACTTTGAACATGTCGCACCGAAGTGCTCCTACATCACGCCCGTTCCCGGCGGCGTAGGCCCGATGACCATCTGTTCGCTGATGCTCAACACGCTGCAGGCGGGAACGAGGTAAAAAAGACCCACCCGGAGCCCCACCCCGGCCCTCCCCAAAAAGGGAGGGAGAACAAAAAGGCAGAAATAATCTGTGAAATCTGTGTAATCTGTGGGTAAAAATGTCCGTGACATCCGTGGTTTATTTGAATAGATAATATGGCGACAGCAGAAGAATACTATCAGCAAGGCAACGACCTCCGTCGGCGCGGCGACTATCAAGCCGCCATGAATGCCTACATGGAGGCCATCGCACTCGATGCCGACTCACCGGCTGTCGAGGCCCTGCGCATGCTTCAGGACATCATGAATTTCTACCATAAGGATTCCTACAATCCGTGAAAGAACTTACAGGCAAGTAAAAAATGCGAAAGAAATTTCGCATTTTTTTTTGCAGTTAAAAAAATAATTACTACTTTTGCAACAACCTATAAAACTAATCCTTAAAACCAAAAGCATTATGGCAAAGATTAAAGGTGCTATCGTGGTGAATACGGAGAGGTGCAAGGGATGCCAGTTGTGTCTCATTGCCTGTCCGAAGAATGTCATTGCGCTGGCACAGAAGAAAGTGAATGCGCACGGCTATCCCTACGTGGAGGCCGCGTTGCCCGACGAGTGCATCGGTTGCGCCTCGTGCGCCATCGTATGTCCCGACGGTTGTATTACTGTTTACAAAAAAAAGGTTGAGTAAAGATGGCAGAAAAAGAAGTTGTATTGATGAAAGGCAATGAGGCGATAGCCCATGCAGCCATTCGTTGCGGTGCTGACGGATATTTCGGCTATCCGATCACTCCGCAGAGTGAAGTGATTGAGACGCTCGCCGAGCTGAAGCCTTGGGAGACCACCGGCATGGTGGTGCTGCAGGCCGAGAGCGAGGTGGCATCCATCAACATGATCTACGGCGGTGCCGGTGCAGGTAAGAAGGTGCTTACCTCGTCGTCGTCGCCGGGTGTTGCCCTGATGCAGGAAGGCATTGCCTACATGGCTGGTGCCGAGCTGCCGGGCGTGTTTGTAAACGTGCAGCGTGGCGGCCCCGGACTGGGTACCATCCAGCCCTCGCAGAGCGACTATTTCCAGGCTACGCGCGGCGGTGGTAATGGCGACTACTACGTCATCACGCTCGCCCCGAACAGCGTGCAGGAGATGGCCGACTTCGTCGACCTGGCCTTCGAGCTCGCATTCAAATATCGCAACCCCGCCATGATTCTCTCCGACGGTGTCATAGGACAGATGATGGAGAAGGTGGTGCTGCCGCCGTTCAAGCCCCGTCGCACCGAGGAAGAAATCCTGAAGGAATGCCCCTGGGCTACTACTGGCCGCACGAAGGACCGCCAGCCCAATATCATCACGTCGCTCGAGCTCACCTCAGAGGTCATGGAGCAGCGCAACCTGCATCTGCAGGAGAAGTACCAGCAGATTCGCGACAACGAGGTGCGCTTCGAGACCACCAACCTCGACGAGGACGACGACTACATGATCGTGGCCTTCGGCAGTGCCGCCCGCATCGCCGAGAAAGCCATGGAGCTTGCCAAGGAAGAAGACCTGAAGGTAGGCCTGTTCCGCCCCATCACGCTGTGGCCTTTCCCCGAGAAGGAGATTGCCGCCGCCGCCAAGGGTAAGAAGGGCGTGCTCGTGGTCGAGATCAATGCCGGACAGATGGTTGAAGATGTCCGACTCTCTGTAAATGGCGCAGTGCCTGTTGCTCATTTCGGTCGTCTGGGTGGTATCGTTCCAGAGCCCGATGAAATTGTTAAAGCCTTAAAAGAGAAGTTCTAAGGACCCACCCCTATCCCCTCCCGAGGGGAGGGGGATTAGATAACCTTGAAAAGAATAATAGAATGAACAATACAATCAATAAAAGTAACCAAACGCCCCTCCCCGGGGAAGGGTATGAATTGGTCTACCAGAAACCAACCCTGATGAACGATGTGCCCATGCATTATTGCCCGGGCTGTTCTCATGGTGTCGTCCACAAACTTGTGGCCGAAGTGATTGAAGAAATGGGCATGGCCGACAAGACCATTGGCGTCTCGCCCGTAGGTTGCGCCGTGTTCGCCTATAAGTATATCGACATCGACTGGCAGG
>OCVV011260750.1_pt1 | contig 28426 bp, 24 predicted proteins | sample 1539721 | NCBI WGS metagenome assembly OCVV01 (sample SAMN02144230, study PRJEB22623) | gut metagenome | biome: sheep rumen | host: Ovis aries | place: New Zealand | reverse complement strand
TCTTGCTTGCGGACTGATAGCTCACGGTCTTCAGGTTATCGCCAGAAACGGTGAGTTCGGCGATTCCTGCAGATGTTCGTGCATTGTTAAAAGTTACCGGCGTCAGCAAGCCAAGGCTGATTGCCATCATGGTTGCGATGGCCTTTTTGAGTGCAGTTCTCATAACCTCACCTCCTACAATGAATAACGCGAGAACTGATGTTTTGTACGCATAAAAATTTTTTAAGGTACAAAAACTAGTATAAATATATCACATTTTGCGCAAAAATACAAGCATTAGCGTTTTTCGATGGCTTTTCAAACGCAGGCACAGACTCTAAAAATCGCCCGCCGTATCTTGAAAAGCTATCCAAACTCGCCAATCCCTCCACAGAGGGTAATACCTATTTTAGCGTGAAAATCCGCATCTGTAAAGACTTAAGCGCCATAAAAAACCGCCAGCCCTACGGCCGGCGGCAATTTCATCATGGTTTTACATAGTTATGCTTGAGCGTCTCGGCCTCGGGATTATTGCGCCCGGGCCCCTTGACATAGGAATTTACCCAAATTGGGTCTCCTCCATACGGGTTATTCCGATAATGTCCGCGCACTCGCCACGCCTCACAATGATTTTCGCGCGGCGCTCCAGCGGTCGGCGCCGGATTCATATCAATCTCGGATAACAAGCGAATGGGGGTGTAATCTTCCGGCGCACTACCTCGCCCAGCCGGCGACGTGCCGATTCCAGATTGACGTTCACGCCAAACAAAACGTGTCGCAGTCTGAATCAGTCTCATTTGTGCCGCAAAATATGCCTGCGCGGTCAATGTCGCCAAGACAAACTGGTACTCGCTTGACGGGCAGGGAATCGAGCTGCAGTGCCAAATCACGAACTCTCCATGCAGCAGTTCCTGCCCGGTATTGTAATAGGGGCTTCGCAAGCTGCAGATGCTCGCGTTCAACCTCTCGCCGCTACCGTCGCAGAAATAAATCGCCGCATCTACTTTCGGCAAAATCCGCCAGTGCGGATTCACTCTGTGCGACAGAGCTGGCAGGAAAAGCGAAAGCTCGCTCGGCTGAAAGCAGATCAGCGTTGGCCGCCCGAAGAACGAACAGCCCACCGAAAGATAGGGTAGGGCTGGTCTATCCAGTAGCTGGTCAAAGTCAGCATTCACCATTCCGAATACCTCGTCCGGCGACAACGCTACATCGCGAATGTCAACGAATGACATCTGCGGAACAGCGCCGTTAAGCGCCGCGGAATAATGCTGATACAGCGTCTGCTGCTGCAGGAAACTGATTCCGGCCGGCGGCCCAATTGCGATTTCGATATACATTCATATCACAACCTTTCTTAGTTTTGAAACCATGATTTTAAAGAGCAATACACCTATTATCACATAAAAACATCACCGAGTCAATGTGCGCTCGCCTCAAAACGCCAAATCTCTTGACAGATACGCCCCGAAACGCTAAACTAGAAACACAATCCCCTGTAGCTCAATGGTGGAGCAAGAAGCTGTTAACTTCGAGGTTGCCAGTTCGAGTCTGGCCGGGGGAGCCAATTCAAAGAACCGCCAATGGCGGATTTTTTAAGCTCAACACAGACGAGAACTGGCAACCCAGTTCGATCGTGCCAGGAGCCCAAGCCGCCACTACTTTTATTTTTACTTCGCTCTGTTATAATATAATCTATAACTGCGAAGGAGGAGTGTGGCTAGAAAAATTCTATTATTTATTCCCGGTTACAATTGCGAGAAACAAGTAGTGCGTGTTTTGCGAAAAGTGCAGAAGAGTGACGCAATGAAATATATCAATGAAATTGTGTTCGTTAATAACCGCAGCACGGACGATTCTGAGAAGAAAGTCTTAGAATTTAAGAGAAAAACAGAGCTCCCCATCCGTGTCTTTCGCAATAAAGACAACTATAATCTTGGCGGATCTCATAAAGTTGCCTTCGATTATGCTATTAAAAATCGTTTTGACTACGTGATAGTATTGCATGGTGATGATCAGGGAGATATTAATGACATTATTCCGGTGCTTAGAAGCGAAGAGTATACTAAGCATGATTGCATGTTGGGCGCTAGGTTCATGAAAGGCTCTCGCCTCATTGGCTACTCCAAATTCCGCACATTTGGAAATCGTGTCTATAATTTGCTTTTTTCTTTAGTTACTTTTAATCGTATCTATGATTTAGGTTCTGGACTAAATATCTATTCAACGAAAATGCTGAAAAATAAGTTCTACTCCAAATTCCCAGATCGCTTAACTTTCAACTACTGCATGATTATGGCGGCGCAATACTACAAGCATAATATCGCTTTTTTCCCAATCAGTTGGCGCGAAGAGGATCAGGTTTCTAATGTAAAAATGACGAGTCAGGCGATTTCTGTCTTGAAAATGTTATTTGCTTATGCCTTTCATCATAGGTACATAGAGAAAGAATTGCGTGATAAAACCGTAAAGAAGTACGACTATGAAGAAATCTTACAATAAACGACGTTGTGAAAAATGCCTCTATGTAGTCATAACATTGGCTGCCATCGCATGTGCGCTATTATTTGTTGATTATGGATTCTTTCGTGCGCCGCAGCTAAGTATCTGTCAAATCTTAATAATGTTTGTCTTAATTGCCTTGGTGCATATCACAAAGTTTGTGCGCTTTTATTTTATTCTTTTGGAAGAAATGATGCCGCTCAGCACGGCAATCAAGACATATGCAAAAACTACCCTCGTAAGTATCTTAATACCTTTTAAAATCGGGGAAATCTACCGAATGTATGCGTTTGGATATAAGCTCAATAGTTATCCGAAAGGCGTCATAGCTGTCGTCATCGATAAATTCTTCGACGCAATAGTTCTTTGTATGATTTTGGCTGGCGGTGTTTTGATGCATGGCTCCGCAAATTATTTTTTACTAGTAATCCTGCTCGGTTTTATCATTTTGGCCGTTCTCATCTATTGTCTCTTTGAGCCGAGTTATCGGTATCTCAATAGATTTTTTATTGTTCGTGGGGGCGGCATAAAAAGCTTACGCGCTCTAAAAATACTAGACAAATCTCACAAAATCTACCAAAATGCAAAGCGTATGGTTTATGGCCGACAACTTGCCTGTCTAGTTCTTAGCGTTTTAGCATGGGGAATAGAATACGCGACGTTAATGATAGCGAATGTGCCTTCGGACAACCCGTTGGTAGCGAGTAGTATCCCGTCGTATATATCGGATGGATTTTTTGGTCTGAGCAATGGTTTATTAAGCAGCTATATATTCTGTTGCGCTATAGTATTCGTGTTTGCTGTTGCAATTGCTTATATCATCGAACTTAAACACACGTGGAGGATGTCATGAATTCAATTATTTTATGCTACGACGATACAGTAAAAACAAATAACCAAATTCAGACTATTATCGGCAAAAAAAGTTTTGGAAAAATTATTCTCAAGCGCCGCTCCATGTTTTCTCGAATTAAAGAAGTTGTTAAGTCTAGCAAGGCGAGAATCAAAATTATTAATATCGAACAAGTAAAGGATTTTGGCGCCATCAAGCAATATCCAGAAGATACCATATTTCTTCATTTATTATCTAGTTCAGCCATTCTTTCGAAAGAAGAGTTGATTATTTTTCTTCAGAAATTGGAATTTCTCAATGAAAATCTCGTAATTCGCCGTAATGGTCACACTTTCGGCGCGGCATTCTGCAATCGTAGCGACTATGAAAAATTTCTCAACGATTACTGCGAGCAGGGAAATCTTGATTTTCTTAGAGCTGAAGAAATCAACCTGGACCTCTTTATTGATATATCAAATTACGATAGTTTACTCATGTATATATCGGGTGGATTCGACGCTAGGTTTTTCAATGCGCTAGAAGGCGACAGCTATACTGTTACAAAGAAAAGCGCCGACAAGAAAAAGATGAAGATGGAGTATACCTACTACTGGCTTCTTCCGGAACGTATGAAATCTTTCATGGTTATGCCGTACGATTATCGCGAAACGGACGATTGGGCGAGTTATACGATGGAGCGCATGCCGATGACCGATATTGCGATACGGTGGACTCACGGCGCCATCGATATTGATGAATTCGGCAAAATTATGGATCGGGTCTTCTATTTTCTTAAAACGCGCGAATCTCGAGAGGTTAGTCAGAAAAAATATAATGAAACGGCGGATAAGCTATATCTCAAAAAACTAGACGAGCGCACTGAAAAGCTTAAAGCGCTTTCGCAATACGAAGAGTTATCACTCCTAATAAAAACCGGCACTGATTACGATAGCTTTGATGAAATAATCCAAGATTATAAAACACTCTACACAAAAATTACTAAGCGGCTGAACTCGCAGAAGGACTTCCGCAGCGTTATTGGCCATGGCGATGTCTTTTTTGCTAACATGCTCTATAGTAAAGAGACAAACCTCTTGCGTCTCATCGACCCGAAGGGTGCGCTCGAGGAAAAAGACCTCTGGACGGATCCGTACTACGATATTGCAAAGCTTTCGCATTCGGTTTGCGGCAACTACGATTTTTTCAATACTGGCTCATATGATATAACTCTGGATAAAAGTATGCATTTCTCGCTTAATATACATACAGATAATACAAAGTATGTCGAAGTTTTCAAAAAGTACCTGCAAGAAAACGGCTATGACTACACATTGACTCGATTATATGAATCTAGCCTATTTCTATCAATGCTACCGCTCCATATTGACAACCCGCACAAAGTCTTCGGCTTTATTCTAAACGCGATTAATATTCTTAAGGAGGTAAAAGAAAATGTATAAAGACATTACATTAGTATTTGATGTTGATGGGACTATCTGCCCAATTAAACGCCCTGGCGACCATTACTCTGATTTGCCATACGATAAAAAAGTCGTCGCTAAGATACGAGAATACAAAGAAGGTGGTGCCAAAATCGTACTTCTAACATCTCGAAATATGCGAACCTATAATGGAAATTTGGGACTCATTAATGCTAAGACGGCGGTCGAAATGCAGGATTGGCTCAAGCGTAATGATATTCCGTATGATGAGATTTACTTCGGCAAGCCATGGCCTGGTCATCGCGGTCTCTATATCGATGATCGTGCGGTTCGCCCGGATGAATTTATAAAACACGATTTCGAGAAACTAGAAGAAATCTGTAAAAAATCTAGCGTACAATACGAAGACGAGAAAGATGCTAAAAAAGGAGATAAAAAATGAATATTGTTATCACGATGGCTGGCTTAGGATCACGCTTCCGCAAGGCCGGATATACAATACCAAAGTATCAAATTGAGGTTAAGGGCAAAACTCTTTTCGAGTGGTCGATGATAAGTCTCAGTGATTATTTTAACGACCCAGAATCACCGTTCATTTTTATTGTGCGGAAAGAAGATAATGCGAGTGATTTCATCAATGCGGAATGCGACAAAATCGGCATTTCGAACCGGAAAATTATTGAGATTGACGCCTTGACTGATGGTCAAGCAACTTCTGCAATGCTCGCAAAACCATACTGGAAAGAGAATGATGGTTTCCTAGTTTACAATATTGATACTTATGTAGAAAAAAACTATCTTCTGAAGGATAAAATTGAAGGCGACGGCTTTATTCCGTGCTTTAATGCTGAGGGGGATCACTGGAGCTTCGTGAAGCTTGACGAAAATGGCAATGCTATCGAAGTCCGTGAAAAGACTCGCATTTCTGATAATTGTACGATTGGCCTATACTATTTTAAGACTGCCGCTCTGTACGAAAAAATTTACAACGAATACTATAGCGACTCCTCAAATATCGAAAAGAGCGAAAAATTCATCGCACCACTCTATAATTACATGATTAAAAATGGCTACGTGATTAAAATCGATATTATTCCATTTGAACGTGTCCATGTCTTAGGTACACCTGACGAGGTCAAAGCTTTTGAGGCAGCATAATTATGCATAGACTCTTAGACCTCTACAAAAAGAACCAGGAGCTGGTTAAATATCTGTTTTTTGGCGGACTAGGCTTTGCGATTAGCGTCCTATCTTTTCATTTTTGCAGAATACTAGGCACGTCTATCGCGTTAGCGAATGTTATCTCTTGGATCCTAGCCGTCTTGTTTATGTTTGTTACTAATAAGCGCTATGTTTTTCAGAGCACTAGTAGTGATAAAAAGAAGAATGTTAAAGAATTCGCGCTTTTTATTACCGCGCGACTACTTACGCTTTTTCTCGAGACCGCGTGTATACTGTTCTTTGTAGAGGTCATCAAGAGCAGCGAACTCGTCGCCAAATGTATTGGGCAAGTGCTGGTCATTGTGACAAATTATTTGCTAAGCAAGTTTATTATTTTTAACAAAAAAAATTCCCTGCAAAAAGATAAGATAGTCAGGAATTGTACAAGAATCGCGAGGAAAATTAAAGATTATTTCGTGCGACAACGCATTCCGATGATTATAGCTTTTGTCATCTGGATTTTCTTAAACATAACAGGAGTTCAGAAACTATTCTTCCATGAAGTTTCCGTGCCGCGAACTGCCTTTTTCAAGGCTCTTCATCTCGTATTCTTGTTTATCTTTTTCTCCATTATTAATTATTTAATCCGTAAGAGCAAAAAAGACATTCGCTACAAAAATCTGTTCTGCTATGGTGCTGTCTATTTTTTAATTTTACTAGTGTTATTATTGCTGGCTTGGCCGGGGGCCTGGGCGTGGGACGATATCGGAGTTCTTGAGAAGGCGTCATATTTCGATCTATCACCATGGCAGCATTTTTTTAGCGGCCTATTCTATGTCATTACTGCGCAGACAATCCCGATTCCTGCTGGAATTATCCTCATTCAGATTATTATCGTATCGCTTATTACTGGATATGTTATATCGTTCGCATCGCATCATATTTGCAATAAAACAAACTGGAGTCCGAAGCTTGTCTTACTGGTACTGGCGATTCCGTTCGTGGCATTTCCGACTATCTACTATGCGCTCACTGGCTTCCGCATGGGGATATACCAATATTTGGAAATATTACTTTTTACACTAATTCTTACAATCTCGTCTAAGAGAACTAAGATAACGTCTGCAAGATACGTCGCCATCATGATCCTAACAATAGTTGTTGGCGCGTGGAGAAGCGAAGGAATCGTTGTGGCTATCTTAGTACCAATCCTTCTGCTGTTGACGGGGCGTAAATATTTTAACTTAAAGCGCGTCGTTGTATTTTTCGTAATTACTATAATTCCCATACTAGGAATCGGCAAAATTAATAACGCAATGATCAATAATAGCAACTATTCGATTGGTGCAATTATTCTTCCGCTCGTGGAAAGTCTACGGACCGGGCAGCCAATTAGTGACGAAGAAGCGCAGACTATCGATCCTGTCTTTGACCGTTCCTGCATGGATTCCCATCCCGAATTGTCGGCGGAACTCATCTTCCATAGATGCTTAAAAGAGAGTTATACGGCTAGCGATTATTCCAGGTTTATGAAGGGAAGCATAATTATCATTATGAAAAACTTCTCCATTAGCGTAAAAGCGATTATCGATATGTTTGTAAGGACAACATTTGGCATTACCGAGGACCAATGGAGCCCGAGGACATGCACGTCAGCGGTAACGGCTATGCAGATATATGACGACGGGAATATGACTAGCGCTATGTGGAATGCTATCGACGTTCGATATAAAGGCGCGTTAAATCCAGAGTTACGCAAAAATACAATTGCATTCCTTGCCGGAACTCCAGTAGGCAAGCCCGTTTCGCTATATGAACCGATTTTATGGAATCATATACTACCTATACTATTATGTGCGGTCACACTAGTTCGCGCTGCGATACGTAAAAAATGGCTAATAGCTGTAATCTGTCTGTCGATTTTATGTCATGCTGCAATCATTGCGGTTGCTTCAATGGCTCCATATTTTATGTACTACATGCCAGTCTATGTATCTAGCTATACGATTTTTATTTATGCGCATCTTATGCTTTCTCGCAAGCACGCAATAACACGGAAGTGAAAAAGAAAAACAAACAGTTAATACCGTAAAGATCGTTCAATACAGACGAGAACTGGCAGCCCAGTTCGATTGCACCAGAAGCTATTGCGCCAACTCAAACCGCTCATGTATAATAAAAATATAAAAGGAGTGTGTATGGGTATTAAAAATAAAGGGATTTTGTCTCTGTTTTTGGCAGCCGCTATTGCGAGTAGTGGCCTGCTCGCAACAAATGTTTCGGCCGCAGACGGCGACGGAGCTACGGCGCCGGTCGCTACTAACTGGGCGGAGTTCAAGGCCGCGCTAGAGGCGAACGTAGATTTCTCAGTAAACGGAAATATCGTTTTTGAAGAAGACGTCACCACATCTAAAATAATCAGAATCACTGGAAACTCCACTTTCGACTTGGCTGGCCACAAATTCGAGCAAAAAGATAACGATTGGGCAACCATCGCTACTTTCGCTGATCTAACTATCACTGGCAATGGCGAGTTTACTTCCTCGGCTTACTATCCAATCCGCGCGCAAGACGGCAATCTCACTATCGAAAACGGCAAATTTACCAACACGAACGAATATTATTTCATCCAAACCGCCGACGAAGCGGCCGACAGCGTCGTTCCGGACGGCAAAGCCGACGCCAACGTCTACATCAAGGGCGGTGAATTTAATGCGCCATATAGCGTCATTAATAACTTCGGTCCAGGCGAAGTCGTCATCACTGGCGGCAAATTCGTCTCCGAGGGCGACAGCGAGGGCTATGGTGACGCTCTTCTCAATAGTTATGCTGGCAAATTCGAGCTCAACGGCGACATCGAAGTCACTAGTCTTGCGCGAATCATCGGCGACGACCTCGTTGACGCAGCCGAAGAACGCGGCGCCATTACTTGCACACGTGCCATAGTTTACGAACTCGAAGACAGCAAAGCGACACTCTGCGGCATCAGTTCCGAAGAGGATGAAGACGCAGCGACCGATGACGGCCAGACTATTTCGCTCATCAACAACACTCACATCACCTTTGCTAAAGGCGTAAAGTTTACCAACAACGGCACGGTCTATGTCGACGCCAGCTCGTCCTTCAAAATCTGTCGCGACGACTACGAGGGCGACGAAGCTGCAATCACGGGTGAGGGCGAAATATCCTTCGAATGCGAAGAAGAGGTCATCCCCGAAGAAGAAGTCGCCCCAGAAACTGAGCCAGAAACAGTCCCTACGACCGACGCAGATCCAATCGAGGCTATCGACAATGTTCCGAACCCGGCAACCGCCGACGCCATAGTTGTCTATGCTAGCCTGCTAGTCGCCTTTGCTTTCGGTCTCGCCTTTTCTATTAAAAATTTCATCGCGACTCTGAAAAATCAATAAACAAAACACCAAATCCCCCTCAACTTCAGAGGGGGATTTTTGTCTAAAAACAATCAACAAGACTGGCGCATTGCTTGCTCGCGCGCCTACATACTTCTATTATAGCATAAGCGTTTCAAAAAGTCAAGTTATGCTAAAATATAGCCATGATTGCATTATTTGGCGCGCCGGGCGCAGGTAAAACCGTGCAGGGTAAATTACTCGCTAATCGCTATGGTTGGCGCTGGGTTTCTTCACGCGACCTCCTTTTGGGACTTCATGACGAGGACGTTACTATGGCGCTCAACAACGGCATGTATATCGACGAAGATATCATGGCGCGCACTATGCAGCAAATCTTCCGCAACAGCGACCATCATCGCCGCATGATTCTCGACGGCTTCCCAAACACCGTAGAGCAGGTCTACTGGATGCGTGATCATGGCGTGCTGAAGGACCTCGAGGGCGCAATTGTGCTCGACGTGCCGCGTGGCGAACTTTGGGCACGCATCATTTCTCGCGGCCGCGTCGACGATACTCGCGCCGCCTACGAACGCCGCCAGGATCTTTATGACCGCGCCATCACTGGTATTCTTCATGTTATTGCAGAAAATGGCATCAAAACCGCGACTGTCAATGGCTGCAACGAGCCAAGCGATGTTCTCGCTCGTATCGAGGAAGTACTCGGCGACTGGGGCATTATCCAAAAGAAGCAATTTAAGGATATTCCAACTCGCCTGCAGTCTCCAAGCACAAATGCGACAAATCTAATGGCTCTGCGAGCTCAGCTTGCCAATATGCCGCGAAGCTCGACGCTTGGCCGAGCGGGCAACGCCGAAGCTGTAGCGACTATTATAGATGCCTTTCTTGGCAGCGAGTAAGCGCCTCATGCTATACTAGACCTATATTTAACGGGAGTTTAGTATGTGTGGAATCGTAGGTTATGTGGGCGAAAAAACAGCTCAAGATATCTTGATTAACGGGCTTAAGCGCCTAGAATATCGCGGCTACGATTCGGCAGGTATTGCCACGCTTGACGCTGACGCAAAGCCGCATTGCGCGCGTTCTGTCGGCAAAATCGCCGAACTAGAAAAAGTCCTCGCCGTCAAGCCGCACGCCGGCAAAATCGGCATCGGTCACACTCGTTGGGCTACTCATGGCGGCGTCACTGTCAATAATGCCCACCCGCATCGTGCCGGTGATGTCTTTTTGGTTCACAATGGCATTATCGAAAACTACAAAGAGCTAAAAGCCCGTCTCAAAAATCATGAATTCAAGTCTGACACCGACACGGAAGTCTTGGCTGCGCTTATCGACTCTAAATATGACGCAAATACCACACTCGCTGACGCTGTCGCTCAGGCTCTTCGTGAAGTTCGCGGCACTTATGGCATTATTGCTTTCTCGGCTCGCGAGCCAGAGCAACTCGTCGTGGCCCGTTTCGGCTCTCCGCTCATCATCGGCCTTGGCAAAAACGAAACGATTATCGCTTCTGACGCTTCAGCATTACTTGGCTACACTCGCAACGCAATCTATCTGAACGATGGCGAGCTGGCTATCTGTACTCAAGAAAACGTCGACCTGCGCAACCTCCAGCTCGAAAGCCTAAAAGCGCACCCTGAAGCTATCGAGGGCAGTGCAGAGCAAATCCAAAAAGGTGGCTACGACCATTTCCTACTTAAAGAAATCATGGAACAGCCAGAAACTCTTCGCAACACGCTCTCTGGTCGCATCGACGCAAAAAACGGCACCATGCGCCTTGGCGGTTTTGGTCTCAGCGCCAAAGAATTGCGCGAAGTCGAGCATGTTGTCATTGTTGGCTGCGGCACGGCCTACTATGCTGGCCTTTTGGCGTCTTATTATATCGAGCAAATCGTGTCAGACGTCACCACGGAAGTCGTTGTAGCTTCCGAATATCGCTATCGCAGCTTCCATTTACCAAAAAATTCCATCGCACTCATCGTTTCTCAATCCGGCGAAACTGCCGACACGCTAGCCTGCCTCCGCGAAATCAAGCAGCGCGGCGCCAAAGTTTTCGGCATCGTCAACGTAATCGGCTCGACTATTGCGCGCGAGGTTGATGGCGGCTCATATGTCTATGCCGGTCCTGAAATTTCCGTCGCCTCTACCAAGGCCTTCACCTCTCAGGTCGCAACCATGCTTATCTTTGCTGGTATGCTATCAGAGGCTCATGGCGGCAATCGCGAAACAATCGCAAAGCTCGCCAAAGAGCTCGCCGCCTTGCCAGACGAAATCGCCCGCATTCTCGACACTCACGCCGACAGCGTAAAATCCCTCGCCGCCAAATACGCCAAGTACGATGACGCGCTCTATCTCGGTCGCGACACGGCCTATCCAATCGCTCTTGAGGGCGCTCTAAAGCTCAAGGAAATTTCCTACATTCATGCCGAGGGCTACGCAACTGGCGAGCTAAAGCATGGCCCAATCGCTCTCGTCGACTCTACCTACTTTGAAGTATTTAACATTCTCAAGGGTCGCCTCTTCGAAAAATCTATCGGCGGCTTGCAGGAAGTTCGCGCGCGCGGCGGCAAAGCCATCGTTTTGACTGATGCTCCAGAATCTCTCGACATCGAAGCGGATGACGTTATTCGCATTAGCACTAATTTCGAGCTTTTGTCGCCAATTCTACTCAATACACTTCAGCAGCTCTTCGCTTATCATATGGCGGTCGCACGCGGCAACGATGTCGACCAGCCGCGCAATCTCGCAAAATCGGTCACGGTAGAATAAAATGAGCCGCAACAAAGCAGAAAAAGAGCAGCACAAGCGCATTCGAGCCGAAGCCAAAGAAACTCTGGCTAATATTCACGGCTCGAAAAAATCCAAAAAGCACGACAAAGACAATCCGCGCATCTCGTTCAAATCGATTTTTTATGTCATGAAAGTTTACCGACGCGCGGTTGGTCCAAAACGCTACTTTCTCATAGCTTATCGTATCTATTCGGCCGTCTTGCCGTCAGTCACCGCGATTCTTGCCGGTCGCGGCGTCACCCAACTCGCCAGCGGCATACCGACGCGTGACTTTATGCCGGTTTTTATCACGATTATGGTCTTGCTTGGCGTCCAGCTAGTCGATATGCTGATGCGCGAAATCAGCAGCATTATCAACGCATCGACTTTTCAGGAAGTTTACGCAGTCGTTAGCGAAGAAATCGCGCTAAAATACATCGAAATTCCGCTCGCCGACCGTGAAAGTCGTGTCTTCGCCGACAAATTCGATCGCGTTCGCGAATTCGGCAGCTCTCTCAGCTCTGTTGCTAATAGTCTCATTGGTGTTGCGACTTCATTTTTGCGCCTCGCTTCGGCCGTTATCGCCATGTTGACGGTCTCCCCAATCGTAACCATTCTTGTTATTATCACGGCAGTTCCGTATTCAATAATCAACTTCCGGCTCGCCGCTAAACAACAGAAAAACTGGCGCAAATACACAAAAGATCGCCGCATCGCCTACGCCATAGAGAATAAAATCACCAACTCCAACTCTGCGCTCGAAATCGAAATCAACGACCTCCAGCGCAACCTCGTCGATCGCATGGTCAAATCTCGCCGCCGCAGCCAAGAGCAAGACATCGCCGACCGCCGCGCCTTTTTCTGGCCAAACGTTAGCTCTGACGCTCTCGAAAACATCGTCAACTATTCCATCCTCGCCTTCATCGCAAAGCAAATTATCGACGGCAAGCTCGACATCGGCCAGTTCCTTACCGTTCGCAACCTCCTTTCACAGCTCAACACCAGCATCATCGGCCTTTTCTACGACATCACTAGCATCAACGCTGACCTCGTCAATGCTACCGACTACATGGAGTTCATGCAAACCCCGGCGCGCCCAAATGGCGACACTCTCATCAAAGATATTCCGAAAATCGAATTTCGCGATGTCTGTTTTACTTATCCAAACGCTGACCGTCCGGCCCTCAACCACGTTAGCTTCACTTTAGAGCCTGGCGACAGTGTGGCGATTGTCGGTGAGAATGGTGCGGGGAAGACCACTCTCATCAAGCTTCTTATTGGCGCCTACGTTCCGACTTCCGGCCTGATTCTCGTCAACGACCGTCCAATCAGCGAGATTCATCGCGAATCTTATCTTGCGCAAATCGGCGCACTTTTCCAGGACTACACGCGTTTCGAATTTGCCACGCTCGGCGAAAATGTTTGGTTTGGCGACGTCTCCAAGCGTTACCGCGAAGCGGACATTATGGCAGCGCTCGACGACGCGGGCTTGGCCGAACTCCCATCCCACTACAAAGACGGCCTTAAACAGATCCTGTCCAAAAACCTCAGCGACGACAAAACCGCCGAGCTATCTGGCGGCCAATGGCAACGCATCGGTATCGCGCGCGCCTTCTATCGCTCTCCGGGCGTTCTTATTCTCGACGAACCAACTTCGGCTGTCGATGCAAAATCCGAATATGAAATCTTCCGCAATATCATCGCAAAACAATCTGGCCGCACCACTATCATTATTTCGCACCGTTTTTCGACCGTCCGCAAGGCGCGCCGAATCATCGTCCTCAGTCATGGCGAAATCGTCGAAAGCGGCACTCACGAAGAGCTCATGTCTCACACCAACGGTCTGTACAAAGAAATGTTCGAGCTTCAGGCTGAGGGCTACAACTAGCCGCCCGAAAGCGCTACAATAGTAGCATGAGGCCACTAAATCGCCAAAAATTCATCATCGCCCTAACTATTACCTATGCGGTGCTTGTTCTGGCTGGCCTAATTTTTCTCGTACTCACCTCCGCTTCTTTCAAAGACATCATCACCGACCTTATCGCATTTCTAATTTCCGGCTCCAGCATCCTAATCGCGCTCCTATCCCAAATCTCTGCCGAGCGCAGCCAGAACAACATGGAACGCATGCAGCAAGAAATCAATATTATCGACGACAACATCACGACGGATTTGCGTACCGATCACAGCATCCAGCGCAAGCTCGATCGCATCATCGAAATGGACGAAAAAATCTACAAAAAACTCGGCGGCCGCATCCCGAAGAACTAAATCTTGACATATACCAACTTAGTGATATAATCTACTAAGCGCCCAAAAGGCGCTGGCACTCGTTTTGTTGTCTCCTTTTTAGTTCTACACGCTATGTACTTTATTTCATTTTGGCCGCCGCTTTGGCGGCATTTTTTTGCGCCGCTCAGCAAAAAATCGGCTTATGCTAAAATATAAACATGAACATAGAGCTAATCGATTTCTATTCTCGCCTAGGCACTATTGCGCTAATTTTGGTTTTGGGCTTTTTTCTCGGAAAAAAGAAGCTCATCTCGACCAAAACCAACCAAGACATCGTCAACTTGCTCTTAACAGTCTTCATGCCTGCCTCGCTCTTCAACGCTTTCCCGGCCGCCTACGACACGACAACCTCGCATCTATTTCTTTCGGGCCTAATCGCAGGCGTCGTAGTAATGTTTGCGCTCATCATTCTTTCGCGCATGCTTTTCGCCAAGGGCCTCTACAAAGGCGAACTCCGCTTCGAGTCTCAATTCGCCTTTATCTTCAATAATGCAACCTTCCTAGGCTATCCGATTATCTCCAGCACCTTCGGCGAGCAGGGCGTCGTCCCATATTGCGGCTTCATTATCGCCTTTAATATCGCGCTTTTCTCCTACGGTGTCTATCTGTTCGAGCGAAAAATCTCGCTCAAACTCCTCAAAGGTACCATCACGAACCCAAACATCATCGCAGTCCTGCTCGGCTTAGTAGTTTTTCTGCTAAACATCCCAGTTCCGAGCTTTATCAAAGATGCGGTCAGTTTCACCGGCAACGCCACAACAGCGCTCTCGATAATCTGCATCGGTTTCATGTTGTCGCACGCAGACTTCCGAAAACTCATCAGGAAGTGGCGCCTCATCTTGACGGCCTCGCTTCAGCTCATCTTGGGTCCGCTCGTCACCTATCTTTTGCTAGTTGCGCTGCATTTCGATCAAGAAGTTATCGCAGTCTGTACGCTCATTCAGGCTCTCCCGACCGCTACCAGTCTGGGCCTTTTTGCGGCTAAATACGGCGGCAACGACATTGAGGCATCCGAACTTGTAACAATTTCAACCATCCTCTCGGTCGTAACTATGCCGGTCATGGTTAGCATATTATTAATTAGGTAAAAATATGGAAGTTCTTAGCGATTACGAAGGTTCTATTGAATATAATTCCGCCGCGGCTAGCACCGCATCACGCGCATTACAGAAACACATTCAAGAATGCAACCTCTCTGTCAGAAGGCACGAGGCAAAAAATCCAAGCACTCAACAAGCAATCCAAACAGAGCTCGATGACTGGGGCGTGGATAGTATTGAAGATTTGCATGAAATCGCGCACGAGGAAGCCGCAGAAGCCGAGCGGCCCGACGAAGCATACATCGAGCCGGAGATTCAACAATTCAAAAAGATATTCGAACTTCTCGGCGAAGATATGCGTCCAACCGAAGACGTCGAGTCTGAATTTGCACAAATCACTGACACTAAGGAGCGTCTACGTTTTCTCAGCTCAGTTCCGCTAGCAGATAAGGTTATTTTGCTATGTGGCGGCAGTTTCCCAAAACAAAACTCCGACTTCTTCGAGCGCCAACTAAGTTATATGCAGACAATGCATGGGGTGTATGCTGCGGAGCATGAGCAAGACGACAGCGGAGATGAAAACGAAGATTATGGGGATAGCGAAGATTTGGGCGGCTGGACTACGGAGAGCACTTTGCTAGGAATCAAAAGAATGACCATGCAGGCGGCTATGATAGGCACGCCGGAATATGGCGCATATCGCATGGCGGAAGCGATGATAGGAAATGGTTCGGTGGCGGCCTGCTTCCCAGAGATTAGAGGGGGATATAGTGGTATTGGCCTTAGAGAAGAAAAAACGATTGGTGCCTGGAACGATATTATTGACGAGTACGCCGACATCCAAGCAAGGGTTGCGAAGCGGCATCCAGAACTAACCGGCGCCAACCTCGAACATGTGGCAGTTAGACGAGCGGCGCGTATTTTTACTGATGCGGCCGGCTATGATGATCCAAATAGAGGACCACAATCGCCATACACTACATCTTTTCACGAATCGGTTGCATGGGCTCAGTTAGGTCCAGCAGTTAGAAAACGCTTTTTGGGTGCGCACCGGCAGGCCGGCATGAACTTTCCAAACATCGGTCGTTTCATCGGTAAATCAGGCCATTCTCTCAGATATGTATCGATGCAGACAGAACGCAGAGAGGCAAAATCGCTGATAAGTGGCCTTCACGGAGATGGCGCGTATGTTTTCAGAGATCAAAGCGAAGAAGACCGAATAGTCGAAGAAGAGAATAATCGTGGCATAGAAAAAGCCAAGGCGCGCCTAGCGAAAGAATCCGATCGTATTAACCATAAATACGATAAGCTGGTTGAAAAGACCAGAAGCGAAGAGCGTCGCGCGGCATATGAAGCTTGTCGGACGGCCGAAATTCAGAAAGCGACTCAGGAAAGCGAAGCAGAAATAAGCCGTCTCGAGACGAGGACTAGAGAAGAGCTTTTGGATGATTTGCGAAGCAGAATTGCTACTCTTGACAGTAAGCTAGAAAAGAAAAAATCAGTCGCAGATCAGGCTCTGGATATTTTGTTTGAACTTGATGGTCGCGTCGCGCAGTGGGATGATGACGCGGAAGAATATTATTATCTGCCCAACTCAATATATCAAGACGCAATCGACTGGGTAAACAAAGCCCCGTTTGGTCTAATTAAGCGCACCCATCGGCGACTTAGGAAAGGAGAAGAGAGTTATGACGATGTATATAAGGGCGCTATTGTAGAATTAGTTAGTAAGGCTGCAGGCAACCCGGAAGGCGTAGAGACGCGACTTGGTCGCTTGTTCGCCGATTATGAAGGAGCTGATTTTGATCAGTCTAGAAAAGAAACTGCCGAATATAGTCGCATTCAAGGCTTGTGCCACTTGTCGAGTGAAACTTTAGAACGCGCAAAGGACGAAGACGAGAAGGGTAGGGAACGGCTCTCTAAGCTAGTTCGATATGCGCTAGCAGCCGCACTTAAGGGAGTCTCTCCTAATAGCGACGCTTTATTAATGGCGGTTAAAACATTTCGGGGAGATCAGGAAGTCGATGAGGATATAATCGCAAAAAGAGCGTCTACGATTAACTATTTTCTCAATTTACGCGATCGGACTTCTGCTTCTGATAAAGTCTACGAGAAGGCAACTGGGGATTTTGGCGCAGAAACGCTCGATGATGTCTTCGAAAGGGCGCACAACCCAGGACTGCTAGCGCGTGCCATAAGTAATGGCCTATCGTCAAACCTTGAAGGGGTATTGCAGCATCAGTGGCTTCTGTATGAGTACGACAATCATCGTCGCCGCAATCAGGAAGTTTCGCAGGAAGTTTCGCTGCGCCATTTGGCAGCTGACGCTTTTCCGTTTAGCGAAAACGAAAGCGCTCGATATAATTGGTGCTCGAAGCATGCTTTTATTCATCTCGATGGCGATTGGGGTCGTCAAACTATCGGCAAACTTATCTATACGCGGCTAGAGGCTGGAGTTGAAAAATCGCTCCATGATGCTACTCAATGGCTTGAGACGTTCCAGATTCCTGCAACATCATACGACGTCAAAGAAATCAAGCAGCGAATTGCGGCTGGTGAAACGATTGAGAATCTTGAAGATTTCAGAATGAGGCTAATAGATACAAATGAAGAACGACGCTTCTTGTCGCGCATTCTAACTGCTCCGCAAGATATTCGCGATAGATTGAAGCTATCGACGAAAGATCAAACTATCAACGCCCTATTTGCTTCGCCAGAAAATGTCTTAATCTACAAAGCTCTAACCAAAATCAGCCAAGACCAACAGCTTGATATGGATATGCTGAAAGAGAAGGTTTGGAGCCTATTCGGCGCATTCTATGGAGAACATATCGATGGCGACGGTTCGAGTAAGCCGTCTATGTGGCGTATTGATGAGGATACGTTCCGTCGCAAGGTTGAAGAAGCTCTAGCGCAAATGGGGGAGATGCCGGAACAAGATTCTACGGAGCGCATCGGTGACATCGCTCAGCGGCTAAAAGGCTATGGTTTAAATCGCAAAAAATACATCGACGATACTACCTCCTGGCTCAAAAAACACACTGTTTCTTCAGCAAGGACACTGACTAAGGCATGGGGAGACCGTGCCGCTGCTCTAGTGGCCGGCGTCGAAGATAATGCATCGAGCATCGAGAAATGGCAAAAAAATAATGCCCTCATGCAGATCTTCCATAATAGAAACTCCCAGAATGAATGGCAAAAATTCCCGTTCAGCGAGCAGGAACTTTCGACCACGCTAGCTCCATTCACTGACGAATTGTTAAGATGTTATAGTGCGGAGACTACGCTAACCACACTTGAAAACCTTTACTATCGTATAAATAATCCACCTACGAAAGACATGCCGGCTAGACGAATTGCTGTCGGAGTAAATGGCGACCAATCGTTTGTTGGCGAAGTGTTGTCTGCTACTGATCCGAGGGGATGCACGATTGGCTCCGATACTGGATGCTGCATGACGATAGGCGGCGCAAGCGATAGCTGTATTAGATGCGGCTATGATAAACCAAACGCCGGCTTCTTTGCCTTGTACGATACGAGCAGACATTTGATGGCGCAATCATTCTTCTATATCAATCCGAATCATCCAGATGTGGTCGTTATGGATAATATCGAAGCGAACGCTGGCCGCGATTCAGGTCGGATTATTTCTCTATATCAAGAATTTTTCCAAAAATACTTTGAAGAACGCTTTGTTAATGATCCAAACTGGCAAATTCGCCAAGTAAATGTTGGCACCCAATACGGCGAAGTAGCTAAAGCGCAAGTTGCGAGGCTTTCTTCAACGGGGATTATTCCCAACCCAGACGACGCGGTTTATTCTGACGCAAGAAGTGACCAGCGTCTCCTATTTGCTTTATCTGACGAACGCATTGCCGAGCTAAGAAGTGAGGCGAAACCAGTAAAATTAGGGAATGAGCCAGAAGCGTTTACGCCGGGACATAAGCCGAGTATTGCAACCGCTCCGCTTACGACCAGTCAGCTACCAGTTCTGCAAGATCTCGAGCAGCGCATCTACGAAGGTAACAGTATGGTCCAGTATGACGACCTAGATTTCGCATACTCCGAATTAACGCAGCCGGGCGTCGGCGACTATAGCTTCCTCATGTATTCTCAGGCCGACGCAACACGCGAAGCGGTCGGGTATTGCTTGGCATACGAGCAAGAATCCATGACTGACCCAAATTATGACGGCTCTGTTGTATATATTGCTGACTTTGGAATTCTGCCGGAAGCTCGAGAGGGCGGCATGGCGGCCATGAGCGGATTTGAAGAGTTGCTGCGTCGTCTCAGCAGTGCCGGCGTCGAAAAAGTCGAGCTGGATGCCAGAAAAGAAACCTCGTTCAGATTCTTTGAAAGCCCAGCAGGTCAAAGATATCTCAGACGCAAGGGATACGCGGTTACTATTCATGATCGGATTGAAGACTTTGAAGACGGCGAACAAACCCAGTTAATCAGCCTAGAAAGAATCCATAACTAATCGTTATGATTCGCATAACCGTTCGCCCAGATTTACCGCTCGGCACTTGGCAGGGCATGGGCGGCGCCATCACGGAAGCTTCCGCCTTTAATTTTGCGAAGCTCAGCCCGCAGAAACAAAGACAACTCATTGACGCCTATTATGGTAAAGAAGGTCTTGATTATCGATGGGGCCGCCTTAGTATCGGTAGTAACGATTTTTGCTTAAAATCCTACGAGTATGGTCATCGCCCATTTTCTATCTCTCACGATCAGAAATATGTTCTCCCGATGCTTCGGCAAATCCTCAATCGCAAAAACCTTACGTTGGTCGCCAGTCCATGGTCGCCTCCTCGCCGTTTCAAAATTATTCCAAAGCGGCGTTTCGGTGGCCTCCTCAAACCATGGCGTTATCGCTCTTACGCCAAATATATGCGCGACTGGCTCGATGCCTACGCAAAAGAAGGCATTAAAATTCGCTACATCACCCCTCAAAACGAGCCTCACGCCATTCAGATTTGGGAATCATGCTTCTTTTCTTATCGCGCCCAGCGCAAACTCGCCTACAAATACCTCGCCGACGAACTTCACGACCTTGACGTACAAATTCTTCTCTGGGATCACAACAAAAAGCATCTCGCCAAAGTCGCCGACAAGCTCTTCACTGGCTCGCACGTCACTATAATCGGCCAAAAAGAGAAGATCGCCGGCCTCTGCTATCACTGGTACAATGGCATTTTCCCCGACCAAATGTGGCAAGTTCGCCAAAAATACCCAGACATCCTCATGCTCAGCTCGGAAATGTGCTGCGGCTATTCGCCGTACGACGAACGCGATTGGCAAAACGATGCCAACCTTTATCTTCGCGAATTATTCGCCGACATTAACACCGGTGCGAGCGCCTGGATCGATTGGAATCTATTTTTGAACTGGCAGGGCGGCCCCAGTTATTGCAAAAATTTCGTCAAAAGCCCAATCATCCTGAACGAAGCAGAAGACGATTTCATTTTGACGCCGATTTATCGCGCGCTCCAAAGCTTCGCCAAATTTTTCCCAGTCGGCAGCCAAGTCGTTCGCTGCGAGTTTAATTCTAACGACATCGTGGCTGTCGCTCGCAGAACCAAATCCGGCTTCGAAGCCATCGTCGCCAACGTCTCCGGTCGCAAACAAACCATCACGCTAAAACTCGGCCCAAAATCCCAACAAACCACACTCGAACAATCCGAAATCTCGCGCGTCCAACTGAACTAAGCTTAAGCGCTATTGACAAATTCGCCAAGATATGCTATAATGAAAAGAGTAGCTCTATTCCTGAGCTAAGCATTATTTGGAGAAAGGATTTTGTTATGGCAAGAAAAAACACGCAGAGCTCTCCACTCGCCGCAATCCTCCTGATCACAGTCATCTGCATCTTTGCTGGGGTCGCCTATGGTAAAATGCAAAAAGACGCAAAAGCGCTTGATCTGCCAGGTCTGATTTCGGAATCGTCTTCGTCGCAGTTTACGGATCTCGTTGACTGGATGTATTATGACGACTACGCAGCCGCCCTCGCAGCTGGCGGCGTCGAAGTGGAGCACTCCGTCTCGCCCGACACGCTCAACTATACCAATATCACAGATGCAACGCCGGAAACCATCGAACTTGTCGAGGCTGTCAAAACAAGATTACGCGAACGCTTCGGCACTTACGCCGACATGCAGTGGTCGCGTTTTGAGGCTACGGCCGTCAAAGAATGCGACTTTCCTGCAAACCACTACGGTGTTCAGGCCAGCTACGATGCGACGGCCAACACCATGTATTGTGTCCGAAACATAGCGCAAAGTCAGGACGAAACCTTGCTTAAACTGATTTTGGCACACGAATACATCCACGCGCTTACCTCGGCGAACGACAACTGCAATTCGGCCCTCAGCGAAGGCGCGGTGGAGTACTTCGCTCACGCCGCCTACGACGATTGTGACGATATTGCCTACCAATTCGGCTATGCTTTTACGGAAGTCTTTGTGGCAAAATACGGTGAAACGATGGCCGTCTCGGCTCTCATCAACGACTCGCTCGCTGCAAAAATCGACGAAAACCTCGACAGAGAAAACGCGATGCAGAATATCGACGTCTTGCTAAATGACGCCTCCGGCCAGACGCTCATCAAACGCGTCATTCTGGATGTCTATTGTCACTATGTCAGCGCAATCGGCGCCCAAGATTCCGTGCGTGCAACCACCGACCGGCTCCTTGCCGACCTCGACAGCATGTACGAAAATCGCCGCGCCAAAGCATACTACGCAGAAATTCTCCAATAATACTATTCGCCACGGTTGTCAAACGACCGTGGCTTTTTTCTGGCATCCGATGCGCTTCAGAACACGCAATCCGTCCCGCTAACGCCCGTTCAACTCTTTTACGATTTGCTTAAACGGTTCAGTCAAATCGCTAGGAACATCATAGAAGATTACTTTTGTCGCAAGATTCGATATGGTTGTCGAGATATCGCTACCGGTTTTCGCAATTACGAAAATCGGTTTACCGATAGCATAGCAATATCCGGCATTTATGCCGAGACCGACACCTTTTTCGCTAAATTCGATTATATTGCAATCACATTGTTGCATGGCGGGAAAAGCATAATCCGTCATTAAAGTTTTTCCTTTTGGAATTACCGCTTTGCCCCATTTTTCGACATCGCGAGCCATAAGGGTAATAGTTATGCCGGCTTCGTTTAAAGCTTTTTCGATAGCTTCAACTTTAGCTTTGTCCTCATCTCCGTCATGGAACTTTAATGCAAAAAACGAATGAAGCGTACCTGGTTTTCTGTTTTTCGGGATTATTGCTTGTTTCGCTATCTCGGTCATATTTCCAATTATAGCATTGCGGTGTTTCTACCAGGGTTTTAACAGAAAAATGGACATAAGATAGCGCTTCATAACTTGTGGTACCATAATAATATGATTTATCTGAAGAAAGCCAATCTTGAGGATGCCGCAAAAGAATACGAGCTAACACAAAAAATTCCAGCTCTAGAAAATGGCTACGAGAATGAGGTTTACGGTATTTCTTTTGAGGAATTTGTGAATAAAATTATCCCTAAGTGGCTTGACTGTGATGAAGGGAAAAAACCTAGATAATGGGCTCGTACCAGACACCCATTATTTCTTATGGGTAGACGACGCTCCAGTAGGAATATTTAAGCTGCGCCATTATTTAAACGATCGGCTGAGGGATAATGCTGGACATGCTGGTTATGGAGTCGCAGAAGAATATCGTGGCCACGGCTATGCCACAGAGGGTTTGCGCCTCCTCATTGAGGAAGCCCGTAAATTGCCTATAGACACCGATGAGCTGTATTTATCAGTATTAAAGAGCAACCTCGCATCTCTAAAAGTTCAGCAAAAAAATGGCGCTAAAATTGTGCGCGAGGATGATATGCATTATTATACGAGAATCCCATTATAAAACCTGAATTCCAATGGATTTAACAGGCATTTATAGGCTATTGTTTGCGATAAAATAAAGAAATAAGGTAGCATAAAGGAGCATTTATATGGATAAAATGTCACAAACCGCTGAAGAATCTGGTTCATCGACGAGTCAGGAGCTAAATCCATGGGAAAAGATGGCTCAAGAAGTTTTATCGCAAAATGAGCCAAATCATGAAACAGTAGAAAAGGCTTTTTATGAAGAGAAAACGGAATTTACCGGTGATGAATTCAAACAATTTCGAGATGAGCTTTTTAATGCTAGCCCTGAGCGTGCTCGAGAGATAATTGAATCAAGAATAAAACTACTGGAAGAAAAAGCTGACAAGACTCGTAAGATATCGCCAATGCCTTTAGACGAGCATATACACCGTGGATATATTAGTGGAGACACTGCCGTGAGTTTTGAGAATGCTATTGGTAGCCAATATAAACTAAAAGACACCGAATACCTTTATGACGCAGTAGAATATATGAGAAATAATAAAGAACGGATAGGCAATGGCAATCAATTCTTTGAAAAAGTTACAGGATTTTTGATTTCTTACTTTGGAATTCCGGACACGAGCAAAGATCGTTGGGCAACTATTGAGAATAAAACCGGATTTGATTCAATAACAGATGACAATGAATACTGGGATGCTATCAATAATATTGATATTAGCGTGTTTAAGGGAGAGCAAATAGCGCAATGCTCAGAAAGATCAGCAATGGCGCAAAATATAATGTCCTTTTTTGGCTATGAAACATATTTCATGACTGGAGATGTGAGCGTAAATGGCGAAAATGAAGGGCACGCTTATAATGTTGTAGCAGATGCGAAAGGCCAGAAATATATTGTCGATCACTCCATAACTTCTGCCGTTGAGTGCGATGGACAATTATGGAGTATTCCAAATAAGGCAAAAATCGACGACTACGATTCGTTCATTGATGGCGGAAGACAAAAAACATTTACCTGGCGACATACTATTCAGCCGGATGGAAAAGTCGAACACAGAAGAGTTCAGTTACTTGATTATGGGGTTGTGAAATAAATTTTTGGTGTTTTTGTCGCAAAAACGGCATAAAAATAACCCTCTATTTTTTACAAGGGGTTTAACGGGCATTTACAGCTTAAGAAATAGTTGAAAACAATTTTACAACTTAAATGGTGGGGGCAGCTGGGTTCGAACCAGCGACCAATCGGTTATGAGCCGACTGCTCTAACCACTGAGCTATGCCCCCAATACAGAGTATTATAGCATACCCCTCGCTATCTAGGAAAAGGTTGCCATGCTATAATATGCTTATGCAAAAGTTTGCAAATTTGTTGCGTAAAATTCGTCATACGGCGAAGTATGATATTTTTACGCTCCATAACGTCGTCGATGTCGGCGCTGTAATTGTTTGTGTATTTTTTGCATGGGGGCTTATCTCGTCCATTTCTCGTAACTGGGAGCTCGAACAGAAACTGCGCGAGCGTCAGCTTTCTACCCTCAAGACGGAAATTGAAGTCGATCGTCTCAGGCTAGAACAAGAGTATTATAAGACCGACGAGTACAAAGAGTTGGTCGCGCGTCAAAAACTCGGCAAAATGCTGCCCGGCGAAACTATGGTCGTTCTTCCGAAGAATACCGACGCCGCGCTCTCGAAATACACCGTCGCGAGCGATACCACTTCAGACCAAAGCAACTTCTCTCAATGGCTTAAACTTCTATTTAAATAAAACATTTGACATAATCGCAAACATGGTATAAAATAAAAACACATCGCGGGGTAGAGCAGCCCGGTAGCTCGTCTGGCCCATAACCAGAAGGTCGTTGGTTCAAATCCAACCCCCGCCACCATGAATAAAAGCCGTCAGGCTTATTTTTTTATTCCGCATTCATCTACGCGTCACGCTCTCGGCGCGCAAAAACTATCTACAAAGTTGCTCGCAGGCAACCCGAATCAATTCGGACCACTCATTTGCGGCGTGTGGTGTTTCCGCGACTTCCTGTACGTGCATATCAAAACGCACGGCGTAGGCTAGCTCCTGCGCAATCGTGGCCGCTTCTGGCGCCATTACTGTGCCGCCGATAATTCGCCCGCCTTTGCTGGTAATAATTTTCACAAAACCGCTATAAAAATTACTCGTGTTCGCTTTCTGGACTGCCTCTAGCGGCAAAATAATCTTATTGAACTTGCGGTCGCTCTTAATACAATCGTCTTCCGTCACGCCGACCTCGGCGATTTGCGGACTAGTATTCGTCACGCGAATTAGCCCACGATAATCCGCAACATTCTTCGTCTTTCCAATAATATGACTCGCCGCCACGCGACCTTCGATAATCGACTTCTCGGTCGAACTCTGCCCGCCAGTCACGTCACCAGCCGCAAAAATATTCTTCACCGATGTTCGCATAAAGGCATCGACCTCTATTCCATTTCGCGAGTGCTTTATCTTGACATTATCCAAGCCAACATCAATATTTGGCGCACTACCAGTACAAACGAGCACCTCATCGACGCGAATCGATTTTTCCTCGCCGCCTCGCATAAACACAACGCGCTTATACGGAGAGTTTGCCTCAATCGCGACTACTCTGGTTTGAGTCAAAACTTTAATGTGTTCGCGCTCAAAAATTTCGTCCAGAACCTGTCCGGCCTCTTCATCCTCGCGCGGTAACAACCTGCCGGCGATATCTGCAATCACGACCTCTGTCCCCAGTGCAATAAAGAACTGCGCCAGCTCGCATCCAGTAGACCCGGCCCCAACGATAAAAATGCTTTTTGGCGGCCGCACCATATCAAAAATATTTTCGCGCAACCAATAATTTACTCCAGATTGAATCTTGATGCCAGTATCTAGCGTCGAAGCCCCCGTCGCAATCAAAATCTTCTTGGTTTTCAAAACTTTTTCGCCGGCGCTCACCTCGTGTTTCGAAATAATCCGTCCAGTTGCTTCATAGCAGTCAATGCCAGCCTCTTTGAACTCTTTATCGCTATTCGCGCCTGCCCGTTTCATAGCGACGTTTTTCCAGTTGTTAATCGTCGGATAATTATAGCGCACGTTGTTGCCTGAAACGCCCAATTTCGTAGAATTCGCCACCAACCTCAAGACATCCGAAACATGGAGCAGGGCATTTACCGGCACATCAGAACTATTCAAGCTCGAACCGCCCCACTTGCCAGACTCGACAATCGCCACTCGCAAACCAGACTTCGCAGCAACCAGCGCCGCAGTGCCACCCGCGTCGCCGCTTCCGATTACAACTAAATCATATTCGAATCTTGGCATACTTTATATTATTTTATCATGATTACTATAAGCAAAAGCAAGTTCTGGCGAAATTTCTTTCAATTCTCGCACAATCACGCGCCTCAAGTCGCCCTCAGTCACGGTATCTTTGTCTTCTATCCAGCGGTCCGTCCCATCTGCCACGCGTTTTGCAATCTGTTTAGCCCAGCCTTCTGGAATCCTCGCACTCCTTGCGCTCGCCAATATAGACTGTTCGACCCCGGCTCTACTATATTCGTAACTAATCTTTTTTCGCGCCATCACAACACCCAAAACGTAAAAATAAATAACCCCAATATCAAAAAGCTAGAACCAGAAACAAACCGAATAAACTTTTTATTTCGCACTCGCCACCTTTGCGCTGCAATTACGTTCGCTCCAGTTTTCATTCGCAGTTTCAGTACGAACATCGGCAGCGCGGTCAGCAGGGTATAGGCTACAATCAGAATAATTTGTATATTTGCGCTTGTTTGCAAAATCGCATTTCCCGCTATCAGATATAGCGCCAGGCTTAGCGGCATTTCGGCAAAACTGCTCAGCATCCCTAATGAAAAAGCGCTGATATTGTCGTCTGCATTTCGAGACTTTTTACGAATATAACGCGCAAAAGATCGCGGCATCCAAGTTTCCGTATTTTTGCCGCCTCTGTAATAAAGTGTCCACATCACGATCCCGCAAGCGACCAGTACGCCAATCGTCGCCAGCATCCATAGCGCCGAAAGTTTACCGCTAAATAATCTGTCTGCCACGAAGCAACTTGAGCAAACCGCCAAAAAATTCACCGCCATCGCGCCCCAAATATAACTCTTTGCCAGATATCGCGTTTTGCGACGGCGATGCTTTCCCGCACTCGCGTGATACAACAAAATCAAGCCCCCAAGATTTAACTGCAGGGAAGACTGCGCCAGCACGACCAGCGCAACAGTGGCGATATTTAGAAAATCGCTCATGACTATATTTTACCATGCCTTGCAAGATTATGCTCATGCTTGCGCGACTTTTGCGCCGGCCATAAACTAAGGCTATGAAAAGAATTTTGAAACACATCATCGCCCTCGTTTGAACAGTTGCTTGTTTTTGTGTGCAAAATTCTGCCTTCGCCGCCACGCCGCCGGCATATTTCCATGCTTTCAATGTAGGCTATAAAGACGAATATGATTCGCAAAATTACGATTTCATCGAACTCGCTTTTAACGCCGAGCCGCCACCTCTCGATCGTCTCAAAATAAGTTACTATAACAGCGCCGGCAATCACGCCGGGGATTATACTTTTCCTGCGCGCGCCATTTTAGCGAAAGACCGGCTCGTGCTCGGTTTCTCTAAAAGCCCGCAATTCGAAAATTTCGCCGACTCTGGTCTGACTTACTATTTTTCTGACTCCGGCCTCGCCTCTACGGCGGGTAAACTCGAATTATACTACGACGACCAAAAACTCGACGAAACCTGCTGGGGCAAAATCGAGTGTACGAATCAGGCTCCAAAATTCTCAACCAAAGCCGAAGATAATTATTCCGCTCTACGTGAAGGGACTGCTTTTACTAGCGCTAAATATTACCCCGACCTCGACCTCGACGCTATTTCTCAACCGCCACCACCACCCATCGTCTGTGACGCACTACGTTTTACAGAGCTACTGAGCTATTATGACATGCTCGCTACGGAGCAATTTATTGAACTGCAAAATTTTTCAGACCACGAAATCTCGCTCGACTCTTGCGCGCTGCAATTTAAGAAAAATTTAGCTCCGCTCTCTGGTTCGCTTGCGCCGAAGGCTTACGTCGCGGTACAGAATCTCGATTTTGCGCTCACAAAAAATCCCAGCAGCGCCGCTGAGATTCAGTTACTAGA
>OCVV011330264.1_pt1 | contig 28427 bp, 24 predicted proteins | sample 1539721 | NCBI WGS metagenome assembly OCVV01 (sample SAMN02144230, study PRJEB22623) | gut metagenome | biome: sheep rumen | host: Ovis aries | place: New Zealand | reverse complement strand
TCAAACGAGTTGCTGCCATAGATACCTGGTTCTCTCACACCAAGGAGATTCAGGTTTGGACCATTAATAATCTGTATTTTCATCTTTCTATTATATAGAATTCTTTGATATATCTATTCACCAAGATCAATATGTTGCACATCAACATCCTCATGAAGGAATATGCGTGCACTCTCCTTGAACTTATTGGGATTTTCTGTTGTGAAATATCTGCATGAACCTGTCTTGGTGCACTTACGCTCCATCTCAGGATGACGCTCAAGATAATCCTTCAAGCTACCAGCCACATACTCACCCTGCGGAACAATCTTGATATCAGGATTCACGTATTTCTTAATCTTAGGCATAAGAATAGGATAATGAGTGCATCCCAAAATAATTGTGTCTATATCAGGATCCTTCTGCATCAATTCATCAACACGCTTCTTAACAAAATAGTCAGCACCAGGACTGTCTGCCTCATTATATTCCACAAGAGGAACCCAAAACGGACACGCAACACCAGTAATCTTTGTTTCTGGCCAGAACTTCTTAACCTCCAAATCATAGCTATGACTTCGAACTGTTCCCTCTGTAGCAAACAAGCCCACATGGTTATTTCGAGTAAGCTTGCCAATTATCTCAGCCGTTGGACGGATAACACCAAGAACACGACGCTCAGGATCCAACCCACAAAGGTCGCGTTGCTGAATGCTTCGCAAAGCCTTGGCCGAAGCTGTATTACAGCCTAAAATAACAAGATGGCATCCCATCTCAAACAGTTTGATTACCGCCTGGCGCGTGAATTGGTACACAACATCAAAGCTGCGTGTACCATAAGGAGCACGTGCATTATCACCCAGATACATATAATCGTATTGGGGTAACAGCTGGCGTATCCCGTGAAGAATAGTCAAACCGCCATAGCCTGAGTCAAACACACCTATAGGTCCTGGATTTTCAGGAAGTGAAATCATAACTATTATCAATTAAAAAATAAAATAGACTATCTCAAGGCGTCAATCACTACAGCTGTGATATTCTCACCCATAGAACTATCTACATAAGGCACCGACTCACCATCTGTATTAAGAATAAAAGCATAGCCTCGTTCTGCTCCTATACGTTTCAAAGCCTGATTAAGCTTAGCTTTCAAAGGACCGACAGCATCAACTTCAGCCTGTTTGAGCAAACGTTCCGACTCTTTCTTAAACGCTATATTTTTCTCCATCAATTCCTGCAATTCTGCCTGACGCTTCTGTAGAATAGATGGAGCAAAATCACGCTGTCCATCAAGGAACTGCTCATACTTGGCATTAAAATCATCCTCTGAGCGTTTTGCTTCAGCAGCATACTTATTACGAAGGTCTGTCATATTACGCTGAACAACAGCATAATCAGGCATAGCTTTCAAAGCCTCTTCAAAACTGAGATAACCAAACTTAAAAGCTGTCTGAGCGCTTGCCATGATAGGCAAAAGCAGCATCAAAAATAAGAATATACCTTTCTTCATTGTTGTGGATTTCGTTGTGCTATAGAAAATATAGTGAGGCCACCATGAAAGAACAAAGCCCATCCATGGTGACCTCACCCTCCCCTCTCCTTGTGGAGGAGAGGGCTGATGTATGTATTTATTTCAGCTTAGCCTGCACCTCCGAGGTAACGTCCTTAACGTTGGCGCCAGTAAAGATTGCTGCGCCTTCCTCAAAGATATAAGTGTAGCCACCAGCCTGACCAACAGCATTAATAGCATTGCGAACCTTTGTGAGGATTGGCTGCATAAGCTCATTGCTCTTGTCCTGCAAAGCCTTCTGATTGTCCTGATAGGTCTGCTGAATCTTGTTGTACATATTCTGCAACTCTGTTTCTGTTTCCTTCTGCTTTGTTGCATTCATGGTACTCTGATTCTTCTGATACTCCTCGCTCTTGCGCTGAAGTTCATTCTGCATAGCCTGCAAATCATTAGCATACTGCTTCTGCTGAGCCTCAAGCTCACCATTAGCTTTAGAAACCTCAGGCATAGACTGCATGATTGTCTGGGTGTTTACCTTACCAAACTTCTGTGCCATCATAGCCATTGGCGCAAGAAGCATCAACATTAAGATAATCTTTTTCATTTTTAAAATCGATTTTATTAGTTATTATTATTATTCCTATCTCTATTCCGTCATAAATAACAGAAAATATTATCTAACACTATAGCCCAACTTCTGGAGCACCTCGTTTGAAATATCAATCTTTGGACTGCCGAAGATAATGCCGCTATTGCTGGCACGATCAACAACAAGACTGTAACCACGAAGTTCAGAAACCTCCTTAACTGCAGTATATATCTCTTCTTGTATAGGAGCCATCAAACTCTCGCGCTTCTTGAATAACTCACCTTCTGGACCAAAATATTTCTTCTTCAAGTCAGAAGCCTCTTTCTCTTTCTTCATAATAGCTTCCTGCTTGGTTTTCTTCTGTTCCTTAGAAAGGAATACCACCTCATTCTGGTAGTTCTTATACATAGTGCTTGCTTCGGTATTGAGAGCTTCAACCTCAGCCTGCCATTTCTTACTTGCCTGATTCAACTGTTCGTTAGCACGTTCATAAGCAGGAATATGTTGTAACACATAATCCATATCTACAAGCGCAAACTTCTGTGCTTGGGCATTTGTTGGCAACAAGACAAACATGCAAACAAACATTATGCCACTTAATATAACCTTCTCTATTGCGTTCATTCTATTCCTCATCATAATAAATACTTTTTTATATTCTTATCATTCTGACGAAGCAAAAGGGTAAAAGTTTCAAAAAGGAGGATTTTTTAACTACCTTTTTTTATTTTACCCCCTAACACTTATCATATTAGAACTCCTGTCCGAGGATGAAGTGGAAGTTGCTACCACCCTTATTCTGCTGGATATTGTCCTTATCAAATCCATAAGCCCAGTCAATACCCATCATACCAACCATTGGCAAGAATATACGCACACCAACACCAGCTGAGCGTTTCATGTCAAATGGATTGAACTTCTTTGTCTCTGTCCAAGCATTACCTCCTTCAAGGAAAGCAAGACCATAGATAGTTGTATTACCCAACATGAATGGATAACGAAGTTCAAGAGTATAACGGTCATAAGCATAACCAGTATAGGCAAGAGAACCATTTTCATATCCACGAAGACCAATTGTCTCCTCGGCATAACCTGTAGAGTATCCACTCATACCATCACCACCAACATAGAATGTTTCAAACGGACTCTTCTTGTATTTATTATAGCTACCCAACAAACCGAGTTCTACACGAGTCATCAGCACAAAACACTTCTGTCCTTCGGTAAGTGCTGTATAGGTCTTTGCCTTAAACTTCCACTTGTGATACTCAATCCAACGATATTTCTCCTGCTGTTCCAAAGAATAGGTTGGAGAGTTCATGTCGTTAGCCAAGTTCTTATAATCCTTTTTGTCAAATGCGCTCCATGGTGGAGTAACTGTTACACTTGCCGAGAATTCAGAACCACGACGTGGGAACAACTGGTTATCTGTTGATGTGCGGTTCAAAGAAACACCAATGTTAAGGTTGTTAGCCGCACCATTAGTCATAAGGAAGTATCTCCAGTTCTTCAACTCATAACGCTGATAAGCCAGCTGCAAAGACAAGGTGAAATAGTCATCAGGCCAACGCAGACGCTTACCCCATCCAAGGCTCACACCATACATCTGAATGTATTTGTCTGGATCATAGTAGTTTTCATAGTTATTGTAATTGTAACTACCATAACCACCATACAAACTATACAAGTAATTGGTTGAGTATGAGTTGTAGTATGTACTTGACACGTCAGACTGCTTACTGAAGTAAACACCAACGCTGAACTGCACAGGACGCTTGCCACCAAACCAGTTGGTAGAGTAGCTTGCATTATAGCTCTGGTAATATGTACCATTGGTCTGTGCACCAATAGACAGAACCTCACCATCACCAATAGGCATGATACCACGATGTTCCTTATTCTTATTGAAGAGGTTTGCCATAGAGAAGTTATTCAACTTCAAACCTATACGACCAATAACACCAGTTTGTCCCCAACCTAAAGAGAACTCTATCTGGTCATTACTCTTCTGCTCAAGATTCCAGTTAATATCCACTGTTCCGTTTTCAGCATCAGGAACAACATTAGGATTAACCTTTTCTGGATCAAAATGTCCCATAGAAGCCAATTCACGAGCTGAACGCATAATAGCCTCCTTAGAGAACAAGTCACCAGGCTTAGTACGAAGCTCACGGCGAACAACATTCTCATATAGACGGTCGTTACCATTGATTCTCACATGACTGAGGTGAGCCTGTGGACCTTCTGATACTCGCATCTCAAGGTCAATAGAGTCGCCATCAATATTTATTTCAGTAGGCAGAACTTGAGAGAACACATAACCATTGTTATAATATAGGTTCCACACAGCATCATCGTCATCCTTTACTCGCTTGTTCAGTTTCTTCTGGTCGTAAACATCGCCCTTCTTCATGTTGAGCAACATCTGAAGACGTTCGGTTGGGTAAACTGTATTACCAACCCACTGCACATTACGCAGATAGTATTTCTGTCCCTCTTCGAGTTTCAAATAAATGCTAACATGCTTATCGTCAACATTCCAAACTGAATCAGCAAGAATAACGGCATCACGATAACCGTTTTCGTTATATTTCTCTATCAGCTTTTTCTTATCCTCATTCCAACGCTCAGGGGTGAACTTCTTAGATTTTAGGAACGAAGACAATTTTCCTGCCTCGTGAGTCTTGGCAAAAGCACCCTTGCGGAACAAGCCACCTTTAATCTTTACTTTTGAAAGCGCGCTATTGCCATCAATAATAATGTCGCGCACCTTCATCTTCTCCTTTTTGTCAATATCTACATCAAGGATAACCTGATTCTTGGCTGTTACATCATCGCGTTGACGAATCTGGATATCAGCATTCTTGAAGCCCTTATCATCAAAATACTTCTTTGCAAGAATCTTTGCACGGTCAATGATGTTAGGTGTGAGCTGCATACCTTTCATCAAACCGAGTTTTTGCTCCATATCCTCGCGTTCCTTTTTCTTCAAACCAAGGTAATTGATGTCTGAGATACGAGGGCGCGTCTTTAATGAAATATGAAGATAAATCTTACTACCAACGATAGAGTCTGCCGAAATAGCTACATCCGAGAACAAGCCATTCTTCCAATAACGCTTCACAGCATCTGTAATCTGAGTTCCAGGAACTGTAATAGTCTGTCCTACAGACAATCCGGAAATACCAGCCAAAACATAATCTTCGTAGCCTTCAACACCAGACACGTTTATGCCACCAACAATCATATTCTGTGGAGTACCAGCATACGAGATGTCGGGGTTTACAATTTTGTCTTGTGCACCAGCACCAAGAGAAAATGCTGTAGCCAGCAGCAAGAGAAACTTTCGTATATTATTCATCTTCATGTGTAATTTCATTATATCTTATTTTTCAGCACCTTCAATCTGTGCCTCGGTCTTACCAAAACGACGTTGACGATTCTGATAATCAGCAATAGCCTTATGGAGGTCTTCTTCTTTAAAATCAGGCCAATATGTATCACAGAAATAAAGTTCAGAATAAGCTATCTGCCAAAGCAGATAATTTGAAATGCGCAACTCACCACCTGTGCGTATAAGCAAATCAGGATCTGGCATAAACGATGTCTGCATATGCTCACTCAACATTTTTTCGGTTATATCATCAACCGAAAAATCTGCACTATTCTTCTGTTCTTCAATAATATTCTTAACAGCCTGTGTTATTTCCCAACGAGAGCTATAGCTCAACGCCACAACCATAGTCATAGCTGTGTTGCCTTTGGTGTGTTCCTCGGTTTCACGCAACTTCTGCTGAACCTCTACAGGTAAGCGTTTCACATCACCAATAACACGGAAACGAACATTATTCTTCTGGAATATCTCATCCTCCAGATTTGCAAGAACAAGTCCCATAAGGGCACTAACCTCTGCCTCTGGTCTGTTCCAGTTTTCTGTTGAGAAAGTATAAAGAGTAAGGTATTTAACCCCTAAGCGTGTACATTCTGATGTGATACGACGCACGGTTTCAACTCCAGCCTGATGGCCAAAGCTTCTATCCTTTCCTCGCTCTGTTGCCCAACGTCCATTTCCATCCATAGTGATGGCTATATGAGTTGGAATTCTGTTCATATCCAGTTCTGTCATTTTCTTAATCTTTATTACATGTCTTACACTTTGCTGCAAAACTGTATGTCAGCGACAACTGCAACGTAGTGAAAGCATCTTTGTTTTTGAAGGCGCCAGAGCTTCTTACTGAATAGGGGTCAACAACACCATCGAGTTTATCACTCAACGAAAAGTGTATCCCCCAATCTAAACCTACATTCAGTCTCTCTGTCACCTTATATTTAACACCTAATCCCAAAGGAATGTTCATAGCAAGCACATTGTTCGAATTGCCACTTACATAAGTACCTCCAATACCTATATATATATAAGGTGTAAATCTCTTGGCTCCTCTATAGTCAAATCCTGTGCCATAGGGCCAGAAATTATATTCATATACTATATTCACATCAACCATCGAACGATTGAAAGAATATTCTGCATTCTCAGGGTAATAAGTCTTTTCGTCTTTATAACTTCCTTTGAGCTTACCCAAGGTTCCTGTCAGCCTCAAGCCCATATAAGGATTAAAGTTCCTTCTAAGAACAACCATCCCTGAAGGTTGCATACATTTGGCAATATTATCATTGTAATCGCCAAGATAACCAACCATTCCAACTCCAGCTCCCACTTCCATTTTATACTCATCGTCAATCTGTGCATTCATCTGAAGTGCAGCAACAAGCATTGTTATGAGCAAGAGTATTCTACGGTTCATGGCTTTCAAATATATTAGTTAGCCTTAGCCCATGTATATTTGCATAGGCGACCTCGCCACACCTGACCACTTTCTCCACAAATCAGCCACAGATAGTTCTTACTATCAACAGCAATCGTAAAGGCTGTCTTGCTTGATGTGAAGTTAGGTACGATAACCAACGATTTCTGCCAGCTCACACCTCCATCTACACTCTGATAGAACTGAGCAAAAGCCTTTTCTGTGCAAGCACCTTCGCCATCACCACCAAATGCAAGAAGCATATCACCGTAAAGGATAACCTGCAAATTAGTCAATCGAGGCAGCATCTTTGTTTTTCCATTATTATAGCCAAACCAGTTATTCGCAGGTGCAGATTCTATATTTTCCTCTACCTTACCCAACACAGTTGCAAACTTATCTGTTGTATTGTTCTCTGAAGGATTTCCTACAAGAACAAGTTGATTGGTATTATCATTAACACGAGCAGCCTGACTCAACAAAGTAATATTCCTTGAAGGAAGAACAACCTCCTCGCCAACAGTCTCAGCAGTCCATTGACTACCGTCAACCGAAGAAACCATACCTTCGTTAGTTAAAGCATACAACTTAGCCGAGCTTGCACCAATAAGCTGCTTAGCTACAACATCGGTAGCCTTTACTGTCCAGTTTTCTCCATCAGTAGAAGTGAGCAGATTACCATTGTTCAATAAATACGCCACGTCATTTCTAACAACAACATTCTTGTAAGCATCAACATCAAGAGCCACATTTGGAGTAATTTCCTCCCAAGCTGCAAAATTGCTTTCGTTGGCAGCATACACCTTTGCCTCTGCACCATTATTACCGAAAACAAGCATCTTGCCGTTTAAGCTAACAGCTTTCATATTCTCAAGAGTAGCCAACTTAGCTACTGTAGCGTATGTATTATCCCACGCAAAAGAGTCAGCCTTCTCCTTATGCACATTCACCTTTACATTATATTTGCGATACGATGAGCCATCCTGTGCATACACCATCATCTCACGAGCCTTGGTGAAATCAATACCAACAGAACTGTTATAGTAGAAAATAGAATCGCTATCGTCATCCTTATACACCACTGTACCGCTATTCTTTGTGCCTATTGTAGGCTGAACAGCTGTTACAATAACGTTCGAAGGCAACGAATCTGGATTATAGATCAAACCGTTAACTTGATCAATATAGAAACGATACCCGCTTACAGCCAAAGTACCAGGATAAATACTATCTGAACCATTCTTAGCTGTAGTGGTCAGATTAGCCGAAATACTACTTATAGAAAAACTTGTTATGGCTGCATCACCATAATAAGTTGTATTATCATTATTATTATCTCCCAGACATGAGGCAAAAAGCACAAGTGTCAACAATAGGACGTTTAAGGATAAGAAATTCCTCTTCATTATATTAGTTAAAATTATTTTTGCTTGCAAATTTAAGGAGAATTCCTCAAATTGTGATATTTTTCCACCTATTATTATGCAAAATAATGATTATTCGTTGTTTTTTTAAGTTTGTTTTACGTTATACTCAGTGTTTTTTCAAGAGTATTGAGCAATAATTGCATAAAAAAAGGGTGACGCGAACCACTCGCACCAACCTTTATCTCTCAATTTTCATTAACGAACATTGCTATTTCGCAAAGCAATAATGCTCAATATTGTCAACGCTACGACAAACAAGAGCAAAATATCAGTTTCCTGATCTACCAACATAACTTTTACCTTATTTCTTTCTTTAAAACCAATCTCATAACGAAAAATCGTCACCTAAAACGAGGTGCAAAAGTAATTATTTCAGGCATTTACAGCAAAACAACTCGTATATTTTTCACAAGCAGACATGATTTTATTGACCTATATCAAAGATACAATTAATTTTACTGATATTTTTTCTTTGTCTCGAATTAGAGAATTTTTAGGCTTGCGCCCTTGCATCTTCTCATATTTCTTATAGAATTTCAAAAACGAATTAATTAGAAAAAAAGCAATAGTGTTAGCCAATTATCTAATTCTCTAATTCGAGATAAAAGAACAAAAAAAGAGTTCACTCCATAAAGAAGTGAACCCTTTATATTTATCTCTGTAAGCAATCGCCCCAAAGCAATAAGCCTGCGACAATCACTTGTAGAATCGAGATTAGAGCTGTGGACCTGCAGCAACAAGAGCCTTACCAGCCTCGTTTGTTGTATACTTACCGAAGTTCTTGATGAAACGAGCTGCAAGATCCTTAGCCTTAGCCTCCCACTCAGATGGATCTGCGTATGTATCACGTGGGTCAAGGATAGCTGGGTTAACGTTTGGAAGAGCTGTAGGAACCTCGAAGTCGAACATTGGGATCTTCTTAGTTTCAGCCTTCAAGATAGAACCATCGAGGATAGCGTCGATGATACCACGTGTATCAGGGATAGAGATACGCTTACCGGTACCGTTCCAACCTGTATTTACGAGGTATGCCTTAGCACCACTCTTCTCCATCTTCTTAACAAGCTCCTGAGCATACTTTGTTGGGTGAAGCTCGAGGAATGCCTGACCGAAGCAAGCAGAGAAAGTAGGAGTTGGCTCTGTAATACCGCGCTCTGTACCAGCAAGCTTAGCTGTGAAACCAGAGAGGAAGTAGTACTGAGTCTGAGCAGGTGTCAAGATTGATACTGGAGGCAGTACACCGAATGCATCAGCTGAAAGGAAGATAACGTTCTTAGCAGCTGGAGCAGAAGAACCTGGCTGGATATTGTTGATGTGGTTGATAGGATAAGAAACACGAGTGTTCTCAGTTACCTTCTTATCAGCGAAATCAATCTTACCGTTAGCATCAACAGTTACGTTCTCAAGAAGAGCGTTACGCTTGATAGCGCCATAGATATCAGGCTCATTCTCCTTAGAGAGGTTGATAACCTTAGCGTAGCAACCACCCTCAAGGTTGAATACACCCTCGTCATCCCATCCATGCTCATCATCACCGATAAGGCGACGCTTTGGATCAGTTGACAAAGTAGTCTTACCTGTACCAGAAAGACCGAAGAAGATAGCTGTATTCTCACCGTTCATATCGCAGTTAGCAGAGCAGTGCATAGAAGCGATACCCTGGAGTGGCAAGTAGTAGTTCTGCATTGAGAACATACCCTTCTTCATCTCACCACCATACCATGTATTGATGATAACCTGCTCACGAGAAGTAGTGTTGAAAGCAACACAAGTCTCTGAGTTCAAACCAAGTTCCTTATAGTTCTCTACCTTAGCCTTAGAAGCGTTGTAGATTACGAAGTTTGGCTCGAAGTTAGCAAGTTCTTCCTCTGTTGGCTTAATGAACATATTTGTAACGAAGTGAGCCTGCCATGCTACCTCAACGATGAAGCGAACAGCAAGACGTGTAGCCTTGTTAGCACCGCAGAAAGCATCTACTACATAAAGGTTCTTGTTGCAAAGCTCCTTAACAGCGAGATTCTTAACCTTACCCCAAACTTCTTCGCTCATTGGGTGGTTATCGTTCTTATACTCTTCTGTTGTCCACCATACCTTATCGTGAGACTGTGCATCATCAACGATGTACTTGTCCTTAGGAGAACGGCCAGTGAAAATACCTGTCATTACGTTAACAGCACCGAGTTCTGTTACCTGACCAACCTCGAAACCTTCGAGACCTGCCTTTGTCTCCTCCTCGAACAACTGCTCGTAAGAAGGATTGTGAGCGATTACTGTAGAACCAGTAATGCCATACTTTGTCAAATCCAAATTTGCCATTGTTTTAAAATGTATTTTAAGTTGTGAACTAATTCCTTTTACCTGAGTGATAATAATCACTTTTCTCTTTACCGCCCGCAAAGATATAGAAAAAGTGTTGAAACGCCAACTTTTACAAATAGAAAAAGCAAATTCTAAAATCTTTTTTGGTTAAAGAATACAAAATAACAAATCTATCCAACTTTTTTGTAAAACACACATTACAAAACAACGTTCATTATTTTAATAGGTGTAATTAATGCTCATATTTATTTTGATATTTCACTAATTTAGAGTACTTTTGCGCCTAACAAACGCGGTATTTTTTATGAAAGTTATTAATTTTTCCGAACAAAACAGCATCATCAACCAGTACATGGCAGAGATGCGCGATGTTGAATATCAAAAGAATCGTCTTCTATTTCGTAACAACATTGAACGCATTGGTGAATTTGAAGCTTTTGAAATCTCTAAAACATTGAACTACAAAGAGAAAGAGATTACTACACCCCTTGGAATTTCAAAAGTAAGCGTACCTACTGACAAGGTTGTACTTGCAACCATTTTTAGAGCAGGATTGCCTTTTCACAACGGTTTTCTAAATATCTTTGACAAAGCAGGCAACGCTTTTGTTTCTGCTTATCGCGAATACAAAGATGAAGCGCATCATGAAGTAGGTATTCACGTAGAATATCTTGCCACACCAAGCATCGACGAGAAAACACTTATCATCGCCGATCCTATGCTTGCCACTGGCGGTAGCATGGAATTAGGTTACAAGGCTTTCCTCACCAAGGGAACACCAAAGAAAATCCACGTGTGCTGCGTGATTGCAACACCCGAAGGTATTGAGCACATCAAGAAAACGTTCCCAGAGGACAAGACCACTATCTGGTGTGCAGCCATCGACCCTGGCATGAACGAGCACAAATACATCGTTCCTGGCTTTGGCGATGCTGGCGACCTCTGCTACGGAGACAAAATATAAGTTTGGAATTACGAATGTGGAATGTGGAATTAAATTAATTCGTAATTCTACATCTCACATTCCACATTTCACATTCCACACTCCTAATTTTACTCCACAGTCCAAATATCATTAGTTTCAAGAAGTTCGGCAAAAGTGTGGTAATTCTTCTTTTCCTTAACTTCTTCCAACTGCATATTTAATGCTTCATCATAAGTGGGAGCAACAACATCACGAATAACACCTAATGCCACAGGAAAACCATGCTCATTATCCATCATGGCTAATTTCAGTTGCAAAGTATCATCTTCGCAATGAGCATCGTGAACAAGAATATCATCTATCGTCACACCATTTTCGCCTATCTTAACCACTTTTAAGCCAAAGCCTTCCTGCATAAGCCCAAACTCATTGTTTTCACCAAACACCAATGGTTTGCCATGCTCCACATATATTGCATTTTTGGTTCTTCCCTCCTTAGTGTATATAGGCTCATAGCAACCATTATTAAAAATCATGCAATTTTGCAGCACCTCTACAACAGAAGCGCCCTTATGATGATACGCCGCCTTCAGCACCTCAACAGTATGATTACCATCATTGGCAACAGTACGTGCAAAGAAATGGCCTCGTGCGCCAAATGCCAGCTCGGCTGGACGGAACGGATCTTCCACAGTACCGTAAGGACTCGATTTCGACACAAAGCCACGAGGACTGGTTGGCGAATACTGACCTTTAGTAAGTCCGTAGATACGATTGTTGAGCAGAATCATATTGATATCTATATTTCTGCGGTTAGCATGAATAAAATGGTTACCACCAATGGCAAGTCCATCACCATCGCCCGAAATCTGCCAAACGGTAAGTTTTGGATTCACCACCTTAACACCGGTAGCAATTGCTGCTGCACGACCATGAATAGTCTGCATAGCATAAGTATTCATGTAATAAGGCAGACGACTTGAGCATCCAATACCACTGATAACTGCTGTCTCATAGGGAGGAACTCCGATTTCTGCCATTGCCTTCTGCAAGGAAGCAAGAAAGAAATGATCTCCACAGCCAGGGCACCAACGTGGCTGCCCTTTCTTGAAATCTTTTGCTGTATATTCTGTCATGGTTGTATTCTTTTTCTGTGTTTTTATCCTATAACCTTCTTAAACGCATCCACAAGGTTTTCAACCTTGAAAGGCTGCCCTTTCACTTCATTAAACTGATAAGGCACAAACGAATCGACCTTAGCACGAAGATAAGAAGCAAACTGCCCGAGATTCTCTTCACACACAATCACTTTCTTGTAGCGTTTCAGCACCTCTTCAGTATTTCGAGGTAATGGATTTATAAATTCAAAATGAGCCAAAGCCACATGATAGTCCTCGGCACGCATCACCTGCATAGCTGAAAAGAGATGACCATAGGTGCCACCCCAACCAACTATAAGCAGTTCAGCATCATCCTCATCACCTTCCACACGCAGGTTAGGAACCTCTATGCGCTCCACCTTGCCACGGCGTTCATGAACCATCATATCATGATTCTCAGGATTATTGCTGATTGCTCCAGTATGCTCGTCCTTTTCAAGACCGCCAAGAATATGTTCATACCCCTCGATACCAGGCACAGCCCAATAGCGAGCCAGCGTTGCAGGATCACGCTCATAAGGAGTATAGCGGTCTTTCATCTGCGAAGTAACAACATGTGGATGAATCTTCCCCAACTCACCTTTTATAGGCAATCGCCATGCTGCAGAGCCATTAGCTATAAAAGCATCTGTGAGCAACACAACAGGTGTTACATGCTCAACAGCTATCTTACAAGCCCAAAAGGCAGCAGTAAAGCAGTCGGTAGGACTCTTTGGAGCTATCACAGGCATCGGACTCTCGCCATTTCGTCCATATAGCACCTGCAGAAGATCGGTCTGCTCGGCTTTGGTAGGCAAACCTGTAGAAGGTCCGCCACGCTGCACATCAATCACCACAAGAGGAAGCTCGTCCATAACTGCAAGGTTTATAGCTTCCGACTTCAAACAAATTCCAGGGCCCGATGTAGAAGTAACACCTAAGGCACCCGCAAAACTTGCACCAATAGCCGAAGCACATGCGGCAAGTTCATCTTCTGCCTGAACAGTAATCACCCCAAGCGATTTATGCTTTGCCAATTCGTGAAGAATATCCGTAGCAGGAGTGATAGGGTAAGACCCCAGATAAAGTTTCAACCCTGCAGCTTCAGCAGCAGCAATAAGACCATAAGCAGTAGCCTTATTACCAGTAATATCCATATACCTTCCAGGATGCTTCTTACGTGTTTCTATACGATAGGTTGCAGGCACCGACGCCTGAGTGTTCTCGCCATAATGCCATCCTGCTTCCAGAACAGTTATATTAGCCTCAGCCACCTGAGGTTTCTTCTTAAATTTCTTTCTAAGAAACTCTCGTCCCAATTCCAAATCTCGGTTGAAAAGCCAGCACACAATACCCAAGGCAAACATATTTCTACTCTTGAGCATAGTCTTGTTATCAAGTCCCGAATCCTTCAGGGCTTCCTTAACCATATTTGTTATAGGGCAAGCCACCACATGATCACGATCAATACCCAGTTCGGCAAGATAATCATAACTCTTGAACTCAGCCTTTTTAAGGTCGCTTTCTTCAAACGAATTGGTATCAATAATGATTGTTGCAGTAGGTTTGGTGTTCTTGATTTGTGTTTTCAGCGCAGCAGCATTCATAGCCACCAGCACATCACATTTGTCACCCGGCGTGAGAGCCGTATCAAGATCACCAGTAACATTCACCTGGTAACCACTCACCCCCGTCAGCGATCCTTGTGGAGCTCTGATATCTGCAGGATAGTCAGGGAAAGTTGAAATACCGTTTCCTACCGTTGCTGAAATAGTAGAGAAAATGTTTCCGGCAAGCTGCATGCCATCACCAGAATCACCAGAGAAGCGGACTACCACTTCATCCAGTTCCTTTACACTAATTCCTTCTGTCATAATTTTGTTTTCCTCGCCAAGGCTAACTTCTTTAGTGGAAGATTTCACATCACAATGTGTCTTGGTTTTCAGAGGCATAGATTTTACTGTTATTTGCTAGTTAAAAATTTGTTTCCACGGCTCTACCACCTTAGTTATAAAACAAGATGAGCGTTTTTCTTCGAGTTTTTTTTGAGAATTTACACTTTCTCTTATGCCTTTTAGCGTTTTTTTATTATTTTTGCATCGGAAAGGAAATCTCTGTTATGTCTCGAATGTGAGGCCAAAGATAACAAGTTTTTTACTAACCACCAAAATATGTCATTACAAATAATTAAAATATGACTATTCTTCTATTTAAAATCGTAGGCGCTCTTGCTCTGCTGATGTTTGGTATGAAAACAATGAGCGACGCCCTACAGAAGATGGCAGGTCCACAGTTACGTCACGTGTTGGGAACAATGACCACCAACCGTGTTACAGGCATTCTAACAGGTACATTCATCACTTCTGCCGTACAATCATCAACAGCAACTACAGTGATGACAGTAAGTTTCGTTAATGCCGGACTCCTTACATTGGCTCAGGCTATTTCAGTCATCATGGGTGCCAACATTGGTACAACCTTAACGGCTTGGATTATGTCGGCTGGTTTTTCATTCAACATCACCGATTTTGTATGGCCAGCATTCTTCATCGGCATTATCCTTATTTATTCAAAGAAAAGAAAACTAATCGGAGACTTCCTGTTTGGTATTTCCTTTATGTTCCTTGGTTTGGGAACACTTCGTCAAACAGGTATCGACATGGATCTCGGCCACAATCAGGCAATACTCGATTTCTTAGCCACCTTCGACCCTAATAGTTTCATCACCACAATAACATTCCTGCTCATTGGTAGTGTCCTCACCATGGCGGTGCAGTCATCAGCAGCAATCATGGCCATAACCATGATTCTGTGCTCAACAGGCGTATTGCCAATCTATCAGGGTATTGCATTGGTTATGGGTGAAAACATCGGAACAACAGTAACATCTAACCTTGCTGCATTAACAGCCAACACACAGGCACGCCGAGCAGCTATGGCTCACATGCTGTTCAATATCTTTGGTGTAGTGTGGATTCTATGTCTGTTCAAACCATTCATCAACATTGTTTGCGGATGGGTTGGCTATGATGTCGATTTGCAGAAGAGTTCACCCGATTTTCTTGCTAACGCTGCAAAACTAAGTTTTGTACTTGCTGCTTTCCACACTGCCTTCAACGTTTCCAACACATTTATATTAGTGTGGTTCATTCCACAGATTGAGAAACTCGTAACCTTCATCATCAAGCCTAAAGCAAACAAAGACGAAGACGACTTCCGTCTGCGTTTCATTCAGGCTGGCATCATGAAAACTCCAGAGCTCTCTGTGCTTGAAGCACAAAAGGAGATTGCAAGTTTCTCTGAGCGCATACAACGCATGTTTGGAATGGTTCAGGAACTCTTGGGAGAAAACGATGATGACAAGTTCATCAAACTCTACACCCGCATAGAAAAATACGAGGGCATCAGCGACAATATGGAAATTGAGATTGCAAAATACCTCAACCAGGTTAGTGATGCCCATCTAAGCGACGAAACCAAGGAGAAGGTACGTGCTATGCTTCGCGAGATAAGCGAGATCGAGTCTATCGGCGACTCATGCTTCAACATTGCCCGCACACTCAACCGCAAGAAGAGCATCAAGCAAGATTTCACCGACGACCAGTACACACACATCCATCAGATGTTTGCACTCACCGACGATGCTCTTAGCCACATGAACGTTATGTTCATTCACAGTCGCGACAACATTGATGTGAACCGCAGTTTCAACATCGAGAACGAAATCAATAACTATCGCAATCAGCTAAAGAACGAGAATATCAACGACATCGAGGAAGGTCTCTACGACTACAACCTCGGCACCATGTATATGGACATCATCCAGGAGTGCGAAAAATTGGGTGACTACGTCATCAATGTTGTTGAAGCCCGAATGGGAACACGTCAGCGAGAAGCGTAGCTGGTCGTTTAGTTGTTTGGGCGTTTAGTCGTTTGGTTGTTTGGTGGTTTAGTAAACTAGGAAAACTAGAATATCTAGAAAAACTAGAAAACGCCCCAAAACCACCAAACGACTAAACATGTATTTTCAGACAAATTCCACTATTCTTTACCTTGCATAAGTTAAGATTTTTTCAATATTATGCAACACACCAACTTAGATATCAATTAAATTTCTATTTTGAAGTCAAAAAAAAATACACAATTATAGGTCTCATAAGAGTTTTTTCGACAATTCATCTCATCATTCCGAACAACAACTTCCAAATTGAAAGTAATATAAATATACAGAAATATTACTTTTCCAATACTTTATTTCGGTGAACTTGCACTAAATGTCGGTTTTTACACTCAAAAAACGCAATATTTAGGTATCTTTTGTAAAAAAAACCACGTTTTTCTTGCAGCATTAAACCATTATGTATATATTTGCATACAGATTTGAATGACAAATCATCAAAGAGAATTTAAAGAGAATTGATATCCAAAAACAAGTTTGATATTTATGAATTTCTGAGCTATAAAGACAAAATAGCTGTGTCCTTATGCGACTTAGCGATTTATAGTTGTGGAATATAATGATATTTAAGATTTACTTATTTACTTGAGTCAATTAGAGTTTTGGGCGCAACCGGCTGTGAAGTTGGTTGCGCTTTTATTTTAATCCTCAGCATACATCTGTGGATCAATCTTCAAATCACGATACGACACATTAAAATCCTCACGCTCTATCTGAATATCACGATCCACCTCACGAGGAGAATCATTCAAAGAATGAGCTATCAGCCAATCATAGGTTTGCTGCAAATAAAAAGCACGAGCCAGCAAGCCATGACTACCTCCAGGCACCCAATAATAACGCAACAGTTTATCATTATTTGCCTGTTGCAAATCATCAACCACACGTTGCGACTGCTTAACGCTTACCGCAGCATCTCCTGTGCCATGAATTATCCACAACGGCAGTTTGCCCAACCCCTGATCATCTTTCAGCGAACAGCCGCCACACAAAGCCATGGCAGCAGCTATCTTGTCGGGATAGGTTCCTGCAAAATCCATTGTACCATATCCACCAAGGCTCATACCAAGCACATACACTCTGCTTTCGTCAACCCTATAATGCTCTTCCACCCATTCAAGCAAATTCATCAGCTTCTTTGGGTTCCATGCTCCACCCGGATTCTGTGGTGCCACAACAAGCATAGGCACATCAAGCCCTTTCTCTATGGCATCAAGCGTTCCATAGCGTCTCACACGCTCAAGATTGTTTCCACACAGACTTGCGCCATGCAAAAAAACTATCAAAGGCAACTTATGATTATCCTCTGCATATTCATGTGGAGTATATATCCAGAAATTATAGTCGCTCTCCCCTCTTTTGGCTTCAAAAACACCACTCATCTGTGCATTTGCAGTCAAACAGAGATGAACAAGCAAAACAAAAAATATAATCTTTTTCATGATCTTCGCCATTTACATTTATCGCAAAGATAGATAAATTTCTACTACCTCCCCCTACCAATTAAGATAATTTATAGACTTCATAGATAATTTGCAATTTGAAATAATGAATAACAAAAGCGCTCTGTGCCTCGCTAATGTACTCTACGTTGGAATAGTCATGTTTGGTATGAGAGGTTCATCATGAGTATGATTTCTGCACAGACGACATACTGCTTCTAACAAACCACTGTCTCTACAGACACCAGTGATTTCGCACTTATTTGTATAATTAAGATAAAAAAATATAATTTAGCAGCTATACAGGGGGGGAGTTTATTCTCAAAATATTATTTTTGCGTTCATCATGATACGTTTGTTCTACATAATTATTCTTACTACTCTGTTTTCTTTGTGTGGCATAGGTCATGCAGAGGCTTCGGTGTGGCATGACAGTAATGATGAGAAGAGGCAGACAGAACTTTTCATTAGTCAGCAGAACAAACAACAGGCCATAGCAAGTGATTCTTCCAATGTGTATCAGATTTGCAGTAGTAGATCGGGAAGAGTCAACCCTGCGAAACCAAGCGAACATTTTAGACTTGATGTTCGCAATCATCCTTTATTATTTAACCCTCAGATTGTTTCTTGTGGTGAGTATTGCGGAAGGAAAACACCTTCCACTATTCCTTTACTCTCCATGTCTGTAGCTGATAGATATGTGTATTGGCTCAGGCGTTTGATTTGTTAGTTTCTTGTTTTTTATGTAAGTTATCACATTCTATTTACTGCAGATGCCTTCATCTGCAGCGGATTAACATTTTAAACTTTAAAACAAGAATTTTTATGGCAAATATTAATCACTTTCAGATGATTGACAATCTGAAAAAAGATACACGTGTAACTTTTAAAAAAGGATTCCTTGGCTTAGGCTCTAAGATAATATATAATACTACTCAGAGCAATATCAAGGCATATAAGAAAGAATATGATACTTCTGTTGGCGAGCAGATACTTAAAACGCTTTCATTGAGTACCAAAGATGTGAAAGCAACCGAGAAATTTCCACAGAAGGATCTTGGCAACTACCAACTTGAGTTGTTTGTTTCTGATGATAAACAGTTTCTTGCTGTTTCTCTCTATCGCTATGAAGACCTTTGTTATAAGCCAGTAATGGAACAAAAGGTTTTTGAAGGTAAGGATGCAGAACGCTATGCGTATTTGTTTTAATCGATAAGAAATTGTTTTGTTCGGGTTTTACGGTTACAGTTTTTCTTTTCCATGCATGCAACTTTGAGATATTGCTATATATGGATAATTTGTAAAACAGTAACTGTAAAACTCGTTTGTTTTTTTATAGTCTTTATATTCTAATTTCAGTACATCACTTTTTTCATCCTTACCCTTTTACTTTTTAACCTTTTCACTATCTTTGCAGTATGATATTCCATAAGCTACACGTACAATACACAGAACCAGAGGGGATGAACAATCCTTTCGACTATGAACCTGATGAAGTGGCATTGGCTGCTGCACACGATTTGCAGAAACAATTGCCTTCAGAACCATCGGAAGGAAAAATGTATGGTGTGCTAATTGTTGAAAAAAACGGCGAGTTGGGGTATCTTGCCGCATATAGCGGACAGATTACGTTCAACGTTGAACGACAACACTCAACATCTAATGTTCAAACTTCAAACCCCAAATCTCAAAGTTTAACGTTCAACGTTCAACGTTTCTTCGTTCCCGCTGTTTTCGACTACCTTCAGCCCGATGGCTATTTCAAGACTCACGAAGATGAAATAACTAAGATTAATCATAGGATTGAGGAACTGCAGAATGCTGATAGTTTTATTAAGGCAAAAGACTATCTTGCTGCCTTGCAGAATGAAGCCGAGGTGGCTGTGAAAACGGCTCAGGAGCGCATGAAAGCAGCCAAGGCTTTACGAGAACAGCGCAGAGCAAGCGAAAACATAAGCGAGGAGGAAGAGGCTGCCATGACTAAAGAAAGTCAGTTTCTGAAAGCTGAGGTGAGCCGCACGAAGAAGAAATACAAATCTCTGCTTGAAGAAGCAAGCAAGGACGTAGAAGAAAATGAAGCAGCTATATGGCAACTGAAACAGCATCGTAAAGTTAAGAGCGATGCCCTGCAGACATGGCTTTTCAAACAGTTCAACTTTCTAAATGCCAATGGCGAAAGCCGAAACCTCATTGATATTTTTCAGAACTATTGGAAAGAAGAGAACTCTCTTCTTAAAGGAGCTGACATACGCTCTGCCATTCCTTCGGGAGCAGGCGAATGTTGCGAACCCAAGTTGCTGCAATATGCTTTTGCCCATGACTACACGCCACTAAGTATGGCTATGTTCTGGTGGGGACCATCGCCAAAGACCGAAATTCGTCACCACGGACATTTCTACCCTGCCTGCAACGGCAAGTGTAAACCTATTCTAAGATGGATGCTTAGCGCAACAACTCTACGCAATAGCGCAAAGAATACGAAACAAAGCAAAGAGGGATTGGAAATCGTGTATAGCGATGCCGACATTGTTGTGGTGAACAAACCATCGGGTATGCTCTCTGTACCTGGCAAGGGCAACCGTCCTTCAGTGCTTTCAATAGTAAAAGCTAAATATCCAGAAGCCACAGGACCAATGATGGTTCATCGCCTTGACATGGCAACAAGTGGACTCATTGTTGTGGCTAAGAATGAAGCAGCCTACATAAATCTACAAAAACAGTTTGCAGAGCACAGCATAAGAAAAAGATACAAAGCTGTTTTATGCCCCATACAACAGCACAACATACTGCCAGAAGGAACAATATCACTACCACTATCACCCGATGCCTTGGACCGTCCTCGACAAAAGGTTGACTACGAACATGGTAAAACAGCCATAACAGAATACAGAGTGATAGAGAAAAGGGAGAATGGCGAGATTGTTATTGAATTCAAGCCTATCACTGGGCGCACACACCAGTTGCGTGTGCATAGTGCTCATCCCGAAGGACTGAATGCTCCTATCAAGGGCGATGAGCTATACGGCACAAAGGCCGACCGCCTGTACCTTCATGCCGAGTATCTTGAGTTTACACACCCAAAGACGGGCAGACGTTTAACGTTCAACGTTGAATGTTGAACGACATTTGTTACAAACAACCTTTTATAGTGGATAAAAATCGTTGCTTACAATTTCGTAAAAAGACTTTACGAGAGAACTTTTGTTTATATTATTGCTATTGATATATATAGAAGCATACATTTGCCCTTCATCAGTATCTGCACAAGCATCGAAACGTTCTATTTCTCCATTACTATACTCTTTAAACCACCTATCAAAGCGCATTTTCCTTTTTAGTTGTCGTCCATCAAGAGTATCACATACCATTACCATGGCATTATCTATAGTTTTAAAAAATGCCACAAGTATAGATACAATAGTATCTCCTATTCTTTTGTCAAGTGGCGTTTTTTGTGTTGATGGTATTCCTTGCTCAATATTAAAGATGAATGTATTCTTGAAATTTGGATGATACACGTGTGCATCTAAAAAATAGACATGATATATTATACCATGTTTTGTTGTAAAAATATATGTATCATCAATTTTACTAAAGCTATAGGGGTGTAGAGAATTTAATTCCACGTTCTTCTGCCAGATTTTTAAGGTTTCCGCCATTCTGGATGCAATTGCGAATAGCAGCTTTATCCTCCAACATACGTTGGAAGATAGATTTCTTCTTATCGTTTTTCTTTGTATCCATAGCTTTTTCTTTACTTTTTCTGCTACAAATATATGTATTACTATTCAATAATACAAATTTTCGTGCTTATTTTGTATTATTTAGCTATGAACGTTACACAAAGAACATAATTATCATTTGCGCTATGACTACACGTATGAACATTCCAAGAGGATAAACAGTGGCATAGCTAATGGATGCAGTATCGCCCTTGAGTGTGTCGTTGGCATAGCCAAGAGCCATTGGGTTTGCCATAGAACCACAGAGAATTCCACACACTGTGCCGAAATCATATTTCTGGCTTTTCAGAGCAATAAGTCCAATGATGATAACAGGGACAATGGTGATGAGAAAACCTATACCTACCCACGCTATTCCCTCGGGACGCACAACAGTGGCAAAGAAATCCTTACCAGCATCAAGTCCGAGACAGGCAAGATAAAGACTCAAACCCAACTTTCTTAACATTAGCGAAGCCGAACGAGTGGTGTAAGAGATGAAGTGCATCTTTGGTCCAAGAGCACCAACGATAATTCCCATGATGATTGGTCCACCAGCAATACCCAAGCGAATAGGACTGTCCATACCAGGCAGATGAATAGGTATTGTACCAAGCATTAAACCAAGAATGATACCAGTGAAGATTGCACCTATATTAGGTTCATTCAGCGTTTTTACTGAATTTCCAAAGAATTCCTCAACATTGTTAACAGCGTCGTGACTACCCACAACAGTTACACGATCGCCATACTGCAAACGCAAATCGTCGGTGGCAAGCAGTTTGATATCGCCACGAATAACACGACTAACATTAACACCATAGCTCTGGCGCAGATGAAGCTGTCCCAAGCGCTGACCATTAAGACGAGTGCGCGTAACAACAAGTATGCGACTCTCTACATTGGCATCAATAGCATTCCAGTCGATGTCGTGACTATAGTCTTTCTGCACTCTGCGACCAAAAAGTATTTCCATTGCAGCCTCATCGTCCTTATTGGTGATGATAAGCACATTGTCACCCTGCTGAAGTTGGGTGGATGCCATAGGAACGATAACCTGATCGGCACGCCACAGACGTGAGATAATGAACTTTACATGAGTCATGCGACCAAGTTCGGCAATACTCTTACCTGCAACAGCAGGATTAACAATAACGAACTGAGCAATACAGGTGTGGTCGTCTTCGGTGAGTGGGCGAACTTCTAAGTCACGAGGACGCACAAAGAGCTTGCGTATGAACACCATAGCAAGAATAACACCAAGCACACCAAGAGGATAGGTTACAGCCGTAGCCAATGCCACAGAACCACGCGACACACCAACATGCTCCAAAGCCTGAGTGGCAGCACCCAGAGCAGGGGTATTGGTTGTTGCACCACAAAGCAAACCTACCATGTCGGGCAGATTGACTCCTGTAATAGGCACAAGGACAAGAGCAAACAATGTACCCACAACGATAACAGCCAGACTCCATAGGTTGAGAGCCATACCCTCATGTCGAAGCGAGCCAAAGAAGTTGGGGCCAACATGCAAGCCTAAGCAATAAACAAACATGGCAAGACCAAATGTTTCACAAAAGTTCAATGCCACCGGGTCGATGCTAAGTCCGATGTGACCTGCAAGAATGCCCATAAAGAACACAAAGGCTACGCCTAACGAAATACCCATAACCTTTACCTTTCCCAAAGCAAGGCCAATAGAAATAATCAATGAGACGATAATTACCGTCTGTACTGAAGAATGAATATCAAACAGTCCTGCTAACCAGTCCATTACAAGATATTTAAATATTGTTCAAGAGGAATACCACGATTCTTGTCGTCATTGTCCTTATTAAGGTCAATGAGTTTGTAAACACCATCCATAGCTGCCTGAATAGCATCCTTCAACGATTCATCATTTAGCAAATGACCAATGAGAATAGCCGAGAACATATCGCCTGTGCCAGGGAAGTGAACAGGAATCTCGGTGTAAGGAAGGGTGAAATATTCACCATTGTGATGATTGAAACAAGCAACCGATGGCTGCCCGTCGATTAGAATACTCGTTATTATTACCGACTGAGAACCTATTTTGTGCAGGTGATCGAGAAGAGAGTATGCCTCATCGCGAGAAACGCCATCTGGTTTATACTCACGACCGGTAAGATAACAAGCCTCGGTGTAGTTTGGATAGCAAAGATGAGCCACAGAAAGCATTTCACGCATGCTCTTTATTGTATCGGGGGTGACACCATTATAGAGCTTTCCTTCGTCGCCCATGATTGGATCAACAAAGATTGTTGTACCCAATGCAGCCTGTTCCTGACAATAGCGACTCACGATAGCAGCCTGACGCTCTGAGGCTATAAAGCCTGTGGCTATAGCATCAAAACTGAAGCCCAATTCTTTCCACACTGGAAACACACCTTTGATATAGTCGGTGGTATCAAGAATATTAAACTTTCCATAGTCAAGAGTGTTTGAAACCAATGCTGTGGGCAGATTATACGTTGGGATGCCGAAATACGATAAAATAGGCAACATTGCCGCTGTAGCCACCTTACCATAGCCAGCCATATCGTTAATCAAAAGAATCTGCTTCTTGTTCATCTTTTACCTTAATATTTATGCGTGCAAAGTTAATAAAATATTAATAAACTCATACATAGTGCAAACTTTTTCTTAACTTTTTGTACCTTTACACGCATTTTAATAAAAACAGCGATGAAAGATATTTGCAGTATAGGGCATATTACCCGCGATAAGATTATTACTCCTACTAACACTGTATATATGTCGGGAGGCACATCGTTCTACATGGCTCATGGTATGAGTGCACTACCACAGAATGTGGATTTTCAACTGGTAACAAAAGTAGGAAAAGATCAGATTGACGAAGTAAATAAAATCAAAAGCAAAGGTATTGACACCATTTGCTTTGACAGCGCCAACACCGTATTTTTTGAAAACAAATACGAAGAAGACAGCAACAAACGCACTCAACGCGTGCTGGCAAAAGCCGACCCCTTCACTGTTGAGGAGATGAAGAATATTGATGATGCCAAGGTGTATCACTTAGGTACGCTTTTGGCTGATGATTTCTCTAACGATGTGGTGAAATATCTGTCGAGCAGAGGAAAAATCTCTATCGATGTGCAGGGATATCTGCGCGAAGTGCGTGGCGAGAGTGTGCATGCTGTGACATGGGAAGCAAAGGAAGAACTGTTACGCTTCACCAACATATTGAAGCTCAACGAGCACGAGATGCAGGTGATAACTAATTCGCACAACCCTCGCACAGTAGCCATGCAGCTTCACGATATGGGTGTTGACGAGATTATCATCACTCTTGGAAGCTACGGAAGCATCATCTATGCCGATAATAAATTCTATAATATCCCAGCCTATAAGCCACGACAGATTGTTGACGTTACGGGCTGTGGCGACACTTATTCTACAGGCTATTTGTATATGCGTGCACAAGGAGCAGGCTACGAAGAAGCAGGAAAGTTTGCTGCTGCTATGTGTACCTTGAAATTAGAGCACAACGGTCCTTTCGATGGCACTATCAACAATGTGTTTAACATCTGCAGAAGTAACGAGCTTTAATCCCGACTCATCCATTTGCCAAAGGCAATCGGCAAGACGGGCAGCAAGCTCCAAATCGTGAGTGGAAAGAATTATGGTCTTGTCGGTTTCCTTAGCCAAACAGCCAAGGAGCTTTAGTATTTCAACCTTACTTGGAAAATCGAGAAAAGCCGTTGGCTCGTCAAGCAGAATGATAGGTGTTTGCTGAGCAAGAGCCTTGGCTATCATCACCTTCTGTCGTTCACCATCACTAAGGGTATGTATATTGCGTTCTGCCATATCTTCTATGCCTACAAGCCTAAGAGCCTCGGCAACAACAGTTTTGTCGGCATCATGAAGCGTTCCCCAGAAACCAGTATATGGTGAACGGCCCAATCCCACCATTTCAGAAACAGTAATATTCTGTACATCGGGCTTTCGGGTAAGCACAATGCTCAGCTTACGTGAAAGTTCCTGAACAGAATAGCTGTTCAACGCTTTTTCTTCCAAGCGAACCTCTCCACCCAAAGCAGGTTGAAACATGGCAAGTGTACGCAATAGCGTTGACTTGCCAATACCATTGCGCCCCAATAGGCACACAAGCTGTCCGCTTTCAAACACAGCATTCAAATTACTTTGAACAACCTTGTCCTTATAGCCTATGGTGAGATTCTCAAGCTTTATTGTTTCCATACTGCTACAAAAGTAAAGTAAAAAAACATAAGCACAAAGATTTTTTTCAGTTTATTGTTTACAGTTTATTGTTTACCGTTTATTGTTTATAAAAACTCTCCCCTCTCGAGGGGAGTTGGAGGGGTCTTTCCCTTTTTTTTATTACCTTTGCACGTATTATGACACAGACATCACCCATACAGGAGCTGCAAAAGCAAAAGATGCTGTTGCAGATAGAATATTATTCAGAGAAAGAAGCCTTTCGCAAACAAACCGAAGCTATTGGTCTGCAACGAAAGGTGAAACGTGGTGATGCCTGGTTTCCGCTTCAGATAGGAAAGAGCTACTACAACTCGCTAAATCAGATGGCCATAGAGGTTACACGCACCTCAGACCAAGAGATAGAACATAACTTTGAGTTTGGTCGCCCAGTAATCTTCTTCACAACTAAACAAGATACAACACCTCCCCTACCGGGGAGGCAGGGAGGGGCTGTATCCTATTTCTCCTTCACTGGCACAGTAAGTTATGTTGATGGCGACAGAATGGTAGTGGTTATTCCCGATGGAGGCCATGTGCTTGAGTTGCAGAGCTGCGAAACACCTGTTGGCTGTCAGCTGTTCTTTGACGAAACAAGCTACAAACTAATGTTTGACGCTCTCGACAGAGTGATAAAAGCAAAGGGCACAAGTCGGTTAGGACATTTGCGCGACCTGTTCTATTCCAATATGAAAGCCGAGCATTTCTCTTTCAACGCCTTACGATTACCATGGCTCAACCCTTCACAGGAAAAGGCTGTTAACGAGATTATGTGGGCAAAGGATGTGGAAGTGGTACATGGACCTCCTGGAACAGGTAAGACAACTACCCTTGTTGAAGCTATCAACGAAGTGCTCATGCGCGAAAACCAAGTATTGGTGTGTGCACAAAGCAATATGGCTGTTGACTGGATATGTGAAAAACTGGTTGACAGAGGCATTAACGTGCTACGCATTGGTAACCCTACAAAGGTTAACGACAAGATGCTATCGTTCACCTATGAACGCAGATTCGAGGCACACCCCGACTATCCACAACTATGGGCTATACGCAAGGCTATTCGCGACTTGAGAAAAGGCAAGAAACGTAGCGATGGCTATCATCAGAAACTCGAAAGACTTAAATCGCGTGCCACAGAAATAGAGATTCGCATCAACGCCGAACTCTTTGGCGAAGCACGTGTGATAGCCTCAACACTCGTAGGCTCAGCCAACCGACTACTTGATGGACAAAAGTTTGGCACACTCTTCATAGACGAAGCAGCACAGGCACTTGAAGCTGCATGCTGGATTCCTATCCGAAAAGCTACAAGAGTGGTGCTTGCTGGCGACCATTGCCAGTTGCCTCCAACAGTAAAGAGCATTGCAGCCCTTAAAGCAGGATTAGGCAAAACGCTAATGGAGCGAATAGTAGAGAATAAGCCCGAGGTGGTTACTTTGCTGAAGATACAATACCGCATGAACGATCAGATTATGCGTTTCTCAAGCAACTATTTCTATCATGGCGAGGTAGAAACAGCACCACAGATAAAACACCGGGGCATCCTTGACTACGACAACCCAATAGAATGGATTTCACCAGGTGAGGAAATAGCCGACGAGCCAATGTTCAAGGAAGAATTTATTGGCGAATCGTTTGGACGAGTGAACAAAGCTGAAGCCGAACTCACACTTCAAACCCTCAAAGACTATTTCACCAAGATTGGTAAAAGCAGAATATTAGACGAGAGCATTGATGTGGGCATCATATCGCCATATCGTGCACAGGTGCAATATCTGCGCAGACTGATAAAGAAAGACGAGTTCTTCAAACCCTACCGCAAACTAATTACGGTGAATACCGTTGACGGATTCCAAGGTCAGGAACGCGACATCATCCTTATTTCCATGGTGAGAAGTAACGACGAGGGGCAGATAGGCTTTCTTCGCGACCTGCGCAGAATGAATGTTGCCATTACCCGAGCACGAATGAAACTCATCATCTTAGGTAACAAGGACACCCTCACCCAGCATCCTTTCTACAAGAAACTGTGGGAATATGTTGAAGCGCTACGCGAAAAATAAAACCTCTCCCCTTCCTCAATGGTCTTTACACCCCCTTCGATTACTTCCCTTTGGTCAGTGGGTCTTCGACAAATCTCCCTCGTTCCCGGGGGACAGAAACTCCAAAAGGAGAGGAGGACGAACAACTTGAGTTTACTGCTTTTTCATTTTTCAACCAACGGTCACTGACTGTTTATCCCCAAAAAGAAAAACCAATAAAACACCTTCAAAGGTTTTCATTTCTTCGAAATGGTTGTGCTTTAAAGATACTAATTTGAAAGCAAGCTTTCATTAGCATCTTTCAATC
>OCVV011341250.1_pt1 | contig 28432 bp, 20 predicted proteins | sample 1539721 | NCBI WGS metagenome assembly OCVV01 (sample SAMN02144230, study PRJEB22623) | gut metagenome | biome: sheep rumen | host: Ovis aries | place: New Zealand | reverse complement strand
AAGTGGTGGGCCCGACAAGGTTCGAACTTGTGACCTCCCGGTTATCAGCCGGACGCTCTGACCAACTGAGCTACGGGCCCAACGCGAGAAGTAATATTACTCAGCATCGGTACCTAGGTCAACCGCAATCCCAAATTTCTTTCCCTTCTCTTTTCCTCCACATTTCGTTCGTTCTGCACGGCGATTAAAGTGAGGCACGGAACGGTCGGGCACGGCAGTGTATATCTGGTGTTTGCCAAATAGTGCTTGCGCCCCTTCTTATTGTGGGTAAGATATCCACGCTAAAGAGAGGTGGATTCACTTGGTAAGAATGGATATCCAGACGGTGGTGGTCGGCGGAGGTCCCGTCGCGTCCCTCATCGTACTCAGGACCAGGAAGCCCAACGCGGACGGCAGCTTCACGCAGCTCCCCATTCGCATCGGCGCGGTCGAGGCAACCGCAATCTCCATGGGAGTCGACGGCGCACACGGCGGGCGACCCATGACACACGATCTTTTGGCCTCGACCATCGAGGCGCTGGGAGCGAAGGTCTCCCACGTCGTCATATCCGACGTGGAAGGAACCACGTTCTTCGCCCAGGTGGCTCTCAGGACCAATTCCGGCCGCTCCATCCAAGTGGACGCTCGTCCGTCGGATGCCATCGCGCTCGCCGTTCGCGTCGACGCGCCGCTGTTTGCAGAGGAGTCTGTGCTCGAGGCCGCGACGCTTCCGGACTTCGCGGCGGTCGAGAAGGACGAGGAGAAGCAAGAGCTCGAGAAGTTCCACGCCTTCGTGGAGGGCCTCTCCCCGGACGATTTCAACGCCACGCACTAGCTCTGCCGATAGTCCGGCAGCATCGCTGTCCAGAGCCCAATAAGGTGCGCCAGGGCACCGTAGGAACCCCTCGGCACGCACATATCTGCTGTCACAGCAAACGCCCGGGCGAGAAGATCAGCTCTTCTCGCCCGGGCGTCTTTCTTGCGTTAGCCTTTCACGGAGGTCGTGGGCGCGCTACTCGTCATCCTCGATGAGCGTGTCGTCCAGCTCCTCCTCGCCGCCAATGTCGACGGGATCCTCGTCGTCGGCCTCCTTGGCACCAGCGGCCGCAAGGTCGAGGGAGCCCTGCATCGGGTTCGCCTTCGCGGCCTTCTTCTTGTGCGCAACCATCCTGGCAACGGCGCTGATCTTGTCGTTCTCGCCCAGGTTCATGATCTTCACGCCCTGGGTCGCTCGGCCAAGCCTCGAGATGTCGCTCGACTTTACGCGAATCACGACGCCCTCCTCTGACACGATCATCAGCTCGTGCTGAGGACCAACGACACGGCACGCAACCAGGTTGCCCTTCTTCGCGGTCATCGCGATGGTGGCCACGCCCTGGCCGCCGCGCTTGTGCTCCGGGTACTCGGACACGGGCGTGCGCTTGCCGTAGCCGCGGTCCGTGATCACCAGCAGGTCGCCGTTGCCGTTCGTTATCTCCATGCCCAGCATCTTCGCGCCGTCCTTCAGCGTGATGCCTCGGACGCCAGAGGTGTCGCGGCCGGTCGGGCGAATCTCGGCCTCGTCAAACAGGATGGCCTTGCCCAGGTCGGAGCACAGGATGACCTTCTCGCCAGACTTGACCCTCCTCACGTTGACCAGCTCGTCGCCCTTCTTCAGGTTGATCGCGATGATGCCGTCGCGGCGGCTCTTGTCGTAGTCGCTCATGGCGGTCTTCTTGATCATGCCGTCACGCGTGGCAAACAGCAGGTACTCGTCCGCGGGGAACTCCCTCGTGGTGATGACGGCCGTCGGGTGCTCGCCCTCCTCAAGCGGCAGCACGTTCACCAGCGCGGAGCCCCTGGCATGGCGGCTGCCCAGCGGCAGCTCGTGCACCTTCAGGCGGTACACCTTGCCCTTGTTCGTGAAGAACAGGACGTAGTCGTGGGTGGACGCCACAAACAGGTCCTCGACGAAATCATTGTCCTTAAGCGAGAGACCCTGGACGCCCTTGCCGCCGCGCTTCTGGGAACGGTACGTCGCCACGGGCAGGCGCTTGACGTAGCCGGAGTGCGTGAAGGTAACGACCATGTCCTCCTCGGCGATGAGGTCCTCGACGTCGAGGTCCACGGGCGCGTCAGAGATCTTCGTGCGGCGCTTGTCGCCAAACTTCTGGGCAATCTCCTGCATCTCGGTCTTGATGACCTCGAGGATCTTCCTCTGGTCCGCAAGGAGTCCCTCGTAGTACTCGATGGCCTTGCGCAGGCCGTCGAGCTCGTCCTGGATCTTGTCGCGCTCCAGGCCGGTCAGGCGGCGCAGGCGCATCTCGAGGATTGCCGTCGTCTGGATCTTGGTGAACCCAAACCTGTTGATGAGCCTCTCGGAGGCCTCCGTGTCCGTGCGGCTGGAGCGGATGATGGTGATGACCTCGTCGATGTGGTCAAGCGCAAGCAGAAGACCCTCGAGGATGTGCGCGCGGGCACGCGCCTTCGCAAGGTCGAACTTCGTGCGACGGGTGACCACGTCGACCTGGTGGTCGATGTAGTACTGCAGCATCTCGCGCAGCGTGAGCGTCCTGGGCACGCCGTCGACCAACGCAAGGTCGATGATGCCGAAGGAACTCTGCAGCGCGGAGTACTTGTACAGGTTGTTGAGGACGACCTCGGGGACCGTGCCCTGCTTCAGCATGAGCACGAGGCGCAGGCCCTTGCGGTTGGACTCGTCGCGCATGTCGGTGATGCCGTCGATGCGCTTCTCGTTTACCAGGGCCGCGATCTTCTCCTGCAGGGTACCCTTGTTCACGCCGTACGGGAACTCGGTGAAGACGAGCTTGTTGCGTCCGCCCTTCGTGGACTCCACGTGCGCCTTCGCGCGAATGGTGATGATGCCGCGGCCGGTCTCGTACGCCTGCTTTATGCCCTCGGAGCCCATGATGAGGCCGCCGGTCGGGAAGTCGGGGCCCGGCATGACGGTCATGAGCTCGTCCACCGTCGCGTCCGGGTTGTCGATCAGCATGCAGGCGGCGTTGATCGCCTCGCGCAGGTTGTGCGGAGGAATGTTCGTCGCCATGCCGACCGCGATTCCCTGTGAGCCGTTTACCAGCAGGTTCGGGAAGCGCGCCGGCAGGACCACGGGCTCCTGCAGCGACTCGTCGTAGTTAGGCTGCCAGTCGACCGTGTCCTTGTTCAGGTCACGCAGAAGCTCCATCGCCGGGCGGGCAAGACGCGCCTCGGTGTAACGCATTGCCGCGGCGCCGTCGCCGTCGATGTTGCCAAAGTTGCCATGGCCGTCAACCAGGGGCACGCGCATGCTGAACCACTGGGCCAGGCGGACCATGGCGTCGTACACGGCAGAGTCGCCGTGCGGGTGATACTTACCGATGACTTCGCCAACGGTCCATGCCGACTTCTTGTGGGGCTTGTTCGGGAAGATGCCCGCCTCGTTCATGGCGTACAGAATGCGCCTGTGAACGGGCTTCAGGCCGTCGCGCACATCCGGGAGCGCGCGAGCCGTGATGACCGACATGGAGTACTCGATGAACGACTGCTCCATCTCGTGGCCGAACTCGTGGAACTGCAGGCGTCCGCCATGCACGTCCACGCCGTCGCCGGCACCGCGGTTGTCATCGCCCATCTGGAGCTGGTCGTCGGAGTCGTCGTCCTCGACGTCGTCGTCCTCGTCGGAGTCTCCGTCGTCCATACCGGCCTCGTCCTCCGCGTCCGGGTCGTACACCGGCGCGTCGGAGTCGTCCGACTCCGCCCTGTCCAGCAGGCGCTGCAGGTCCTCGGGCAGGGTGGCGTCGTTGTCGCCGCCCTGTCCCAGGCCGTCGTTGCTGTTGCTGTTATCTGCCACTTATCGTGCCTTTCGTCTGTCGTGAAAACCAAGCTCGCGCCGCTACGCGTCCAGGAAGCGGGCGTCCTTCGCGTGCTTCTCGATGTAGTCCCTGCGGTACTCGACGGAGGTTCCCATCAGTCGCGAAACCGCCTGCTCGGCCCGAGCCGCGTCCTCGATGCCGATCCTCTGCAGGATGCGCGTCTTCGGGTCCATGGTCGTGTCCGCCAGCTGCTGCGGGTCCATCTCGCCAAGGCCCTTGTAGCGCTGGACGGTGTACTTGCGCTGCTTGCCCTCTGCGTCTCGCGGCACGTACTGCTCGATCGCCTGGGCGAGAAGAGCCTCCTCCGCCGTCTTGCCGTCTGGGTACACGTAGTGGATTTTCTTGCCCACCTTCACGCCAAAGATCGGCGGGCAGGCGCTGTAGATGTATCCGGCATCGATCAGCGGACGCATGTACTTGTAGAAGAACGTCATCAGCAGAATGCGGATGTGAGCGCCGTCGACGTCTGCATCGGTCATGATGATGATCTTGTGGTAGCGGGCCTTGTTGATGTCGAAGTCGCCCGCGTCCGTCGTGACGCCGGTACCGATGGCCGTGATCAGGCTCTGGATCGTGTCGGAGTTGAACGCCCTGTGGTCGCCCACGCGCTCGACGTTCAGGATCTTGCCGCGAAGCGGAAGGATGGCCTGGATGTCTCGGCGGCGGCCGTCCTTCGCAGATCCGCCTGCCGAGTCACCCTCGACGATGAAGAGCTCGGTCATGGCCGCGTCGCGCACGGAGCAGTCCGCGAGCTTGCCGGGAAGCGACGCAGACTCGAGGATGCTCTTGCGGCGCGTCGCCTGGCGCGCCTTCTGGGCCGCAAGACGTCCCTTCGCGGCGCTCGAGGCCTTCTTGAAGATCTCCTTCGCCTGCTTCGGGTGCTCTTCCAGGTAGTCCGCAAGGCCGCGCGCCACGATCTTGTTCGTGAGCGTCCTCATGTACGAGCTACCCAGCTTCGCCTTAGTCTGGCCCTCGAACTGCGGGTCGGGAAGCTTGACGGAGATGACGGCCGTCAGACCCTCGCGGATGTCGTCTCCGGTGAGGTTCGCCTCCTTCTCCTTCAGGAGCTTGTGGCTGCGGGCGTAGTCGTTCACCGTCTTCGTGAGGGCCGTCCTGAAGCCCTCCAGGTGCATGCCGCCCTCCTCGGTGTAGATGTCGTTCGCGAACGACATCACGTGCTCCGAGTAGCCGGTGTTCCACTGCATGGACACCTCTACCTCGCCCTTCTTGGCGAGCGGGGTGTCCTCGTCCGTCTTGCCCTCGATGTAGATGGGCTTTGACAGGCCGGGAAGCACGGTCTTCTCGTACGTCTTCTTCTCGGGGTTCCAGCCGTTCAGGAACTTGACGAAGTCGTTGATGCCGCCTGCGTAGCAGAACTCCTCCACGCGCGGAACAAGCTCGCGCTCGTCGGTCAGCACGATCTTCAGGTTCTTGTTCAGGAACGCCGTCTCCTGCAGGTGGTTCTTCAGGGTGTCGAAGTTGTAGACGGTGGTCTCGAAGATCTTCTCGTCGGGCCAGAAGGTGATGGTCGTGCCCGTCGTCTTGGACTTGCCGACCTCCTTCATCTTCTCGATGGTCTTTCCGCGCGAGAATTGCATCTCATAGATCTTGCCATCGCGCTTTACCTGCGCAATCAGCTTCTTCGAGAGCGCATTTACAACGGACACGCCGACGCCGTGCAGGCCGCCGGACACCTTGTACGCGTTGTTGTCGAACTTGCCGCCGGCGTGCAGGATGGTGAGCACGACCTCGAGGGTCGGCTTCTTCTCGGTGGGATGCATGTCGACGGGGATGCCGCGGCCGTTGTCCACGACGGTGATGGAGTTGTCCGGATGGACCGTGACAAGAATCTTGTTGCAATACCCGGCCATGGCCTCGTCCACGGAGTTGTCGACAATCTCCCACACCAGGTGGTGAAGACCCGTCTCGCTCGTGGTGCCAATGTACATGCCGGGACGCATGCGGACGGCTTCGAGACCCTTGAGGACCTTGATCTCGCTTCCGCCGTAGTTGCTTTCTTCTGTCGCCACTCAGTTTCCCCTCTATATTGAAATAAAAAAGAGACCCTTCGATTCTAGTCCAAGGGGTCTCTTTTGGTTTGAGCCAACCACAAAATGGAATGCCGCGCCATCTTAAAATCACGTCAGCGGCCCTGTAAGCCTATTTCTGATGCGTTGTGCGATTCTTCGTGTTCTCTAGCAGTTCTCTTCTGAACGAGAGCTCAATGGCTCTCTCCGCCTTCGCCCGGATCCCGTCGGGAAGACTGCGCGTCATGTCCTCGATGCGGGCGCGCTCCTCCTCAGAAAGGCCGGGTAGCGCCACGGAGGCGCGCTTCTTGCCGATGCCCTCGTACTTCTCGCCCACGTCCTTGCGCATGTGCCGCGCGTCGGAAAGCCTGAACTTGATGCCAGACACCTGCAACCCAACGCCGTGCAGGCGCGCGAGGTAGATCTCCTTGTTCGCGTTGAAGTCCGACATCCGCACGTGCGAGTCCACGTACACGCACAGGACGGGGTCTCTCCCCTTCTTCGTGGGGGTCTTGTCGAGAAAAACGCCCGTCGTGTGCTTTCGCTCTATGTCCCCGTTCGCGCCATACCACGCTGCACGGGCTCGCTGGTTCTCGGTCATATGCGACCGCATGTCCGTGCTCACCGCACCGCTCAGTATGGACGAGAGGGGTGTGTCGTTCCTGAAGCGCTCCTCGTCAAAGACGTAGTCGCGACCGTAGTTCTTGGACTTGCCTTGCGACCTGGGGTTACTCATCTATCCTCACGACTTTCGCGTCCAAAAGAAGCTCCTCTGGGAAGTAACCCAGGTTCGTCGTCGTCACGACCGTCTGTATTCCCGACTGCACGAACCTCGTCATCGCGTCACGGCGGCCCTCGTCCAGCTCGCTCATGACGTCGTCCAGAAGCAGCAGCGGCTGCTCCCCCACAACCTCCTGCGACAGCCTCACCTCGGCCATCTTCCACGCCAGCACGATCGAGCGCTGCTGCCCCTGCGAGCCGTACGCGCGCGCGTCGCGACCGTCGATGGTAAACGCAATGTCGTCGCGCTGGGGGCCCACGAGCGTCTGCTGGCGTCGCAGGTCGTCCTGCCTGCCCTCTTCCAGCTTCCTTGCAAAGAGGTCGCAGAGCTCGTCGCGGGTGCGTCCGCCCAGGTCCTCACCGAGGGACGAGACGTACTGGCAGTCAAGCTCCTCTCCGGTGGCTATCTCGCGATATATGTCCCGAAGGTAGTGCCTGAGCCTGTCAAAAAGTCTCAGGCGCGCGGCAAGCAGCGTCGCGCCGCCGAGGGACACCGACGCGTCCCACGCATCCAGAAGCGCAAGGTCGGGGTAGTCCTCCTTCAGAAGCCGGTTTCTCTGCTCGACGGAGCGCAGGTAGGCGGAAAGCACCTTCGCATAACCGCGATTCGCCTGCCTCCCGAAGCTATCGAGCTCATCACGGCGGTACGAGGCGCCGCGCTTCACGAACGAGAGGTCGTCGGGGTTAAAGAGAACCGACATGAGCGTCTCGGGAAGGTCCTGAGAAGAGCATTTCTTGCCGTTCTTGAAGAATCGGCGGCGCTTGTCCTCCACCTCGCACGAGACGTCTATCACGCGGCCGTCGCCCTCGAGCCTTGCGGATATCTTCGCGGCGGCGCAGTCCTCGCGAACCTGCTGCGACGGCTTCGCCTTTCTGAACGTGACGCCGGCAGTAAGCATTTGCAGCGCCTCGACGGTATTCGTCTTGCCGACGGCGTTCCTCCCCGCAAGGATGGTCATGCCATCGGCAAAGTCGATGCTCTTCTCGCCAAAGTTGCGCCAGTCGCGCATGCCAAGGGTCTTGACGTGCAGTCCCACGACTACATCCTGACGGGCATCAGCAGGTAGAGGTAGTTGATCTTGGAGTACGACTTGAAGATGCCCGGCTGCATGGTGCTCTGGAGCTCGAGCGTGATCTCCTTCTGGTCGTTCGCAGCGTTCACGCAGTCAAACACGTAGTGGTAGTTCAGCGCTATGGTCATGGCGTTGCCCTCGACTTCAACCGGAAGCAGCTCCGTGGACTCGCCCTGGTCGGGCGAGCTTGCGGAAAGCTTCATGATCTTGCCGTCCGGATCAATGTCGAAGCGAACGGACGGGTTCGTCAGCGCGATGACCGACACGCGCTTGAGCGCCGCGGAGAACTGCGCCACATCAATTCTGACAGATGTGTTGCAGCTGGGCGGCAAGAGCTGCTTGTAGTTGGGGAAGGTCCCGTCAATCTTGCGCGAGACATACGTCGTGTCGCCAAACGCAAACACCACCTGGCTGTTCGTCGTGCCGATCGTAATCCTCTCCGTCATGGACGGGAGCGACAGCACGTCGTGGAAGGTGTTGCCCGGAACGATGGTTTCGAACGCCTCCTGGATGGAGCTCGTCTCCACGTTCGAGTCGCATACGGCCAGACGGTACGAGTCAGTCGCCACGAGCCTGATCGTGTTGTCCTCCACGGTCAGGAGCACGCCAGAGAGAATGGGACGCGACGTGTCCTTCGAGGTTACCTTATAGACCTTTCCTACCATCTCGGAAAGAAGGTCACTCGGCAGCTCGACGGTCCGGTCGAGGTCGTACTCCGGAAACTCGGGAAAATCTGCAGGGTCGAGGGTGTTCAGGCGGAACGACGACTTGTCGCATTGGATCGTCAGGACCCTCTCGCCGCCCTCGAACATCACGGCCGCGTCGGGAAGCGTCTTCACGATGTTCGTCAGGATCTTGCCGGATGCCACCGTCGCGCCCGGCTCCTCCACGTCTGCCGCAATCCTGTGCCTGATCGAGATGTCCAGGTTGGTCGTCTGGAACTCGAGGACTCCTTCTTCCGCCTTTATATATATGCCCGAAAGAACGGGGAGGGTCGAATTTGAAGCCATTCCCTTTGCTACCACAGAGAGGGCTTGCATGAGTGCAGACTGGCTTACTGTGAATTTCATTCGGTACCCTCCATTGTTATTGGTACTTATATATAGAAAAGAAGTAGTGGTAATAATAAGGCTTGTAGAAAAGTTGAAAAGTCAGAATCTCCGCAGGTAAATGCAATGTAAGCACAACTCAGTCGGTTTCATTTCTCCTTACGTCAGTCAACACTCACGCTCTGTCGAAAACCTCCGTCTACAACGATGCCGCACTTTTCGACTCTTCTCTACAGGATTTCTTCCAGCTTTTCGAACCCTACCTGTTGTCGGTTATCCCGTCTTGCAGCGTCTGGATCCTATCTTGGAAGATTCTGTCCTCCTTGCGGGTCTTGTCTACCCAGAAGATGCTGTGCTTCACGGTCGCGTGGCTGCGCCCGCCAAACTTCTTGCCGATGTCTGCCAGCGTGTTGTCGGTAAGCTCCCTCGTGAGCCAGACTGCCACGTGCCTTGGCTCCATCAGCTCCTTGTTGCGCTTCGATCCCACCAGGTCCATGTGCGAGACATCGTAGTACGCCTCGACCGCCTTCTGTATCTGCTCGACCGTGATGGTCTTCTGCCCGGTCGGCCACTTGGCGTTGGCAATCTTTATGATGTCTTCCCGGTCGAGCCGCTCGCCCAGCTTCTCCTTGCGTGACGCGGTTATCAGGCAGGTGTGCACAAACCCCTCGATGATGCGGATGTTCGTGCCCGATTTCTCCGCCATGAGCTTGCGGTCCGCCTCGGATATCGTTCCCGTCATGCCGGGGATGTGCTCCCGCACGGCGTCCTGCTTCATGGTGTCGTAAAAGCTGTTGATGAGCTTCAGCTTCAGCTCGTAGTCTGGCACCTGTATGCTCACGGTCACGCCAGAGTCCATGCGGCTGGTCTCGCGCTCGTCGAACTTGCTGTCTCCCATGCCAAGCTGAGAGGGCGAGCGATCCGCCGCAAGCACAATCTGCTTCCCGTGCGACATGAGCGTGTTGTACGTCTCGAAGAAGAAGCTGATGGTGCCCGCCGCGCGCCGCATGTTCTGGATGTCGTCGATAATCAACACGTCGACGTTCTGGTAGTTGCGCGACAGCGCCGCCTTCGCCGGGGTGTCGCCCACGTTCATCGCGTTCACGTAGTCGTCCACAAACTCCGTGCCCGTGCGGTATACGCACAGCCGCGACGGATCGTTCTGCGCAATGTAGTTCTGGATCGCCCGCAGCAGGTGGGTCTTTCCCAGTCCGCTCTTCCCATATATAAACAGCGGGTTGTAGCTCTTGTTCCCGCCGTTCGCCACCTGCTTCGCCGCGTCGAACGCAAACTCGTTCTCCTCGCCAGATACAAAGCGGTCAAACGTGAGCTTCGAGTCGGACGGGTCGATGACCTCGTTCTTGAAGTCGCTTACCGGTCGCTCCGCGGCCTCCGGGCGAGAAGTGCCGCCCACCGTCGCCGCCGGCGCGGCCTTGGGCGCGCCGCTCACTGGCGCCGGCGCGCTCTCCATCGCCGCGGCCGTCGTGTTGATGCGCCCGACTTCCTCGCGCGACATCTCCGCACCCGTCTGAACAGGCCGTCGCACGGAGTCGTGCGTCAGCATGACCTCGAAGCCCACGGACTGGAAGGCCGCCTGCTCCAGGCACTCCTCGATCATGGGGGCCTGCTGGGATATCTTGCGCTGCGCAAACCCCATGTTCGTTGACACCGTCAGCTTCTCGCCGTCAAACGAGACCGCCTGGCAGCTCCTGAGCATGGCCAGCGTTGCGGGTGCAACGTTTCTTTCGGCAAGAAGCGTCAGCGCGTCTTCCCAAAGCGCTATCGCATCCGATTCCTGAGATGAAGTCATACCTACCATTTACCTCTGCAATGTTGAAAAGTGCACCCATTATATGATGAAAACCGCCCGTGCATACCCCTAACGCCGGGCAAGTCCTTCTCGCCCGGCGCTTTTTCAACCGCAACTCCTGTCGCGCACGCGTCTGGTGCGCAAGTCGCTTCTGTTGTTACCGCACGTAACCGCGCTATAGCTGCTGTGCGTACGTCCTGCCAAGGTCGGTCAGGGCATACTTCTGGGCACCCTTGTTTTTCCTGATGAAGCCCGCCTTCTCGAGCTTCTGCAGCTCGCGCGTCCACGTGGGCTGCGAGCTGCCAAAGGAGCGCGTCAGCTCCGTCGGGCCCACGGTCGGGTTCGCCTTGAGGTACGAAAGAACGCTCACGTCCCTTTCGCTGAGCGAGAAGGGCGCGGGCTGCGGTGCCGGCATGGGCTGCTGGGTCTGCATGTATGGCTGGTATTGTCCTTGCTGCTGGTATGGCATGCCCTGCTGCAGGGGCATCTGCTGGTACTGGGGCCATCCCGGTGCGAATCCCCCCTGCGGATAGGCCGCCTGGCCGTAGGGCATCGCGCCGTATTGCTGCATCCCGGCGCCCTGCGGCATCTGCGGCATCGCTCCCATCGCCCCGGGCATCGGTGCCGGCATTCCGCCGCCCTGCGCGGCCGGCGCGGCCTGCATGCCCATGACACCCTGGCCCTGCATGCCTCCCATGCCAAATCCCTGGACGTCCATGGGCTGGTCTGCCATCTGCTCGTCGTCCTGAATCACGTTGGATATCGTGACTATGGTGCCGCCAGAGATGTTGTCCTCGATGGTGAGCGAACCGCCGCGGTCCGTCATGTACTGCTGTACGTACGGCAGGCCGCTTCCCACGCCGCGGATGTATTGCTTCATGGGCTCGGTTGCGGACGTCGTCCCGTATTCGAGCGCAAGCTCCTTGGACTTGATGCCCGGACCCTGGTCAGAAAACTTGATCGTCTCACCGCCGTCCAGGATGCTAATGGTCGGTTCCAGGAAGTATGCGTGGATGAAGTTCTCGACAATCTCCCTTATCACCATGAAGGGGATGCTGCCGCCCTGCTCCTTGGACAGCCTTGTCACCGTCGCCGTGATCTCCTCAAGGTAGGAGCGCACGTCCTTCGGCTCAACGAGCACGACGCGCGGCGCGGCGGCAGCGTCGTCGTACACGGCGATGCGCGCGGGATATTTCACCTTCAATTCATCGCCATCTGTGGAGGTTTTGGGGGTCCCCTGCGCCTCGTTCTCGCCGTCTGCGTTCTCTACAAACGGGTAGAAGTCACGCGGCATGTTCGTCCCTTTCTCCTTAGTTTTAAACAATTCATCTACGCATGTTGAAAACTATTCAATCTGAATAACATCCGAATGAAAGATTTCAACACAGGATGAAACGATGTTCAAAACATGGGCGGATGTTGTTCATATCGGGTGAAAAATCATAGCATCATTCATCAACAAAACCGCAGATAAGACTGAAGTATCGACGAAATCATGCTCAATGAATTTCATTCAACATAGCCTGAATGGCGCCGCCGCGCACGCCGGACTTCCCCTCATGGTCCAAATTGTGGTCTCTAGCAGAGGGAAATTGACATTTCGCCTGACAGTTCACTACAATCTTGTGGCTTGACGCTATTGGTCCTATATGTTGATCCTCGGGAGGATTTAAAAATGAAGCGTACGTATCAGCCTAACAAGAGGAAGCGCGCAAAGACCCACGGCTTCCGTGCTCGCATGGCAACCAAGGGCGGCCGCGCCGTTCTCTCTCGCCGTCGCGCCAAGGGCCGCAAGAGGCTTACCGTCTAGGCACGCCATGGAGACCATCAAATCCAAAAGAGATTTTGAAGAGGTCTTTTCTGGCGGGAAGAGAGTCAGCCACAGACTCGTCCGAGCTACAGTTCTAAAGTGCAACGAAGGCGACTTGGGAAAGGTCGCCTTCGTCGCACCTAAGCGACTGGGCAACGCGGTCTATAGAAACAGGTGCAAGAGGGTGCTTCGCGAGGCCGCGCGTGCGTGCGGCTTTCCCGTCCAAGGCACAAGAATCATCCTGTTCGCAACGAAGGCGACGCACGAAAGCTCTCCGGACGAGGTATCGGAGGCACTGCGGAGCCTTCTCAAGCGTTGTGGCATCAACGGCTAAAAACGGCGCGGGCGAGAAGGGCTTGCCATATGGTTAAGAGAGTTCTTCTCGCCTTGATAAGGGGCTACCAAAAGTACCTTTCCCCGCTGTTCCCGCCGTCTTGCATCTACGAGCCGTCTTGCTCCCAATACGCCCTCGAGGCCATTGGCAAGTACGGTGCCCTAAGAGGTTCGTGGCTCGCCTTTAAAAGAATCCTGCGGTGCAACCCATTTCACAAAGGCGGCTATGACCCTGTCCCCTAGCTTTGACAACCGGAGGAATCCATGTGGGACTGGTTTATTAATTTCCTGATGCAGATACTGCAGTGGCTCGCCGATTTTAGCGGCGACTGGGGTGTTGCCGTCATCATTCTCACCATCATCATCCGACTCCTGGTCATGCCACTCATGACAAAGTCGACTGCCTCGAGCGCAAGAATGCAGGCGCTGCAGCCGAAGATGAAGGAGATTCAGGACAAGTACGCAGACGACCCCGAGCGCCAGGCAGAGGAGCTTCGCAAGTTTACTGCAGAAAACAAGTTCAACCCTCTTGGGGGCTGCCTGCCTATCTTCCTGCAGATGCCGGTCTTCTTTGCACTCTTTACCGTCGCTAAGCAGGTTCCCGCCTCTGCGCACTTCCTCAACATCATGCCGTCGCTTGGAATGTCTGCGGCGCAGGCAATGGACAAGGGCATCAGCGTTGCTGCGGTGTACATCATCTTCGACGTGCTGTTCGGCATTCTCACCTTCATTCCCATGATCATGAACCTGCAGAACACCCCGGATGAGCAGCGTCAGCAGACCCTCGTCATGGGTGTCGTCATGGCAGCGATGATGCTCTGGTTTGGTTGGACCGTTCCTGGCGCCGTCCTTCTCTATTACGATGCCTCTGCCGTTTGGCAGGTCGCCCAGCAGAAGATCGTCACCCAGAGGGTCATGGACAAGGTCAAGGCTGAGACCGAGGCCAAGCTTGCGAACCAGGGCGTCCAGGTCGATGTCGTGCGCAAGGAGCGCAAGCCGCGCCCGCACAAGAAGAACTAGTATTAGTTGATTCAGTTGCGCGGCCCCTTAGGATGGGTCGCGCTATCGTTTGTGGAGGTAACACGTGGAGGACGTTCAGAGTGCCTCTTCTGAAGAGAGCGAGCAGATGCAGGCTCCTGTGATTGAGGATGAGTTCTCGAGCATTCGCGAGCACTTCGAGAGTGACATCGACCTCACTGATGAGGAGGTCGACAAGATTGCTGACGTTGCCGTGACGTACATAAGAGAACTACTTGGCTTCTTTGGCGAGGAGCACATTTCTATTGACGAGTATGACGGCGACGAAGGCGAACTCATTCTGGACATCAGCGGTGGCGACCTTGCGGTTCTCATCGGCAGACACGGCAAGACCTTGGATGCCCTCCAGATGGTTGTTTCTTCCTATCTGAGCAATAGACTCAAGTTCCACTATCCGATCGTCGTTGATATCGAGGGCTATAAGAGCCGCCGCCGTGAAAAGCTTGCTGAGCTCGCTCGTTCGGCGGCCGCGCGGGCGAAGAAGCAGCATGGGCGCGTTGCGATGGCTCCCATGAATGCCTATGACCGCCGCATAGTGCACTTGGCGCTTATTGATGATGACGAGGTGGCTACGCATTCCGAGGGGAACGAGCCTGAGCGCAGGGTAATTGTTACCTACGTAAAAGCATAACGTCACGTCATTAAGACCAAAAGCAAGTGAGGAGACTGCCCTAGGGCGGTCTCCTTTTTTTCATCAGATATCAATCCTTGTTGCCTGATGTGATATTGGGCAGCTCGACCAGTGAGCGGATAGCATTCAAACGATGCGTCGGAGCGCCTTCTTTCTTTGGATGAAGGTTACTCAGGCTGACGTTTCTGATGTATGGAGAAGATTGGAATGGCGCAGAAAAGATCGGTTTCAACTGTGTCATACGGATTCGTATGTATCTCAATGTGATTTAGCGAAGCAGAGTGTAGCCAGATGGCGACAAAGACAAGGAGAGTCTTGTAAGGCCCAATAAACAGGTTGATTTGTATTGAGCTTTGTAAATGATCCCGGATCTGGTTGAGCCCATATTTCAGCGGCAATAGCACGAAAAGTTCAGTGTAAATAGCTTCAATTTGCCGAGATAGGAAGGGGGAAACTACATGTTGATGGGGTTGAAGGCTAGTAGCGAATGAGAGCGCTGCAACTCCCTGCAGTGTCCCATTTCATCCATGCAATCGATTACAGCAAGGCTAAGGCGTTAGGAAATGTATTGGAGTAAGAATGCTCGGATATCCTCTCGAGTACTACGAACATTAACAAGCGTGTGGCCCTGCAACAGTGCAACATTGAGAAGACACCCCTCACGTTGTGATACGACTTGAAAGACGGTCCAGTGTTGGACGTATGACTTGTGCGGATGGCACAGGACTCATAATTCAGAAGTGGAGCTAATCAGAAGAGAGTCTTCAATAGTGCTTAAAGCCATACGGTATCCTCCGTTTCATTTCTTACTCCGTATATAGAAGTATTTCTTGCAACGACGATTTGTTCCAGGTGTTCTGAAGGGGTCGAGCGAGATAAAGAGAGAGAGGCGTCTTGTCCACGAAGATCGAGACGTTGCTCTTGTGAGCACCCTGACTATAGATGAGTTGGATGCAATGAAGACGCCTGTGTTGATAGGGATGAAACGGAAGGACACGGGGTGCAGCATTGAATCTGAGATATCGGCCACCAGAAGACTCAAGATTTGAACATCGTTTGATGAGGCTTGCCTGGGTAATTCTCGTCCTGAAGCGTTATGACATTTTCAAACGCTGTTTTGTAAGACAAAATGTAATGTTGCGTACTTGCTGCATGTCCTAAGGAGAACTTCTTTCGATCTAGCGGCTCTATGAGGGCCGTATTGGCCGTGTTGGCATGAGCGAGTACGTATGATTGAGTGCTCATTTGATTTGAATTGCAATACACGCAGCATGTCTGGCAACTATAGTTGGATGTACGATCCAATGTCTGAGATCTTGTCTGATGCTGATAACAAACATTTGGGCATTGAGATGCTTAGGTTACTAACAAGATTTCCTAAATGAGATTTCAAAATTTCGACTGATAGTCGGACCCATCTGAAGTACAACCAATGTTACCTTCTTCGAGAATGCAGCGTCTTCGATGTCGATATGCCAAGGGTATGGCTGTAGAATTTAATACCTAACGTCTGACCGTATTTGATGCCATGACAATAAATCTCGATACGGGAAATTCTGTCATATCGAAGGAACAACATGATTCAAGATAATGAAGAGAAGTACTTTAACGACGTAAAGCAGAAAGCACAACTATATGGAGTAACAATTAGTGATTCAGAAGCACGTGATTTGCTAAGGCATCTTGATCTGGTTATTGAAGCTAACAAGTCTGTTAACCTAACGAGAATCACGTCTGTACGTGACGGTATCAATCTTCACATTGTTGATTCCCTCCTATATATTGCTGCTGATTTAAGTATGAGGGAATCGCGTGGCAGACTGTTGGATATTGGAACCGGTGCTGGATATCCAGGTATACCTATAGATATTTGTTCTTCAGTAAATGTCACAATGATTGATTCCGTGGGTAAGAAAGTGCGCGTGCTTCAGAGCTTTGTTAATGAACTTGGTCTAGACTCTAAGTCTGAATGCATTAAGAGTCGCGCTGAAGAACTTGCTCTGCAGCGATCAGGTTCGTTTGAGTATGTGACTGCTCGGGCTGTCGCTCAGCTATCAACACTTATTGAGTATGCAACACCTTTTCTTATAAAGAACGGTAAGGCAATTTTCTCTAAAGGTCGTATGTCGGATGATGAAATCGAACAAGCCCAAATCACAGCAAAGATTTGCGGTATGAAGCTTGTTTCACGTGAAACATTTGAGTTGCCAGAAGAATCAGGCCATAGAGAACTTCTCACATATGTTCGAGAGAGAGATTCGAAGGTGAATCTACCTAGGAGAAACGGATTGGCAAAGTCCGAACCTTTGTACCTGAAGCACCATTAACGTTTCACGTGAAACAATACATGCCTCAAAGAGCCTTTCTAGTCCTAAAGGATAGCTAAGAAGATGTCGACTAGATACAATGTTTCACGTGAAACAGTTGACTGGATGGAGGAACCTTGGGATTTGAAGATGTAAAAAGGGCATTTCCTGATAGAGATGCAAAGGTACTAGCAATAATCAACCAAAAGGGCGGTGTAGGAAAGTCTACGACTGCAGTGAATCTATCTGCTGCGCTCGGTGAAAACAAGAAGAAATGTCTTGTTATTGATTTGGATCCTCAAGGAAACACAACAAGCGGCTATGGAATCGAAAAAGAAGAGTTAGAGTACGATGTCTATGACGCACTGCTACAAGATTACCCAATAGAAAACCTAATTGCGGACACTGTAGAACCAAACGTATTTGTAATACCTGCAACTATTCAGCTGGCAGGTGCAGAAATCGAATTGGTCTCCGCCATGGCTCGCGAGAGCATTTTGAAAAGCATCCTTGATCCTATTAAGAACAAGTTTGACTACGTGTTTATTGACTGTCCCCCATCGCTCGGCTTATTGACAATTAATGCACTCGTCGCGGCAGACTCCCTCCTGATACCAATTCAGTGCGAGTTCTATGCACTTGAAGGTGTGACTAAGCTGCTTGAATCAATGAAAATGGTGAAAGCCAGGTTGAATCCTGACTTAGATGTTTTTGGCGTAGTTATGACCATGTATGACGCACGAACGACTTTGTCAAAACAAGTAGTGGAAGAGGTTACAAAATATTTCGGGAGAAAAGTGTTTAAGACGATAATCCCGAGGAATGTGAAACTATCAGAGGCTCCCTCGCATGGTCTACCAATTACTATGTATGCACATGTAAGCAAGGGATCTCTCGCATATATGAAGCTGGCAAAAGAGGTGACAAGACGTGGCTAGAAAGAGTGGTCTTGGCAAAGGGCTGGAATCATTGATGGGCAGCGCTGATGCTGAAATAAGTGCCATCTCACCTGAAGCAAGCTTACCGATTTCAAAAATCAAGGTTAATAAGGACCAACCTAGAAAGCAATTTGATAAAGAAGCACTAGAGGAGTTGGCTGACTCTATTAAACAAAACGGTGTGTTGCAACCCATTCTCGTGAGGAAGACCGGATCGAACTATGAAATTGTCGCAGGTGAAAGAAGATATCAAGCAGCAAAACTAGCGGGACTCAAAGAGATTCCAGTCAACATCAAAGAAATCTCTGACAAAGAGGTCTTCAAGCTCGCTCTCATTGAAAACCTTCAACGCTCTGACCTCAATCCTATAGAGGAGGCTCAAGGATATAGAAAGCTACTTGAGCAAGATGACTTAACACAAGAGCAGCTCGGTCAGGCTCTCTCAAAATCACGATCTGCTATTGCAAACACTTTGAGGTTGCTAGACTTGCCAGACGAAGTGCAGCAAATGATGCTTGAAGGAAAGCTGACAGCGGGTCATGCACGTGCAATTCTTGCTGTTGCTGGTGTAGAGGGAAAAATTCGACTGGCAGAGAAAGTAGTTCAAGAGAATCTTACGGTAAGACAGACAGAAAATATGGCTCCTTTGTTTTCTGACACAAATACCGAGAAGACATCCACAACGAGGGAACCAACGCCAACTTCATACAAGCGTGCTGCTAGACAGCTCAGAACTGTTCTGAATACGAATGTGAAGGTTAAGAAGCTCAGAAATAGAAACAAGATTGAGATTGAGTTCACCACAGAAGATGACCTAGTAAGAATAGTTGATATGTTGTCCTCTGCTTCAGAAGGCGAAGGTGACTAGTTGAAACGACGGAAAGCAGCTCTTCTGTCGACAGCAATAGTCATGACAGGCGCATACGTAAGTTGGTATGTACTCTTGAACGAAGAGGCGCGTTCATCTGTCCTTGCAACGGTGAAGCAGATTGGTCATTCCGCAAAGGGCATACGAGATGCGATAGCCACTCGAGGAGACGTCAGTCAGAATGCAGAGACCGTCTTTGAAGATAACGTAATAGAACAATGGCGCGTCATCGGTTACTGAGCAATAAGCGGGGGCTGGAATCGATAGTTTCCAGCCCCCGCTTTTGCACTCACTAAGATACCAGTAAAAGAACTAACGTCTCAAAGCACGCTCTACGTTTTGCCGAAGCTGACCACAGGCAGCGTCAATATCAGAACCTCTTGAATTACGTATTGTAGCCTCCACTCCAACACTTGCTAGGCGTCTCACGAACTCTTGAGCTCGAGCCTCAGAAGTTGGCTGAAACTTTGAGCCCTTGACGTTGTTAAGCTGAATCAAATTGACGTGCGCAAGATTGCTACGGCAGAAGTCGCAGAGCGAAGCAAGCTCCTCTTCGGTGTCGTTGACACCCTTGATAAGTGCGTATTCGTAGGTTGGCCTTCTGCCCGTCTTGTCTACATACTCGCCCATGACGTCGTAGAGGTGAAGAAGCGAGTATTTCTTGACTCCTGGCATGAGCATATCGCGAGTCCTTTGAACAGCCGAGTGCAGTGAAACGGCTAGCGTGAACTGTTCGGGCTCATTTGCAAACCTCTTGATCATGGGTATCACGCCACAGGTAGACACGGTTAGATGCCGCGCTCCAATTCCTGCTCCTTCTGGGGAGTTGAGCTTGCGCAGTGCACCAAGCACCGCATCATAGTTCATGAAGGGCTCACCCTGACCCATCATCACGACACTGGTGACACGTGTATCAAAATCATCTCGAACGTGCATAACCTGTTCGTAGATCTCTCCCGCGGTGAGACTTCTCGTCAAGCCGGCTGCACCGGTTGCGCAGAAGGCGCAGCCCATGGCACATCCAGCTTGCGAAGAGGCGCATACGGCAAGCTTTCCGCGGCTGGGCATTCCGACGCACTCGACCGAAACGCCGTCGCTATAACGGAGCAGGTACTTTCTACTTCCATCTTGTGATACCTGCTTTACAACCTCTTTGACCCCTCCCATGGAACAGCGCTCAGAGAGGGCTGCGCGAAGGGATTTAGGCAGGTTTGTCATGTCGTCAAAGGATGATGCGTTCTTCTCCCAGACCCACTCTTCCACCTGCTTTGCACGGAACTTGGGCTGACCCAGTTCCTCAAAAAGCGCTAATAGATCCTTATGCGAAAGTGAGTGAATGTCTGGGCGGTTTGTCGTCTTCTGGTCTGGCTGTCTAGTGTTGTCATCTTGCATGATTTGAGACCTCGCCTGAGTCTGGTTGTGCTTGTGGAGTATCCTCTTCTGAGTTATCTCGCCTATCGAGTTGATACTACCGCACAGCGCGGCATGTTAAGGAGTCTAAGATGGAGAAGACCGACGTTACACAATACAAGATTGCCGTTCTCGCAGGTGGCTGGTCTGACGAGAGAGAGATTTCTCTGCAGTCGGGAAAAGCCTGCGAAAAGGCTTTGCGCAGCGCTGGTTTTGAGAACGTCGATTTTTTGGATGTGGCTGCCGACGACTTCGTGACGTCACTTGCGAACGGTGGGTACGACGTAGCGTTCGTTGCCATGCACGGTCGCTACGGAGAAGATGGATGTATACAGGGTATGCTTGAGATTATGCATATTCCTTATACGTTCTCCGGCGTGTTGGCATCTGCGACGGGTACGGAGAAAGAAGTTGCAAAATCTATATATCGTTCCGCGGGAATACCCGTACCCGAGGGCGTTGACGTGGCGTGTGATGCCGAAATTGACGATGAGACAGCTAAAAAGCTAGTAGAGCAGCTGGGACTCCCCATATTCGTGAAGCCCGCTGCGAACGGTTCTAGCTATGGCGTAACCCGCGTGACCAAGGCAGGCGAGATTGCTGCTGCCGTAAAGAAGGCCGGCGCCGAGGGCGACCGGGTGCTGGTGGAGTCGTGCATCGAGGGTACCGAGATTTCCGTACCGGTCATAGGTAACGAGGACGCGCGTGCCCTCCCGATTATCGAGATTGTGACCGGAGCGGACTTTTATGACAGCAAGGTGAAGTACGAGCCTTCCGCGCTCCACCACGTCATCCCGGCGCGCCTGCCGGAAGGCCCCTACAAGAAGGCTCAGGAGCTTGCCGTTCGCGCCCATAAGGCGCTTGGATGCCTGGGTGCATCCAGGAGTGACTTTATCGTCAAGGCAGACGGCACGCCGGTGATCCTCGAGACCAATACCATTCCCGGCATGACCGAGTCGAGCCTGCTTCCCGACTCCGCGCGACACGACGGTATCGAGTTTCCGCAGCTCTGCCGTATGTTTGTGGAATTCGCCCTCGAGGCGCGCGCTGAGGACAAGGAGTAGGTGCACTGAATGACAAAGGCAGAAGCGACCAAGGCCCCCTTGAAGACCGTAGAGTCACTCCTCATGCCGGGGACGCCCTCCTCTGTTAGGGAAAGGTATCTTTCGCTGGAGGAAAGGGCGCTTACGACAGATTTCGGCCCGCTTGAGGAAGACGTCGTCGTTCTTGACACCGAGACGACGGGGCTCTCGTTCAAAAACTGCGACCTCATCGAGATTGCGGCAGCGCGCCTGAGCGGACGGGAAGTCGTGGATCGCTTCCAGACCTTCGTGCACCCCCACGGACCGATACCGAAGGAAATAACTGCCCTTACGCACATATCTGACGTAGACGTCGTGGACGCCCCCTCTGCCGAGGAGGCCGTTCGCGCCCTGTCCGAGTTTGTTGCCGGATCGCCGGTCCTTGCGCACAACGCGACGTTTGACAGGACGTTTATCGAGGGCGTGTCTGGCGGGCGGGACGTTACAGACAACTGGATCGACACGCTGTCACTCTCCAGGATTGCCCTGCCGCGTCTGCGGTCCCACAGGCTTTCGGACATGGCGCAGGCCTTTGGGTGCGATTCCGTCACGCACAGGGCGATGGCCGACGTGGACGCCCTCTGCGGCATGTGGCGCATTCTGCTGCTTGGCCTAAGTGACCTGCCGGTTGGTATGCTCGTCCTTCTCGCCCAGATGCACGAGGACGTTGAGTGGTCGTTCAGGCCGATTATCAAGCACGTCATGCTTCAAAAAGACAACGTGGACGCTCCGTTCTCTTTGAAGGAGCGGCGGCATGAGCTTCTTGCGGAGGGGGCTGTGGAGCCGCTCGGCGATGCGGCCGAGAAGAGCGGCCGCCTTGAGGTGATGAGCCAGGACCAGGTGAGGTCAGCGTTTGGTCCGGACGGGGTGGTGCCGAGGCTGTACGAGCGTTACGAGCCGCGCTCGGAGCAGGTCGAGATGGCTCTGCAGGTAAGGGATGCACTTGCTACCTCGACGCATCGTGCGATAGAGGCGGGTACGGGCGTTGGAAAATCCATGGCCTACCTGCTTCCCGAGGTTGACTTTGCGCGCCGCAACGGCGTGACCGTTGGCGTTGCCACAAAGAGCAACGCGCTCACCGATCAACTTGTGACCCATGAGCTTCCCGCGCTTTCCGACGTGTTGGGAGGGGTTTCTTTCACGAGCCTTAAGGGCTACGACCATTATCCCTGCCTGCATAGGATGGACCAGACGGCGCGAAATGAGTTGCCAGAGGAGCTTTTGGGACAGTCTGGCAGGTCTCTTGCGGCCGTGGAGGAGGACGTTCTGACGGCGCTTGCGGTGACGTATGCGTTTAGCTGCCAGTCCCCCGACGGCGATCTGGACGCCCTTGGCATCAGGTGGCGCTACGTTCCGCGGCCGCTTCTGACCACGACGCCCGCCGAGTGTCTGCGCGGAAAGTGCCCGTACTCTCCGAACGAGTGCCTGGTACACGGGGCAAGGCGCCGCGCGGCGTCGAGCGACGTCGTCGTTACGAACCACTCGCTACTGCTGCGCGACATCGACATGGACGGAAAGATTCTGCCGCCCGTAAGGAACTGGGTGGTTGACGAGGCGCACGGCTTTGAGGCCGAGGCCCGCCGGCAGTGGGCCGTGGAGGTTTCAGGCGAGCGTGCCCGCACGGGATTCGAACTGCTTGGTGGCTCGAAGACGGGCGCGATTCACAACGTTATGACGAAAGCCACGGGTTTGGAGGGGTCGACACTGCTTATAAGGCTCCTCACCAAATGTGCTGCATCGTCTGCGAGAGCGCAAGTTTCAATGTCTGACATGCTTATTGCGCTCCACGACCTTGCGAAGGTCGCGGGACCTGGTGGTGGATACGACAACCTTACGGTGTGGCTTGATGAGGAGGCGCGCGCCACGCCGGAGTGGGCGTCGCTTTCCGAGGCGGGGCACGCAGCGGCGGACAAGCTTGAAGAGGCCGAGAAGGACGTGCGCTCCGCGGTCGAGGAACTCAACAAGGTCGCACCTCAACTTGGCGCGGACCTGAACGAAGCCGGCCGCTTTTTGGGCGAGCTCAAGGACGGCCTGCGACTGATTGTGGAGGGCACGGACGAGACGTACGTGTACTCCGCGCAAGTGGCGCGCCGCAAGAAGGACATGTCTTCCGAAAAGCTGCTGGCAGAGAAGCTCGACATTGGTGCCGACCTGGGCGAGCGCTGGCTGCCCGAGATGCAGAGCGTGGTGTTCACCTCCGCAACCATCGCGGTGGGAAAGAGCTTCGATCACTTTGACCACGCCGTTGGGCTCGATAGGCTTGGTAAGGACATGCACAAGGACGTACGCCTTGACTCGAGCTTCGACTATGACTCGCACATGTCTGTGGTGGTTGCGAAGGACATGCCCCAGCCGAACGACCCGCGCTACCTCGACAGCCTGTGTGACCTGCTGTTTGACGTGCACAGGTCCATGGAGGGGTCCGTGCTCACCCTGTTCACGAACAGAAGGGACATGGAGCTTACCTACGAGGCGCTCAAGCCAAGGCTTGCCGGCATTGGGCTTGAGGTCCTCTGCCAGGAAAGGGGTTCTTCTCCCCGACGCCTCCGCGAAAGTTTCCTGGCAGATAAGAGCCGCTCCCTGATGGCGCTTAAGTCGTTCTGGGAGGGGTTCGACGCCTCTGGGGACACGCTGCGCTGCGTGGTGATTCCCAAGCTGCCGTTTGCCAGCCCGCGCGACCCGCTTGTACGTGAGCGCGAGCGGCGCGAGGATCGCGCGTGGTGGAAGTACTCGCTGCCCGAGGCCGTCATCGAGGTGAAGCAGGCAGCCGGAAGACTGATACGCAGCGCTTCGGACAGCGGCGTTCTGGTGCTTGCGGACTCCAGGCTGGTGACGAAGCGCTACGGTCGGCAGTTTCTGACGTCGTTGCCCAAGACTTCCGGCACCATGCTGGAACGCGACAACGTTGGCAGATACATAGAGATGTGGCGAAAGTCACACGAGTAGGAATATTGCGGGTGTCTGCGCTGGGATGCGCGGGCACCCGCAAGCTATGTGCAAACTAACGCAGCAAGGGTGATGATCAGCGACTTTGCGCCACTTTACGCTTGCAGCGCGGTCTTGGCATACTGACGCACGAGCTTGCACATGTCTGCGTCGTAAATTGCGATTGCACCACCGCACGCCGCAAGCCTGCGGGGAAGCCACGTGCCGCCAAAGTAGGGACAGCGCACCAGCGTTGCTCCTGAGGCTAGTGGTGTGAAGCTCGTCTGGTTCCACGGGAGCGCATCGGCAAGGGCCTGGTCGAGAAGAACGAAGTTGATAGTGCGCTGCGGCGTCCCGTCAGGTGCGATTTCTGGCACGTTGGCGTGGTCTTTCGCGATTGTGACGTCTGTCATGCGGTCTATCCTGAAGTTGCGCATGGCGGAGCGCGAAAGGTCGTAGCCCTCGAGGTACCACTGCCCGTCCCGGTGGGATATCGAGCTCGGCTTTACAAGGCGCCTGCTGTGCTGTCCGGTGGTGGATGTGTACCCAAACGAGATGATGCGCCTGTTGGTTATGGCATCCGCGCAGGTGGGAAGGGCCTCGGGACTGGAAGGCTCCTGCCGGGCTACCACAAGGCTCGCAACGGTGGGTGCGTCGCCGATGGCTGCGGACAGACTTTGCGAAAGCTTTTGAAAGAGGGGGTCTTGGGGCTCAACTCCCGCGAGTAGCAGAGCTGCGATCAGCGCTACCGACTCTGTCAGCGTAAGGCGAATGGGCCTTCCGGCGATGGTGTTGAACAGGAGCACCGCCTCGCTCATGTCGTCATCCGTGGCGAGGGGCAGCCTGTTGAGGCTCTCTTCGTCCGAGGCGTCAATCAGGAGGCTGAGCAGGTGCTTTGCGTGCGCGATAGTGCAACCCAGGCGCTGTGCCACCACGTTTGCGCTGATGGTGGCACCCTCCTCATCCAGCGAACCAATGAGGGCGGAAAGCTGCCGCGCCTCGAGCACTCCTCCCTTGCGGCCGCGCCGCCGAGGATGGGCATTACTTGCATGTGCCTTTCCTGCCGCCAGCCAGGGGTCGAGGGACTGCGGTTGGCAATCGCTTGCTGACAGTAGAATACCGCGATATGCCTGTACCAGGGATTCCGGCTCCATGGGCACGACACCGGCGTCGATTGACCACGCGGCTGCTACCTGCTCGTTTGCTACGGGCACATCCCGTATGGTGCCGTCCTCCATCGCGTAGCCTCGCGCGGTAAGCTCTGTCACGCCTGCTGTGCGAAGGTAGGCGTCTTTACCTGCCACGCCAAGGGGCGAGAAGGACGCGTGAAACGTGGCCTCGCCCATCTGGAACGGCAGCCTAACGAAGTCGCTTATGCAGAAGTCTTCCGGAACCGTGTACGTTCGCGAGGCGATTGCCCTTACCTTGCGGAAGCGGTCGAGGCGATACGTTCGTGGGGCAGATGCTATGGCGCGAGAACCCCTGTCGTACTCGCATGCTACGAAGTACGTCTGCTCCCTGAAGCCAAAGGAGCCGTAAAGGGCGAGGCAGTAGTCCTTCTCGGCAGCGTCTTTTGGCTGGTAGCGTACGTCTATGGGGTGACGTGACTGCAGCGCGTCCAGAAGATCTGCGAGGGTCGAGTCCCACGCCTTGCCGCCAGCGGTATCGCGGCGCGTCACCACTGTATTGTACCTGCGGTTTATCTTTGCGAGCGCGAGGGTGAGCTCGTCCCGGTACGGAAACGCGGGATCGTTTGCGAGCGGCATGCACGCGACGTCGATGAACGCTGCGTCCCGCCTTGTGAGCTCCTGCGCCTGCGCGAACGTTGCCTGCGCGTCGATGGCCCACAGTGCCCCGCTGGAGTTGCGCCCAGACTCAACCACGGCGACGCCGCAGGTAGAAAGCATCTTTCTGTCACGCTGGAACTTCTTGAAGAAAGCCTGTTCGTCGAGGCCCGGGTAGTAAAGGGAGCGGATGGTCGCCGTTGGCATGGGCACTCTGCTGGCCGCGAGGCCGATCATGAGGGAAGACAGCCGCAAGGCTTGGATGTCGTCGCTGTTGCGCTCGTCAAACTCGTCTTCCGCAGTGTCCTTGATTTGCCTTGCCATGTTCCCACTTTCCCTGGCAGATACCTGCACCATGTGCGCGTTTTGACCGAAAGCAGCGCCGGGCGACCTTTGGCCGCTTGATTACCCTCCAATATAGGGTAGGTTATGCGCGTTTGGGAAACGCGGGAAGAGAAGACGTATACTCAGACGATGGAGTACTAGCAGAAAATCGTTGCCTGGGGCAAAGGACAATAGCATGGCGACAACTCGCACCTATCTTGATTACCTTGACGAGAAGATCGACATCTCGCCTGCCAACAGCCAGGAGGAGCTTGATGCCGCCGAGCTGATGGGCTCCCTCATGGAGGAGCATGGGCTTGACGTGCAGATGCAGGAGTTTGACGCACCGTCGCAGGGGAAGCTCGCGCACTATGTGCTGTACATCGTCATGTTTGTGGGCATTTTGCTGGCAGGGTTCTTGGGAACCGTTGCAGGTGCGGTGGGGCTCATTCTTGTGGCGGCTTCCTTCGTGCTGCTTGCCATGGAGTTTGCCGGCCGTGACGTGCTGGGCAACATTGGGCCCCGCGGCCGCAGCCAGAACGTGATTGGCGTCCACCGCGCTACCGGCCCCCTTGTGATGAAGGGCAACCGCCCCATCGTGATAGTGGCGCACTACGACAGCCCGAACGAGGACCTGCTGAGCCGCCCCCAGGTCGCAAGGTACCAGCCCATGCTTAAGCGCGCGACGTTCTACTGCGCGGTGATCGTTCCGATTTGCGCGCTCGTGCAGCTGATGGGTTTTCTTCCGGAAAGCTTTAGGCACATATTCTGGATCGTGGGCATTCTGGCCTCGCTTCCGCTGTTGGCCGTGGGGGTCTCCGCAATCTATCAGAAGTTTGCCCCCTGCACGACGGGTGCGAACGACAACAAGGCCTCTCTTGCGGCAATGCTGGGCGTGATGGACATGGTTCGCCCCGCCGACGATGCCGCGAAGCGCTATGTTGCGCTGCACCCGCGTCGTGCGATGGAGGAGTTCCCGCAGGAGGAGCCCGCTGCACAGGGCGAGGAGTTTGCGGAGCAGTTTGCTGGCGAGGAGCAGTACGCCGGCGAGGACGGCTACTACCCCGCCGAGCCCGTTGCCGAGGAGCAGACTCCCGCCGAGCCCGCCCAGGAGCCCACGGCGCAGGACAGTGCCGCGGACGTCGAGGGTGCTGCGGACACCGAGGAGCCCGCCGGCGCGGCTGGCGCTTCGTCCGCGGCGGAGCCTGCTGGTGTGGAGAACGCAGACGCATATTACCCCGAGGCGTACGCCACCGCAGTACCGGAGGCAAGCGCTAACGGTCAGGCGCCCGCGAAGCCCGAGGCGCCTGCGAACTCCGTAGCCGCTTTCTTCAAGAAGGCTTCTGCAAGCATCGCCGGTGGCGTGCGCACCCTTCGCGACGAGGTGGACGCACGCCGCGCGGGAGGTGCTGCGCGCAATGCCGAGCAGCCTGTGGATGGCGAGGGCTTTGACGAGGCGGCCGCCAATTATCCGGAGGACTTTGCCACGGAGGAGCCGCAGGGCGAGAAGAGCGAGTCTGCCGCGCCGCGCGGCGACGTTTCTGGCGCGCACGACGTCCACGTGCGCCGGACGACCCCGCTGCCCGCACAGGTTCCGGAGGTTGACCCGTTTGAGGACAACGTCCGTCGTGGTCCGGATTTCATGGGCAGCCTGAACATCCTTCCGGCTGACTGCGAGATCGTGTACGACAATCCGCCGCGCCCGCGCCCGGACCTCTCTAACCTTCCGGAGATTCCGGAGATCCCGGACTTCACGGCGGAGTTTGAGGAGAAGTACGCCGAGTCCTTCTCGCCCGTGGCGTCTGAGACGCAGGGCGCAACTGTCCCGGCGGCGGATGCCCAGGAGGCGCTCGACGCCGAGCCGGATGCCGCCACGCAGCCGCATGCGGCAGGGGATCTGGACGAGACGAGGTATTCCCCCGTTGCGGCCGGCAACCCCTATATAGAGAATGCTCCGGCCGAGGTCGACTACATACATTATGTGACGTACGACGAGCAGTACCCCATTGTTGAGGAGTACGAGGTAATAGAAGAGCCGAAGCACGACGAGCCGGACGACTCCGATGAGGCGTCTGGATTTGCGGCGGGTGGCGCGACGGATAACGACGGGGCCGCGCAGGCATCGGGTGAGGCCGCTTCTGACTACGCAGCGGGCAGCGCGACCGTGCCGGTTGCTGAGCCCGCGCAGACAACTGAGGAATACGACGCAATCTCTGCTGGCGGGGACACCGCTCGCATGGACGCGACCCCTGCCGTCGACGACAGCCAGGCGCACCTGATTGATCTTCCGGAGATTGAGCCTCACTACACGGCGATTGACCATGCCGTTCCCGAGGTCATATATGAGGACGAGGCCGAGCCGGAACCTGAGCCCGCGCTCGAGCCGAAGGCCGAGCCGGAGCCTGCTACGGCTC
>OCVV012854544.1_pt1 | contig 28437 bp, 31 predicted proteins | sample 1539721 | NCBI WGS metagenome assembly OCVV01 (sample SAMN02144230, study PRJEB22623) | gut metagenome | biome: sheep rumen | host: Ovis aries | place: New Zealand | reverse complement strand
TAATATCTCTGACAGACGGATACTTGCTTTGCTCCGCATAGTACTGGTTGACATAGTCGTAAATGATAGAATACCATTCGGGATTTCTTCATGCCATAAGATGATCTCCAGCATGATAGAAACGTAGCGTTTCAATAATGGTAACGGTATAACATTGGAGTGAGCGTTTGTCAATAGATTTAGAAACAAAATATTTCTATTTGTTTCAACTCGTCCGTTTTCTTTGTTATTGCGTAGTATTTTTTGACACGCTCTCAAACGTAAATCCCTCTCATAAATCGTCTGTATCGCGTTTTGATTTATACTCCGAGTCTATATTGGCAGAGGAAGAATATCTCGACAAACACGAACAGCGGGGACGACTATTGTGTCATCACCACTGCTGTGTATCTGCGTATATTTCTGTTGTCATCCTCACGCCGAGCTTGAAGCCTTCTATATAGGCGTCTTTCTCAGACAGAGCGATCAGCGATAGCTGGCAGTTCTCGATCTGTTCCAGCTTTTCTTTCTGTTGCTCAGTCGTGAGCATTGATCGGAGTTCATCGAGAAGCTTTGTCATCTCCGATAACTTCTTCTTGGTATCCCTGCTCTGCTTGTACTCGCTTGGATTGATGTTCCCGAAGTAAAAGTTCTCTAATATGGTCATGGTATCGCGCCCCCTTTCAAGCACAACACAATACCACATAATACGAGTAAGTCAAGCGATTTTTCAACAAAAGTTTACCGGCATTTATTATATCAATCCAGTCATCTTTATCCGACTCGTGATTGATGATCGCGTTAAAGTGACATTTGATATATTCGTCTGTCATCACAAGACAGATAAAGCGGATTGATGGCAGGTATCGCTCGTTAAAATTCTTTCGCCAGTCAAACGGAATATAGCAGCCTTCTACGATCAGATTTTGATTGTTCTCTATTGCGGTTTTTATCATTTCGCGCACGATAGGCCAGAGATACGCGGTCAGCGCATCGTCGTCGCTCATAGGCGTCAATTCCGTATTCTCGCTGCGGATGAGACCCATCTTCAGATGGTCGATCGACAGATAGTGTTAGTAATATTGTTCCAGCAGTTTCTGCGCCAATACCGTTTTGCCGGTGTGCGACGCGCCGGTTATTATAATAATCATAGCCTTGTCCTCAGTACCTTTTTCACCGCCACCCAGATATCACACTCGTAGTCATGTGACTGCGGATCATCTGCAGAATACACTTCGATTTTTCTGATAAAAAACAAATCCATCCTCAACCTTTACGATACGGTAGCCTATTTTTTTGTAAAAAGTATTTGTCCGCTCATTCCAACACGGGGTATCCAAATTGAACTCAGCAGCAAAAGAGAAATACTTTTCTATACATTCCATCAAACGGATTCCGTAACCTTTTCTGTGATAGATGCTGTCGATAAATATTCTGCCGATGTATATGCTACTTTTGGTTTCGTCCGGGAAAATAATGGCTGCCCCTACCAAATCATTGTCTATCATCGCTTGATACAAATGCCCCTCCCGAGCCATTTGTTGATGCCATTCTAACGAATCAAATCCGGGCGGACAATCACCTTTTGCCCCGCCGACATTGACATCTGTTTCAAAAGCTCTGACAGACATATCCACGATTTTTTCTGCCTGACTTGCTTCTGCTTTGACAATATACATCTCACTTCTCCCAACTGACTATTCGATCGTCCAATATCCGTCATAGGCATAACCGGTTTTTCCAATCAGCAGATGTTCTGATTTTGTAAAGCCGACTTTTTGGATCGCTTTGATTCTTTCTACGGCGTATATCGGAACTTTTGTCAGAACACCTTGACAGCCTAACATTTCATCAAGTTTTGGTGTAATAAGCGAAAAAAGATCATATAATACATTTTCTTCTTCATAGTCGCTTCTCACATCGACTCTTAGAATCCCCATATTGTTAAATGCGTCATCCGACACTCTTTTGCAACATTCAACCGTTCCGATAACACTTGCTGTTGCTTTATCAACAATCGAAAGTCTCGCAAACCAACCGTTTTCATAGGACATACGCCAAAAGGCGATCGCCTCCGCCATTCTTTCTTTTGTCGGATAGTAGAAATTATCACCGTCACAATTATCACTGTTAAAGAACGGCAGCGCGTTTTTATCGCTGTATACTGCTAACAAATCATCACAATCATAATCTTCAAATAATCTGAGTATAAATCTTTCACTTTCCAATGTCGGACAGGTTTCATAAATATTCATAAGGTACCTCTGAATTTTGATTTATATTACTAATACGGTATAACTTTCCATAATCGTCGCGACTGTCGCGACAATGCAGATAAACGGAGCGGTGTATCGTATGTTGATGATTTGGAGAGTAAAAGGAACAATAAACACCAACGCTCCCGTGACCTTATTGATAACGGAATGAACAGCTGTCAGCGTGTGATTGCGGACGAATCCGATTACGATATTGACGAGCTTGATCAGCGGGATCACGCCGACCCACACGATTATCCACACAGGTAGCGCAAAGATTGGCAGGAGCATTATCAATACGACCGCGGCAAAAACGATATCGGCAAGGGCATCGATCTTCGCGCCGAATTCGGTTGCGGTATTCGTCTTCCGCGCGATCCATCCGTCAAAGATATCGGATAATCCGGCGGCTGTGTAAAGCGCATAGAACGGCAGCGACAGCGGCATACAGAACAGCAGCGCGAGGCTGCACAGTATTCTGACAATGGTTATGATGTTCGCCGCATTACCAATAATTATTCTGCTCACGCTAATGTCCTCTGTGTTTTTCCTTGCGTTTTTGTTGTTTCAGTTCGAATTGTCGCTGTTTTTCCGCTTCCTTTTGCTCGCGTGAACGCTGTTCACGCTCAATTATGTATTCTTCATACTGCTTTTGCAAAGCCTGTTGCGACTTGGTGCCGACGCCCGTTTTTTCAAGCTGTTTCTGCGCGTTTCGCTGACGGCGCTTCGGGTTGTCGGCTTTTTGCTTGATCTCTGTTTTGACAGGTGGGCTGAATCGCAAGTGATTGAAATATTTTAGGATAAAGGCGTAGATCTCCGCATCGGTAGGCTCCGCGCCGAACACCGCTCTGCAAACGGAGAGGTTTTTGCCGTCCAACTCCTCAAACACGCCCACCCAGAACGGCTCGTCAAAGTAAATCGTCAGCTTTGATTCAGTTGACTGTTCCATTGACAATTTGCGCGTATTGATCTTCGGGGATCATCGGCGAGGTAATCTCTTTGAATATATCCTCGCTGATCGTTCCGCTTTCGGCATACTCCTTGCCTGCTTTTTGTATCAACGCAAGGCGCGGCTCGGTGACTGCCGCCGCCTCGGGAGAGTTAAACATCGGGCTTTCGGGGACGGTAATCATTGTGTGATTATTTGGGAAACACAGCTTGAACTGATTAACGGCAGGCTCAAAGTTGTGCTTGCTGTTCGGGAAGCCGCAGCCGCAGATCATCACATAGTGCAGATGCGTAAAGTCACGCTGACCGACGTGCTCGTAGCGCTCGCCTACCTTGCGCATCGCCATACTGCTCAGCGGCAGGGTGCGATCGAGCAGGGCTTTGAGCGGCGCGGGCATACCGTAACAGTACAGCGGATAGCTCCAAATCAGCAGGTCGCTGTCGAGGATCTCTTCCAGTATCCCGCGCATATCGTCATGGTGGACGCAATCGCCGCCGTTACGCATGCAAGCAAAACAGCCTGTGCAGTATTCGATGTGTTTTTCAACTGAGTGGATTATATGTACTTCATTCTGCGACACCTCATTCATACCGTCTACAAAGGCTCGTGTGATGTGCATGGTGTCGCTTTTATCTTTTTTGGGACTTCCGTTGATGACTAAGATTTTCATAGCGATTTCTCCTTTTGGTTGAATTGCGGCTTCACGCTATATCAGCACCGTATCAAACGTAAACGGAAATGCTTTCACGGTTTTCTCGGTGAAATCGATTTTATACCCCGTACCGTCTTTATGGAAAAATCCTGCGGTTGGTTTGATCCTGATATAGCACATATTCTCGTCATCTTCGTTATTGTGCTTGAAGTACCACGGCTCAAAGGCCTTGATCAGTATGCTCCGGATCGCAGCGTTATCGGAATCAAGCGGATGACCGAGATGCTCTGCCCTTCCGCTGAAGGCGTGCATTTTGTTACAGCACAAGGATACATTCGGATTAGCGGCGATCTCAGAGGCTTTTTGTGACAGCTTGTAGGTCACAATATAAAAGCACTCGCCGTCAAAGCAGGTATCGACAAACCTTGACGAGGGGATGTTGTCCTTTGCCGTTGACAGGGCAAACTGATAATCTCCTCCAAACAAATCCCTCATGATGTCGATCGCGTTTTCATAAGCTGTCATTTCAGCCCTCCGTTATTTCTTTCTTAATACGAGCTTGATGAAATTCAGATACTGTCCGCCGCCTGCGTCCATCGCCTTTCGGTCGCCGATGGCGTATTCATTCTCCTGCTTGAGCCAGTCAGCCCAGACCTCTGCGTTTGACTCCATCTCGGATACCCCCAGCACCTCTGCGCCCTTGCATGCGCCGACGATGTTTTTCCAGTAGGGGACGTCGTGCAGATAGTCGAGCTGCTCGGGCGTCCATGAGAGCAGCAGCTCCGGCGGCAGATCATCGTGACAGTCCTCTTTCATCCCGGGGACGGTGATATAGAGATAACCGCCCGGCTTTATGAACGGCAACAGTTTATGATCGAGATAATCGGGATCGCGTCCGAAATAGTTATACGAATCCGTCGATACCACCGCGTCGAAAAACGCCTTCTCAAACGGCAGGTTCTCCGCATCCGCCTTGACGGGGACGATCTCATCCTCGCTCAGTCCCATCGTGTCAAAGAAACGTCGGTTCTCCCCGGGATCACTCCACAGGTCGGCGGCATAGACTGTAAAGCCGTATTCCTTCACCAGAAACACGCTCGTCAATCCCTGACCACTGCCGAGGTCACAGACGGTCGCGCCTTTGGGGATAAGATGATTTGTCAAGAGTTCTTCTTCGAGCTTGACGGGATTCGGTCCCATGATCTTTGCCATCAAATCGGCGGTCATATATTTTTCACTTAGTGGGTAATTCATGTTTTCCTCCTAAATATCAGACAGCCCTTGATCATCAGAACGGCAAAACAGAACACGCCAGCGTAGGGCTGTCGGGTGATAATAAACAGCAGACACACGATAACAGATAAAGCGATACCTGTTATCAATCGGTGCTTGCTCCACAGCGGTTTGTCAAATCGGCTGATGATCAGTCCGCAGATGCCGTTCAATACGGTAAGGCTTATGACAACAGTATATACTATTTTTATCCAAAGCGGCGTGTTGGAAAGGACAAATAAAGATACCGATTGCTTTTCCGCGCCGTTTCCGAAAACAGGAATGAACAGCAGTAACGCCGTGAATACATCCATCACATGGCATAATAGTGAGGTGTAATTACCGATCAGCTCCCGTTTTTCTTCCTCTGCCGCAGCGATGATCTCATCCGGAGAGATCAGTTCATCAACGGTCACACAGAAGAATTTGGCAAGCCCCTTGAGTGAATCGATGTTCGGGTAGCCTCTGCCGGACTCCCATTTCGATACAGCGGTTCTGGATACAAAGATCGCCTGCGCCAGTTCCTCCTGCGTCAGTCCTTTGCTTTTTCTCAATTCCTGTAACTTTTCATTGAACTCCATTTTTGTTCCTCATATCTATCACTATCGTAATCCCGTGGTAGAGCTTGAATAATCCGAAGCTCAGCAAGACAGCGCCAATAATATCCGTCGCCCAATGAACGCCTGAAACCAGTCTGCCGATAACCATAAATGCAGAAAACAGAACGGTGAATATCGTTATGATTTGATTCACCATCAGATTATCACATCTTCTTTTGACCTGAAGCACCAATGTCGGCATAACGGACAGCACCAAGAGCGTTGTCGAGGACGGATAGGACGCTTCCAAAAATCCGTCAATCAGGATCGGGCGGTAATTGATCGGCACCATCTCAAAGAACAGATAGCCGAAAATCACAAGAATGTAATAGCCGCCTAACAGCAGAATATCCGCGTCTACCTTAAACAGACTTCTCCTTTTGATAAACTGAACCAGTCCCAAACAGCCGAAGCACAGGCATACGACAATCGGTACTAATCCAAGCCAGTCCGTGACAGTATATAGCGTCATGTGTACGCCTGTCAGCTGATGAAACCATGTGTTAAAGTTTGCCAGTCCAACCTTTGATTCATTCGGTCCTACCGCCTGCACATCAACAAACATAATCAATATTGTCCACAGTGCAAAGGTAATTAACAATACGATACCCAATGTCAAATTCCTTTTCAAATCAATCAGTCCCTTCAAATTGGTTAATTTGAAAGTAACATAGATTGAGCTAAAAGGAAAGAAACGCTCCGTCACATGGATGACACGATGCGTGTCAGTGCTGATTTTGGTTTAAATACGCTTCAAATTCAGGCGTTCTCGACCAATATTTGACGCCCCAGTTTTCAAAGCTCCATTCTTCCATATAGCCGTTGCACTCATAGTCAATATAGTAAAGCAAGCCGCCCTGAACGACAAAGTTTGTCGGGAAGTAATCAATATTCGGTCCTGCGTTTTTCGCAAGCGCCGCCATTTCACGGGCTTGCGGTAAATACGCTGCAACGGAACAGCCATTTTTTACCATTTCAAAAATCGTATCGCCGTCGATATATTCCTTGACGATTCGCTCGTTTTTGATATCAATATCAAGCATTTTCGGGATTCGGATTCGCGCATCCGTCAGCCGTCGATAGTCGTTTTGTTCCGCTTCGATTTTGTTGCCGAAGGTGTAGTAGTCACACGGCTCGTGATGAGTCTGCTTGACAACGTACTGCCTGCCGTCACGTTCTGCAAGGTAGGAATAGCCGCCTTTGCCCTTGCCGAGCAGCTTAATCACGTTGTATGTTACATTGTTAACAGTTATGTTGTTCATATTAATTGCCTCTTTTCCAATAGAAAGTGAACTGCTTGTCCTTGATAAACCCGAGCCTATCGTAAAACGACATATCGGACAGCACATATGCTTTCTTTGCACCGAGTGATCTTGCGCGGTTCAGCGCTTCGTAAATCACTGCTTTCGCTACGCCTTTTCCACGGTAGGACGACACGGTGCAGACAGGCTCAACATAGGCGTAGTCGGTCTTATCAGAGTACCACAGACAACAGTAGGAAACATATTCTCCGTCGCGATTTTTAGCCGCTATGCTGAGCGCAGAATTGAAATGCTCGCGGAATATAGGAATTTCCATGATAATATCGCCATTCCTTTCAAATTCCGCTTTGTCTGTTCCATGGTCGAAGCCCTGCCACAAGAGCCATTGGAAGGCGTACGGCTCTTTCACAGGGTCAAGCTCTGCATATTGTAAGCCGTCGGGCAGATCGGCATGAAGCTCCTTTATAAGATCAATCCGCATAACAGTTTCTGTTTGTTCGGCAGGTGCGAAGCCTGCCGATTCAGCCATGTTGATTTTATTGGCACAGTCATCGCAGATTGCGATGCCCAAGCCGTTTTCACCCCTCAATTCACGATAAGCATAGTCGAGGATCTCGGGATAGAGTGCGCCGTATCCGGGCAGAACGCCGACGAACGCCTCGCCGAAATACATGTCATAGATCGCCGCGCCGACGACCTTCTCGCCGTCTGTCCAAAGCCCGATCGAGCGCATCAGGCTCTTGTCAAATTCGGGATGCTCCGCCATCCACTCGAACCGTCCCCAGTTCCAGTTGATATGGTTCTGATCCTTGCGGTTCAGCTCGATCAAAAAATTGCAGACAGCTTCGTAATCCTTTTCACAGTAATTCCTGAATCTCATAGTCCTCACCGTATCATCTTGAACATTCCCGGACCGTCCCACTCACAGGGGCGTTCCTCGAAACCATGCTTTTGATAGAACCCGACCGCTTCCTTTGAACTGATCAGCTCCAGACTGACCGCCCAACCGGGGGCAATATGCTCCCTGATATATTGCTCCAAAGCGTTCAGCAGCAGCGTGCCGACGCCCTTTGACTGATATTCGGGGACGACGGCAAAGTCCTTGATGTAGAACGACATACCGCCGTCGCCGATCAGGCGTACCATGCCGACAGGCGTATCATGATCGTAAGCTGTAAAGGTCGCGATGGTATTCTCAAGCGCCGTTTGTACCTGTTCGATTCCCGGCGGCTCCCATCCGACAGAGGCGTAGAGCTGCAAAAACAATCCTGCGGATAATCCGTTAGCTTTTACTGTCATATTATTCTCCTTTTCTGCTTTTCTTCCAAGGACGCGCCTTACCTGTCCAACCTTTCTCTCTCCAATAGCGCATATCTGCCTCATTCCAACCGCTTTTCTGCATGAGGTGCATCAGCCAAAAGTAGCCTTTGGTTTTCAGACCGGGCTTTACGCAGCCTTTATGACGACAGATCCTTTTCGCGATGGAGTCTGTTTCCCTTTTGATTTTCTGCTTTTTCTTTTCAGACACCTTGCTCCAATCAATTGCGGCAACTCCGAGTCCGAATTTGTATATCTTAGCCACGCCCCAGAAAAACAAGCTGTATGACATATCCTTATTGGTGGATTTCATGCCGCCGCCCGCGGCTGTGGAAATGCACACGCCCTGCTTTTCAAACATCTTTTCCTCAGGACGGTGAACCATCCACCTGTAACCGTAGTGATCTAAAAACGCCTTCATAGCTCCCGTTGCGTGATAGACGTAGACGGGACTTGCGAGGATAATCACATCCGCTTCATCAATTGTCTGTGTGATAGTGGCGAGCTTGTCATAATGCGGACATTTAGTTTCGCTTTCGACAAAACAACGCGTGCATCCGCAGCAAAATTCTCCGAAATCCCTCGGTAAAAAGAATTCAGATATTTCTCCGCCAATTTTTTCCGCAAGTATACGCGCAATATGGTAGGTCGATCCTTTGTGGCTCTGACCGTGAATGATAACTATTTTCATTTTGATTTCTCCCTGATCCAATTATCTAAAAACTGCATCTGTTCCTTTGTGTGGAACCAATGCTCGCCGTTTTCCATAACTGTAAGGCTTGCGTGACGCTTTTCGGTAAATGCGATGATCGTTTCATAGGAAGTGAGCGCGTCATTCCTGCCGTACAGAATCGTCGTAGGAACACTCCATTTCACCGGGTGCTCACGCACATAACAAAGATATTCCCACGACAAGTCCTCACCGAAATCGGTGCGGATCACGCCCTGCTCCTTCAACTCGTCCTCGGTCACATTCGTCCAAGTCATCCTATCGGCGATCAGCTTTTCCATATCGACGATCGGCGAGATAAAATAAGCTCTATCTATCATCGCGCCGATATCAGCGTTCATGCTGAAATACGCGCCGATACTGTTGGCGATCAGGATAACACGGTCGTATTCCTCTTTCAGCCTTGTGACCGCATGATATATCTCTTTACCCGTCTCCCACGGCGTAAAGGTCTGATAATCCAAGCCCATCACATCATAATCGGGAAACAGCGACTTGTAATGCTCGCTTTCTGTCGCACTGCCGCCCTTACCGTGGATATACAAAACTGCGTTTTTCATATTTCCGTATTCTATTCAACTATCCTAAGCGCTCATATACACATCACAGAAATGTCGGATGTGCCGCTCAATTCTATCTATTATCTCCTGCTCAAACTGCGGCTGTCTGTCCGCTTGGGATATCCAAAGAACAACAGGCGATACAAGCTCTGTCGCGAGCAGCGCGGGGTCATCCTTGACGAACAGCCCCTTCTCCATCATGCCCTCGATGATCCTTGTGTACATCTTCTGAACGCCCTCGAGCTGGTGGCGGGTGGTGATAGCGGCAAGTCTGTCGCTTCGGAATTGCTCCTGCACCAGGAATTTGCGGATCTTGCGGATCATCGGGTCGCGCATGGTGAACAGGATCCTTTCCATCGTGACGCGGACGAAATCTTCCCTGCTTTCGGGAATCTTTCCGATGTGCTGCTCCGAACCGAAGGATTCCTCATACCGCGCTTCCGCGTTGTCGATCAGCGCGTTCAAAATATCCTCTTTTCCCTTGTAATGCTTATAGAGCGACGGCGCTTTGATCCCAACCTTTTCGGCAATCTGTTCTACACCCGTTCCGTCGTAACCGTTCTCAGCAAACAGCGTTAACGCTTCATCAAGTATTCTATCTTTTGTAGACATAATTCCCTCCAAAAAGAAAAGCTAAAAATCATTAGCTTTATTATAGCTAATGATTATTAGCTCGTCAAGAGTATTATAAGATTATTATAAAAAAACAGGGCTATTACTTTCTGTAATGCGATAACCCATAATCCTGTGTCTCTGAATTTATTATATGCGTTTACCTATACACGCACCTACTATTTGCTTAGAATATTGTATTTCTATGCTAACTATTGGTAAGGCTGCAAGATTGTACGATTGCAAGTGGGTGAACGAGTTTGCAATCTTACTTTAGCTGTTTAGCACCAAGCTAAAAGCTGCCTTGGCTTTCCAAGACAGCTTTCTATATCCTATTCAGTTTTCACTTTCTCCGCTAAGGACATCGCCCTTTTTGGGGAGAGGAGGAACCGCCACATGAGTACGGGAGTGGTCACACTTGACCGCTCCCACCGAATACGGCGCGTGACGACGACGGATTGATGTTCCCAAAGTAGATGTCCTCTAATGTGGTCATGATATCACGCTCCTTACAAGCACAACACAATACCACAAGTTTTGGAGAAGTCAAGACAAAGATAGTAAGGGTAATCGTATTCTATGAACAATTGAAAAATACAACCGCCAAGCGGGATAATCTCCTGTTTGACGGCTGTAACTTTATTCTTGATTCAGCCAATCACGAATGGTTTGGTAATCCTTCTCATGAACGATGCCGTGAATATCATCGTCATAGGTGATAAAGGTACAGTCGGTGTTGTCCTTTAACTTCTCGTACAACTTCTCCGCCTGACTGTAAGGAACCTGTTTGTCCTGCTTTGCGTGGAACATCAGCACGGGTATTTTGATTTCGTCCGCCCAATAAACAGCCGAGCGTTCTTTGTACTCCTCGGGCTTTTCCTCGGGCGTAAAGCCTATTGTTTCCTTCAAAACGGTTTTCATATCGTCGCGGACTTCATACGCTTCAAACAAATTGCATAGGGCGCTGAGAGCGATTATCCGCTTGATCCTGCTGTCCTTTCGTGCCGCAGGGTAGGTCATCACGCCGCCGCGGGAAGAACCCGCCACGCAAAAATCGTCCATATCAATAAACGAGAAATGCTTTTCACACAGATCGATCAGCTTGATAACGTCATTGAGGTCGTCGCCGCCGAAGTGATCCTCTCCCTCCGAGCCACCGCAGCCTCTGTACTGAGACGCGATAACAATGCGGTCACACACGGCGCAGATCGGGGCGAGCGTGTTGTTTTCCAGCTTGCCGTAATCTCTGTTGCCGCCGTGGTTGAACATGACACATTTGCCGGGCTTCTGCGTTTTTTCAACGGAAAGCGGTATGGACAAGTAGCCTTCGATTTTCAGTCCGTCTGAAAGGTAGTTGAATTTATATGTGGTACAGAACCCATCATATTTTCCGCCCTGATTGACCTTGACAAAGCCAAACACCTCGTTGTTTTCGTAATTCTCCATATCATAAATATTGGTTTCTTCAGTTGCAACTGCCGTCTCACTGACGGACTCTTGATTTTTTACGATGCTGTTTTCACTGCAAGCTGAAAAAACTATTGTCGCCATAACCAGCGACAAGATGATAGCTGTTAATCTTTTCATTACAATTACCTCGTTATAGTGTCATCTGAATTACAAGCTGTCTCTTGCGGTATAATGTCGCCGCCATGTATATGATAAGTATTGGAATCAGAGAGAGTGCAAAGACGCGAAGCGATGAGGTGATAAGATATTTAGTAAGCTTTGCGGTTCCGAGAACCGAAATCAAGCTGCTGATATAAGCCCCAAAAATCTTCATCATTACCAGACCCGCGCATATACAGACTGCAACCGGTTTCTGCGGCTTTTTTCCGAGAAAAAACAGCAGCACCGAAATAATGAACGCCGCATCTATCGCCGCGCTGAGTGCAATGCTCCATGCGGAAGCCGGATTGTTTTTCCTCCAATCCAAATATTGCATTACGAATATATTAATGAAATCGATGCCGATAAGCATTACCGCAATTTTCGCCGCAGCACCGGGGGTAATCGTATCCTTTATCGATTTTATCAAGCCAAAAAGCAAAACGGCTGTAATCAAGCCTGCGCTTATCGCGTTTGCAATCTGCGCGGCAATCTCATAATTCGTTTGGAATGCTCGGTTTTCAGTCAGGTTAAACAAATGAACCATATTAGCTGCACAAGATTGGTAACAAACGCCGCAGTAAAAATGGCTGTCTGTATTCTTTTAAATAATGGATATTCGATTACCGGATTCACATCGGGATAGTTTTGCATATCATCATTATCTAACAGCTTATCCAAAGTGGTGTCAAGCGCCGCTGCAAGTGACTTTGCCGTCAGTAAATCAGGGTAGCGCGATCCGTTCTCCCAGCGCGAGACCGCCTGACGTGAAACAAATAATTTATCCGCAAGCGTTTGCTGGGTGATTCCTTTTTCTTCTCTTGCTTTTCTTATGTTTTCCCCAAATTCAGCCAAGTATAACTACCTTTCCGTTTTTTCTTCATTATATATTATAACCGCAAAAAAAGAAAGCACCACCTACCAAAAACGATGTTGACAGTATGGTGCGTTCAGTATTTAAGCCGTTTTCACGATTATAGGCTTTCTGACTGGGGAGAGACTAATAAGATAATTATTCATATTCGACTTTCTAAATAACTGAACAAAATATTGTCAAGCGGGATAGTCTCCTGTTTGGCGACTCATTTCTTTGAATAATAACCACTTATATTATTGTTACGTGCGTATAAGTGTATAATTGCTCATCGCAACTCCCGCGTCGGTAGTATAGACAAATGTCTGTTTATTTGCTATAATGGACTTATCAATCAACGGAGGGTTGAAAATGAGCGTCATCGGAGAGCAAATCAAGAAATACCGCAATCAAAAGAATTATACACAGGAAAAGCTCGGCAACTTAATCGGCGTCACGACGCAGGCGGTCTCTAAATGGGAACGAGGCGGTACTCCCGACGCGGAGATTCTGCCGAAGCTCGCCGATGCGCTTGAAGTGAGCATCGACGCGCTTTACGGAAGAGAAGAACAGGATTTTCAGCTTGCCATCATTAAAAAGCTGAGTTCCATGCCAGGCGACGAAGCATACCGCTGCGCGTTCAATTTCTGCTGGTCTCTGATCCTGGGTCTGACGGGAGAAGAGGATTTCTCGGAGGATTTTGCCGATACCTTTGTCAGTCATTCTGATAAAAAAAGAGATACTTGCCCGGATTATTTTGCCAAGATGTTGAGCGACGATGGCTTAGCCTTGGCGCGGATCTCTCACGATTTCCGTCATTTCTTTCTGATGACGCGTCCGCAGGAAGACGGCATTCTCTCGCATTTTGAAAGCGAAGATGCGATCAGGCAGGTCTTCGCTTTGTTTGCGGACAAGAAGATACTGCATATCATGTATTATCTTTATACGGTATCTGATATACCGGTCACGGCGCCGCTCATCAGTCAGGGAACCGGACTTGAATTGCAGGACGTCGAGCGGTGCATGAAGACGCTCTGCGACAAACAGATCGTGCATCCCATGAAGATCGCGTCTGTTGACGGAGAGATCAACTCCTATATCATCCGCTTCGAGACCAATGTACTGCCGTTACTTTGCTTTGCGGATGGGATCGCCAAGGGCTCTCCGCATCCGGTTTTCGGCATGGGAGACAGAAAAAAGCCTATTTTCTAAACTGTCGGTTGTATTATTCTCCTTTCTGTTGGATAGATGGTTAAACAGTTGCTTGATATTTGTCGGGCAACTGTTTTATTATTATAGTGAAAAGTATTCCGTTTTGAAAGGGATGGTTCTTATGAAAGCTGTTTTGACAAAATGCTTTGCATTGCTCCTTGTTCTCTCTATGCTGACCGCTTGTATGACAACGGTCGTCAGTGCGGAAAATATGGACTATCAGCCGCAGTGCTCCGTTGATGAGGCGCTCGCGCAGGCAGAATCAACGGCGGGCGAATCGATCGCCACCAATCGTATCTACTTCCAAATGCCCCGTTTGGACAGCTGGTACAGCGAATACGGCGTTTGTCAGGACAGGTATTACGCGGGCATTTACTGGTGGAGCGGTTCTGCTATTCCTCAGTCCTATCCCGGCTATCGCGCGTCCGTCGATCTTTACGATCAGGGCGTGTACTATGCCGACGTCCCCGCCGACGTTATCAACGTGATCTGGAACAACGGCTTTTTTGCGGAGCAAGAGGAGAACCCCCACGTATTTGATCAGCATTGTCAGACTAAAGAAGTCAACATCGAAGAAGCATATGCAGGCGACTATGACACTCTCCCCGAGGGTAGTCCCAATCAAGATAATATGGACGGCTGTATCTTCGTCGTCGATCCCGATCCCGAGATCACCACAAGTCCGTACTTACCCATAAGGCCGTACGCTGGCAACTGGTATGTTTATTACGGCGACGGCTGCTACGGCAGCTACGCGACAACGAGTGAGAGCTTTATCTCCTATGACGCAAACTGCCTGAACCCCGATCACTTTGACGAGAACGGCAATCATATCGGTGGCAATCACATCAAAGCGCCGATCACGTTCGTCTATGGTGACGCCGACTGCGACGGTGAAGTCACGATCCTTGATGCGACCGTGATCCAACGTGTATTGATTGATATGGAATGGGAGCCATTTAATGAAAAGGCCGCCGACGTCAACGGGAACGGCTTGGACGTCACCGACGCAACCTTGATCCAGCGATTTGATGCGGGAATGATCGACCGCTTCCCTATAGAAAATGAAACAGCAAACGAATAATATATATCAGTTGAGGAACAGAGGAATGAGAATAATTATCACAAGAACGATCTGCGTCATTCTGTGCGTTTCATTCATCATGATCGCCGCGGGATGTACCAACCGAACAAAAGAATCCCAAAGCACCGAAACCATATCGAAAACGATCTCAACCGGCAGGAAAGCTCAGATGGACGCGGTATTAACCGATAATCAATTCAAAGGCATCGTGCAGATCACCAAGGGCAGCGATGTGATCTATCAGTATGTCAACGGCAACGACGATAACGACAAGCCACTGACGATCGGCGCTTCTATGCCGATTGGTTCCGTATCAAAGCAATTCTGCGCTGCCTGTATTATGCTGCTTTGCGACCAAAATAAGCTCAGCTTGGATGATACGTTGGAAAAGTTTTTTCCGGAATATAAAGAGAGCAAAAGACTGACGATCAATAACCTTCTTAACATGAGCTCGGGAATCAAAAATTATCTTGAGCTGGTGAACCCGTCAACTATGGGTACAAATGAAAAGGATAACGTGAGTATCATTAAAAATGCGATATTCCATGAGGAGTTGCGTTTCGAGCCCGGCAATGATTATGCGTATTCAAACTCCAACTATTTTCTGCTCGCTGAGATCGTTGAACAGGTAAGCGGCGTCCCTTATCACGAATTCCTCAGGAAAAACTTTTTTGAACCTTTTGAAATGACTCACACAGGCTTTACGGATGAGGTAACCGGGGATAACGAATGGAACTTTGCGCTTTCCGAAACAGAATCAACGCAAGAAGGATTCTACGAGCCCGGATTGACCAAAGGAGCCGGCGACGTTGTATCTAACGCTGAGGATATGGACAAGTGGATGCATGGGCTTAGCAGCGGAAAAGTGATATCTTCCGACGCTTTCCGTCAGATGACGCAGGACGCAAATCCTGAGAGCGGAGAAGAATACTGCTACGGCTTTTGGCATATGCCATATGGCGGCGCGGGACACGTCGGACAGATCCCGCCGCATTTCGGAGCGGTGGATTACATCAATACCGATCGTGACGTCTATCTGTTCGCAGTTTCAAACTCCGGTCGTGGAATGTCCTATGTGCAGGAGATCCCGCAGGCGCTGCTCAGTATTCTATTTGAAAAGGAAGAGGAGACTAGCTTATCATGATAAGAATAACAGCTATGATAATGAGCGTGATTATGATGATTGCATTGATGACGACATTGTTAACTGGGTGTTCAGACTCCAGGAATACAACCAAAGGCACAGATGAAATCGACGTCACAACGCTACCGTCGCGATTTGATCTGAGAAATGTAGACGGCAAGAATTTTGTAACACCTGTCAAAACACAGCGTTATGGGGATTGTTGGACGTTTGCTATGGCAGGTTCCGCCGAGATCGCGTATTTATATGCGAACGATATGGGCGTTTCTGTGGGAGAGAAAAACGATCAGGTCGATTTCTCCGAGAAATATATTGCGTGGTATATGTTTCACGGTATCACAAAGGATGATGTTGTAAAGGGCAAGGTTCGTTCCTCGCAGGAAGGAGAAGGCTTTGATCCATCCGCAATGGAAGAAGAGAAAGGCGAACTCTCCGCATATTTTATCGGCGGACCGTTTGTACAAGCCGCGAACTTTTTCGGCTCGGGTTTTGGACCGGTTGATGAAAGCATGGAAATCAACTCGGAGAAACCTTATGCGTATAATGATTCATGGGAGGGTGAATGGACGCTTCCATTGAACGCAGAGTATCGCGGCGTTCCTGCTTCCGCACTTTTCAGAGACAGCCGTATCCTGCCGCCTCCCGCAACTTTTGATGCAAACGGCAGCTACACGCTGAACGCAGACGGACTGAATGCAATCAAATCGGAGTTATATCAGGGACATGGTGTTACGATAGCCTTAAATGCTGAACACCCGGGCTTCAACAGCAAAAACCGCGCCGTTTACGACAACGGTGACAATGAGCCGAATCACGCTGTTGTCGTCGTAGGATATGACGATGACTTCCCGAAGGAAAAGTTCACAAGGACAAAATCAGACGGTACGGTGATCGAGGGGAGCACACCACCCGACAACGGAGCGTTGATCATTAAGAACAGCTGGGGTCTGTCGACCTTTGACGGAGATATCGACGACGGCTATTTATATCTTTCCTATTATGATCATAGTTTGTTAGCCGCACTGAGCTATGTGTTTGATAACAATAACAAAGCAAAACACACCGCGCAGAATATCGATCAGTACGATCTGATGATGACGATATGGTACGGTACCTCGGACTATGAAGCTGAAACCAAAATGGCTAACGTATTTGATGCCGAAGAGGATGAAAGCCTATTTCAAATCGAGTACAGAACAAGCTATCCGGACGCTCAGGTGAGCTACGAGATATACAAGGATATCGACAAGGATGATCCTTCTTCCGGTACACTGCTGGAAAAAGGAGAACACACCCATCAGTACACCGGCTTCCATGTGATCGACCCGAATAAGGAATACTCTCTTAAAAAAGGAGATCGCTATTCAATCGTTTTGACGATGAAACGCGGCGAGACTTATACCGAGGTGTTTCCGTACGGCACAGAGATCAATTGGGAAATGATCAAGGGCTTAAAGATGACGGGTATCATCAATCCCGGCGAGAGCTTTCTGTACACTGACGGCAAATGGAGCGATATGTCAGAGAGGAAGGACAGCCTCATCGACAGCGCGTATCAACAATGTGCACAGGTCGTCGCTTCCGACAAAGCCATTCCTCAGTTAGAGCTGAATAAAAAGGTTTTTACCATTGACAACTATCCGATCAAGGCGATCCTCGCGCCTAAAGAGAAATAACGGCTCGTAAGATAAATACTAGCATCTTGCATGAAAGGATTAATAACGATGAAAATGAAGAGAATTCTATCAGCCTTGTTGTGCTGCGCTGTCTTTCTTTCAATACTGACAGCCTGCTCCAACAATAACAGTGGACCTGAAAAAAGCACCCCTGACGAAAAAGCGGAGCTGATGCACGATTTCGTTGTCAGAGCACCGAAGAAAACAACGGAGCTGACAGCGACTTTTGTCAACACAGGTAGCGGTAAAACCACTGACGTTGTGATGGAAAAGGACAGCGAGGATGACAGCAGTACCGTCTTCCGCTGTGAAGCGGACGTTAACCTCTACAACATGGTGCATGTGACCTATCAAGATGAATCGAGCATGGACGTCGCATTCAACAGCTTTGTCAGCGGATGGAATTATACCGGCAAGGATTTTCTGCCGTATATACAAGGCAAAGAGCCTGTCTATGATCCGAAGTTCGAGACAAAGAAATTTCAGTTTGACGGACGGGACAAGCTCGTCTATATCTGGACGCCCGAGGATTACGACGCAAAGTCGGCTGAGAAATACTCCGTCATCTATCTGTTTGACGGTCAGAGCGTACTCGCGACAGGCAAGGACCGCGGCATGGACAACGACCTTGTCTGTTGGAATGTTGCCGAGCATATCGAGAGCATGATGGCGTCAACCGAGCATAAAGCGATCGTGGTCGGCATCGAGAATAATGACGTCTACCGATGGGATGAGCTGGTTCCCGATCTCGGCGAGATCAACATGGAAGAATCCCCCGACAACGCTAAAGAGGAGGATCTGACAAGAAAGCGCGGCACTGCCTTTGCGGACTTTCTCATCGACACTGTCATGCCGTATGTGAACCAAAGCTACAACGTCTATACCGACGCAAAGCACACGGCGCTGGCAGGAGCATCCTTAGGCGGTCTCGAGACCTTCTACACCGTTCTGTCCCATCCCGACAAGTTCGGTACGGGCGGTGTGATGTCAGCAACCTTTGATATGTTTGCCGATCAAGAATGGTCGGCATTTCTAAAAGATAAAATGAAGATGAAGAACGCGCCGTTTCTGTATTTCTATGCCGGAAGATATAACGGCGACAACGGCGACGTATCTACACCCATCTATAACAAGCTGATCGAGGACGGTTACGCGAAGGATAAGCTCGTGTTCAGTAAATATGAACCCGGCGAACACCTGATCGAGTATTGGAGGAATATCTTTCCCGAGTTTTTAGAAGCGGTCTTCACACAGAATGTCTCCGCGCTCAAATTAGCCGTTCCCGTTGAGTATGAGGATAAAAGCGATCCTCTGGAAAAGCTCCTCGAAGATCTGGAACTTGATCCCAATGACATCAAGCCCGGTTATATCTACTATGACAACAGCGAAACACAGTGGGATAAGGTATACGCCTACTGGTGGGGCGGAATGGCATTCAACAGCTTCACCAAAGAGCCCTATTATTTTGCCGAGTGGCCGGGATTTCCAATGGAACAGATCGGAGATACCGACATCTATCGCGTCAAAGCCCCGTGGGGCAATCAGGGGATCATCTTTGACTCAGGCGTGACCGACAGAGAGGTCGCCGAGGGTAAGCCGGCGTTCCAGACGACCGATATTCAGTATAACAACGACCTAATCGGGAAGCTCTATAAGATCGATCTGTCGGTCGAACCGAAAGCCGACCCCGGCAACATGAAATCAAAGCTGAGATATTCCGCCGGAAGCTGGTCTGACTATTCACCGGAACAATAACGGTCAACGATCCTTTATAGCAAAGTACACAAAAAGGAGAACGACATGAAACAAGCAGTCGCTTTGATATTGATGCTGGCGGTTTTATTATCCGTGACTTCCTACTCAGTTTCACCTAAGACTGAACAAGCCAAAAAACCCACTGTCGTGAAGACAGACGCTGAGCTTGCTTCAACCATCGACAACAAGCTCGCGGACATCAAGTATGACGGAGTCATCTATCTTACGCACAACGGTAATGTCGTATATCAAAGAGCGACGGGCACGGATGCGAACGGCGATCCTTTGGCGATCAATACATCCATGTATATCGGCTCTGTCTCCAAACAGTTCTGCGCCGCCGCTATCATGATACTGCGCGATCAAGGCAAGCTCAGCGTTGACGATACAATCGACAAATACTTTCCCGAGTACAGCAAAGGCAAAGATATTACGATCAAGCACCTGCTGACGATGCGTTCGGGTATCCGCGATACGGTGGGCGAAGGTTTTGCGGGCACACTGCCTTACACGAATACGGAGGAGAAGAACACCGCTTTGATCAAGGAGTGGATCTTCGGTGAGTCTCTGATATTTGAACCCGATACCGCGTTCCGTTATTCCAACTCCAACTATATCCTGCTCGCGGACATCGTGGAACAGGCCTCGGGTCAGTATTATAGCGACTTTCTGCGCGAGCATATCTTCGATCCGCTTGATATGAAGCATACCGGCTTGATCACCGAGATCCCGGATTCTCCCGCGTGGGCAGAGAATCTGATCGCCGATGACGATGTAGAGGAGGTCAAGATCAAGGGCGTTGCAAAGGGCGCGGGAGATATCGTTTCCAACGCTCCCGATATGGTCAAATGGATGGAGGGCTTATCCGGCGGCAAGATCGTCAGCGCAGAGACCCTCCGTGAGATGACAACGGATCATTCACCTGATTACGGCGAAAAATACGGCTACGGGCTGACACAGATGTTTTCGGGAGGCGCGGGGCATTTAGGCGCTATTTCTGACTATTCCTCTGAGGAGTACTTCAATACTGAACAGGGATATTGCTTTTTCTGCGACAGCAACGGAAGTGATCCGGGAGGTATGGCATGGATGTTGCTCGGTGAGTTCCTATCTGAACATAGCGGCTGATGATATACCTTATGCAACACCATTGTGTATTGACCACAATTCTGACCACAACAGAACCGGAACGGATCGTACACGAGAGCGCAAAACGGAAAATGGGCGGAATTTTCCCGAACAAAAGAGCGCTGAAAGCGGCAGAAAGGGCGTAAAGCACGCATTGTAAACGGTCCTTGCGGCGCTACGAACCAAAAGGTCGGGGGTTCGAGTCCCTTCCAGCGCGCCATATCAAATAGAGGGTACCCATTAGGGTACCCTCTATTTGATTATAACCGACCAGCGCAGTGGAAGGGACTCGAAGGCGAGCGTGCGAAGATGTAAGCGTTAGCGCACATCGCACGCAAAAACGCCATAGAATGGCGTTTTTAGCGAGAGCGTAGCAGAAACAAATGACGATAGCTGGGCGCTCCTAAGACGAGGTATTTGTTTAGCGATATATCGAACGCACTTCCAGCGCGCCATAACAGCTCTCGATATCTCGGTATCGGGAGCTGTTATCTTTTGCTTATAAACGGCTTAAACAGTGGGTTTTCGGGGTTCTGTCAGTTTTAATTGACTTCATTCAACCTGAAAACAACTCTGAAAGATTTCGAGGAAAAATATGGTCAAAACCGCTTTTGACCACAACGCAAAAAGCGACTTTATCGGTTGAGATTGCCACGTCGCGGACACTTGTCCGCTCCTCGCAATGACAGCTTGATATGATGCAAAAGCTATCGGCAGGATCGCTCCTGCCGATTATTCATTTTGTTCTTTCTTAAGCCGGGAACTTGATGATCTTCTCCTCGTTCTCGTCCTTTTTGCTTCTCAGCAACTCTCCCATCGTGTCGGCGACGTTCTGCTGCATGGCGTCAGTCACGTGCATATAGGTGTTCATCGTGAAGCCCGCGTCGGTATGACCGAGCATATGCGAGATCGTTTTGATATCCATGCCCTGTTCGATGGACAGGGTCGCAAAGCTGTGTCTGAGATCATGGAACCGTATCTGCGGTACTCCCGCTCGACGCTGGATTCTATGCAACCTGTATGTGATTGACTTCGGGTCGTAGTAAAGTCGATATCCAAACCTAACAATTATCTCTCCGTTTTTTTGTTGATTCAGCTCTTTTTATTTCGGCTTTTTCTTTGTCAATGCGGAGTAATCTTTTCACCATTGTTTGAAATGGGACGACCCTTTAGCAACCCACCTAAGGAAAAGTCCAAAGAGCAGCGAAACGGTCGGCTCTGCCATCCGATGTGACAGGCGGGGGAAGAAACGTAAGCGACCCCGCTTTTACCTGCTCAAAATCGGTTGGTTTCTAACGCTGAAAAAACCTCTGAAAATGTTTCAATAATTTGGTACATCATTCGGGGACGGTATTGACCGGGACGATAACACATCTTTATTGAAAAGCACATATCTAATACTAATTTCAAATAAAACCCTTTAACATCTGTTGCGGAGAATTCCGTATAACTTTGTTGTCGGACTTGACAGGCGCCAGCAGTGACACTAAGCCAATCGCCGACACGCGTGTCCGCTCTTGGAGTGTCGTTGCATGGGTGTTGTTAGCCAAATCAAAGATTTGGACAACACCTCAAGCCTGCCTGCGTCCTCCGCCGCGTCTACGAAATTCTCCGCTAACACCTTATTTAATCTTTTTATTTGAAATTAGTATCAGGCTCCCGACTGCGCAACACAATACCACAACAGGTCGATTATTCAAGAGAAAAAGGCGGAGCCGAAGCCCCGCCCGTAATGTTAATGATGTGAATTGGTTTTTATATCGGCTTGCCGATATTATCATTGGATGTCAGATTCGCCAGCCATCTTTGGATATAGGTCGCGTCCATGATCGTGATGACGCCGTCACCGTCGGTGTCGGCAATCGTTTCATTTAAAATAAACGGAATCGGTACACCTACAATTTGGCGCTGTATATATGTTGCGTCAGCGATTGTCACATCGCCGCTGCCGTCCACGTCGCCGAGAAGTAATGCGGAGGAGATCACAACAGCCTTTCCGAAAATATCTCCGGAAACAACGCTGACGCCTTCACCCATGACAATGTATTTCGCGTTATCGGCAAGATAGGTTTCATCAAATGCTGCATTCTCGCCCTCAACGCGCAGCGTGCCGCTGTTCACGACAACGCTGCATTGATCGACAACGCCCTGCACACCGAGCTGTCCCCTCAGATCCAATTCGCCGCCATCGACCGTCAAAACGCTGTTATCTTGATCATTACCCAGCAGGAGCGCGGCTCCCTCGGCGCTCTGTGCGGTCACTGTGCTGTCATCGAACGCGAAGCTGCCGCGATTGATGACGATACCGGAGTACCACGAGGAGGTGTGGATATCAGCTTCGACCTGCTTCATCTTGAGATCGGAAGCCCAGATACCCGCAGCGGCTGAGTTGATATGGAGCTCCACGCCCTCGATCGAGAGGTTGCCGGTGCAATAGAGACCGTATCCATAGATTGGGGTGCTTTCGGTGATCGTCAGCGTACCGTCGCCTGTAATTGTGAGATCATAGGGAGCGGGATAAAAAACGTCGCCGATCTGATAGGATTCGCTGTTATAGGTGCCGATGCCGTCGCCGCCCGTCTCAGAAATCGTACAGTCGCCGCTGATCACAACGGTCAGATTTGCCATCTGGCTGAGTACGCCGGAGTAGGTCCAATCCTTCTCGGCGCCCTTTGTGATCTCGGCATTATGCAGCGTCAGCGTGTTCTTCGCAGGGTCATAAACCGCAGAGCCCTTGCCGCAGGGAATCATAAGCCTGTCGGAATTGAGCTGTTCGCCGTTGACCCAGAGCGCGTACTCGGTATACTCTCCCTGACCGCCTGTGTGGTGATATTCCGTGCCGGGAATCAGATAGCTGTAGTTATCGGTCACGACCTCATGGACGGTGTCGTTGAGATCATCCACGCTCAGCGTATTTTCAGGCATGCCCCAATAGTACTTTTCGGAGCCGATCTGAATGAGATCGCTCTCGGTAAAGCTGTATACATTATTGTTATAATCCGCATAATAACGGTTGCCGTCGTTATCGGTATAGAGCGGCAGCTCGAGACGGTCAACGCTGCCCTTCGTCTTATAATCAAGGGGCTGGTAGCTCTCGACGATCTCATAGCCCATCCCTTCAAGATCGCTCAGATCATAGAACTCTTGCTCCTCAAAAGACTCGTCCTCAAAATAATGACCGTTGCGTGACTCAAGCCGGATGACGGCATATACCGTGCTTTCGCTCCCGCCGGAATAATGCGTCCACTGCTTGTAGGCGTAGACGTTGTCGGGGTCATCCTTCTTGGATAACAGGACGCCCTTTTCCGCATAATTGTCAAAGTTGTAGGACGCATTAACATAACGGATCTCGACCGGTCTCGTCACGTTCTCGATATCATAATAGAATTCCTCGCCGCTCTCCAGCTCCGCGTCGGAGACCGTCATATATTCAGCGGAGGAATAGTCCGCGTAGAGAATGTAGAATTCCTCTGTTTCGGGATCGAAATGCACCTTCTGTATGGAGATACCGGTCTCTCCGGAGGAAGAACCGTAGGTGCCGACCTGCACATAGAGATCGTCGGGCGCGGACTTGCGCCTGATCACCTCGCGGGTCATCTCGAAGCGATTCTCGTCCGTAGGATCGTTTGAGCTCCAGACAGTCAACTCATTCCTGCGCTCAATATCCTCGGTCGGCAGGGTGAAGCCCTCGGCTTCCAGCTCGGAGCGCGCGATATACTTCGGCGTATAGCTGTCGTCCTCTAAATAGATCTCGTCCGCGTCGCTCCAAACAACGCGATAGACCGTGAAGCCGTGCGGGTCGTCAAAGTCATCGTCCCAGTCGACCTCTCCGGCATATACCGCGCCCGGCTCGTCGACTCTTGTCAGCTTTGCGGCAGACCAACCGCGATTCTCATATTGGTATGTATCCATGAACGCGACCTGCGTGGGCGCCATGCCGTAGACATAATCATACTGCGCCTCAAATTCTTCCTTAGTGTAGCGCCTGCCGATAAAGCCCTTGTCACTGAAATCCTGGTCAACGACCCACATACCGAGCTCGTCCACATACATATAGCGGGAAACGAGATAGATCACGCCGTCCATAACGCTGAGCGCGTACTTGCCCTCCGCGTCGCTCTTGGACTTGGGCGTTACCATCGTGCCCTGCACAACCTCTCTGTCGGATCTATCGACGATCAGGGCGGGAACGTAGTCCGGCTCTTCCACGATGATCTGCTTGCCTTGCGCCTCGGGTATTGCGACGCCGCCGACAGTAATCGCACCGCCCTCAGCGGTGGTGATGCGGGTAGAGCTCAGAGCGGCGACGGGGTTTGGCTCTTCTCCATCCTCTCCCTCAGCGGAATACAGATGAACGGTGACGGTGTCGGCAATATCAAGGTGCATGAGGCTGTGAGCGCCGTTCGCAACCATTTGGATCGCAATATCATTCCTGCGCTGTTCGTTCACGGTCAGCGTACCGTCGCCGACGATATTCAGGCTCGTGCTGTGGAAATCGAAACCGTTGTAGACGAAGATCACGCCGAATTCATTCTCGCCCTTGACATTGAGCTTGAAGTCATCGCCCATATACCAGATGAAAAGCTCATTGTCTCGCTGATGGACATTCTCGACGGTCAGGGTGTTGGCTGCCTTGTCGTAGGTCATACCGCTCACGGCGCTGTTGTTGATCTTGAGACCGCCGTTCGTGTAGTCATAATAGACGACGTTGAAGTTCTGACGTGTCGCCGTGTCATAAACGCCCGCGCGGGCGCCGCCAAAGATAGAGACGTTCTCCGTCGGACCGGAGGTGGGGGTCGGCATATCCTCCGCCGCAAAGGTAGTCAGCGGCAGGGCGGACGCCAGAAGCAGTACCGCCAATATCACTGCAAGCAGATTTCTCGAAAATCTCTTCATCTTGATTGCTCCTTTCCTGTTAAAAAGAATAACATTCGCTTACACTTACTATAACAGGAACGGGAATACAGCTCAATCAAATTGCATGAATACGCAATTTCGTGTTTATGCAAATCTGTTTGCTTTCCACGGGGAATGTGATATGATTATCATGAAATATTATGTGATCCGGTGATATCATGACCTTCAGCGAGCTATTGAGCCAATATATGGAGACCCTTTCCTGTACTGCGAGGGAGCTGTCCGACGCCTCAGGCGTGTCGCAGGCGACGATCAGCCGCTACAGAAGCGGCGAGATCGAGCCGCCGATTAATGGCAGCGCCTTTTCCGCTATTATCGGAGCGCTGGCAAAGATCGCCGAGGAGAAGGGGATCGATCTTTCGGAGGACGAGATCAGGATCGAGGCAGTAGCAAGCCTCACGGAGGACGATGCTCTCTTCAAGGGGATTTTGCAGAAGCTCCGCTCCTTGCTCTCTGAGTTGAATATCCGAAACGCTGAATTTGCCCGCGGCGTGAGCTATGATCCCTCCTACATTTCCCGTATCCTGTCAGGAGCGAACAAGCCTGCCGATCTTGAGGGCTTCACGGCGCAGACAGCCTCCTTCATTCGCCAGTACGTCAAAACGAATCATATCTCTCCCTCCGCTTTGTGCACGCTTTACGGCTGTACCGAGGAGGAGTTGAACGCGCCGAACGGCGTATTTGAGAAGACGGTGGAATATCTCGGCTATGCCGTACCGCGTGAGGTGGAAAGCCCGATGTCGCGTTTTCTCGACAAAATGGAGGCGTTCAATCTGGATGATTTCATTCGCACGATCCATTTCAATGATATCAAGCTCCCGACCGCGCCGTTCCAGCTTCCGACGACTAAGGAGTATAACGGTATTCAGGAGATGATGGAGAGCGAGCTGGACTTCATCAAGGCAACCGTTCTCTCGCGTTCTAAGAAGGACTGTATCCTCTACAGCGATATGCCGCTGGAAGAAATGGCGAAGGATCCTGAATTTCCGAAAAAATGGATGTTCGGACGTGCTATGATGCTGAAGAAGGGTCTGCACCTGCACATCATCCACGATGTGAACCGACCGTTTCATGAGATGATGCTCGGACTGGAGGGGCATATCCCGATGTATATGACCGGTCAGATCTCTCCCTACTATCTCACCACATCCCAGAGCGCCGTGTTCAATCATCTTCTGAACGTGTCGGGAGCCGCCGCGCTGGAGGGGCACGCGATCGCAGGACATCAGAGCAACGGCAGATACATGCTGTATAAAGCAAAGGAGGACGTCAGGCATTTTCGCGTCTGTGCCGAGCAGCTTCTGGAAAAGGCGCAGCCGTTGATGGAAATATATCGCAGCGAGCGCAAGGAGGACTTTTTCATCCAACTGAAAAAGCTCTGGGAAAGCGATGACAGAAAGGTCGTCGCGAGCAGTCTGCCGATCTACACGATCAGCGATGACCTGCTCGAAAGCATCTTAAAGCGAAACCATATCCCCGAGAACAGCGCTGAGATAATCAGAGAATTTTACACGGAATACAGAGAAGCCGCAGAGAAGCTACTCCGGGAGTATCATGTGACGCTGGTGATCCCTGAGTTGAGCCGCGAGCAGTTCGAGCGTTCTCCTCTGAATCTTTCCTTGGCAGAGATATTCTTTGAAACCGACGTGCCGTATACCTATGAGGAATACGCCCTCCACTTGGAACAGACGAAGGAATACTCTCAGCGGCATGGGAACATGAAGCTGGAGCTTGACGATACGCCCGCCTTCCGCAATATCAGCTATGCGATCATTGGCAATCGACTCGTGATCGTATCAAAGAACAAATTCCCGACGATCCACTTTGTCATCCATCACAAGCGTATGGTCAAGGCGTTCCTCGATTTTATCCCTCCAATCAGAGAATAAGCAACACAGCGCCGCATAGAATAAAGAAATAAAATGCTGAAAAAGATCATAGTTGATTATCTATGTTTGTATGGCTTATTCCTTGACCACAACGCAAATCGCGGCTTTAGCATTCACAAAAGTTATCGGCAGGATCGCTCCTGCCGATTTTTCTTCTTTTGAAGCTTTGGAAGCTTGACTCCTTTGACGGAATTACAGTTGATCAGATCCTCGTCCTCAGCCTTTTGCAGACAGGACCGGAGTGCGATCTTGACATTCTTGACTGTTTTCAGGCTGTAGCCTGTTCCTGCTTTACCCTGAGAAGTATCAATCAGGCGACCTTTGGTGTACAGCTCCATCAGCAGTTGCCGGCAGGTGATGGTGGAGATATTGCAGATCTCCATACTGCCGATTCCGGGGTTGATATATCTTTCGAAGAAGTAGTCGTAGTTTTCATAGGTAGATTCACGGATGATCCCCTTGCAGTAGGAGCGAAGTCAGATGGCTGATCACTCGCTGAGCGTGGGATTCGGATTTGTGAGGAAGGTACAACGCTCGGTGATCTCCTTGTCGTGTTCATACTCTTCGATCGCGGACTTCAGCTTGCGGGCACATTCCGCCTGTGTTTTGGCGAGGATGTACTTGACCTTCGGCTTACCGTTTTCGTTCACGCCGATATTAAATCTGCCTTCCCGGCGACCGTCGCTGCGCTTGCGTAAGGTTCCTTTTCCGTTCTTTTTTAGATGTATAAATGTTTAATCGATTGTCGAGATCGTCAGCGTGGTCTCCTCGAGAACGTCGAGCAGGACGCGGACGGTATCGAGAGAAGTGAAGATGGTCACGCCGTTCTCAACTGCTGTCTGACGGATCGCGGTGCCGTCCTCGTAGTGCACGCCCGACATGATGGCGCGGGTGTTGATGACGTAGCTGACATAGCCTGCGCGGATCGCGTCGAGGATCTCGGTGCTGCCCTCGCTGATCTTGCCCAGCTTGCGGGTTTTGATA
>OCVV012840988.1_pt1 | contig 28437 bp, 18 predicted proteins | sample 1539721 | NCBI WGS metagenome assembly OCVV01 (sample SAMN02144230, study PRJEB22623) | gut metagenome | biome: sheep rumen | host: Ovis aries | place: New Zealand | reverse complement strand
GAAAAATCTGTCTAGTCTGTATTGAAACTCAGATTATCTACTTCAGAGCAAATGTTTAACCTAAACGCTACTTTTTAAAGTGGGCTCAATTAACGATAATTTTATCCCAAATTATTGGAACCAATTTTTGGAAATTATTGTCCGAGAAAAATGCGGCCCCGCCGCATCATATAGACTATTTTCGTTCACCTGCTTAATTGTTTTCCCTCCTTCTCATCTCTTCAGCGAACGTGCACCTGCATCCACTGCCATCCCGCACCCGTATCCACCACCGTCGTCCACTCGCCATCACCTCCATCTCTCACCCGCATCTTCCTTCCCCTCTCACCCGCATCAACCTCAGCCTCCCACCCGTATCAACCTCCATCTCCCACCATTATCAACCTCCCCCTCGCACCTGTATCAACCTCCGCCTCGCACTCGTATCAACCTCCGGCTGGCACTCGTATTATCCCTCAACGAGATGCCTGCCAGAAGCGAGAAAAAACGACTGCCAGAAGCGTGAAGACATGGCTGGAGGGTGGAAGAAGATGCGTAAGGGAGTTCATGGAAGACTAAAGTTTGGCTTCGTCGAAGGTTCGCACGTTTCAACTTGCTTGATTCCTCGTGTCTTGTGGGGAAAGTGGAGCAACACGGCCTCCTTACGTGCAACGTCGTTGCATGTGCATTTTGTGCGGCGTACAATATATATGTTGTACGCCGTTGCTATTGTAATTTGTATGCCGTGCAGACAAGGGCGGAAACGTCGTTTTGTCCGCTCCGTTTGTGTTTTTTTGGGGTGGAATAGTTTGTCAATCAGAATTTTTGTGTACCTTTGTGGCCATCTTTTACTGAAAACAAATAACTCTAACCTGTACCTGTTTATGAAATTTCGACTGGCGGCACTGAACATCCTGCTATGGGTGGCCGCAACAACTGTTTCCGCACAAATGACCTTCACGCTCCAGGGCGGCATCACCTACGGCGATGTGGCCGAGTGTGACGGCAAGGGCTTCACCACTGTCACCCTGCCCGCAGGCACCGACCTGAGTGGACTTATCACAGCCGTGGCTGTCGATGGCTCACCCGTTGATGCCGGCGAGGTGACGCCCAATCCCACCACGACCACGCTCAACTACGACGAACTGAAGGTGTTCACCTATCAGAACCGTGCCTACGGCTTCCGCTTTGTGGAGGATGTGTGGTTCTGTGCGGTGTTTGTCAGCGACTGCCATGTGGAACACAGCGGACATGATGCCACAAGCACTTCGGCCATGACTGCTATCTCTAACAATATTATTGCCATGGGACGCACGGCCTACACCGAAACTCCCAAAGTGAAGTTCAGCGGTGTGGAAGGATTGCCTTCGGACTACATTCCCAAAGCCGACATCGTGTTTAGCCTTGGCGACTGCGATGCCGACAAGGATGACCACACGAATTTCCTTGCCAGCACGGCCACGCTGTTCAAGAATGCCAATATCCCTTTCATCTTTGTGGCAGGCAACCACGACTTTTCGCCCGACTATTGGACGGGCAGCGATCCCGACTATGGTGTGACCAGCGGAACCAGCGGAGGGGCTGCGGCTGACAAGCAAACGCTGAAAGTGATAAAGGAGAATAACTCCTATTGGAGCAGTCAGGGTGTCTTCGACAGTGATGGCGCGTTGGAGTATATCACCGATGCTAACTATGGCAGTTATGGTTTCCAGCCCTGGCATTTTACGTTCAAGTTTAAGGATGTGCGTTTCTATTGTGCCAACAACTATTGGTTCCAGAAATCGTATGATGGAAGTTTCACGAAAGCGTTGGGTGTCTTGTTGGCCCGAGCCACATACTATTCGCCCGATGGCACAATCAATGCACTCAACTCATTTGTGGATAGCCATCGGGATGAGGCCTCTGTGTGGATGCAGCACATCCCCTTCAATCATGGCAGCGATGTGAAGCGTTGGTGGCTCGACCAGTGTGATGCAGGGTATGGCTATTATATCAAGACCACCAACACGTCTGAGTATGGAACGGATGTGGATGTGGAACTCTGGTCGAACACGGGTGGAACGGCGACCCAATATGCCAACAAGAAGCGCGATGCGTTGGCCACTATCATCGAGAAGACGACGAATCCAGTGCACTTCTCTGGCCATGTGCATACCTTCGCCGACAAGACGTGGACCAACAACAATCATTCAACCCGTGACTACACGGTGGCTGCACCTGGCAACTCCAGCCAAAGCAACAATGCGTATGTGGTGCTAATCAAAAGGGGGGAAGGCGTGAAAGCGGTGGTGCAGACTCAGTTCTAAAACAATGAATTACATGAATTAAAAGAATTGCTTTTTATGAAACGACATATATTTGCAGCACTTGTGCTTTTAGGACTGGCTGGCAGTGCAAAGGCCGACACATCTCTGCTCACTACAGCTGACGGATGGACACGTATAACCACCCTCCCCACAGCCACCGACATCGCCAACAACTACTATGTGTTTGTGGACAATACACACGACTTGATGTTGGGTGTGGGCAAAGGGGTGAATCAGAACACCAAGTGGTACTCGCTGGGTGTGTTTTATCAGACCTCAGTGAGTCCCACTTCAGCCCACATCAACGGAAAGACCTGGACGTTGGAGACGCAGGGCAATGGCTTTGCCATGCGCAATTTGGAATACAGCGTTTCGCCCTTCCAGACGGAGTGGGGGGCAGCGTGGAAATTTGACACCAACGATGTGTATGCCACAGCCAATGAGTGGTGTGAAGTGTTGCTGGCATACACAGATGGAGCATGGACTGTTCAGAATGGCAAATACCCCGATGCAGGCTATCTGGGACCTTGGACAAACGGCAATTTCACGGCTGGTGCCGAGTGTGCGGTCAATAAGACAGGCAACAACATAGGCAAGTTCCAAATCTACGCCATCAGCCGCGAACGCTTCAAGCGAAACCTGATGAGCAGTGCCTCGGCAGACAACCCCGTCGATTTGACACCGTGGTATGTGACGAACGCCACCTTTGACGCAAACAGCATCGAGGGTTGGACAGAAGAGGGGGAGGGCAATAACTTCAACTACGACAAGACTGGCTGTGAAATCTGGCATCGCACCGACTTCAAGATTTATCAGAAAGTGACTGTGCCCAAAGGCACCTATAAGGTGTCGGTGCAAGCCACAGGCAGCACATCGGGTACACTTTATGGCATCAGTGGTGCAAGCACCTCGGCTGCCAATGCAACCGAGATCAATAAGGACAATTTTCAGAACACGGTCCTCGCCATGATACAGGACCGTTCCTATGGAAAGATAACCACGGGTGAGATAACCGTCAGCGATGGTTCGCTGACCATCGGCTTTAAGGACGAAACGACCAGTCAATGGGATGTGTTTGACAATTTCAAACTCTATTGCACAGGGGTGAAGCAAGCAGAAATACTCAAAGCCGACCGAGAGGTACTGCTCGCCGCTCTTGACCACTTCGAGACCCACTACAATCTGGTTGATGGGACTGACTACAGCCGGCAGACGATGAGCGAAGAGGCCTGGACTTCTTTAATCAATCAGGTAAATGTTGCCAGCCTAGCTCTCGACGACACTGGGCAAGCGGCCAACTATAATACCCTGGCCAACGAACTGATGGCTCAGATGGAGGCTACCGATGCCTCAATGTTGCTCTTCAGCCGCTATCAGACCGTGCTCAACGCTGTCATCCCCGTGTTGGGTACATCGGCTGCCGAACCATCAGACACCGACACCGATGCCACCCTGCTGGCGGCCATCGACCGTCTGAACGCGGCCTACGACAACTATACCGTCGAAGCCGACTACACCCATTTCCTTACTGCCGAGCGAGGCTTCACGGAGGTGACTTCCATCGACGATATTGTGGCCGATGACCAGTATTGCTACATTCTGGCTTCGGCCGAGACCACGGCACTCTACGTCGGTGTGGGAGCATACCAAGACAAGCCAGGCTGGGCAGGCGAAGATACGAAGGCCCTGCGTTACCGCTCGGCTCTGGGCGACCCCGTACTGGATCTTTCCAACTTCTTCACCATCGAGCAGGAAAATGGCTACATAGGGTTGCGCAATGTCTATTACTCTACAAGCCTGTTCCAGACCCACGACGGTGCAGGGTTCATGTATGTGCTCACCTACACCGAACCCACCATGAGTGACTGGTGCTACCTGACACCAGCCTGCCAAGATGGCTACTGGACATTTGAGAACGGAAAATACCCCATGTCGAGCGATGCCTATTATAAAGGATTTCTTGGACCGTGGAACAAACGGGTGGCTGATGGCGAACCGATTGCCGCCAATCGTACCAATGTTGCTGGCGACGAGGCTGGTCACTACCGCCTGTTCCGCATCAGCCGTGCCGACCTCGTGGCTCGGCGCAACCAATTGTTGCAGAGTGTCACACCTTCCTGGCCGATCAATGCCACATGGCGAATTACCAACCCTTCGTTTGAGACAGGTGACGAGACGGGATGGACGCTCACGGGCAAGGATCCTGCCGGCAATGATGAGTTCAAGGTGCGCGGCGACTACACGATGACCAACAAGGATGGCAACTGTCTGATGAACGCTTTCCAGTGGTGGGCTTCGAGCCTCAGTGTGAGCCAGACGGTGAGCGGCCTGCCTGCTGGACAGTATCAGTTGTCGGGTGTGGTGGCCACATGGGAAGGACGCACCGTTACTTTCAGTGCCAATGAGGTCAGTGCTACGCAGCATGGCCAGGGAGAAGACACGGGCATCAGAGTGAATGCCGACGTCACCATCGGTTCCGATGGCCAGTTGACCATCACGGTTGGCAGCACAGGCCAATGGTGGGTTGAAGGCCGTGAAGGTGAAACTCGGACCTTCTTCAAACTCGACGATGTGCAGTTGCGATGCAAGAGACTCTTCCTCGATGCATACGCCATGCCGTTGCCTAACGACAACACACCTCTTACCTCTGGGCAGTGGTACTACTTTGAGACGGACTACAGTACAGAATATCAGTTGGTGGGCAATCTGGAAGGCCTCGTTTACAGCACTGCAGGCAACATGCCCGCAGGTTCCGACACCGAGACTGCTGCCCAGCGTGTGCTGACCCTGCCTGTGGGGCGCACTTACTTCAAGACGACTGTCAGCGGGGTGTCGCTGGTCGTGATGCCTTATCGCAACGTGGAAGAGGGAACTTTCACCGCCGTGGCACTTAATGTGGACGGACTTCCCAACACGATTGCCACCGTGGAACTGAATCCCGATGGCCCTGGGGCTGACGGCACCCAAAAGATCAGTCAGTATCTGGCCTCGAAAAACTACGACTTTATCGGTTGCAGCGAGGACTTCAACTACCACGGCTCGCTCATGTCGAGTTTGACCGACGGCTACAGCAGCGCTACTGTGCGCGCCACTCTAAGCGTGGGCGATTTGCCTTGGAGTCAGATGATTCAGGGGAAGTTCCGCTTCGACACCGACGGCTTGAACCTTATCTGGAAAAATGCCGCAGTGGCAGCCACCAATGAGAGTTGGACGCAGTGGAACGACATGGAATCGACCGATGGCAACCAGTATGTGAAGAAGGGCTACCGCCACTATGACATGTATCTCAGTGCCAATGCAATCATCGATGTCTATGTGCTTCACATGGATGCCGGTGACACCAATGCCACGTGGTCGCGTGAGTCGCAGTGGCGACAACTGGCCGATGCCATCAATGCCAGCGACCACAACCGTGCCAAACTCATTATAGGCGACACCAATAGCCGATGGACTCGTGAGGACATCATCGCCAACTTCAATCAGCGGCTTGATGCAGACCTTTCGATGAGCGATGTGTGGGTGGAACTCTATCGCAATGGTATCTATCCCGCAACAGACGAGGACGACCTTACCGACCAGAGCGAACCGACCAACTATACCAACTATGAGATTGTGGATAAGATTATCTATATCAATCCAACGGCGGCCAACACCGTGAGGCTGACACCACAGGCTTTCCGCATTGAGCAGGACTATACTTACGGTACGGTCGAAGGCACGGACAACACCACACCGTTAGGCGACCACCGACCTGTGGTGGTTACGTTCAAGTATCAGTTGTCGGGCGAGGTCACACCCACCTCTATCGTACTCTACGATGACCATGACAATGCTTCTGTCATCGCCGGTGCGGCAGGAGTTCTGGCCGATGTCACGCTGCAGGGCCGCACCCTCTTCAAGGATGGTTCATGGAACACGCTCTGTCTGCCTTTTAACATCAGTCCAGAAATGCTGAACGATGAGAGTCATCCGCTCTATGGAGCCGCCATCAAGGAACTGGGCAACAGCGATGGCTGCAACACGGGTTTTGAGGCTTCGACGGGGGTCCTCCATCTCGATTTTCTCGATGCAGCGAAGGGAATCTTGCCTGCCCATGCCTACATCGTGAAGTGGGATAGGGCCGAGGATTATGTGAGCGATGATGCCCATAATCTGGTCAACCCAACCTTTGTGGGAGTGAGAATCAGCGATGAAGACCCTGCCGAGAACAATAGCGTGACCAGTAGCGACGGTGCTGTCACTTTCCAAGGACTGTATTCGCCTCTTGCCCTTGCTGCAGGCGACCAGGCAAGACTCTATATGGGTGATGGCAATAATCTCTACTATTCCACGGAGGAGGGCTTCCAGGTGGGGGCTTTCCGCGCCTACTTCCAACTGAATCTCGATGTAGCCGCAGTTGCCAATGTACGTTCCATTGTGCTTGACTTTGGCGATGGCGAAATCTCTGAAATCACGGGCATCGCGGAGTGTTCGGATCATCTGAGGGAATCCATGGTCTGGTACACGCTCGACGGCCGCCGTCTGCTGGGCAAGCCGACTCGGAGAGGGGTCTATATCAATGGGAACAGGAAAGTTGTGATACCCTGAAAAAGCGATTTTGGGGAGAACTGAAAAAAGGAGAGGAGCGGCTCATTCACTGATGCCGCTCCTCTCCTTTTCTTTGCCGTGCGTTTTGTTGCAGTTGGGCCGATAGGTCTTGTTTGCCGTGTACCGTGATACGGCTATCGACGAGGCTCTGCATGAAGGTGTTGGCACGGCTGAGCAGTTCGTTGTCGTCGGCGATGAGGCTGACGAGTCGCTCCAGATGGTCGAGTTGTTCTTTCTTTTTGGACATAGTAAAAGTAGATTTTGGTTATTCGGTGGCAAAGATAGTGATTTTAAGTGAAAAATGAAAAGTGAAAAGACTTTTAAGTGAAGAGTGAAGAGTGAAAAGTGAAAAATCTAAGTTACTTTTGCAAACATGGAACCCTCCGGATGGCAGGTAATATGGATTTTTCACTTTTCACTTAAAAACACTCTTCATTTTTCACTCTTCTGATGGGGGAGGAGTTTTAGCCTCGTAGGTCTGGAAAACGATGTACTGTCCATCGGAGTGGAGGGTGAAGGTGTGGGCGAGGGCTTCGTTGAGGGTGCCTTGCCAGAGTTCGGCATAGGGGTAGGCGTTCCACTTGAGTCCAGTGGAGGAGAGGTGGGTGCCGCTGAGACGGAAGATGCTGACTTGCTGTCCAGGGAAGGAGGTGAAGGTGTGAGTGCCGATGGCAGGGGTGAAGAGGCCGTGGTCGGTGTACATGGTGGGTTGGAGGTGAAAGTCGCGGTGATAGCGCGCCATGAGGGCAATGTTGCCGAGGGTGTGGTCTTCGCGGCAGCCCGTGCAGCCGAGGTAGTCGATTAGTCCATGCGCTGGGCGAATGTTCTCCATGACAAATCGTGTGGCCTTGGTCAGGTCGTTGTCTTCTTGCTCGCTGACGGTGTGGATGAGGTGAGGGTATTGCTTCCTGATGGCAGGAGGCAGGGAGTCGCCGTCGCCCACGATGGCGTGGGGCGTGATGCCGTGGCTGAGGAGGCTTTGGGCGGCTCCGTCGCAGCAGACGATGTGTGATGCCTGTGTCAGAATCTGGCAGGCTATGGTGTGTGTGGGGTAGTCTCCTGCCGCAAGGATGACGGTGTCATGAGTCCTTTCCATTTGAAGTATCCGAATATTGCGATGATGACGTAGAGTCCATAGAGGGCGGCTTTGAAGGGGATGTCTTTCTGCACATAGAGGATGCAGCAGACAATATCGACCACCACCCAGAACCACCATTGCTCGATGAACTTGCGGGCCAAGGCCCAGAGGCCGACGAAGGAGAGGGCGTTGGTGAAGGAGTCGAGCAGGGGGACGGTGGAGTTGGTCCAGGTGACGAGTACGTAGTAGGTGGCGGCCCATGCTGCAAAGAAGAAGAGGGTGGTGGGCAGGTAGAGGCGCAGGGGCATGTGGGTGATGGGCAGTTCCTTCTTGCCTTTCTTGCCCCATTTCCATGCGATGTATCCGTAGATGGCGGCGAGGGTGTAGTAGGTGGCCATGCCGGAGTCGCCGTAGAGTCCGTGCTGCCAGTAGAGGACGATGTCGAGGGCTGGCATGATGATGCCGACAATCCAGAGCAGGATACTGGCACGATACTCGAGCCAGATGTAGATGAGGCCGAGTATCGTGGTCAGCATGTCAAGCCAATGGGTGGTGAGAAATTCCTGCATCTGAAGAATCTTTAGAAGTTGAGGGAGAGGTGTGCCATGAAGTGGATGGGTGCCTGTGGAGCGAAGCCGCTCTGGTAGAGGTCTGTGGTCCAGGCGTAGGCTTGGCCGTCGGTGCCTTTGCCGATTTCGCAGTAGGCCCGTCCGTTGTTGTCATACTTGAGCGAGGAGAGGTTGTAGAGGGTGGCTCCGATGGTGGCGCTCTTGATGCCCTTCAGGCGGAAGGTGTAGGAGAGGTCGATGTTGTTGGTGAAATAGTCGGAGAGGAAGAGTTTCACGTAGTCGTCGCCCACACGTGCATAGCGGAAGCCGGTGTTGGTCATGTATTGCTTGCCGATGTACTGGCTCTGCAGTTGTGCCTTGAAGCCTTTCCATTGGAAGGTGAGGATGTTGTTGAAGATAATCTCTGGTGAGAAGGAGGTCTTGGTCTCGCCGAGATTCATGGTGCCTTGGTCAATCCATGCAGGGTCCTCCTCGTTTTTCGTGTTCTCATAGGCGATGCCATCGACAGCCGAGATGGTCCAGTCCTTGTTGCGGTTGCGGCTGAAGGTGGCGTTGACGTCCCAGCGGAACCACTTGACGGGTTGCCAGGCGGCTTCCAGTTCCACGCCTGTGCGGTAGGACTTGCCGCTGTTGTCGTTGCTGGCAATCATCTCGCCGATTTCGTTCAGTTGGCCAGTCAGCACGAACTGATTGGCGTAGCCCATATAGTAGAAGTTGAAGTCGGCGCTGAAGGTGGGGCTTTGGAATCGGTAGCCGAGTTCCCAGTCGTTCAGCCGTTCGGCCTTGAGGTTCACCCCGATGTTGTCCTCGAAGTCGTTGCGCGTAGGCTCCTTGTGGGCAATGGAGAAGTTGGCGTAGAGTTGGTGCTGCTTGGTCAGTTGGTAGAAGAGGCCGAACTTGGGGTTGAAGAAGTTGTAGGCATGGCGTTCGTTGAAGACGACTTGGTTGTAGTGTTTGTCATAGTCGTCGGTGGGGCCGCTCATGTGGAGGCTGGCGTGGCGATACTGCAAATCGACGAAGGCACTCAGTCCGCGCAGGAACTCATAGTTCACCTTGCCGTAGATGTTACCGTCATACTTCTTGCCATTATTATTATAGTATTCAAAGTCGGGGCTGTAGGTGATTCCCTTTGCCCAGACGATGCGGCCAAAGTGGTCGCCGTCATAGACGTTCCATCCACCGCCCAGCGAGGCTGAGAGTCCCTGCTTGTTGTCGTAGTTGAGCGAGCCGACAAAACCGTAGAAGTCGTTGTCCATCTTCTTCTGGTTGATGAGGTCGCCCTCGGTGCTGTAGTCGCCTGGCAGGGCAAGGTTGTACTGGTAGAGTGCCTTGCCAGCCTTGTACTGCTCGTAGTGGCCTTCGCCCTTGGTCAGATGCAGGCCCACATTGAGCGTGAGGTTGCGCATGAGGTTCTGGTTCCAGAGCAGTTGGTAGTGCTGCTGGTGGTAGTTGTCGGTCTGGTTGTCGTAGTAGTGGCGGTTGCCGTCCTCGTCGTAGTATTCGCCGCAGGAGTTGTAGGTGCGTCCGTAGAGGCTCTGCTCATACTTGCTGGTGTAGTTCCAGGCGTGGTAGGTCTTCTCCTGCCCGTTGAAGGTGATGAACTTCAGCACGGTGCCTCCGCCATAGTAGGCAGCCTGGAGAAAGTAGGAACCGAGGCGCACAGAGGCGCGGTCGAGGTAGCCGTCGGTGCCGATGTTGGATAGTCGGCCCTGCAGAGCCCAGTGGCCAGCCAGCATGCCCGTGGCAAAGCGGAGCGTCTCCTTGTGGGTGCCATAGGAACCGCCCGACACGTCGAATCCGAAGGAAGGGGTGGTGCCCAGTTTGGCCGTCTGGATGTTCACCGTGGCGCCGAAAGCACCGGCTCCGTTGGTCGATGTGCCGGCACCGCGCTGAATCTGGATGTTCTCGGCCGAAGAGGCAAAGTCGGGAATGTTGACCCAAAAGACCTGTGCGCTCTCGGCATCGTTTAGGGGAATGCCGTTGGCGGTCACGTTGATGCGCGAGGGATCTACGCCACGCACACGCAGGGTGGTGTAGCCCATGCCGTTGCCGGCATCGCTCGTGGTGGTCACGCTGGGGGTGAGGGAGAGCAGGTAGGGAAGGTCTTTGCCCGTGTTGAGTTCGGCAATCTGCTCCTTGCTCACATTGGTGTGGGCCACAGGAGTGGTGGCATGTGCACGGGTGGAAACTACGTTGACCTCGTCGAGGTCAATCACTCGGAGAGAGTCGGCACTGTCTGAGTGCTTCGACTGCGCCATCATGCCCAGAGAAACAAGAGCGAGGCATGAGGCAAGGGTTCTTTTTACCATAAAAAAGCAATTTAACTAAAGATTAAACAATGAAAAGGGGCTTTTCACCATGAATCATTCCTACGGCAGCATTACCTGCATCAGGTTCAAGGGTATCATCTCAGCCCGCCTCAGCGAGCACCCCTTTAGTTAAAATCGGGTGCAAAGGTAAGGATAAATTAGGAATTAGGGATGGGAAAATGGGATTTATTTTCAGGGAAGAGTGAAAAAAGTGGAAATCCATGCACTCTTTCCCCTCCAGACATTCCGTCCAAGAGCGCGACTGAAACGTTTGGCGATGTCGGGAAATCCTCCTCTTCCCATTCCCAATCGTACAAAATGACCAACCGAAAACACCCCCAAAACAGGTGTGACTCAGACCTGTCCCATAGGTGTGAGTCACACCTCCCCCACAGGTGTGAGTCACACCGATTTTGAGGCTACGGCAAGTACATTTTGACCAATTTGGTGCGGTCTCGGAGGCGCAACAAAAAATATGGTGATGCGCTTGCAGATAGTCATTTTAGCCTCACCCTTCCGCCACCCACACCCTGGGTGGTGACCATTGGTGCGGTGTGGGCATGAGCGGAAAAAAAGATGGCAAAAGCAGACAAAAAAGTTGGTCTGCTGTTCTTTACTTTGATAAAAAAAGGAAAAAGAGCGTGACTTTCTGTGTTTTTCCGTACCTTTGCAGGCGAAAACTGTAATAGAGATATGGAGAAACTGATAGAAATCATGGACACAACGCTGCGCGACGGTGAGCAGACCAATGGCGTCAGTTTTGTTCCGCACGAGAAACTGATGATAGCGCGCATGCTGCTTCTCGACCTGAATGTCGATCGCATTGAGGTGGCTTCGGCCCGTGTGTCGGACGGCGAGAAGGAAGCCGTGAAGAGCATCTGCCGTTGGGCGCGGCAGGGTGGCATGCTCGACCGCGTGGAGGTGTTGGGGTTTGTGGATGGACACACTTCGCTCGACTGGATTCACGACTGCGGATGCCGTCACATCAACCTGCTCTGCAAGGGCAGCGAGCGTCACTGCCGCTTCCAACTGAAGAAGACGCTGGAAGAGCATGTGGCCGACATCAGGCAGAGCATTGCCTACGCACAAGAGTTGGGCATCAGTGTCAATCTCTATCTTGAGGACTGGTCGAACGGCATGAAGGACAGCCCCGACTATGTCTTTGCCTTTGTCGATGCACTGAAGGAGTGCGCCATCGAACGTTTCATGCTGCCCGACACGCTGGGCATTCTCAATCCTGGACTCACATCTGCTTTCATCCATCAGATGGTGAGCCGATACCCCCATCTGCACTTCGACTTCCATGCCCACAACGACTACGACCTGGCCACGAGCAATGTGCTGGCGGCAGTCTTGGCCGGTTGCCGAGGAGTCCACACGGCAGTCAACGGGCTGGGGGAGCGGGCTGGCAATGCACCGATATCCTCTGTGCAGGCCATTCTGAACGACCATGCGCATGTGCATACTAATATAAAAGAAGAGAACCTCGGCAAGGTATCTACCATGGTGGAGAGCCTCTCCGGCATCGCCATCCCGCCCAACAAACCCATCATCGGCGAGAGCGTGTTCACACAGGTGGCCGGGGTGCATGCCGATGGCGACAACAAGAACAACCTCTATTGCAACGACCTCCTGCCCGAACGCTTTGGCCGCAAACGCGAGTATGCCCTTGGCAAAAATTCGGGCAAGGCCAACATCCTCAAGAACCTCGAAGAACTCGGTCTGGAACTCACGCCCGAACAGACACGCCGCGTGACCGACCGCATCATCGAACTGGGCGACAAGAAACAACTCATCACGCAGGAAGACCTCCCCTACATCGTGGCGGATGTGCTCAAGCACAGTGCACCCGACGACAAGGTGAAACTCATTTCCTACATGGTCTCCACCGCCTACGGACTCAAGCCAATGGCATCCGTGAAACTCGAAGTGAATGGCGACGTGTTTGAAGAGTCGGCCATGGGCGACGGTATGTACGATGCTTTCATCCATGCCGTGCGCCACATCTACAAAGACCGTCTCAACCGCCCCTTCCCCTGGCTCACCAACTATCAGGTCAGCATCCCGCCAGGCGGACGGACAGATGCCCTTGTGCAGACCACCATTTCCTGGACCTACAACGACCGCACTTACCGCACCCGTGCACTCGATGCCGACCAGACGGAAGCGGCCATCAAGGCCACCATCAAGATGCTCAACATCATAGAGAACGAATGACGATTCGTTCTCTTTTTTTTTGCCAAGTCGAAAAAAAGTCGTACCTTTGCACCCAGTTTTAGGATACTCCGTAATTCGCAATAGGTAAGTGACTCCGTCGTGCTTTTTAAGGTGCGTTGCCTTTTTTCAAGAACAGGTTCGCAACGCCAGACGCCGATCTGAAGGATTCGTAATGAAGGAGCGTGTTACTTATTAAATTATCACTGAATGAAAAAAATTTGTAAGGCTGCAAGCCTGGCATCGTTGTGTGTCAGTCTTGCAGGAAACGTCTGCGCACAGCAGCCGCTGCCTCTGTCGCTTGAACGCATGTTTGAACTGGCAGAGACACAGAACCGTGCGTTGGCTGTCATGGACATGGCAGTGCGCGAGGCGGAAGAAGGTGTTAGGGTGGCGAAGAGCGCACGGCTGCCCGACATGGATGCCAGTTTGGCACTGAGTTATTTGGGAAATGCCAACGTGTTTGCTCGTGAGTGGAAAGACTTTCAGGTGGCTCATCTTCCACATTTCGGCAACAACTTCGCCTTCGAGGCTTCGCAGGTCATCTATTCGGGCGGTGCCGTCACGGCAGGCATCGACTTGGCAAAGATGAAGCGTGAGATGGCTTTGCTTTCAAAGGAAGAGATGCGCGAGAATGTGCGCATGATGCTGGCTGGAAGTTATCTGCAACTCTACAAACTGCAGAACGAACGGCGTGTGTATGAGCAGAACACCATGCAGACACGGAAACTCATCGACGAAATCAATGCCAAACATGCACAGGGAGTGGCACTGAAGAACGATGTGACACGTTATGAACTGCAACTGAAAGGCTATGAGTTGGCACTCACACAGATTCAGAACAACCGTGAGGTGCTCAACCATCGGTTGAACATTGCCCTCGGACTGCCCGAAGACACTCGGATAGAGATTGACACAACGATGACGGCAATGCTCCCGGCCGTCTCCAACGAACTGACGTGGCAGAACGAAGCCTTGCAGTCGGCTCCCTCGCTGAAACAGAGCCAGTTGGGCATCGACATGAGCAAGCAGGGGGAAAAACTGGCAGGTGCAGACAGTAAGCCCACCGTCTTCGCCTTTGCTGCCGACAAGTTGGATGGCCCCATTCTGACCGAGGTGCCTACCATCAACTCCAACCTCAACTACTGGTATGCCGGGGTGGGCGTGAAGTACAGCCTCTCGTCGCTCTTCAAAGGAAACAAGAAAGTGCGTCAGGCACATGCAGCCACGCTATTGGCAGAGGAAGAGCACCGCATGGCACAGGACAATATGCGCACGGCGGTGAAAGATGCCTACGTGCATTTCGACGAGTCTTTCACCCTCTACGACACCCAGAAGAAGAGCCTCGAACTGGCACAGCAAAACTATCAGGTGGTGAACAACCGCTACCTGAACGGATTGGCACTCATCACCGACATGCTCGATGCCAGCAACCAGAAACTGAACGCTGAACTGCAAGTGGTGAATGCCGAAATCAACATCTTATTCAACTATTATCAACTGAAGAAAACTGTGGGAAGTTTGTAAAAGCACTATGAAACATAAGACTAAGAAACTCATTTATAACATCATCGTCGTTGTCGCCCTGCTGGTGGGTCTGGCATGGGTGTGCGGCAAGTTCATTCATCTCGGTCGGGTGGAGTTCACCGACAATGCTCAGGTGAAACAACTCATTGTGCCAGCCAATAGCCGAGTGCAGGGCTTCATCAAGGAGGTGCGCTTCGAGGAATATCAGGCAGTGAAGAAAGGCGACACGCTCGCCATCATCGAAGATGCAGAGTTCCGCTACCGTCTGGCACAGGCCGAGGCTGACTATCAGAACGCGACCGCAGGCAAGACTGCCATGCACAACGTCATCTCCACCACCTCCAACAACATTGCCGTGAACGAAGCCTCCATCGAGGAAGCGCGCATCGTGATGGAGAATGCCCAAAAGAACTACGAGCGTTTTGCCAACTTGCTGAAGCAGGAGAGCGTGACCCGTCAGCAGTTTGACGACATGAAGACCGCCTACGAGGCAGCCAAGGCACGTTATGAGATGCTGCAACGCTCCAAGCAATCGACCACGCTGGCCGTGAAGGAGCAGCACACACGGTTGGGGCAGAACGATGCGGGCATCGCATTGGCCGAGGCAGCGGTGGAACTGGCACGGCTGAACCTTTCCTATACTGTCATCGTGGCTCCTTGCGACGGTGTGACAGGTCGGAAGGAGATTCAGGTAGGGCAACTCATTCAGCCCGGACAAACCATCGTTGATATTGTGGATGGCGAAGACAAGTGGGTGGTGGCGAACTACAAGGAGACACAAACTGCCAACATCCGTCCGGGGCAGGACGTGGAGATAGAGGTGGATGCCGTGCCGGGCGTGACCTTCAAAGGCACCGCGACCAGCATCTCCCGTGCCACAGGTGCTGCCTTCTCCCTGTTGCCACAAGACAATTCGAGCGGCAACTTCGTGAAGGTGGAACAGCGCATCCCGCTCCGCATCGACTTCTCCAAAGAGAATCGGGCCGAGGACTTGGAGCGTGTGGCGGCTGGCATGAATGTGGAATGCACGGTAAAGTACTGATTCGGAATGAATACCTTTTCTATTCCGCAGATGCGCGACTTCGTGCCGCAGCGCCTTCGTCCGTGGATTCTGGTCGTCTTCGTGCTGGTGTTCCAGTTTTCGGGCGGTGTCTATCTGGCATCCGTTGCCGAGATGGTGGGCAGCACCCAACTGTTGCAGGAAGACATCCAGATGGCTGGCTATGCCTCGCTGGTGGGCATGGCACTCTTCTTCGGCATGATGTTCCGACTGAAGATGGCAGTCAAGTCGAAACCCACGTTGCTCCTCTGCTGCTCCGTCATCCTGCTGGCCAACATCATCTGTGCCAACACCACTTCCGTGCCACTGCTGGTTGTCACTTGCTTCGTGTCGGGCTTCTTCCGCATCTGGGGCACTTTCGAGTGTAACAGCACCATCCAACTCTGGATCACGCCCAAACGCGACATGTCCGTCTTCTTCTGCTACGTCTATCTCATTGTCAACAGCACCATCAACCTCTCGGGCATCATGTCGGTCTATCTCGCCTTCTGGCAGACCTGGGAATACATGCACTATGCCATCGTGCTGGCACTCCTGCTGGTGATGCTCACCACGCTCATCATCTACAACGACAAGCGCGTCATGCCGCCCCTGCCGCTCTATGGCATCGATTGGCTCGGCATGCTCATGTGGGGAGTGGTGGGTCTGTGCGTCGTGTTTGTCTGCACCTATGGCGAACACTACGACTGGTTCGACTCGTTCCACATCCGCTTCGCCACGTTCCTCGGGGTCATCACCTTCATCCTGAACCGTTGGCGCGCTTCGTTCATTCATCATTCCTACATCTTCCACGACCTCTTTAGCCGCTACCCCATGGTGCTCATGCTCATCGGCATCATCGTGTTGGGCGACACGCTGCTGGCTCCCGAGCACATCTTCGAGCATGCCCTGATGGAAGGCATCCTCGGCTACGACTCGCTCAACGTCATCTCGCTCAACTGGGTGGGATTCCTCGGCACCCTGCTCGGCTGTCTGGTCGTCTATGTGCTCTTTGCTCGCTGGAAGTGGCCCTATCAGCGCATGCTCATGATCGCCTTCCTGTGCTACATCTTCTATCTGGCATACTTCTACTTCGTCATCGACTACAACCTGCCGAAGGAAGCCCTCTGTCTGCCCATCATCGTGCGCACCGTCGGCTATGTCATCATGGCAACTGCCGTCTTGACAGCCAACACCAGCCTTCCTTTCCCCTTCTACTTCTGTCAAGCGGTGTGTGTGCAGAACCTCTTCAGTGCTGCTCTTGCTGGCTGCATTGGCTCTGCCATCGTGGGACGCATGCTGAAGGTGGTGCAGAAAGCCAACTTCATGGAACTGAGTGCAGGCATCGACCATCTCACCCCCTTCTCCCAAGGAGGTTGGGCGGCTGCATACGGCATGACGCAAGCGCAAGCCTTGCTCGAATCGATGAAGGAGATTTACGGCATCCTTCTGCTCATCGCCATCGGTGCATGGCTCTTTGCCGCCCTCTTCCATCCTGCCATCCGCCCCACACGCTATCTCCATCCGCTCTTCACCACCATCCGCAGCAGCCTCTCAATGGATATGCTGAAAAAGATGAGGGCAGAGAAACGAACGGAGATGGAGTGAAAGAAGTGAAAAGTGAATAATCTAAGTTACCTGCCATTCGGACTGCTGGCAACTCATTAGTAAAAGTAACTTAGATTTTTCACTTTTCACTTTTCACTTTTCACTATTCTTCGTATCTTTGCACCATCTAATTTCAAAAAGTGACTAAAGAAAGGAAAAGACTATGGAAAAGTATCAGAAAGTGATTTCGGCGGCTATTATCGCCGTGGGACTGATTGTCTTAGGACTGTGCCTCAAGGGCGGAATTGACAACTTCACCAACAAAGACCGCCGTGTGACTGTGAAGGGACTTTCCGAACGGGAAGTGGATGCTGACAAGGTGACATGGACACTGACGCTGAAAGAGTCAGGCGACGACCTGAAACCGCTCTTCAACAGCATCAACGAGAAAACAGAAATCGTGAAGAAGTTTCTGAAAGACAAAGGCTTGAAAGGTCAAAACACCATGGAAGTCGGCACGTTCGACGTGAACGACAATCTGGCCAACGTGTGGGGCGACAACCAACCTCGCTATCACTATTCCGTCGCTCGTTCGCTCTATGTTACATCGAAGGACACGAAACTCATCAGCAAGTTGAGAGCCAGTACCGACGAACTGATAGACCTTGGCGTCATTCTGGAAACCAACTATGCCGAGTATGAATACACACAGTTCCAGCAGTTGAAGCCCGAAATGATGGCAGAAGCCATAGCCAACGCCGAGAAGACCGCCACCCAGTTTGCCGAGAACAGCCACTCCACCATCAACAAGATAGTGGAAGCCGGACAGGGCGAGTTCTCCATCGACGATGCCGACGACCCCTTCAAGAAAAAAGTGCGCGTGGTATCCACCATCACCTATTCGCTCAAAGACTGAAAGATGGGTTCCGCACAATCGCACACGCACGGCACGGAAAATGACGTTCTGACGTTCTGACCTCTGACCATACGTTTTTCATTTGACCGCCGCACAGGGCAATGAATGACTTCCGCAAAGAAGAATGAATGACCCTCGCAGACAAAGACAAATGCCTTCCGCATACATACACTTGTGTGCGGAAGGCATTTGTCTTTGTCTGCGAGGGTCATTTTCCTCTGAGTAGCCCAGCGAAAAAATATTGCGTTCGGAGCGAAAAAAAAATCGCACTTCTATTGACAAACCTGCCCCCCCGATATTAATGGGGCATCGTGTTTCATGTTTAACCACCAAAACCAACTTTCCTGTCGGGGCAAGGGGGAAAATGCCTACAGCCCGAAGCCCAGGGTGAGGAGCAGGCCGTGGCGGCCTACGGGTTCTTGGCTGCCAGTGAAGAACTGGTATTCGTAGCCCAGACCCAGCGAGACTCGTCCGCGCATCATACAGTGAACTTTCAGTCCGAGGCCGAGGAGGTGGTGATGTCGGTTGGGCAAGTCGCTGTAGCCGGGGTGGGTTTCTCCATGCTGGAGCAGGGCCATGTAGGTGGCGGCGACATAGGGGGTGAAGTGCCAGACATCGTAGCCGTTCTGCACGGGGAGGCTGAAGCCTAAGCGCGCTGTCACGTCCCAGGTGTGGACGCTGCCGATGACATGGGTGAAGGGTGCGAAATCATGGCCGGTATAGATGAAGAGGAGTTCGTGGCACGGGGTGAAACTCACTCCGCCGTAGAGGTACTTGTAGGTGAAATCGGCATAGGTCGCCATTGATTCGCTCACATTGCCCCATCGGGAACCTGAAAACCAGTGGAATGTGGTGCCGATGGACACGGAGGAGAGTGCATCGCGCCATGAGACAACCTTGTTGGAGGGGTAGGTGTTTTCCCACTCGTCGGTCGGGCCTTGGAGGGCGGCCTTTTCAGTGGCATCGGTGGGGTCGGCCTCTTCATCGCACCTCATCGTGCGCCAAGGCAGCACCGTCCGCCCCGTGAATGTGCCTACGATGGCATTGGGCCTGTCGAGAGGAAACACGTTGCTCACATTCAGCACCTTATAGTCGGCAGGAAAGCCTGTGAGAACGAAACGGTAGGCCACGCCGCGATTGAACGCCAAGACTTCAAGCACAATGCCTGTGGCTGTTTGCAGCATGAGGCGGTTATATTCTGTTCCCAAACTTTTCAGGCTCTCATCGTCGGTGTCGGCAAGGAGCATGGGGGTCGTGGAGGAGTTGCTGAGGGTGATGGCTGATTTTCCGAAAGAACGGCGATGACCCTCGGTGAGGACTTCAAGTTCTACCTCCTTGTTGCGAATGACGTTTTTTCCATAGGCGGAGACTGTCATCTTCAACCCGTTAGGGCGTCTCTTCTTATCGTCGATGTTGCGTTTCCAATCCACCTTGAGGTGTACCCACACGCTTCTGTCGGGCGAGGATACTGAATACTGGGCTTTGACTGCTGCGCATAGGCAGAGGAGGAGGATGGAGAGGATGTGGCGTTTCATATAGACTGCATTTTTGTGTGCAAATGTAGCATTTTAATGGAACAAATGGAAGAAAAAAGTTACAATTAACAATTAATAATGAACAATTAACAATTGAGGAGTGAAAGAAGTGAAAAAGGAGTGATGAGAAGTGAAAGCCAGTACCTTCTGCCCTCATGACAAAGCATTCGGCACTCACTCCTCAATTGTTCATTGTTAATTATTAATCGTTAATTGACACTTTTTTACGCTTTTCTTTGGCAGAGTGACGGGGAAGATGTACCTTTGCCCGAAATTTTGACACAATCACATTCAAAAAAGTTTACAAGATGCAACTAAAAACAATTTTTCTTGCTGCCGGCATGCTGTGCTGTTTGGACATGGGCAGCATGATGGCTCAGGCTCCACAGGGGCCACAAGGTCAGAAGGAGGAGCAACGTGGCTCCAGCAAGTTGCCCGAATGGGTGGACGACCTCTCGAAACGTGTGCAGATAGACGGCTATGTGCAAGGAGGATTTACCTACGAACACACAGGGGGCAGGGACAATAACACATTCGACTTGAAACGGAGCATTCTGGTGGTGGCGGCTCCCATCAGTGACCGCTGGTTTGCCTTCTTCATGCACGACTTCTCAAGCGTGGTGCAGGAGTACTATGCCACCTATCGCGTGACGAACAACAAGGCGCTCAGCGTGAAGTTCGGTCAGTTCAAGAATGCGCTGACCTATGAGAACAGTCAGTCGCCCACAGGCATGGAGGCCATCGATGTGTATGCTGAGGGTGTGACCTATCTGGCTGGTTGCGGAAGCGACCGTCTGATGGGCACACAGTATGGCCGTGACCTGGGCCTGGAGGTGTTCGGACAGACGAATGACGGAAAACTGAAATACGCGCTGGAGGTGATGAACGGACAGGGCGTGAACAGGAAGGACGGCAACAATGAGAAAGATTTCATTGGCAAACTGGAGTACAGCCCGGTGGAGGGTCTGAGTTTCATCGCTTCGGGTCAGTTGGGTCGTGGCCATGCCGTGGGCAAGTCGGTCTATAATCCAGACATTGAGATAGGGCAGGACTATAAGCGCAACCGCTGGACGTTGGGCTTTGCCTACAACTCCAAGCCTTTCAACGTGCACGGCGAGTACGTGGAGGGCCGCGACGGCGACGTGACCAGCCGTGGTGCCTATGTGTCGAGCACAGTGCCTGTGGCCAAGCACTTGGATGTGGTAGGTTCCTACGATTTCTTCAACTTCAACACCAAGGCTCACATGCACCAGCACAAGGCCATTTTCGGCATCCAGTACTGGTTCTACAAGCATTGCCGTCTGCAGGCGCAGTATGTGTATAAGAATGCCTCGGTGCAGAATGGCATTTTCACGCATGGTGCCAACCACGCCATCATGTGCCAACTGCAGGTGAGACTGAAATAAAAGGGAGGACTTTATGATTATCAAGATTCTTCTCACCGTCATCTTCTTGGCTGTGACGGTCTATGTGGGTATCTACTCGCGCAAACAAGCCAACAATGTGGATGGTTTCGTGCTGGGCGGCCGTTCGGTGGGTCCGTGGCTCTCGGCCTTCGCCTTTGGCACCAGTTATTTCTCGGCTGTGGTGTTTGTGGGCTATGCTGGCCAGTTTGGCTGGAAGTATGGTCTGGCCAGTTCGTGGATTGGCATCGGCAACGCCATCATCGGTTCGCTGTTGGCCTGGCTCATTCTGGGACGGCGCACCAAACTGATGACTCAGCACATCAACTCGCGCACCATGCCTGACTTTTTCGGCACACGGTTTGGCAACCAGGGGTTGCGCATCGTTGCCTCCATCATCGCCTTTGTGTTCCTCATTCCCTACACGGCAGGTGTGTATAGCGGCATCTCGAAACTCTTCGACATGGGTTTCGGCATCCCCTATGAGTATTGCATCATCATCATGGCACTGCTCACGGCGGTCTATGTGATTCTGGGCGGCTATAAGGCTACGGCCATCAACGACTTCATTCAGGGCATTGTCATGTTGGGCGGCATCATCGCCGTCATCTTGGTGGTGCTCAACAGTCAGGGCGGTTTCACCGAGGCTCTACAGAAGATGAAAGAGGCTGTGCCTACGGCTCACGACCTTGAAAGTCCGCTCTACAAAGACTTCCAGGCCGGCGACTTCGCCTCGTGGTGGGGACCGAACCCGATGAGTCTGCTCGGTGTGGTGGTGCTGACTTCGCTCGGCACTTGGGGACTGCCGCAGATGGTGGGCAAGTTCTACTCCATCACCGACGAGAGTGCCATCAAGCGCGGCACCATCATCAGCACCATCTTTGCCTTCATCGTGGCGGGTGGTTGCTACTTCCTTGGCGGTTTCGGACGTCTGTTCGGCGAGCCTGTCTGGAACGAGGCACGACACAACTATAAGTTCGACGACATCATCCCCACCATGCTACAGACAGCAGTTGACTCCGACCTGCTCATTGGCCTGGTGATGGTGCTGGTGCTTTCGGCTTCGATGTCCACATTGGCCTCGCTGGTGCTCACCTCTTCATCGACCATGACCCTCGACCTCATCTATCGCGACAAACGTGCTGGGGCCGACGAGGTGAAGAGTGGTGAAATTGACGATGAGGTGGCCGAAAAGATTGAACGCCGCAAGGTAGTCATCATGCGTGTACTCATCGTGTTCTTTATCGTCATCTCCGTGCTCATCGCCCTCAATCCTCCTACGTTCATCGCCCAACTCATGGGCATCAGTTGGGGTGCCTTGGCTGGCGCATTCTTGGCTCCTTTCCTCTTGGGTCTCTACTGGCGAGGTGTCACCACCGCATCCGTTTGGGCATGCTTCATCTGGGGTGTCGGCTTCACGGTAGTCAACATGCTCCTCGGCAATCCCATCAACCCGATTGACTGCGGTGCCATCGCTATGGTAGGCGGCTTCCCTGTCGTGTTGCTTGTCAGCCTTGTGACCAAGAAGTTGCCACAAGCAAAACTGGACAGCATTTGGAAGTGCTATAAGTAATGTCTGTTCATCGAACTTCCCTTTTGTAAGTTCACATAAATATATATAGTATAAAAGGCGTACCCCTCGACTACGATGTAGTGTAGTCGAGGGGTACGCCTTTTTGTAGTCGAGGGGTACGCTCACTTATCCTTTCTGGTTATAGTCAGCGTTCAGATGGTTCATGGCACTCAACAGTTTGTGGCTGTACACTAATGGAAGGAAACCCACGCAAGCACCCAGCACACACCAAAGCCAGTAATCAGATGCACCGAAAGAGTATGGAATCTTGCGACGCTGAAGTTCGTTACCAATGCGATTGCTGAGTTTGTGGAACCACACAAAATATGCGATACCTCCCGTAAGCCATCCCCAGAGGAAGAACACCCACAGGTAATTGGTAGTCTTTCGACCATCATATCGGGTGGCAACAGTGTTGATCTCACTTGAAATCTGAGCAAGTACAACGATGCCGTAAATGCCCAATGTAATCATGCTCAATAAAAAGAATTTCGCCAATCCACGATTGATGGGCAGCAATTTCTTAGGCACGAAAGGCTCACTTTCCTTGGCTGTTACCTCGATGGGCGCAACCTCTTCGGCTGGCTCTTCTGCAGGAGCCTCGTTGGAGGCTTCAACATAGAGAGGAGCAACCTCTTGGGGAGTATCGGAAGATTCTTGTGTTTTAGTGTTTGTCTCTATAGACTCCTCAGCCGCAGGGACTTCCTCCTCATTACGGGGGAGGGTAGGGGTGAGGGTCTTCTCAAAAGCCTCAATCTTGTCCTTGTTGGAGAGCAAGAAGTCGATGTCGTCATAGGCATTCATGAGACAATACTTCTTGTAGGAGTTGATGTCGAAGTGTTCGCTGTGGCCAGTGGCGAGGTTGGTCACCGTCTGGTTGGGCACATCCACTTTCACCTCTGTCTGTGGATTGGCTGCGATGCTGTCGAAGAGTTCCTGCTGGAACTCCTTGCTGACGATGACAGGCAGCACGAAGCAGTTGAGGAGGTTGTTGCGGTGGATGTCGGCGAAAGAACTGGAGATGACCACTCGTACCCCGTAGCCGGCAATGGCCCATGCCGCATGTTCACGAGAGGAGCCAGAACCCCAGTTCTGACCGCCCACGATGATTTCGTGTACACCCTTGCGAGGTGCTTCGGCATACTCAGGCTGGTTCATCACGAAGTCCTTCACTGGGTTGCCGTCTGCATCGAAGCGAAGGTCGTGCATGAAGGCATCGCCAAAGAACTGTGGGTCACGTGTCGTGCTCGCCAAGTAGCGGGCAGGAATGATGAGGTCGGTATTACAGTTGTCAATCTGAATCGGGATGCAGGTTGACTGGATGATGTCGAATTTTTCTTTCATAATGTCAAATCTTTCTCGGGTCAGTTACTACTCCTGTGATTGCTGATGCTGCCACCACCAATGGGCTGGCAAGGATGGTGCGGGCACCGGGGCCTTGACGACCAACGAAGTTGCGGTTGCTGGTGGAGATGGAGAGTTTGCCAGCAGGCACCTTGTCTGGATTCATGGCAAGGCAAGAGGAGCAAGAGGGGAGACGGAGTTCAAAACCAGCCTCTTCCAGTATCTTGTCGATGCCCTCGTCGATGATTTGTTGACGCACCAGCCAGGAGCCAGGCACAAGCCAAGCCACCACACTGTCTGCCTTCTTCTTGCCCTTCACCACCGAGGCAAAAGCACGGAAGTCTTCGATGCGGCCATTGGTGCAAGCACCGAGGAAGCAGTAATCCACAGGCACTCCTTCGAGTTTCTGCCCTGGTTCGAACTGCATGTATTCGAGCATGCTGAGGAACTGGCTGCGGTCAGCCTCAGGAATCTCGTCGAGGGTAGGGATGCACTCGTCGATGGCAATGCCGGCACCGGGGTTTGTTCCGTAGGTGATGCGAGGAGCGATGTCCTCGGCACGATAAGTTACCTCCTTGTCAAACACGGCATCGGGGTCGGAGTAGAGTTTCTTCCATTCTTCCACAGCCTTGTCCCAGTCCTCACCCTTCGGTGCATATTCACGTCCTTTCAGATAAGCGAAGGTCGTCTCATCGGGAGCAATCAGACCTGCACGGCTACCCATCTCGATGGAGAGGTTGGAGAGCGTCAGACGGCCCTCCATGCTCATGTTGCGCACAGCCGAGCCAGCATACTCCACGGCATAGCCCGTGGCACCGCTGGTGGTCATCTGTGCCATGATGTAGAGTGCCACATCTTTGGCCGTCGTGCCTTCGGGCAGGGTGCCTTCGATGTTGATGCGCATGGTCTTGGGCTTGCTCTGCAAGATGCACTGCGAAGCCAGCACCTGAGCCACTTCGCTGGTGCCGATACCCATGGCGATGGCTCCTACTGCACCATGAGTCGAGGTGTGAGAGTCGCCACACACGATGGTCATGCCCGGCAACGAAAGAGCCTTTTCAGGACCCACCACATGAATGATGCCGTTGTCCTTCGTGCCCATGGCGAAGTGTTTGATGCCAAACTCCTCGCAGTTCGCCTTCAGGGTCTCCACCTGCTTGCGTCCCACAGGGTCGTCGATGCGCTCCTGCTGGTCGGAAGGGGTGTTATGGTCGGGCATGGCCACCACATGGTCGGGGCGGAACACCTTGATGTTCTTGTCTCTCAGCGTGTCAAACGCCTGTGGGCTGGTCACCTCATGTGCATACAGACGGTCGATGTACAGTTGCGTAGGGCCGTCCTCCACGTTCTGCACCACGTGAGCATCCCATATTTTGTCGAATAAAGTCTTTCCCATTGTTTAATTGCGGAATTTATTGATACAATCGATGTAGGCTTCCACGGATGCGGTGACGATGTCGGTGTTGGCACCGAAACCATAGTAGAGGTGGTTGTTGTACTCTACCTGCATGTGCACCTTGCCCATGTCGTCGCTGCCCTTCGAGATAGCCTGGATGGTGAACTCCTTGAGGGTCATCTGCCGCTTGATGATTTGCTTGAGAGCCTTGATGGCAGCATCTACAGGACCATTGCCCGATGCGGCAGCCTCGAAGTGTTCGTTGGCAATGGCCAAGCCGATAGAAGCCACACTCTTCACACCCATGCCCGTGGTTACCTGCAGGTAGTCGAGTTTCACGTTGTGTGTGTCCGATCGGTCGGCACCTGCCAACACAAGGATGTCGTCGTCCGTCACCTCCTTCTTCTTGTCCGCCAGTTTGAGGAAAGCCTCATAAATCTTGTCAAGTTTCTCGCCTTCCACTTCCACGCCGTTCACGTGCAGACGATGCTTCAAGGCAGCACGTCCACTTCGGGCCGTCAGCACGATGGCATTATCGTCGATACCCACCTCTTTCGGGTCCATGATTTCATAGGTCGAAGCATTCTTCAGCACACCGTCCTGATGGATGCCGCTGGAGTGGGCAAACGCATTCCTGCCCACAATCGCCTTGTTAGGCTGCACAGGCATGTTCATTAGGCTCGACACCATGCGGCTCGTCGGGTAAATTTTCGTTGTGTTGATGTTCGTCTCGATGCCCAAGTCGGGGTGCGTCTTGAAAATCATTGCCACTTCTTCCAACGAAGTATTGCCAGCACGTTCACCGATGCCATTGATGGTCACCTCCACCTGCCTTGCACCGGCCAGCACACCAGCCACCGTGTTGGCCGTAGCCATGCCGAGGTCGTTGTGGCAGTGAGTGGAGAGGATGGACTTGCCTGCAGCAAAAGCATCCACATGTTCGTAGAGATACTTGATTTTCTCGTGATACTCATTCGGCACACGGAAGCCCGTCGTGTCGGGGATGTTGCACACCGTGGCACCAGCCTTCGTCACTGCATCGATAACACGTGCCAGATACTCGTTGTCCGTTCTGCCCGCATCCTCTGCATAGAACTCCACATCCTCCACATACTTCTTGGCATACTTCACGGCTGCCACAGCCCGTTCGATGATTTCTTCGGGCGTGGAGTTGAACTTGTACTTGATGTGTGAAGGACTCGTTCCGATACCCGTGTGGATGCGCTTCCGCTTAGCATACTGCAGTGCCTCGGCAGCACAGTCTATGTCCTTCTCCACTGCACGGGTCAGCGCACAGACGGTGGGCCAAGTGACCGCCTTCGAAATCTCTACCACACTGTTGAAATCGCCTGGGCTGGAGATGGGGAAACCAGCCTCGATGACATCCACGCCCAATGCCTCCAGTTGCTTAGCCACCTGAATCTTCTCAACCGTGTTGAGTTGACATCCTGGCACCTGCTCACCGTCGCGGAGCGTTGTGTCGAAAATAAATAATCTATCTGCCATATTTTTGTTGAATTATACTTCTCAAAGCCATGAGTACGAATACCTACATATAAAAGTAAAACCTTCCCCATGACCATGAGAAAGGTTAAACATTTGGTTTGTATCGTTATGCCCGACAGCAACTGCACACCCTTCTCACCTTCGACCCTGTAAGTCGAAGTCCAAGAAGGTGCTGTAGTGCTATGTGGTCAAAAGTAGTCATATACTCTCCATTATCGGGTGCAAAAGTACAACATTTTTCGTTTACTACAAAAAAAATCAGCACATTATTTATTATCATCAGCAGAAAACGTGAAGTCAGACATCTCCACTCCCTCGCCATAGATGGTTTTGAAATCATCACGCATCGAGATGACGTGGTAGCCCGCCTCGCGCCACTGTGCGCCCAGCGAAAGAGCCTTCTCCCTGTTGGCATGGTCCCTCGCCTCGTCATCGGCTATCAGCATGAAAGCAGCAGTTCTGTACATGGGGTTGCTCAGGCAGTAGTTGTGCATGGCGCAGTCGCCGCCGCTGTTTCCGAACGAGAGGACTGGAACTTTGCCAATCTCCTGTGTAATCTGCAGCACCTTGTTCGTTTTCAAGTTCTTGATGATGAGTTCATCGGTGCGTACAAGGTCTTCCTCCTTACCCATCGTGTAGTTGACCCCTGCTTCCGTACCCTGGCTGGAAGAACGCAATTTCACGTCCATGCCAATCACCCGGTTCGGTTCAATGCCGATGGCATCGACCAGCGCACGGCAGATAAACCTGTCAGACCCTGAAACCACATAATAGGTGAAACCGTTATCCTCCAGATAGTCAAACACCTGCAGCATGGGCTTGTAGAAACTTTGTCCATAAGTCATGCCCACAAACCCATTGGCTGGTTCCGTTGCATACGCCTTCACGTAGGCATCAAACTCAGCCAGAGTCATGCCTGCATAAGCCTTCGCGGCAGCCACAGCATGCTTCATGTCGAAGTGCGGAGGAAGAGGCTTCCCCTCCCTGACAAAATCTCTGATTTCCTGTGCTGTCTCTCTCACGTCCTCAGGAGCCTTGTCCCTATATGTTTCATCGTCCAGCACACGATGCTCCAGCAGATTATACTCGAAATAAGTCGGATAAAGTTCACCGACAAAAGTGCCATCCATGTCGAACGTGGCAATTCTGTCTTCAGCCTTGATGAAGTTCTTCGAATTCGGATTCGTCACATCCTCCACATACTCCTGTAGAGAAACCAGCGCCTCACAAGAGTTCCACTGAGAGAAATACTCCTTTTTAGGCGGTGTCGTGTCGCCATCACTCTTTGAACACGAACCGCACACCGTCAAGCCGCAAATAAAGGTGACGGCCAGCACCCATCGAAACATTTTTTTCATTATTTTTTTGCTTTTTTAGTTTTTTAACTCGGCTTTCGCAAAATACTCATTGCATAAGATAATTTTGTGTAGTTTAAGTTTCGGAAGTTCCAAACACTTCATTTTCAACAACGAATCAAGCGAATAATTCTAATTTACCATGCGGCGAGAAGATGTATTGTCCTAATGCCGCAAGCGGCAACGAATGGAATCGAATGGCTACACTCAGCATTCGTTTTTATTCGTTGCACCCTTGGGTGCATTGTGTATT
>OCVV011297131.1_pt1 | contig 28446 bp, 21 predicted proteins | sample 1539721 | NCBI WGS metagenome assembly OCVV01 (sample SAMN02144230, study PRJEB22623) | gut metagenome | biome: sheep rumen | host: Ovis aries | place: New Zealand | reverse complement strand
CCAGAGTGGCCGCGTCCATCCCGCCGGATCCGATCAGCCCGAGAGCGCCCGCATTGGAGCAGGCTGCCGCGAATTCACCGGTTGCAATATTGGCCATACCGCCCTGAATAAAGGGGTAACGGATAGCAAGAATTTCATTGAGTCGTTTCATTGATCTGTTTTCTCCATTCTCTGTATGCGTCTTACCACTCCAGATAAGCGCTTGCCCAGGTCAGTCCGCCGCCGAATCCGGAGACAAACATCCGGGTTCCCGGACTGCACATGCCGGCCTTCTTCATATCCGCCAGGGCCAGCGGGATGCTGGCGCCGGAGGTGTTGCCGTACCGATCCAGATTCATAAAGAATTTTTCCTCCGGCAGTTTTCTCCGTTTTCTGACATAATCAATAATGCGCCGGTTGGCCTGGTGGCAGACAATATAATCGATTTCCCCGGCAGATACGCCGGAGTCCTGTTCCATCAGGGTAATTCCCCGATTGATGGCTCCCGTGGCAAACCGGAACACCGCGTGCCCGTCCATATGAATCCACTGCTCCGGATACATCAGTCCCGGTGTATGCAGCGCTTCCGCATTTCCCCGGGAACCCAGCCGGCAGAAAAACCGGTGACTGTCGGAACGGCGGATCACAGCAGCCGCCGCGCCGTCTCCAAACAGCACGCAGGTGCCCCGGTCCTGCATATTCAGCATTCTCGACAGCTGTTCCGCGCCGATCAGCAGTGCGTAGGGCCGTTCGATATTGCCGCAGCCCAGCATGGCGCTGACCACATTCAGTCCGTAGACGAAGCCCGCGCAGGCCGCGTTGACATCAAAGGAGGGGGTATCCTCGGGTATGCCCAGCGCCGCCTGTACCAGGCTTGCCGCGGAGGGGGTGTTGTAGTCCGCCGAGATCGTGGCCACCACACACAAACCGATCTGATCCGGTGTAACGCCCGCGTCTTCCAGCGCATTCCGTGCCGCCTCCGTGCACAGCTGGGTATGGGTTTCTCCTTTGCTGAAATACCGGCTCCTGATTCCGGTTCTGGTGCGGATCCACTCGTCTGAAGTATCCACAATCCGTGCCAAATCTTCATTGGTCACACGGTTGGCCGGCAGAGCGGCGCCCATTCCGGTGATCTGTATTCCCTGCATTTTACTTTTCTCTCTTTCCTGACTATTCTGCGTTTGCTTCCGCCTATCCGTTGGTCTTTCGCCGCACCGGATGTCTGTCCCCTTCAATATGGCGGAATTTTTCATAACGCTGCGCTATCAGCTCCTGCGCAGGTATGCGCATCAGCCGCTGCAGTTCCGTGCTGAGCTCCTGTTTGATCCGGGCCGCGCAGGAGAGGAAATCTTCCTGAATTCCCCCTTCCGGCTCCGGGATCACCCGGTCGATCAGCCCTGCTTCCAGCAGTTCGCCCGCAGTCATTTTCATCACTTCACAGGCCTCCCTGCTGCGTCCGGCGTCCTTCCACAGAATGCTGGCAAATCCCTCCGGGGAAAGGATCGAATAGACCGCGTTCTCCAGCATCCAGACAGAATCCGCCACTCCCAGCGCCAGGGCGCCGCCGCTGCTGCCTTCTCCGGTAACAATCGCGATCACAGGTACCTGCAGGGTACTCATCTGCGCCAGATTTTCGGCAATTGCCGTGCTGATTCCGTTTTCTTCCGCTTCCATACCCGGATAGGCGCCCGGTGTATCGATCAATGTAATCACTGGACGGCCGAACTTTTCCGCCTGCTTCATCAGGCGCAGGGCTTTGCGGTAGCCTTCCGGCCCCGGCATGCCGAAGTTAAAATTTAGATTTTCCTCCAGGGTACTTCCCTTTCTGTGGCCGATCACCGTTACCGGCTGTTTCCCGAAAAATCCGATGCCTCCGTATATGGAGGCGTCTTCTTTCCCCAGCCGGTCTCCGCACAGCGGGAGAAACTCTTCAAACAGTTCCTCAATATAATCTGTGATTTTCGGCCGTCTGCGGTCTCTGGCCAGCAGAAGACGGTCGTAAGCTGTCAGTTTTTTCTTCATGCCTCTGCCTCCCTGTTCCGCCGATGTTCCCGGGGTTCGTGCAGGCGCAGGATCTGTCCGATGATCTTGCGCATATCATTCTTCGGCACCACCCGGTCCACAAATCCGTGCGCCAGCTGGAATTCCGCCCGCTGAAATCCTTCCGGCAGGGATTCCCCGATGGTCTGCTCGATGACCCGGGGGCCGGCAAATCCGATCAGGGCGCCGGGTTCCGCCAGAATAATATCCCCGAGGCTTGCAAAACTGGCGCTGACGCCTCCGGTGGTGGGATGCATCAGGACGGAGATATAGAGCCCGCCGGCATCCTTGAAGCGCTGAATGGCGGCGCTGGTTTTGGCCATCTGCATCAGGCCGTAGAGTCCTTCCTGCATCCGGGCACCGCCGCTGGCGGAGAAAATAATCAGGGGACAGCCCCGGTTCTGTGCTGCCTCAATGGTGCGGGTCAGTATTTCTCCTACCGCGCTGCCCAGGCTTCCCATCAGGAAGTCCCGGTTCAGATATGCCGCGAAGGCTGTCACTCCTTCGATTTTTCCGTAACCCGCAATCACCGCGTCCGAAAGGCCGGTTTTCTGTCTCAGGTCCTTCAGTTTTTTCTTATAGCCCGGAAAATTCAGCGGATCCACACTTTCGATCCTGTCATAGACCGCATGGAAAGTGCCCTCGTCAAACAGCAGCTCCAGGTCTCTGCTGCCGCTTTTTAAACTGACATTGTGTTCCCGCAGTTTTTTAAAGGAGAGCATTTTGTTCCTGCGTTCCGTAAAGCTGGTAAAACTGTTCATTGCCTGCGCCTCTTACACTTTCTTCCTACTGTTCCTTCATTTTGCTGCTTTCCCGGTTCCAGGCCAGAAGCCCGCCGGTATTGCGCTCAATAAAGGAGGTATCCACATTGCCCATCATGTAATCCAGATTGAACATGATCAGCAGCAGAAATTCGATATTTGTATCCACGCCCTCAATGATGGTCTCCTCCAGAGCCATCCGCATTCTGCGGATCGCCTCCAGCCGGCCCGGCGCGTGGACGATGATTTTGGCCACCATGGAATCATACCAGGGGCTGATTCTGCATCCCTGATACAGCGCGGTCTCCACCCGCACATCAAAGCCGCCCGGCAGATGCAGGAATGTCACCTCGCCCGGGGACGGCAGGAAATTATTTTCCGGATTTTCCGCGTTGATCCGGCATTCAATGGCATGCCCGCCGCAGTGAATCTCATCCTGCTTATAGGACAGCCTGAGGCCGGCGGCAATCCGGATCTGTTCCCGGATCAGATCCACACCCGTTACCATCTCTGTCACCGGATGCTCCACCTGGATCCGCGTATTCATTTCAATAAAATAGAAATGCCCCTCGGCATCCAGCACGAATTCCACTGTGCCGGCGCTGTAATACTTCACTGCCCGGGCTGCTTTTAACGCAGCCTTTGCCATGGCATTTCTCTGTTTTGCGCTGAGTATTTTGGCCGGTGACTCTTCGATCAGCTTCTGATTCCGCCGCTGCATAGAGCAGTCCCGCTCACCCAGCTGGATGATATTGCCATGCTTGTCACCTAAGATCTGAAATTCAATATGATGGGGATTTAAGATCAGTTTTTCCAGATACATATCCCCGTTACCGAAGGCAGCCAGTGCCTCGGCCCGGGCGCTTTCGAAAGCGGCCTCCACTTCATCGGCATCGAAGGCGGTGCGCATTCCCCGGCCCCCGCCGCCCGCGGAAGCTTTCAGCAGTACGGGATATCCGATCCTGTCCGCGATTTCCCTTGCCTGGGCCGCGGATTCCACCAATCCGTCGGAACCGGGAACCACCGGAACCCCATTCTTCCGCATCAGGCTTCTGGCGGACTGTTTGTCTCCCATTCCGCGGATCATGTCCGCAGACGGACCGATAAACTCGATTCCGCTGTCTGCGCAGGCTTGGGCAAAGTCCGCGTTTTCCGACAAAAATCCGAATCCCGGATGGATCGCCTCGCAGTGATATGCCCTGGCAGCTTCCAGGATACTGTCCTGGTTCAGATAACTGGCCGCGGCTGCCGCGGGGCCGATGCAGACGGCCTCGGTACAGAACTGCACCGGCATGCTGTCCGCGTCTTCTTCGGAATATACTAAAACGGTTTCAATCCCCAGTTCTGTACAGCAACGGAGAATACGCATGGCGATTTCGCCCCGGTTGGCGATGAGCATTCTCTTAAACATTGCCCTTCTCCTCAATGCGCATCAGTACTTCTCCGTACTGCGCGAATGTGCTGTCTTCTGCCAGGATCTCTGTTACCACACCGTCACAGGGCGCCGGCACTTCGTTAATAATCTTCATGGCTTCGATCAGACCCACGGTCTCGCCTTTTTTCACGGAAGCGCCCACTTCCACATAGGGGGCTTCTCCCGGTTTGGATGCCCGGTAAAAGATTCCAGCCAGCGGCGCGGTCAGTTCGGTTCCGGCAGCCGCCGCGGATGCTTCCGGCTGTGCCGTTGTCTCCGGCGTCTGCGCGGCGGCAGAAGCAGACCCTGCTGCCGGTACCTGTGACACGGAAGGTGTCCCTGCTGCCGGTACAGGAACCGGAGCCGCGCAGTACGCAGGCTCCGGTTCAAAAAAAGCTTCTTTCTTTCTTACCGCAAGTTTGATCTCTCCGGCCTCAAACTCCAGCTCGCACATATCAGACGCCTGAAACTGGGACAGCAATTCCTGTATTTCTTTCATTTCCAGATTCATGCTGATCACTCCCTTAGTTTGCGTGCGCGTCGATGTAGGATACGATCTCACTTACCTTTGTCAGTTTTGCGGCTTCCTCTTCCGGAATCTCAAGGCCGTATTCCTCTTCCAGTGCCATGATCAGCTCAACCGCGTCGATGGAATCCGCTCCCAGATCCTTGATCAGGTCCACATCCATTGTGATGTCATCCTCATTAAAGCTCATGGTATCTACGATAATCTCTTTTACTTTGTCAAATGTTGCCATGGTGTTTTCCTCCGATAAATGATTGTCTTTTCAGTCCTGTCATTTCAAACTATTTTATTAAATCTTTTTATTAAATAATTTGAACGATTAAAACTTAAAACAATTGAAGGAGTTTGTCAACCGGATTTTTCATCTCCCTGCCGTCGTTTCGCTTTTTATGCAATCCGTCAGGCCGTTGGTTTTTTGACATCATGTCTCTTCTTCCACCCTGCTCCCCTTCCGGACACCGCCGAAGGAAATCAGCAGAAGCGCCGCCAGAATCAGCACACAGCCCAGGATACTCAGAAACGATACCTGATCCCGGTACACCAGCATACTGACCACGATACTGGTGACCGGCTCCAGCATATTGATAAAGGAAGCCCGTCCGGCGCCCAGCCGTCCGATCCCCGCAAACAGAAGCATGGCGGAGGCAGACAGCAGGATGCCAACCAGAATGGCCAGACTCCAGTGCACGGCCGTTTTCGGATAGCTGTATTCTCCCCGGATGGCTGAGACGGCCAGGGCAGCCAGGGTCACAAAGAGATTGTAGTAAGCCGCGCGGACCATCGGCGACAGCCGGGCCGTCCGGCTCTTTTCATTGGCGATCATATAAAACGCATAGGCAAAGGAAGTGACCAGCGCCACCAGTATGCCGATTTTCCGGCCGCTGAACCGTCCGCCGGAAATCAGGAAAAGGCCCAGGACCGACAGAAGAACCGCCCCGGCTTTCCAGCCGGTCATCTTTTCCCGGAACACAACGGTCATAACCAGGCACACCAGGGCCGGATAAAAGAAGTGGATCATCGTGGTGAATCCCACCGGAATCATGGTATATGCCACATTCAGCAGGTAATCCGTCAGAAACAGTCCCAGAATGCCGACGGCCGCCAGCTGCAGAAGCGTCCGGCGGTCCACCCGGAAGGACTCCTTCCGGACAGTTCCCAGCAGCGCGGCAAAGGCCCCGGCGCTGGCATTGCAGATCACCACCAGTGACAGCGGCGAGACGCCGGAAAGTAAAATTCCTTTCTGCACCGAAGGATAAATTCCCAGAATCACCGATGCAATCGCTACAAGTAAAAATCCCATGTTCATTCCCCCTTGTTCGGTTGGAATCTCCCGGGGACAGTTTCCGGGAGATCCTGCGTAACTGTCTGCTGTTATTCTATCGGAAAAATCTGCTGAAAAAAAGCCAGGCAAGATATTCATCTTGTCTGGCTCCTTTACGGTCCCATTCCGGCTGCAGCCCCTGCTGCGCCTTGCACGGCACTCTTTTGCAAATGCCCTCCGATGTGCGGCAGCGCTGCGCTGCCGGCTGTGGTCCACATTTTATCAGGCAGTTTTTCTTTTGTCAATCATCTGCCGGTCTCCCGCCGGGTCCGAATCAGAAATTATCTTTATTTTCCGCGTATACTTCCGGCAGAATGGCGGCGAGGTTTGTGAATTCCTTGATATTATGGCCGAAGAGTCCCTGCGGAACAAAGGGCGGCACCGCTGCGCCTTCCGGAAGTGTCCGTACCGGTTTTCCCTCTGCCAGGCCGTATCCGATCCAAAATCTGGAGCAGAACATAACACCGTCCTGATAAGGATACCACTTGTGGGTCATGGCCGCAGCCACTTCGCTTTTGCCCACAGCGCAGACCAGGGAAGCACACTTGTCTGTGCCGATGATGGATTCATCATATCCGAAATCCGCCGGGCGCATGAACTGAAGAGCCAGGGCATCCGGACCGTTGCCTGCGTCTTCCATAATCATATGGGTCACGCCCCAGGTCTTCTCCCGGTTGGGAACCGCAGGATCAATGACGTAATCCACTTTATCTGCCTTGGCAAACCAGTGGTCTTCCGGATCCCAGATTTTGTAGCGCAGGTCAGAGCCTACACTGTGCCACGGGAACCACCAGTCCAGCATTTCCACCGTTACCCCTGGCATATAGGTCTCGTTGCACACGAAGCCCGTGCCGTCGGGATTTACCCCGTATCCCAGCTGGCAGAAATTCTCGTCTTCTCCCTTCAGGAACAGGTTTTTATCATCAAAAGAAACACTCTGTCTGGCCGGCTGTCCGTCACGAATCGCGATTTTCTTCTCCGGAATCGGCGCCAGGTCCCGCTCATAAAATTTAAAATAGGATAAGGTCTGTTCTTCTTTGGTTACACCGATTTTTTTACCCATTTGCTGATCCTCCTTATGCATGGATGCGCTGCTCTGCGTTTGCTGTCCTCATTATAACAGAATCTCAGGGCGGCTGCTATCCGCATACGGACGGAAGGCTACTCTGTTTTTATCGTTTGCTACAGCGTTTTATCTGTACCGCTGTCCGCCCCGGCCGGTTTGCAGGATCTGCCCAGTTCTTTCAGCATCTCCCGGTCACTGCGGATTGTGGAGCCGCTTGTGGTCAGCATATTTCCGGTAATCGTCGCGCTGACGCCGCAGGCAAAGGCGTCCCTGCCGTCCGCCGGCATTAAGCTGCGTCCCCCTGCCATGCGGATCTGCGCCTCCGGGTTGATCAGGCGGAAGACCGCCATACAGCGGTGGATTTCCTTCTCTTCCAGGGGGCTGCGGTCTGCCAGCGGCGTTCCCGGGATCGGCATCAGAATGTTGATCGGAATGGAACCCACACCCAGTTCCTGCAGCTCCAGCGCCATGTCAATCCGATCTTCCCAGGTTTCTCCCATACCCATGATGCCGCCGGAGCACACTTCCATCCCCGCAGCCCGGGCGCGTCTGATCGCCGCCACTTTATCCTCATAGGTATGGGTGGTGCATATCTCAGGGAAAAACCGACGGGAAGTCTCCAGATTTTCATGATACCGGGTAACCCCTGCCTCCCTCAGTCTGGCGAACTGCTCATCGGTCAGAAGGCCGAAGGACGCGCACAGATCGATGGCGCAGCGTTCCTTCATTTCCGCGAAAGCCTCTGCCGCGTGTTCAAAATCATCGCCGCTCAGCGCCCGCCCGGAAGTTACGATGGCGAACCGGTCCACGCCGCCCGCCGCGTTTTCCATACAGGCCGCCAGCAGCCGCTCCCGGTCCATCAGGTCATAGACTTCACAGTCTGCTCCGTGGTGCGCGGACTGGGCGCAGAATTTGCAGTCTTCTCCGCAGTGTCCGCTTCTGCCGTTTACAATGCTGCACAGCTCCACCCGGTCTCCGCACAGCGCGCGGCGTACGGCATCCGCAGCTTCACACAATTCCTCCAGATCACAGGTAACCAGAAAAGACAGGTCTTCTCCCCGCCTGAGTCTGCGTCCCGCGATGATTTCTTCCGCAATGGTTCCGATCTCCATGATAGTTTCTGATGGCCCGGAAACAGGCGCTCTGTCCCGGACCGGCTCCTTTCTGACGTAATATGCCCTTACTATACGTCAGCAGGCGCTGATTGTCAACTTTTATTGCAATTTAGTTTACATTTCAGGACGCCGGTTCCTGATGCTCCCGCAGCCAGCGGATTTCCTCCTCATATCCGGCCAGGTCATTGGGGGTCTCCAGATAGAACGGCAGATCCCTGAGGGCCGGATGGCTGATGATCCTGACGCAGGCTGCGGCGCCAATGGTTCCCTGGCCGATTTTTTCATGCCGGTCCTTATGGGAGCCCAGCGGGTTTTTGCTGTCATTTAAATGAACGGCTTTCAGCCGTTCCAGCCCGATGACCGCATCGAATTCCCGCAGCACGGCATCCAGATTTTCTGTAATGTCATAGCCTCCGTCGAACACATGGCAGGTATCCAGGCAGACGCCCAGGTGGCTGCTTAATTCCACCCCGTCCAGAATCCGCCGCAGTTCTTCAAAGCTGCGCCCGATTTCCGTGCCTTTTCCCGCCATGGTTTCCAGCAAAACCGTGGTGGTCTGTTCCGGGGCAAGCACTTCATTCAGCATCTCTGTGATATACGCGATGCCCGTGTCCACGCCCTGGCGCACATGGCTACCCGGATGAAAATTATAGCAGCTGCCGGGAATATGCTGCAGCCGGGCCAGATCATCCGCCATAGTTTCCCGGGCAAAGGCCCGGACCCGCGGATCCGCGGAACACCCGTTTAAGGTGTAGGGCGCGTGGGCCAGCGGGGTGTGGATTCCGTTTTCCCGGGCAAAATTTACAAACGCTTCCGCGTCTTTTTCATCCAGGGGCTTTGCCCTTCCGCCCCGGGGATTCCTGGTAAAATACTGAAATGTACTGGCCCCGATGGACAGGGCGGTTTGTCCCATGGCCAGATAGCCTTTGGATGAGGATAAGTGGCATCCGATGGTAAGCATTGCGGTGTTCCCTTTCTTTTTACTGTTTTCCATGGCTGTTTAATCTGCGGTTGTTGGAACAGCAGTCCATTTTCCCGCTGCCGAATTCCTTCTGATTCTCCCGGGCCATATGATCCAGGGTTTCCTTCAGTTTTTCCTTCAGTGTCTTTTTTTCTGTCTTATCTTTCATAGTGTTTCCTTTTTAAAACATACTTAACTGCTATGTTATTATACCACACCGGAAGCCTTTCCCTTGTTTTTCCTGGAGTTCCGGATAATTGACAACTGCAGCTGTCTTCGCTAGTATGACAGTAAACGGCTGCCCGCGGCAGCACATACCTACGGAGAGGAGTTTCTTTTGGAACATAAACGAAGACAGCATTACAGCGGCAAATACCCGAAACACTTTGAAGAAAAATACAAAGAACGAAACCCGGAAAAATACAGAGATACCATCGCCCACGTCATCGCCAAGGGGAATACCCCTGCAGGTATGCATATCCCGATCTGTGTGGATGAAATTCTGGAATTTCTGAATGTCCGCCCCGGCCAGACCGGTCTGGACTGCACCCTGGGATACGGCGGCCATTCCCTGGAACTGTTAAAGAAACTGGGAGAAAACGGCCACCTCTACGGCCTGGATGTGGATCCCATCGAATCGGTGCGCACCCGGGACCGTCTGGCCGCAGCAGGCTTCGGCCCTGACCGCTTCACCCTGATTCAGACAAATTTCGCCAACATCGACCAGGTGGCTGCGTCCCACGGCCCTTTTGACTTCATACTGGCGGATCTCGGCGTTTCCTCCATGCAGATCGATAACCCGGCACGGGGATTTTCCTACAAGGCCGACGGACCGCTGGATCTGCGCCTGAACCCGGAAGCCGGACAGCCTGCCGCCCGGCGTCTGCAGGAAATGGACGAAGCGGAGATTTCCGGCATGCTGACGGAAAATGCCGATGAACCCTGCGCAGACCAGATCGCCCGGGCCATTGTGCGGGCACGTCGCAGCGGACAGCAGATCCGGACCACCACGGACCTGCGGCGGATCATTGCGGACGCCCTGTCCTTTCTTCCGAAACAGGAGCAGAAAGAAGCCGTAAAAAAATCCTGCGCCCGCACCTTCCAGGCGTTACGGATCGACGTAAACCGGGAATACGAAGTTCTTTACGAACTGCTGCGCAAACTGCCGGAAGCCCTTGCCCCCGGCGGACGGGCCGCGATTCTTACTTTCCATTCCGGGGAAGACCGTCTCGTAAAGCGCGTTTTCCGGGAACAGAAAAAACAGGGGCTGTACACGGAAGTATTCAAAGAGGTCATCCGCCCTTCGGCGGAAGAATGCAGACGAAACCCCCGGGCCCATTCCGCCAAGCTGCGCCGGGCCATCCGCTAATGACTCAGACAGGAGATTCCCATGACCAATGAACAGATCTTAAAGATCTATGGAACAGACTACAGACGCAATACCCGCACCCTGCTGGAGGCTGCGGACCTGGCTGCGCGGATTCCCTCCGCTAACAGCCGGATCCTGATCAAGCCCAATCTGGTATCCCCCGTTCCGGCCTCCGCCGGAGGCACCACCCACCCGGAAATCGTCGCCGGAATCATCGAATACCTCCAGGCCCACGGATTTTCCCGTCTGCGGATCGCCGAGGGCTCCTGGGTGGGCGACCGTACTCCGGAAGCTTTTGACTGCTGCGGATATTACGCCCTGGCCCGCCGGTACGGCGTGGAACTTCTGGATACCCAGCAGGATACCTTCTATTCCGCGGACTGCGACGGTATGACACTGAAGATCTGCAGCTGTGTCCGTCAGGCGGATTTTATCATCAACGTACCGGTTCTGAAGGGACACTGCCAGACCAAAATCACCTGTGCCTTAAAAAACATGAAAGGCCTGATCCCCAATGCCGAGAAAAGAAGATTTCACGCCCTTGGGCTCCACAAGCCCATCGCCCATCTGTCTGCGGGCATCCGGCAGGACTTTCTTGTAGTCGACCACATCTGCGGGGACCTGGATTTCGAGGACGGCGGCAACCCGGTGGTCCGCGACTGCATCATGGCCGCCGCTGACCCGGTGCTGACCGATGCCTATGTCTGCCACCTGCTGCATTACCGGCCGGAAGATGTCCCCTATCTGACCCTTGCCGCGGAACTCGGGGTCGGTTCCCTGGATCTGACCCGGGCCGAAATCCTCACCCTGGGGGATTCCCGGCCGGAGGAACTCCCTTATACCCGCAAAGTCGTGGAACTGGCAGACGCGGTGACCGAAGTGGAATCCTGCAGCGCCTGCTACGGATACCTGATTCCAGCCCTGGACCGCCTGAAAGAAGAAGGGCTTTTCTCCCGCCTGACGGAAAAAATCTGCATCGGCCAGGGATTCCGGGGACAGACCGGCACGCTGGGCGTCGGGAACTGCACCCGGGGCTTTGCTTTCTGCGTGGAAGGATGCCCGCCCACAGAAAATCAGATCTATGAACAGCTGAAAGCCTATCTGTCCTCTGTGCAGCCGGAATCTCAGAAAGAAAGCGCCGACGGCCCCCAGGCTTCCTGAGAAGCGTGGGGCCATCGGCGCTTTCTTTCTCTGTCGGTATCGCAGATTTATTTTGCTCTGCCGCAGCATTTTTTGTATTTTTTTCCGCTGCCGCAGGGACAGGGATCATTGGGATAGATCTTCTTTGTCTTTAATACAGTCTTGGCGGACCAGCTTTTGGTAAAGCGATCCGGTCTGCGCAGACTCCTGCCGACTGCCGGCTGTTCCTGGTCCGCTGACGCCGCAGCTGCTGTCCGGCTGCTGCCCGCTGCTTCTTCTGCCGCCGGTTCTGCTCCCCCTGCTTCCTCCGTGCCGGTGGCTGTACCCGCCGGCTGTACATCTTCTGCCTGTGTGAACACCGCACGCTCTTCTTCTGTCAGGACTGTAAGATCTGCCTCAGCTGCCGCTTCGGCAACTGCCTCCGCAAGCTCAGCTTTCTTTAATTTCGATACACCCTTCAGTTCCAGCTTTTTTGCCAGTTCTTTCAGGTCTGCCACCGTATATGTTTCTTCCAGCAATTCCTTTAAAAGTGCCATACTTACCTCACTCATAGAATCAATCGTTTCTTCTGTTCATTTTCACAACGTTACTTATAATAGCATAAAAGTAAAAATTCGTATACCGCCTGAGACAGAAAAACACCCAAAATCTCCCGTATGCCTCACATACCGTCAATTTCGGGTGTATGGTCAGAGGCCGGCCTTTCATCCGGGTCCCCTGTTATCTGCCTTCCGAATAGGCACAGGCTGCCGCCACGAGGCCGCGGAACAGCGGATGCGCGTGGTTCGGTCTGGATTTGAACTCCGGATGTGCCTGGGTTCCGATATAGAACGGTTCATCCGGCACTTCGATCATTTCCACAATCTTGCCGTCCGGTGAAATGCCGGACAGGATCAGGCCCGCTTCTGTAAGACGGTCCCGGTATTCATTGTTGACCTCATACCGATGGCGGTGCCGCTCGGAAATCTGGTCTTCACCGTACAGCTTATGGGCGAGACTGCCCTTTTTCAGTACACAGGGATAGGCGCCCAGACGCATGGTGCCCCCCAGATCGGTTACATTCTTCTGTTCCGGCATCAGATCGATCACCGGATGTGTGGTTTCCTGTACCAGCTCCGCGCTTCCGGCATCTTTCCAGCCCACCACATTTCTGGCATATTCCACCAGGGCCATCTGCATGCCGAGGCAGATGCCCAAGAACGGGATATGGTTGATCCGGGCATATTCCGCCGCCTGGATCATTCCTTCTGTGCCGCGGTTGCCAAATCCTCCGGGAATGATCATTCCGTCGATTCCCTTCAGATAATCTTCCGGTGTGCCCTTTTCCATTTCTTCCGAATCTACCCAGCGGATCCGCACTTTCACCTGGTTCTCAATGCCGCCGTGATTCAGCGCTTCCACTACAGACAGGTACGCGTCATGCAGCTGGGTGTATTTTCCTACCATGGCAATTTCCACGGCTTTCTTCGGTTCTTTCAGGGCGCGGACCAGATTCTGCCACTCTGTCAGGTCCGGTTCCGGGCAGGGCATCCGCAGACACTCGCAGACTGCCTGGGCCAGTTTTTCCTCTTCCATCATCAGCGGCACCTCGTAGATCGAAGACGCATTCATGTTCTGCAGCACATGCGTCGGCGCCACATTGCAGAACAGGGCGATTTTGCCCCGAATGGCATCATTCAGCGCATGTTCCGTACGGCACACGATAATATCCGGCTGGATGCCCATGCCCTGCATCTCTTTTACGCTGGTCTGGGTGGGCTTGGTCTTCAGTTCTTCCGACGCGTGCAGATACGGAATCAGGGTGACATGGATCATACATGCGTTTCCCGGGCCGGCTTCCTGCATAAACTGGCGGATGGCTTCGTAGAACGGCTGGGATTCAATGTCTCCCACGGTGCCGCCTACTTCAATAATGGCAACCTGTGTCTTTTCGTCACAGTCCTCGCCTGCCCTGCCCTGATAAAACCGGCTTTTGATCTCATTGGTCACATGGGGAATTACCTGTACCGTGCCTCCGCCGTAGTCTCCATGGCGCTCCTTATTCAGGACGGACCAGTAGATCTTGCCGGAAGTCACGTTGGAATTGTGGTCCAGATTCTCATCGATAAAACGTTCGTAATGGCCCAGGTCCAGATCGGTCTCGGTTCCGTCGTCTGTGACAAACACTTCGCCGTGCTGGATCGGGTTCATGGTACCGGGATCCACATTCAGATAAGGATCAAACTTCTGCATGGTTACCTGATATCCCCTGACTTTCAGCAGACGTCCCAGCGACGCGGCTGTGATTCCCTTGCCGAGTCCGGATACGACACCGCCTGTTACAAATACATATTTTATCATTCTCTGACCCCTTCCTGTCTGTACAGATCGCTTCACAAAAAAAGAGACAAAGCCCCTCTCTACCGCCGCACTGCAGTTGAGACGTCCTTGCCTCGCATATCCTGAATCCTGATCCGCCTTCCGCGGTTTTTCAAATCATGCTGTAGATTATATGCTTGCCCCCTCGGATTGTCAAGTGGTTCTTTTTCCTCCGGCTGCCAGGCTAGTTCTTTTTCCTCCGGCTGCCAGGCAGGCCCCCGTCCTGTTCGTTTCCCCTGACCGGGCAGCGGGCGCCGCTCCGTCAATCCGGAGGGCGCCCGCTGTATGCATCTTCTGTTTTCGCTTTCCTTTAAATGAAAGCCTTAATCCTGCAGCGCATCATAGCCTTCTGCGCCTGTGCTGATCTTAATTGCATTTTCCACATTGTATACGAAGATTTTCCCATCCCCGATGTGTCCGGTATAAAGGACTTTCTTCGCCGCGTCAATTACAGTACGCGGGGAAATCTTGCTTACAACGATATCCACCTGAATCTTCGGCAGCAGGTTCATGTTCAGTTCCGCGCCACGGTATTTGGTGGTACGTCCGCCCTGGGCACCGCAGCCTAATACATTGGTGACGGTCATGCCGTTGATGCCGATTTCACTCATGGCATGGTTCAGTGCCTCATACTTGCTCTGTCTGGTGTAAATCGTAATCTTTGTGATGCTTACATCACTGCCCAGCGAAACGGAAGGATCTGCTGTTCTCAACTGTACCGGAACCGCTTCATCCATCGGAACCTTTCCTTCTGCCAGCGCTTTGTCCCGCTCGATTTCAGCGGCAGCCGCAACTGCATGGGAACCGAAGTTGTTGATGCTGGAAGTCAGGGCAAAGTCTGCGTACGCGCTTTCCAGACCGTGTTCACTGCGGTCCAGTCCTTCGATTTCATCCTCTGCGGAGCAGCGCAGACCTACTGTTTTCTTTAATACCGTAAATACAATGACCATGGTCACTGCTACCCAGGCGATGACAGATACCACACCCAGAAGCTGCAGTCCCAGCGCATGGAAACCGCCGCCGTATACCAGGCCGGCTTTTTCTCCCAGGCCATAGTCATAATATGCTAAGAAACCAACCAGGATGGTTCCGACACAGCCGCAGCAGCCATGCACGCCTACCGCGCCGACCGGATCATCCACCTTCAGTTTCTGGTCTACAAATTCAATGCCGAAGACTACCACAAATCCGCAGACAATGCCGATAATCACTGCGCCGACCGGTGTGACGGTATCACAGCCGGCAGTTACGCCTACCAGGCCTGCCAGGGTACCGTTTAATGTCATGGAAACATCCGGTTTGCCATAGCGGATCCAGGTGATGATCAATACGGTAATCGTTGCGATTGCGGCTGCCATATTTGTGGTATAGAAGATTCTTGCCGCAGACAGATATGCGTCGCCGCTCAGCGCGGTTGTGGAACATCCGTTGAATCCGAACCACGCGAACCAGAGGATAAATACACCCAGGGCAGCCTGCAGCAGGTTGTGTCCGGGAATGGCGTTTGCCTTGCCGTCTTTCGTATATTTTCCGATTCTGGGACCGAGGATTGCCGCGCCTACAAACGCTGCCACACCGCCGACCATATGGACTGCCGTGGAACCTGCGAAATCATGGAAGCCCAGCTGTGCCAGCCAGCCGCCGCCCCAGATCCAGTGGCCTTCAATCGGATATACTACCAGGGAAATAATGGCGCTGTAAATACAGTAAGCCGCGAAGTTTGTCCGCTCTGCCATGGCGCCGGATACGATGGTGGCTGCCGTCGCGCAGAACACTGTCTGGAAAATCATGGTAGTGAAATCATCGGAATGCAGTGAGAACAGATTCAGTCCTCCGATAAAACCGTTGCATACCTGGTTGGTTCCAAACATAATGCCAAATCCGATAAACCAGTAAGCCGGTGTACCAATACAAAAGTCCAGAAGGTTTTTCATAATAATGTTACCGGTATTTTTTGCTCGAGTCATCCCCGCTTCCACCAGTGTAAAACCGGCCTGCATGAAAAATACCAGCGCTGCTCCCAACAGGGTCCAACCCGAATCAAGAGCTGTTGCCAATGCCTGTAGTGTCATAACACAATCTCCTTTCAGTTGCTTTTTTTTATATAGAAAAGGCGCCGTGGAGATCTTCTCGATCTCTCCGGCGCCTTTGCCATATCCTGTCTGTTCTTTTTATTTGTCCATGTCCGTATACCCCATCAGGTATCGGTCTGTCTCCACCGCGCAGGCCCTTCCTTCACTGATGGCCCATACCACCAGCGACTGGCCCCGGTGCATATCACCTGCGGTAAACACGCCCGGCTTGCTGGTCATATAGCTGTCCGGCTGTGTCTCCACCGTGCCCCGGCCGGTGCATTTTGTACCGAATGCCTTTGCCGTATAGGGCTGGCATCCCACAAATCCGGCTGCAACCAGAATCAGGTCACAGGGCACTTCTTTCTCCGTGCCTTCCACTTCGACCAGTTTTCCTTTGTCAAAAGCGGTCTGCACCAGAACAGCTGATTTCAGCTTGCCTCTGACAGTTTTCACTTCCCGGATCGTGGTGGTAAACTCTCTCGGGTCTTTGCCGAACACCTGGATGGCTTCCTGCTGGCCGTAATCCGTCTTCAGGGTTTTCGGCCATTCCGGCCACGGATTATCCGCGCTGCGCTCTTCCGGCGGCTTCGGCATGATTTCCAGCTGACGGACACTTTTGCATCCCAGGCGGATGGACGTTCCCACACAGTCATTGCCTGTGTCGCCGCCGCCTAAGACAATCACATGTTTGCCCTTTACCAGCGATTTTACATTGGTTTTGCTCTTTCCCTGCCCCAGGACGACCTGGCGGGTAACTTCTGACAGGAAATCCACGGCGTAGTACACGCCTTCCATTCCTGCTTCATATCCCTTTGCCGCAAAGGGCCGGGGCTCTTTGGCTCCGGTACACAGGATCACTGCGTCAAAGCTGTCTGTGAGCTCTTTGGCCGATACGGTATTGCCCACATCCACACCGGTGCGGAAAACCACGCCTTCTGCTTCCATCAGCTCCCGTCTCCGCCGGATATACTGTTTGTCCAGCTTCATATTCGGGATGCCGAACATCAGCAGGCCGCCGATCTCTTCCTCCCGTTCAAAGACGGTTACACTGTGTCCTCTGTGGTTCAGCTGATCCGCAGCTGCCAGGCCCGACGGGCCTGCGCCTACGACAGCCACCCGTTTGCCGCTTCGGATCTTCGGGATCCGGGGTTTCATCGACCCGTTGGCAAAGGCGGTTTCAATAATAAATAACTCATTGTCATGCACGGTCACCGGATCATCATTCATTCCGCAGATGCATGCCTTTTCGCAGAGTGCCGGGCAGACCCTTCCGGTAAATTCCGGAAAATTATTGGTCTTGAGCAGACGGCTCAGCGCCTGCTCATTCTGTCCCCGGTAGACCGCGTCATTCCATTCCGGAATCAGGTTGTGCAGCGGACAGCCGGTTACCATCCCCTTCAGCTTCAGTGCCGACTGGCACAGGGGCACGCCGCAGTCCATGCAGCGGGCAGCCTGCTGCCGGCGTTTTTCCTCATTCAGTGCGTCATGGAATTCCGAAAAATCTGTAATTCTATCCTGTACCGCTTCCGTTCTGTTGTCCATCCGCCGGTACTCCAGGAATCCTCCTGCTTTTCCCATAATTTCTGTCTCCAATCCTGATTGTTCTATGCCTGCGCTGTTTTGCCCGTGATCTCGTTAAATGCTTCCATTACCGCATTGTCATGAGACAGGCCCTGCTCTTCAAACCGTCCGATGGCGGATAACACTTTCTGATATTCCAGCGGAACAATCTTCTTGAAGTGGGGCCGGTAGGTTTCAAAATCATTCAGGATGTCGCCGGCCAGTCTGGATCCGGTTGCTTCATAATATTCTTTCAGAATATCCTTCAGTTCAGCGATGTCATATTTGTCGGTCAGTTCATCCGCCGGCGCCATATCTTTATTCATACGGCGGTACAGACGGTGATCCATATCCAGGACATAAGCCACACCGCCGCTCATTCCGGCGGCAAAGTTCTTGCCGGTGGGGCCTAAGATCACTGCGCGTCCACCGGTCATATACTCCAGTCCATGGTCGCCGCAGCCTTCCGCTACTGCCACCGCGCCGGAATTCCGGACACAGAACCGCTCGCCGGCCACGCCGTTGATAAATACTTTGCCTGCAGTCGCTCCGTAAAGCGCCACGTTTCCCACAATGATATTCTTTTCCGGGGCAAAGGAAGAACCCTTCGGCGGCTGAATGATCAGCTTTCCTCCGGAAAGGCCCTTGCCGAATCCGTCGTTGGCGTCTCCGTATACATGAATCGTCACACCCTTCGGCAGGAATGCGCCCAGTGACTGTCCGCATCCGCCGTCCAGAATAATCTGGTAGGTATCGTCTTTCAGGGTATCCCCGTAGCATCTGGTTACTTCCGAACCGAAAATCGTTCCTACGGAACGGTCGGTGGAAGACACCTTTGTATGGTAAGTTTTCGGCTGGCCGTCCGCCAGAAGCGGCAGCAGCTCTTTTTCGTCGATTGTCGTACTGAGACCGAAATCATAGACCTGTTTCGGGTCAAAATGCTGCATTTTTTCGGATGCCGTCTTCGACTGAAGGATTCTGGTCAGATCTACCATCTGTGCCCGTGTCGTAAAGGGATGGTCCTTCACTTTCAGGCAGTCGCTGCGGCCCACCATCTCATCCACGGTGCGGAATCCCAGGGAAGCCATGATTTCCCGCAGCTGTGTGGCAATAAATGTCATGAAATTCATCACATATTCCGGTTTGCCGGTAAAGCGTTTTCTCAGAACTTCGTTCTGTGTCGCGATACCCACCGGACAGGTATCCTGGTTGCAGACACGCATCATCATACAGCCCATGGTTACCAGCGGAGCTGTGGCAAAGGCGAATTCCTCCGCGCCAAGAAGGGCTGCAATCGCCACATCCCTGCCGCTCATCAGCTTGCCGTCCGTCTCCAGAATCACGCGCTGCCGCAATCCGTTCTCCATCAGCGTATGGTGCGCTTCCGCCAGTCCCAGTTCCCAGGGAAGGCCTGCACCGTGTACGGATGACATGGGCGCGGCTCCTGTACCGCCGTCGTATCCGGAGATCAGGATTACCTGGGCACCGGCCTTGGCTACACCGGAGGCAATGGTGCCGACCCCGGCTTCTGATACCAGTTTTACGGATATTCTTGCCTTTCGGTTGGCGTTTTTCAGGTCATAAATCAGCTGCGCCAGGTCCTCGATGGAATAGATGTCATGATGAGGCGGCGGGGAGATCAGGGATACTCCCGGTGTGGAGAAACGGGTATGCGCTACCCACGGATAAACCTTTTTCCCCGGCAGATGTCCGCCTTCACCCGGCTTTGCGCCCTGGGCCATCTTGATCTGAATCTCGTCCGCGCTCATCAGGTATGCGCTGGTGACGCCAAAGCGTCCCGATGCCACCTGTTTGATTCTGGAATTTTTCTCCGTGCCGAACCGTTCCGTCAGTTCTCCGCCTTCGCCGGTATTGGATTTTCCGCCCAGACGGTTCATGGCAATCGCCAGCGTCTCATGGGCTTCCTTGGACAGAGAGCCGTAGCTCATGGCGCCGGTTTTAAACCGTTTGACAATCTCGCTGACCGGCTCCACTTCTTCCAGGGGCACCGGTTTCTTTTTCGGATCAAACTGCATCAGTCCCCGCAGGGTATGGGGAAGTTCATTGTCCACCATAGCAGTGTACTCGCAGAACCGTTTGTAGTCATTGTTTCTGGTGGCCTGCTGCAGCGCGATGATCGTATCCGGGTTGTACAGATGATCTTCTTTATTTTCCCCGCTTCTCAGCTTGTGGAAGCCGATGCTGTCCAGTGTGGTATCCAGCCCCAGCCCCAGGGGATCAAAAGCCCGGTCATGACGGAACATGACGCCCTCGCCGATTTCCTCTAAGCCGATGCCGCCCACACGGCTGACTGTGCCGGTAAAGTAGCGGTCAATCACATCCTGACGGATGCCGATGGCTTCGAAGATTCTCGCGGACTGATAGGACTGCAGCGTGGAAATTCCCATCTTGGCCGCAATCTTAACCACACCCTGCAGCAGGGCGTTGTTGTAGTCATCAATCGCCGTATGATAATCCTTGTCAAGTACTCCCTGGTCAATCAGTTCCGCAATGCATTCATGAGCCAGGTACGGGTGGATTGCCCGGGCGCCGAAGCCCAGCAGGCAGGCACACTGATGCACATCCCGGGGTTCCGCGCTTTCCAGCACAATGGAAACCTGGGTTCTCTTCTTGGTGCGCACCAGATGCTGCTCAACAGAAGAAACTGCCAGCAGAGACGGAATGGCCAGATGGTTTTCATCCACGCCCCGGTCCGTCAGGATAATAATATTCGCGCCTTTTGCCACGCTGCGGTCCACACTGATGGACAGCTGCTCCACCGCCCGCTCCAGGGAAGTGTTTTTGTAATACAGCATGGAAATCTCGCTGACCCGGAATCCCGGCTGATCCAGCGCTTTGATCTTTAACAGATCCACGCCTGTAAGGATCGGGTTATTCACTTCCAGCACATGGCAGTTGCTGCTTTTTTCTTCCAGAAGATTTCCGTCAGAACCGATATATACCGTCGTATCCGTCACAATCTTCTCCCGGAGAGAATCAATGGGCGGATTTGTCACCTGCGCGAACATCTGCTTGAAGTAGTCAAAAAGACTCTGATGTTTCTCCGACAGAACCGCCAGAGGCACATCATGTCCCATGGATACAATGGGTTCGGTGCCGTTTTCCGCCATGGGATGGATCATGTTCTTCACATCTTCATAAGAATAGCCGAAGGCTTTGTAGAGCTGATCTCTGCGCTCCTTGGAATACATGGGAATCCGTTTGTTCGGAATCTTAAGGGCCGACAGATGCAGCAGCTCTCTGTCCAGCCATTCGCCGTAAGGCTGGCGGCCGGCATAATATTTTTTGCATTCCTCGTCGGAAATAATCCGTCCCTTCCTGGTATCTACCAGAAGGATACGTCCCGGCTGCAGCCGCTGTTTTGCCACGACGTGTTTCGGGTCCAGTCCCAGCACGCCCACCTCGGAAGAAAGGATCAGACGGTTGTCATCTGTAATGTAGTACCGGGACGGACGCAGACCGTTTCGGTCCAGAGTGGCGCCCAGGATATCGCCGTCGGTGAAAATCACAGCCGCCGGACCGTCCCAGGGTTCCATCATGGTGCCGTAGTAATGGTAAAAATCTTTTTTCTCGGAAGGCATGTCTCTGTCGTGTTTCCACGGTTCCGGAATCGTGACCATGACAGACAGGGGCAGATCCATCCCGTTCATATACATGAATTCCAGGGTGTTGTCCAGAATACCGGAATCTGATCCGCTGCGGTTTACCACCGGGAAGATTTTGAGCATGGTGTCCTTGTTCTTTAAGAATTCGGAGGACATGGTCTCCTCCCGGGCCAGCATACGGTCCACATTGCCGCGGATGGTATTGATTTCTCCGTTGTGGGCGATAAAACGATACGGATGCGCCCGTTCCCAGCTGGGGGTGGTGTTGGTGGAGAATCTGGAATGTACCAGCGCAATGGCTGTATGATAGTCCCTGCTCTGAAGATCTTCATAGAATTCCCGCAGCTGTTTTACCAGAAACATTCCCTTGTAGACAATGGTTCTGGAAGACAGGGAACAGATATAGGTATAGGAGCCGTATCCTTCCGTATGTTCCGGATCCGGCTTCTCTTCCGAACTCTGCTCAAACTCCCGGCGCAGCACATACAACAGCCGGTCGAATTCGAAGCCCGGCGCCACATGCTCCGGACGCTCGATAAAGCACTGCGCGATGTAAGGCATGCAGTCCCTGGCCATATCGCCCAGGATTTCCGGATGTACCGGAACCTTGCGGAAGCCCAGAACCTTCAGGCCGTTCTTGCGGGCAATCACTTCAAACATTCTGCGGGAAAAGGTCCGCTTTAACTGATTCTGCGGGAAGAAAAACATCCCGATTCCGTAGTCTCCCGCATCTCCCAGCTGAATCCCTTCCTTTGCCGCTGCTTTGACAAAGAAATTGTGGGAGATTTGTGTAAGGATCCCTACGCCGTCTCCGACTTTTCCACTGGCGTCTTTTCCGGCGCGGTGTTCCAGCTTTTCCACGATCGACAGCGCGTCGTCCAGCACCTGGTAATCCTGACGGCCGTCAATATTGACCACCGCGCCGATTCCGCAGGCATCATGCTCCCGGAATACCATATTTTCCGCATCCCGGGACGCTGTGCTGTCTGATCTTCTCATCATAGGGTTGTTCATCTGTTACTCTCCTTGTGTTTTTTCCCTGCAGGGTATGGATCCCTCATCCCCTGCTGCCCTTCGCTGCCGGTTCGGCAGCCTGTGCCTTACTCGGAAAACAGCATATCGCTGTATACCGGGAACGGCCAGTATTTTTCATCGGTAATTGCTTCCAACTGGTCCGCTGCAGTTCTCGCTCTTACCATGTCTGCGATTACAACATTTTTATAGTAGTCCATGGCTACCACATTATCTTCCGGTACTGCCTCCAGGTGGCTTTCCAGCTTCTCTGTGGCATCCAGCAGCGCGTCGGTCAGAACGGCCAGTTTCTCGCAGGTCTTTGTTTCATAGACCACCGGCACTTCCGCTGCTTTCAGATCTCCCATCCGTCTGCACAGTTCTGCGGCATAGGCGGATACTGCCGGAAGGATCTGTCTGCGGATCATATCGTCCATGGTGTGGGCTTCAATGGAAATCTGCGCGCAGTAGGTATCCACGTGGATGTTGTATCTGGCAAAGATTTCTTCTTTTGTATAGATGCCGTTGCTTACATACAGATCGATGTTTTTCTGATCGATGTAATGCGGGATTGCGTCTGCCGTTGTCTTCAGGTTGCTTAATCCCCGCTTTTCTGCTTCCTCAATCCAGGAGTCGTCATAGCCGTTGCCGTTGAAGATGATACGCTGATGTTTGATCAGGGTCTCACGGATCAGGGTGTGCAGTTCTTTCTGGAAGTCATCGGTTTTTTCCAGAATATTCGCAAACTCTTTCAGCTCCTGTGCCATGATGGTGTTCAGGGCAATATTCGGTCCGGAGATGGACTGGGAAGATCCCAGCATACGGAACTCAAATTTGTTGCCGGTAAATGCCATCGGCGAGGTCCGGTTTCTGTCTGTCGTATCCTGACGGATGGCGGGCAGCATGTCAATGCCGATCTCCAGCATCTGCTTGCCGTTTTCCTTAAATTCCTTGTCGTTGATAATGGACTGGACAATTGCCTCCAGCTCGTCTCCAAGGAAAATGGAAATGATGGCCGGCGGTGCCTCCTGGGCGCCTAATCTGTGATCGTTGCCGGCGCTGGCCACTGTGTTCCGCAATGCTTCCTGATATTCATCCACACCTTTGATAAAGGCGGCCAGGAAAAGCAGGAACTGGGCATTCTGGCTGGGGGTGGAACCGGGGCTGAACAGGTTACGTCCGGTATCGGTTCCCAGGGACCAGTTGTCATGTTTGCCGGAACCGTTGACGCCTGCAAAAGGCTTTTCATGAATCAGGCATGCAAAGCCGTGACGGTCTGCCACTTTTTTCATCAGTTCCATGGCCAGCTGGTTCTGGTCGGCTGCCTGGTTGGCATCACAGTAGACAGGCGCCATTTCGTGCTGGGCCGGTGCCACTTCGTTATGTTTGGTTTTGGACAGCACGCCGACTTTCCACAGCTCGTTGTCCAGATCTTTCATATATGCGGATACCCGGGGCTTCAGCTGTCCGAAGTAATGATCCTCCAGCTCCTGTCCCCTCGGCGGTTTGTTTCCGAACAGGGTTCTGCCGGTCAGCCGCAGATCCTCACGCTGATCCCTCAGTTTCTTGTCAATCAGGAAGTATTCCTGTTCGGAACCTACCTGGGCGGTGACCCGTTTTGTCTCCGTATCCCCGAAAAGCCGCAGGATTCTGACTGCCTGTCTGGATACCTCATCCATGGACTTTAACAGCGGTGTCTTTTTATCCAGTGCCTGTCCGGAATAGGAGCAGAAAATTGTGGGAATGTATAAGGAATCGTCTTTGACAAAGGCAAAGGATGTGGGATCCCATGCCGTATAACCTCTTGCCTCAAAGGTGGCCCGCAGACCGCCGGAAGGGAATGAGGAAGCATCCGGCTCGCCTTTCACCAGCTCTTTGCCGGAGAATTCCATAACGATCTTCCCGCCTTCGGAAGGATTGATGAAGCTGTCGTGCTTCTCTGCTGTTACGCCGGTCATCGGCTGGAACCAGTGGGTAAAGTGGGTCGCGCCTTTTTCAATCGCCCACTGCTTCATCCCCTCCGCAATTTCATTTGCGGTCGCGAGATCCAGCTGCGTGCCGTCGGTGACACATTTTTTCCAGGCCTGATACGTAGCCTTGGAAAGACGCTGTTTCATGGTTTCTTCGTTAAACACCATACTTCCGAAAAGTTCCGGTAAAGTTTCTGTACTGCTGGTCATAGTCAGTCCTTTCTCTGCCTGCGGCAGTCGAATCAATTTTTTTAGAAGCTGGAATTTTCACATTTTGCCACTGTAAAAAACAGAAAAAAGGCAATGGGAATCCAACGTGGATGTGGCCCCATTGCCGCTATTCGTTTCAATTATTCCATTGCCTCCGGCAGATGCGCTGCCTGCTGTTGTGCTGCAACACATACCTGCTGTAAAAATTTGTCTTTGATTATATGGCGTCCGTATAGAATTGTCAATAGGATTTTATGGTTGACTTCTGAAAAAAACTGTGTATACTGACTGTAAAAGCAAAGGCGCTTTGATCGGTATCCTGGTCAGAGCGTCTTTTTCTTTATTATCAAAAACACTTCCCCCTTTTGGAAGTGCTTACAGGAGGAACAAATCTATGTGTTCAATCATGGGTTACATAGGCAGCCAGATGACTGCCGAAGAATTTGCGGACGCACTGGCCGCCACCACATCCAGGGGCCCGGACGCCACCCGGATCACCGATATCCCCAACGGGTATCTCGGTTTCAACCGACTCGCTATTATGGGGCTGACTGCCTCCGGTATGCAGCCGTTTACACGAAACCGGAACGCACTGGTGTGCAACGGTGAGATCTTCGGATTCCGTCCCATCAAGGCACAGCTGGAAGCTGAGGGCTGCCGCTTTGAAAGCGACAGCGACTGCGAAATCCTCCTGCCGATGTATGAGAAACTGGGCACCGACATGTTCTCCCGTCTGGACGGGGAATTTGCCCTTATTATATACGATGCAGACAAAGACTCCCTCATCGCAGCCCGCGATCCCATGGGCATCAGACCCCTTTACTACTGTTATGACAGCGATGAAAATATTGTGTTTGCATCTGAACCAAAGAATCTTACGAAATATTTCGACCGTATTATGCCGTTTCCACCAGGGTATTACTACGAAAACGGAGAGTTCATCTGTTATCGGGACATGTCGGAATCCAGTTTCTATTCCAAAGATTCTATGGACGAAATCAGCCGCAACATACACGATAAGCTGATCGCCGGCGTACGCAAGCGGATGGACTCCGACACACCGGTAGGCTTTCTGCTGAGCGGAGGTCTGGATTCCTCCCTGGTCTGCGGAATTGCGGCCCGGGACAGCAGCCGGCCGATCCGCACCTTTGCCATCGGCATGGATACGGATGCCATCGACTTGAAATATGCCCGGGAAGTGGCGGAATATATTCACAGTGATCACACGGAAGTCATTATCTCCGCCCAGGATGTCATCGATGTCCTGGAGCCGGTTATCCGGATTCTAGGCACCTACGATATCACCACCATCCGTGCCTCCATCGGCATGTATCTGGTGTGTAAATACATCCATGAGCACACGGATATCCGCGTGCTGCTCACCGGCGAGATCTCTGACGAACTCTTCGGCTACAAATATACCGATTTCGCGCCGAGTCCGGAAGCCTTCCAGGAAGAAGCCCGGAAACGGATCCACGAAATCCACATGTACGATGTACTTCGGGCCGACCGCTGCATCAGCAACAACAGCCTGGAAGCCCGGGTTCCCTTCGGTGATCTGGACTTCGTTGACTACGTCATGCATATCGATCCGGAGATCAAGATGAACCATTACGGCATCGGCAAATATCTGCTGCGCCATGCGTTTGAACAAGACGCCCTGATCCCGGAAAATATCCTTATGCGGGAAAAAGCCGCCTTTTCCGACGCGGTAGGCCATTCCCTGCGGGATGACCTGCAGGACTATGCGGAACAGCACTACACAGACGCCGAAGCCCAAGCCCTTTACGGCAAATACAAAAACCCGTCACCCTTTACCAAAGAATCCCTGCTCTACCGGGAAATCTTTGAGAAATACTATCCGGGTGAATCCCAGATGGTGATCGACTACTGGATGCCGAACCGGGACTGGGAAGGATGCGATGTCAACGATCCTTCTGCCCGTGTACTTTCCAACTACGGCGCTTCCGGCGAATGATGCCGTCCCTGCTGTCCGACCGATCCTTCGCGGACTTCTGAAAAAACACGCCGGCAACAGCCGGTTCAGTACCTGCCGTCCATTCCGGACGGCAGGTTTTTTATCCGGCTGCAGGATTTATTCAAACCGGTTTTTCGATGTCTCTTCCGGCAGTTCAGTCGGATATTCTCCGGAGAAGCATGCGGTACATGTCTGGTCCGCATATTCCCCCGCCAGCTGTCTGGCATGTTCCAGGGACAGATAGCCCAGGGAGTCCGCGCCGATAAACGCGGCGGTTTCCTCCACAGAGTAGCGGCAGGCAATCAGATTCTCCTTGGAATCAATATCTGTGCCGTAATAGCACGGATTGAGAAACGGCGGCGCGGAAATACGCATATGCACTTTTCTGGCGCCTGCGTCCCGTACCAGCTGTACCAGACGTCTGGATGTGGTGCCCCGGACAATGGAATCATCCACCAGGATCACGTCTTTGCCCCGGATGACTTCGGATATGGCGTTTAATTTCAGGCGCACCAGTTTTTCCCGCTCTTCCTGTGTCGGCGCAATGAATGTCCTGCCGATGTATTTATTCTTCATCAGGCCAATTTCATAAGGGATTCCCGATCCTCTGGAATAGCCGATGGCTGCGTCCAGGCCCGAATCCGGCACGCCGATGACCAGATCCGCCTGTACCGGATGCTCCTTGGCCAGGAATTTACCTGCTTTTACCCGGGCTTCATGGACGGAGATCCCCTGGATCACAGAGTCCGGACGCGCAAAGTAAATATACTCAAAAATGCAGAAGGAAGGTTTTTTCTTTCCGCAGTGGGTGCGGATGGAACGGAGACCGTTACCGTCTGCCACAACAATTTCACCCGGATCCAGCTCCCGTTCGAATCTGGCGCCTACCGCGTCCAGCGCGCAGGTCTCCGAAGCAAATACATATGCGCCTTCCGGTGTCCTTCCGTAACACAGCGGGCGGAATCCCCGGGGATCCCTTGCGGCAATCAGCTTGGCCGGAGACATCAGAAGCAGCGAGTATGCGCCGTCGATGGTATACATGGCGCGTTCCAGCGCCTCTTCGATGGATCCGCAGTTCAGTCTTTCTCTGGTCACAATGTATGAGATTACCTCAGTATCACTGGTGGTGTGAAAGATGCAGCCTTTCATCTCCAGTTCTCTGCGCAGCACGTCTGAATTCACCAGATTGCCGTTATGGACCAGGGCAAGCTGTCCTTTGATATGTTTGATGACCATTGGCTGGGCATTGCTTCTGGTCACTGTACCGCTGGTAGAATAGCGGACATGCCCCACTGCCATATTGCCCACTCCAAGGGCATCAATCTCCGCCTTGCTGAATACTTCCTGCACCAGGCCGAGATCCTTGTGTACATAGATCAGGCGGTCTCTGTTCACTGCGATGCCGGCAGATTCCTGCCCCCTGTGCTGCAGCGCGGTCAGTCCGTAGTACACCTGCTGAGCCAATGCTCCGTCGGTCTCCTGACGGATGCCGAAGATTCCGCACTCTTCATGTATTTCCTGCATGGTATCTGTTCCTCCTTCATGCACCGACTATACGGTTCCAGCAAAAAAGTTACTCAGTTTCCTCAGATATGTCAAGGGCTTTTCCCTGTTTATCGGAAAATTCTTGACACTCAATTTCCCGCAACGTATAATTTGACTGTATTTTGAACTGATTGAGGCAAAGACGTCCGCAGATACCCACTGAAGCATCGGCCGGATTTTCTTGCCTCTTTTTTGTTTCTGCTGCGCAGGCGGATATGGAGGATTCATATGAAAGCATACAGAGAAATTCTAGATTTTATCGAAGAGGAAAATGTCCAGTTTATCCGACTGGCCTTCTTCGACGTGTTCGGCAAGCAGAAAAACATTGCCATCATGCCCGGTGAGCTGCACCGCGCCTTCACGGAAGGCATCTCCTTCTATGGCGGGGCGATTGCCGGTTTCGGCACGGCAGCCCGCTCGG